>Ga0255767_1000159_pt1 | contig 57293 bp, 48 predicted proteins | sample 071ome_24_FD_179967 | JGI IMG/M metagenome (GOLD analysis project Ga0255767, IMG submission 179967) | Coastal salt marsh microbial communities from the Groves Creek Marsh, Skidaway Island, Georgia - 071402CT metaG (version 2) | ecosystem: Environmental > Aquatic > Marine > Intertidal zone > Salt...
TACTTTCATCTCCGACCATGCTACTGATTATCCTCACCACGTTTATCGGACCATAGTCTCACCCTTAAACGATTAATCATCTGGAGACACCCACCTATTGTCCCTGCATTTGACTCTGAACTCGAGCATCAATCGCCTCCCGAGCCCTAAAAATACGCGATCGGACTGTCCCTACCGGGCATTCCATCACCTCAGCAATCTCCTCGTAACTCAGACCCTCAAATTCCCGCAGGGTAAGAGCCATTCTCAACTCTTCAGGCAGCGACTCCAAGACCTCTGTCACCGCCTGCGCCAACTCCCGGCCCAGATAGCTGTTTTCGGGGGTTTCGCTATCCCTAAGAGCCTCAGCTTCCTCAAAGTATTCAGCATTACTAACATCAGCGTCGGCTGATGGTCTACGCCCCTTGGATACGAGATAGTTTTTTGCTGTGTTGCTGGCTATTCGATATAGCCAGGTGTAAAAAGCGCTCTCCCCCCTAAATTTCGGCAACGCGCGGTAAGCCTTGATGAAGGCTTCCTGAGTAACGTCCTCCACTTCGGCCGCATCATTGACAAACCTCGCTACCAGCGATGCAACACGGCTCTGGTACTTCAGCACGAGCAGATCAAACGCGCGGGAATCTCCTCGCTGCGCCTTCAGCACTAATTCCTGATCGGCTTCCCGAGCTGTCACGTAACCGCCTCAACTACCGTGTTCAAGCAAGCGAGATCCGAAAGTCCAAAACCCTGCTGCTTGCTCAGACTACTGTAACCGGTCAGAGTTCCCGTTTTGGTAGCCAAACGGTAAATTATTGGCATTTCTTAAATCTTCGAGCGATCACAACACCCCGTTTTCAATGACATCCTCAAACCAATTCGACGTATTAATCGTGGGCAGCGGAGCTGCAGGGCTCAGTCTAGCCCTCAGTCTGCCCACATCTTATCAGTGTGCAGTGCTTTCCAAGTCGCAAATCGCATCAGGATCCACCTTCTGGGCACAGGGCGGTATGGCCGCGGTTCTTCATGATAGGGACTCGATAGAAGCCCATGTCGCTGACACGCTCAACGCTGGGGCGGGCCTGTGTCACGAAGATGCCGTTCGATTCACCGTGAGCCAAGCTCGAGAGATTGTTGACTGGTTGCTCGAGCAAGGCGTGCGCTTTGACTATCGAGATGATATGCCCGACGCCGAATTCAGAGAGTTTCATCTGACCATGGAGGGTGGACATAGCCATCGGCGCATTCTTCATGCGGCAGATCAGACTGGGCGCGCTATTTCCGAAGTGTTGACCCAACGAGCAACCGATGCGGATAACATCACCCTATTGCCCGGTTACTGTATCGTCGACCTCATCAACGACGGCGAAAAGTGCGTTGGTGCCTACGTGCTTGATACTCAAACCAACCAGGTACATGCCTTTAGCGCTAGAGCAGTTGTGCTCGCTACAGGCGGCGCCAGCAAGGCTTACGTTTATACATCCAATCCAGACGGAGCAAGCGGTGATGGCATAGCCAGCGCCTGGCGTGCTGGCTGTCGTATCGCCAACATGGAATTTAATCAATTTCATCCCACATGCCTTTACCACCCAGAGGCAAAATCCTTCTTGATTACCGAGGCGCTTCGAGGGGAAGGCGCCGTACTGCAACTGCCGGATGGCGAGCGCTTTATGGCTCGCTTCGATGAGCGGGGAGAGCTCGCGCCCAGAGACATTGTGGCCAGAGCCATAGACCATGAAATGAAGCGACTTGGCCTTGATTGCGTATTTCTGGACATCTCACACCGGCCCGCAAAATTCATAAAACAACACTTTCCAACCGTGTATGAACGGTGCTTAAAATTTGGCGTGGATATCACTACCGACCGCATCCCCGTGGTGCCCGCGGCACACTACACTTGCGGCGGCGTAGTAGTCGATCAGGCAGGAGCAAGCGACCTGCCCGGTTTATATGTGATCGGAGAAACCGCCTGCACGGGCCTGCACGGCGCAAATCGCATGGCCAGCAATTCACTGCTCGAATGCTTTGTTTATGCTCGCTCCGCGGCACGAGACATTGTTGACAAACAGCATCTTGCACCGACAGAGGCACCAGCCGCCTGGGATGACAGTCGCGTGCGACATTCTGACGAAGACGTCATTATCACTCACCAATGGCAAGCTCTGAGACGGCTAATGTGGGACTATGTCGGCATCGTCCGTAGTGATCGTCGGCTAGAGTTCGCCCGCAATTCAATCAACCTCATGCGAGAGGAAATTGATGGCTACTACAAGCGGTTTCAGATCAGCCGGCCCCTGCTGGAGCTCCGCAACCTCGCTCAGGTGGCCGCCCTGACGGTTGAGTGCGCCTTGCAACGAGAGGAGAGTCGTGGACTCCATTTCAATCAGGATCATCCAGACCTGAATAACGACGCCACGGATTCAATTTTGATCCCTGATCGATGGCCCTCGAGCAGCATCCCCAACAACTTGAGGCACACGCTTCCCCAATACCGAGGGGATCAAGCCCCATAATGCCAACCCTAGGGTTCGGCGCTGTGTTTTAATTTAGAGCCGTTATGCTCTCTGATTCTGATCACAATTGGAGCCAGAGATGCATCGCTAATTTGCGCTCGATCCATAATCCAGTTGAGGATATCCTGATCGTCACAGCTCATCAGGGCACGATAAGCCTTTTGGAGATCGCCATCCAGCAATGGGAAAACCTCCTCAACGAACGGCCCAAGCAATAGATCGAGCTCAAGCAAACCGCGACGGCTTGCCCAACGCATCCGGTTTTGTATTTCAGTGTTCGTCATCGTGCTGATGTGTCCTGTTTTAAAGGCACCAGTGTCCAATCTCTGGCTTCCCTGCGGGCTGCAAAGGTAACATAGCAGTACCGCGAGATGCTGTTCTTATTGATCGCGAATAGTCACCAAGGAGCAACCTGTGAGTTGGAACCCGACCTCTGCCAATGGCCTCTACCCTCTTCCAGACGAGGGGGTGCTGTCACTGACCGGCCCCGATGCATTATCGTTTTTACAAGGCCAAACTACTGCCAATTTCGTTGACCTAATCTATCCGGCTCGGGTTTGCGGGGTTTTTTGTGACGTAAAAGGTCGGGTTCTCGCCGACTTTCTGGCCGTGGTAATCGACCCGGAAAAAGTGCTACTTCGGGTGTCCTCTGACCTTTGTAACTGGTTGGTGAGCCATTTGGGAAAGTATCTCCAGTTCAGTCGGGCGTCACTAGCACTCACCGACTACTCTGTCACTGGTGTGTTGAAGCAAAACTCGCAGGCTGAGGGGCTACCGCCGGAGGAAGCGGAGCAGACACCATATGGCTGGCTGCTACATAAGTCGCGGCAGACAGCAGAACTGCTTGTGACAAACTCTAAAGCCTTCGAGCAGCAGGCATCAGATGTGAACGCCGAAAACGGAGATGGCCTGCCATGGGGCGAAGCCATGATTCGGGAAGCAGAGGTGCGGATCCGAGCGATAACAAGCGGGAAGTATCTTCCTCAGGATTTGAACTATGACCTCGCGGGATGGGTGGCATTCGATAAAGGCTGTTACACCGGGCAGGAGATCATCGCACGCTTACACTGGCGAGGAAAACCCAAGCGCCGTCTCTACAGGGGGTCAATCAGTGAACAACCGCTATTAGGTAGCGCTGTCTCACTCGGCAGTGAGGGTCCGAGCCGGGGAAGCGTTGTGGCCATCGTCCCCGCTGATCACGGTGCTTTAATCCTAGTCGAGGCAACCGAGGAAGTGCTCGACGGCACGCTCTGCATCGGGGCTAGCGGAGAATTATTACGGGAGTTTCATGCTTGCGCCGAGTGAGAGAGTGATCAACTCTCACTCTGGCAGTTCCCAATTGACTGCCTTCCTGCCCCGTTCCTGAAGGAACTGATTAGCGGAGCTAAAGTGCTTGCAGCCAAGAAAACCGCGGTGCGCCGACAGTGGTGACGGATGCGGAGCCAAAAGCACACAATGCTTGCCCTGATCTATCATCGCCCCCTTTTTTTTAGCGTGCGCCCCCCACAGCATAAAAACAGACGGCTGAGCAACTCTATTGACCACTTCGATGACCCGATCTGTGAATTGCTCCCAGCCTTTAGACTGATGCGAGCCGGGCGCCGAGGCCTCTACGGTCAGCACCGTGTTCAATAGCAAGACGCCCTGTTCTGCCCAGGAAGATAGACAACCATGCTTCGAGATTCTGAGGCCAAGATCATGATTTAACTCCTGGAAGATGTTCCGTAATGACGGAGGGATGGGGTAAGACTTCTCTACTGAAAAACTTAGACCATGTGCCTGGCCGGGCCCGTGATAGGGGTCTTGTCCCAGAATAACTACGCGCACTTCATTAGGCACGGTTGTATTGAGGGCGCGAAAAATATTTTTCCCGCTTGGGTAGATCGTTTTTCCTGCTGCTTTTTCGGCACGCAAAAAAGCGGAAAGCGAGTCCATGTAAGGCTGCTCAAACTCCACTCGCAAGTGATCCAGCCACTCATCCCTGAGCTGAATCACACGATGATCACGATTTTCGTTGGTCAACGCCATTTCCCTCGCCGAATCTACGTGCTTGTCGCGTCCTTCCAGCACTATCCTTTCATGCATAGTCAAAATGTGACAGTCATGCCGGAGAGATTTGCCAGCAATCAACTGGCGTCATCAAGGCGAATAATGGTCAATAGACAACTGAAAAGTAGTATTCGAAAATTACATACCCTTCATCTGCACAACTTGCTGTTTAATCGCCAACTTCGTGAAAAAAAATGTCCGCAGATGTCTGTTATCCACTATGCAACAGGCGATCACTGAGCTCCATTAAAAGGATCAATAAAAATTGGGCAGCTTGGGAGCATCCGTCATTAACATCCGGTGATCCCATATAAATCACGTCATGGGGGGGGGTGCATTCCCGCTTTTCGGATTTTTCGATAGGACCTAATGTTGTCTTGAATGATGAAGCCTAGGCCACACCAAACAAAAATAAAGGACAGTAATGTCATCATACTAAGACTTTCTCCCAGCAGGGTTTGGGCGACAAGTAGCTGCAGGGTAGGACCGATGTAAGAGAGTAAGCCAACGGTAGACAGTGGCAACAAACGCGAAGCTGTTATGTGAGTCAGCAAAGGGATAGCGGTGAAGGCACCAGCAAACAACAGGAAGAAATCCGTTTTAAGGCCGAACTGACCCAGACCTGCCCACTGATGCAGCATCAACCACGCCAATCCTGCTGGCATCAAAAATAGTGACTCAAGAAACAGGCCCTGCATTGCATCGACCGACACCTGCTTTCTAATAACACTATACAAAGCGAAAGAAATAGCGAGCGCGAGCGACACGATCGGTATCCCTCCCTCAGCCGCGACTTGAACAACAATACCCAAGGTCGCCATCCCGATAGCAATTCGCTGGGGCAGCGACGGGCGCTCACGGAAGATCATCACGCCGGCTAGCACCGTTAGGATTGGTAGTAGAAAATAGCCGAGACTAGCTTCCGTCGCCCGACCCGTTGTCACAGCATAGAGAAATACGCCCCAATTGATCGAAATCAAAAAAGCGGCAAGGCCCATGACTCTGAGGACTTTCCAGTCCTTTAGAAATCCAAGCGTCGAGCTCAAACGTCCGGCAACCACGAGCACCAGTAGCGCTGCCGGCAAAGTCCAGGTAGCACGGTGGGCGAGAACATCAATCGGTGCCACCGGTTTGGTTTCCATCCAATACAACGCCGCTGCACCCCAGACCGAATTGGCGACAAGACTCAAGAAAATGCCCCATCGCTGGCCGCTTCTATCCCCCATCAGCATAAACCCTCAAGGCAAGAAAGACGCGCAAAACCAGTATCGATATGCACCACAATGTCAGTCTCTATACCAGTGGGCACCATAGGGACTCCACCGGAAAATACAGCGCCCCTCGCACCTCACCCCCGCCCTCATCAAGCCGACCCACCAAATCGACATAATTAGCGACCTGCTCGCGATAGTGATTGCTCTCTCGCTCAAGGAAATCCTCAACGCTCTCACCCTCGGAACGGCGACTGGTCTTATAGTCAACCACCCACCTGATACCTGTATCCTCGTCGTGAAATACGCGATCCACAATTCGAGACTGAAGCCCTTCCTCGAGCAGAACGTCAACGCTCATTTCGCTTGAACTGCCAGGCCTATTTTTTAAAATCCACCGGCCTTTATCGTCCGCCAGTGTGGTGTTAATAATTGCAATAACTTGCTCCCTGGCGTTTTCAAGACCGGCGTTTTCTAGGCCTGAAGATCTGAGCGACAAATCAATTGCACCAAGAATAGGCGGATCAACTGCATCTGGCAGAGTTTGCCGCGTAGAGAGAATTTCAAGAATACGGTGACAACAGATACCCACCAGACGCTCCAGACGATTGCCCGGCTGATACAAAGCATCCCTGTCTATCTGCTTGCTGCGGCGTTTATCCTCGCCAATCTCCTCGCCCATCGCAGAAGCGCGGATCGCTCCAACGGCATCTTCTTGATCATCCTTGTTGCTTGGGCTTATTGTCGGTAGCGCGTCCAAGGGCAATCGAAGAAAGCCCGTAACACCCTCAAACTCCTCATCATTTGCCGATTCCTCTTCAGACAAAGGATGGAAAACCACCTCCTCTGCCACCGCCTCGCGCAGTACGCCCAGCCCTGTGTTTGTCGATGGCCACTTGGGCCACTCAGAATCAGGATTATGGCCAGCACTTATACAGACACTGTCACGCGCACGAGTCACACCAACATAAATCAATCGACGAAGCTCCGCCGCATCTTTTTTTCGCTGGAGCCAATTTAGATAATTGTACAAGCTAGGCTCCTGCGGATCACGACGATCATTTGCGGCGATAAGCAGGCCATCTGCGCGAGTGTCCTTCAGCCAGTGCCATCGGAGCAGATCGCGATCCTGCCCGCCCGTAGCCTTGTGCATCATCGGTAAAAACACATGATCAAACTGCAGCCCCTTGGCTTTATGAATCGTCATGATCTCGACAGCCGCGACCTCCGTAGCTTGACGCCCGTACAGCACCTCAAGCTCTCGGTCCAACCAGGCAAGATCCAAGCCCACGCCGAAGCGCTCCGCTTCGGCGAGCAATCTAAAGAAACAGCGAGCCTCCGCATGAGCTTTGGCGTCTAGCATTAGATTAGCACCGAGTCTCAACCAGACTTGCTCAATCCAAACAGGCAGGGCCATCCGATCCTTATGATCGAGCGCCCAATCAAGGACTTGAAGCAAGTGCGACAGTCGCTCGAGTTCTTGTTCCTTGAGCTGATACTCACTTTTTATCCCGCGCGCCAGGTGACCCTGATGAAGGCTCCCCCTCAGGGAAAATGGGCGTGCTTGATTAGTGATCAGCAACTCTATCGAATCTACTGTCAGCCCACACCATGGACCACGCAATAGAGCTGTTGAAGCGATCTCATCACTGGGATTCGCCAACCAACGACATACTGACATCAGATCCCTGATCGCCGGTCTATATTTCAGGGGGTCAAAATCTCGGGCCACAAATTCGATATCTGCTTGCTCGAGAGCCTCCATGACAGGATAAGCATGAGATCGGGCGCGAACGAGGATCGCTATAGTTGCCGATGGCGCCCCTTCTCGCAGATCCATAATCCGCTGGGTTACAAAAGACGCCTCGGCACTGCCATCCGCGTCCTCAAACACATGAACGTCTACCGACGATTTGCCATTGGCGCGACGTGTTGCCTCAGCTCTGGCGTGACGGACTTGACCCCGGGAGGGATCATCAGCCTCAGGAAGGATTTTCGAAAAAACTCTGTTCACCCAACTTACGACTTGATCCGTGGAGCGAAAATTACTCCGAAGCTCGAGCGGCGTCAGCTTTAAGCCGCTCAGGCCATTTGCACGGGCGTCGAGAAAGATTCCCACGTTGGCATAGCGAAAACCATAAATGGACTGCATACCATCCCCGACCAGAAAAAGGGTACGGGGGGGTAGTCCAGCCTCGTTGTGGTCCGCCCAACCTCGTGTCAATCGAGAGAGCAGGCGATATTGCTGGTCAGAGGTATCCTGAAACTCGTCGACGAGGATGTGCTGTAGCCGGTAATCGAATCGCAGCGCTAAATCGGTGGGGTCGTCATCCTCCCCCAGAGCCTGTTCGGCTGCCAGTGCGATGTGGGTGTAATCAACGCGATTCTCTCGCTGAAAGACCAAAAGGAGTTGCGCCTGCAGAATCGGCAGCAGATGGCTCAACTTTAACACCAGCTCCCAGCTGGGATCACCCTCAGTGATCCGGGGTAACCTTAGGCATTCATCAAAAAGCTCAAGTAGCGCCCCCTCCTCTTGCCGCAAGTCCGCCACAAGACCAGCAATTTCCTCTTTCTTCGCCCTTTCCTCCGGAGGGAAGCCCTGATTTTTATTCCACGATTTTCGCCATTCTCCTTTCTTGGTGATTAACAACCCAATAGCTTCCTGCCACATCCTTACTTCGCCCGCGAGCGGCGCAGCATCGGTTTCGCCAATGAACGGAAAAGTATTGTGACCAAGCTGCTGCTGAGCATAAGCGAACAAGTCTTTTAAGCTTGAGGCGCGGCTGCCCAAACTGCTTGTCAGTCTGCCGAGGACTGCCTCGCACAGAGCGCTAACCGTTGCCACAAGCGCTTGTTCTGATGCCTCAGGCGCGTGATGCATACCAAGGCGCCCCGCCCAGTCGGCTCTGCGGTGGAGTAACGCTACCAGAAGCGTTTTGAGCCTACTCCAATCGTTATCAAAGTGAAGCAGCAAAGACTGCAGGGCCTCACCTGTTTTGCCCTCGTCCTCCGCCTGCTCAAGCAACTGCTCGACCGCTTGCTCGTACAGAGGGTGCGCGTTCTGAACAAGCTCAGCTGTCCCTCCAAGCGCACTGAGAATTGGCATCTGGCGGGTGAGATCCCCGCACAGGCTATCAATAGTTCTCAGGTTGAAACTCGAGGGCGCAAGCCTCCAACCGCATCGCTCTGCCCTCTGATGAACCGCCACGGCTAGATCTCTCGTCACCTGATCATGAGGCTCGTCGACGGGCTCATTATTTTGGGCTTGCTCAAGCTTTTCCATTAAACGAGCACGCATCTCGGCGGCGGCTTTGCGAGTAAAGGTAATCGCCAGGACTTGTTGCGGATGATCGACCCCGACGAGTAAGGAGAGGATGCGCTGAGTCAACAGCTCGGTCTTTCCCGACCCCGCAGGTGCAGTTACGCAAAAACTTCTAGAGGGGTCGAGAGCCTCGACTCGGGCTTTGGCATCGCCAGTCACGAGTCGGACTCCTCATCGAAGAAAGTAAGCTCATCTTCAAAACGACATATGCCCGAGTAACTGCAGTGTCGACAAGCCTCTGCCGATGGGGTTACGGATACATTTCCCGATACGAATTCCGTGGCCAAGGCCTCCAGCCGGGACCGCCAGAGTCTCCTGAGGTGCTCCCATCCCTCAATGGGTATCACAGAGTCTCGCGTCTGACTGCTCAGATCGTCTGATCCTCTGCTCAGCTGTTTAAGGCCAAGGTCTTCGCCAAGCCATGTAAAATCCAATTTTCCGGATACACCGACCTTCGCGTAGGCAATTCCTTCAATACGCTCATCGAGGAGCGCGTAGAGTGGAAGTTGCGGCTCCTTTAGCCTCTCTTGAAGTAATGCTTTACGCTGCACGGCACCCGTCTTGTAGTCAATCACCAACCGCCGTCCATCCGGAAATTCATCAATTCGGTCCAAACGCAGCTTTAAATTGAGCCCAGACAGCTCTATCGACGTGTCATATTCGCAATCAACGACCCGAAAAGTTTCGAATCGCTGGGACTCAACATCGAGCCATTCAGCCACCAACTTGGTCACCCGTCGCTTCTCAAGATCAAGACACACCCTGCCCGCCCGGGTCCCCAAGGACACGCCATGCTTTTCTGCGTCGGCCTCAAGGGCTTTCATGCCCGCATCAACAGCCTCTTCAATCCATTGTGCCCGCTGCGCAGGTGAGCTTTGATTGAGCGTATCTGCCTGCTGAATCTTCATCCACAGGCACCTTAAAACATGGTGGACGAAGGAGCCTCGTTCGGCTGCCGACAAACCCGAGATAACACCCGCGGGCTCAGAAATACCAAGACGATGATCCGACCAGGCCTTGAAAGGACACAAGGCCTGATTTTTCAACAGCGCGGATCCTCCCAGGAGCTTACTTCCTGCCTTGATGGGAGACGCCGTATCCCCGACCCACTCCAACTCCACCACCGATTGATCCGTCGAGTCATCCAGCAAAACTTCCCGAGCGACAGAACGACCAGAGTCACCCAAGAACTCGCTAGGATGGGTCTCCTCGCCAGCTGTCACAGGACTAAAACTCGCTATCACCTCGTCATAACACTGCTGCCAGCCGGAAACCAGGAAATCCGCGTAGATCTGCTGTGCTCGCTCACTGGCTTCAGCAATCCCCAGTTCTCGCTGAATGGCTGCAGGAATAAACGGGTGAAAACGCACAGATTTTGGTAACGCTTCCGCATCTAATCCACAAACCCAGACCTTGGAGAAACTGAGCCCAATTGCCTCCCTGGCATCGAGAACCTGAACAGAAGACCGGACGGTTTGTGGCTGAAAAACTGTATCGGCGAGAACAGCATGCCAGTGCTGCAAGGCCTCCTCGTAGGTCACCAAATCACAGAGGGATATCGTGGTCTCAAAGGCATCCAATGACGACTCCAGCCGCTGAACTTGTTGGAACTCCATTGAATCGAGATTGTCTCTGGCGGGCCAACCCCACGCGGCCAACCGCTCCCTAATCACGCCAACCCAATGGTGTCCCGACTGGCGAACGGACAAATGCCGGCTCTGGGCTTGAGACAGCGTGACAATCTCCTTGAGCACGGTTTTGCCCGCGAGTCGATTAACCAAGTGGCGAAAATCGGCGGCGGCTACGGTCTCTGTTCCAAGGTCAAACAATGCCTTGATGAACCCAAGCCCAACCGCGGTCTCTGCAAAGCCCATCGGAAGTAAAAAAGGTGAGTTGACCAGTCTCAACGCTTCATGCCGTGATAGCGGCATGAGGCCCGCACGCAACCCAAGCATTGCGTCTCGATACATTGGCGCCTCTGCCAGAGACATACCGGAGGAGAAGTTGGCTGGCAACCGATCATAGCGTTCTCCAAGGCAGCCGAACTCACGACGAAGGTGGTACTCAAGGCTGGCGCGCTGATTTGTCGAATCCAACAATACGATCGCGCAAGGGGTTCTGCTCTGACTGAAATGTTCAAAGGCCCAGCATGCCGCTGCAGCCAGCTCTGACTCTCTGTCAATAAAACGAGCACCTGGGAGCGTGGGCGCAACCTCGATCGAGGTTGCCACACGCCCAATCGTGTCCGATGGCGAACCCGCCCCCAAATGATCCATCAGCCTTGCAAAAAGCGGGGGAACCGGGGGCATGTGAAAAGGCACAACAACGCAGCCCTCGACTGGTGGCAGCTGTAGGAGTTCATGGAAGGCTTCCTCTCGGGTAATGCACTCGCTTGCCTTCAGGCGCCGATCAAATGATTGCGACCAGTCGGCAAACACCTTGCCGTCCAGATCATAATGAAACCTTGGATCAGAAATGACGTCTGGGTACGCGTTAGCATAGAGCAACAGGCTCCGCCTGCTCTGACTGGCTCGCTCCGCTGCGACCGCGGGAAGTAGTAGCCGGAAATCTCCCTTTTGCTCAAGACTCTCCTCGATGACTTGCCGCCACAGCAGTCGCTCTTCAAATCGGGAAAGCAAGCGCCTGACCGGCAGTTCCCCTGATTCCACACGCTCGCGCCAACTAGATTCAAACCAGGCCTCCAAGGGAAGAACCCGAGCTGCAACGGTCACCGCGGACTCATCATCGAGGGGTGCTTGCACCGATGCGAAGGCATGGCGAACTTCACGCGCCAAACGCAAGCTGTGTGTAAGAACGAGATCGCCACGTTCAAGTGCAGTCCGAATCGGTGAGATGTCGACAAAATTAGGCACGATTACCACACCTGTCTTCGCTGCAGGCAATGACGCCGAGATTATTAGTGTTTAGACTTCGCGTCCCGTTGAATTCTCGCGACACCAAATGATTCAAAGATTGGCTCATGGGGTGTCCCACATCTGTGAAAGGCCAACCAGAAACTACCATGTCCAATCCAAGCATTCACAACGTTAATGTTGCTTCCCAGAAAATTTTAATAGCACCTGCCGCATTACGCGACAGTGTAGCGGTTACCGAAGACATTTATGAGCAGGTGGCCGCAACCCGTAAGACCATTGAGGCCATCCTGGATCGAAGGGATCCTAGACTGATGGTCGTAGTAGGCCCATGCTCAATTCATGATATTGATGCTGCCATGGACTACGCCAAGCGACTTAAGGCACTGAGCACCGAAGTCGCTGACTCCCTTTATGTTGTGATGCGGGTGTACTTTGAAAAGCCCAGAACAACGGTGGGCTGGAAGGGCCTCATCAATGATCCCCACATGGATGACTCATTCGATATAGAAGCTGGCCTCACATTGGGCCGAGCCCTGCTCCGCGATATTCTGGCGCTGGGGCTTCCTACTGCGACCGAGGCCCTCGACCCGATCACACCCCAGTATCTGCAGGATTTAATTAGCTGGTCCGCCATTGGAGCAAGGACAACCGAGTCGCAGACCCATCGTGAAATGGCAAGCGGACTCTCTTCTGCTGTGGGCTTCAAGAACGGCACGGATGGGGGCCTGGACGTCGCCATCAACGCCATGCAGTCGGTGTGCAATCCCCATCGCTTCCTCGGTATCAACAGCGAAGGCAAAGTCTCGATATTTGAAACTCGGGGTAACCACTACGGGCATGTGGTTCTCCGGGGCGGTAGTAGCGGACCTAACTACGATAGCGTTCACATTGCCCAGTGCGAGGTTGCGCTGAGGGAAGCCGGTCTGCAAAACAACATCATGGTGGACTGTAGTCATGCGAACTCGGACAAGCAGCCCGAGTTACAACCCCTTGTAGCGAAGGACGTTGTGCGCCAAATCGTTGAGGGCAATGAATCCGTCATCGGTCTGATGCTCGAGAGCCACCTCAACGCTGGCAACCAGAAAATACCCAACGACCTGAAAGATCTACGCTACGGAGTCTCGGTGACTGACGGCTGTATCGACTGGGACACAACGGCCTCACTCCTCAGAGAGCTAGCCTCCAGCCTGAAGCCGGTGATCAGTGCCCGCAGGCACGACAAAGTTTAGTAATACGCTTGGCTACGGTCGCTATGGTCAGTGGAATCCCGAACACCGGCTAACTCTGGCACCTGCTCTAGGAGTGTTTTCTCGACACCGTCCTTGAGGGTGATACTCACCGCGCTACACCCCTGGCAGCCACCACCAAATTGCAAAATGGCGAATTGATCCGAGGTCACCTCCACGAGCGACACCTCACCGCCATGAGCTGCGAGGGAGGGATTCACCTCGTTGTAAAGGATGTAATTAATCCGGTCCTCTACCGGGCTGTCATCGCTAACCCGCGGCATTTTTGCATTAGGGGCCTTGATAGTCAGTTGCCCACCGAATTTGTCTTTGTTGTAGTCAACAAGCGCATCTTCCAGAAACGGGATGCTTCGCCCCTGAAACCAGGCTTTAAACGATCCAAAATCCTCCTCGGTGTCGTCTTCCTGAATATCCTCAGAGCGGCAGTAGGCAATACAGGTCTCAGCGCGGGGCGTTCCAGGATTGTTGATAAACACCCGGACTCCCAAGGCATCTTCCTGCTTGCCCAACAACTCTGCCAAGTACTCTTTAGCCGTTTCAGTGATAGTGATCATGTGATTCATTTCCTGCGCTACGCGCGTCTCAATACCTGACTACGGCGCTAGGTTAACACAGGAATGAGGAGCTAGACCCCGAGTTTGCAGGGTCATTTAGTTAATCAAATTTTTTTGATGGGCTTATTACTTCATCAATATATTTTGATATAGTGGCGGAAATCTGACTGAAAACGCGTCCTATGAACTCTCTCCTGCCATACCCAAGTTACACCCACCCCCGTGCCCAAGCACTTCTGGATGCACTCTCAACGAACATTGTGATCCTCGACGGAGCCATGGGCACAATGATTCAGGCGCTTGAGTTTCAAGAAAAGGAATTTAGAGGCACGGCGTTCACAGATTCGGTCAAGGATTTGAAGGGCAACAACGACCTCCTCAACATCACACAGCCCGAGGCAATCAAGGCCATACACATAGCCTATCTTGAAGCCGGCGCGGATATCATCTGCACAAACACCTTCAATAGCACAGCCGTCGCTCAGGAGGACTATGGACTCGAGGGCATTATCAGCGACCTCAACCGAGAGGGTGCTCGGATTGCCCGATCAGCCGCCGATCTAATTTCATCCCAAGACCCTTCGAGGCCAAGGTTTGTTGCTGGCGTACTCGGACCAACACCACGCACGGCATCAATTTCCCCAGACGTGAATGATCCGGGGGCGCGTAATATCACGTTCGATCAGCTGGTAGCGGATTACCAGAATGCAGCAATTGCACTCATAGAAGAAAGCGTTGACTTACTCATGATTGAAACCGTGTTCGATACGCTAAATGCAAAAGCCGCCATTTTGGCTTGCGACCTCGCAATGCAAGAAACCGGAATTAGCTTACCACTGATGATATCGGCGACCTTTCCCGATACCAGTGGTCGACTTCTGTCAGGGCAAACACCCGAAGCATTTTGGCATGGGATTGCTCATGCCAAACCTCTCATCGTTGGGAGCAACTGCGGCAGAAGATTCAAAGAAATACGACCCTTTCTCGAGTCACTTTCTAAGGTTGTTACCTGTTACTTCGGCGCACACCTGAACGCGGGCCTACCCAATGCATTTGGCGACTATGACGAAACCCCCGACGTCATGCGCCAGGACTTTAGTGATTTTGCTGCCAGAGGGTTTCTTAATCTCGCTGGGGGCTGCTGCGGAACCACTCCCGACCATATTCGGGCGATCGCATCGGGCCTGAAAGACGTGTCGCCACGCAAGATTCCCGAGGCCGCACCGGGTACACACCTGAGCGGACTGGAAGCCTTCACCTTTGAGGGAAAAAACTTTGTCAACATAGGGGAGCGTTGCAACGTTACGGGTTCGGCTCGCTTTAAAAAGCTTATTCTGGAGGATAAGTATGACGAGGCTCTTGAAGTTGCTCGACTTCAGGTAGAGGACGGTGCGCAAATAATCGACATCAATATGGATGAGGGGATGCTTGATGCGGAAGCAGCGATGACCCGATTCCTCTCCCTGGCCGCCGCAGAACCGGAAATCTGTAAAGTCCCTTTTATGATTGATGCCTCCGCCTGGCCTGTGATTGAAGCGGGGCTGAAGTGCATTGCGGGAAAACCCGTCGTCAACTCAATCAGCCTCAAATCAGGTGAGGAGGAGTTTCTCTCACAGGCTGCATTGTGCCAGCAGTATGGTGCAGCAGTTGTGGTGATGGCATTTGATGAAGACGGACAAGCCGACACCCTCGATCGCAGGAAATCGATTTGCAGGCGCAGCTATGATTTGCTGACCCAGCGTCTCGCTTTCAATCCAAATGACATCATTTTTGATCCCAATATTTTCGCTATTGGAACCGGCATCGAGGCGCACGATAACCATGCGGTAGATTTTATCGAAACGACTCGGTGGATAAAGCAGTCCCTGCCAGGCGCCAAAGTCTCGGGCGGCGTGTCGAACGTTTCATTTTCCTTCAGAGGTAACAACCCTGTTCGCGAGGCAATTCATTCCGTTTTTCTCTACCACGCTATCGCTGCTGGTCTCGATATGGCTATCGTAAATGCGGGGCAGTTAGCGGTATACGATGAACTGCCTGACGAACTCCGGGATGCGGTTGAAGATTTGGTATTGAATCGTTCAGCACAGGCAACCGAGCGGTTGTTGGATATCGCTCAGGGCTACCAGAGTCACTCGGGTCAAGGACGACAGGAAGACCTCGCCTGGCGAGATCTTCCCGTGGCAAAGCGTCTGGAACACGCTCTCGTCAAAGGGATAAGCACATTCATAGAGGAAGATGCCGAGGAAGCGCGCGTCGCGGCGGACAGACCTATTCAAGTCATCGAAGGACCTCTCATGGATGGCATGAATATCGTTGGAGATTTATTTGGCGAGGGCAAAATGTTCCTGCCCCAAGTGGTTAAATCTGCTCGAGTGATGAAACAGGCGGTCGCTTATTTACAGCCTTACATCGAAGCCGAAAAATCCACGGGCACACCCAGCACCAACGGCACAATTTTATTGGCCACGGTAAAAGGGGACGTTCACGATATCGGCAAAAATATTGTAGGCATTGTGCTCCAGTGCAACAACTTTGAGATTATCGATTTGGGGGTCATGGTGCACTGTGACGATATTCTGCGCGTCGCAAAAGAGAGAGCCGTGGATATCATCGGTTTATCGGGATTGATCACGCCATCCTTGCAAGAGATGGCGCACGTTGCCGCAGAGATGCAGCGCCTCGATTTCAACATTCCCTTGATGATCGGCGGGGCAACTACATCCAAGGCCCATACCGCTGTAAAAATAAGCCCCGCCTACAGCAATGATGGCGTGATCTATGTCCCTGATGCGTCTCGAAGTGTAGCCGTTGCTACCAAACTCATGGGAGCAGACAAGTCGCAGCTCATTAAACAAACCACCGAGGACTATCGTGAGATCGCAGAGCGCGTTAACAAGCGGAAGGAAAAACAAAAGCGATTAAGCTATCAGGAGGCTCTTGCCAATGGCTTTGATGGCGGCTGGGATGATTACACCCCGCCCACACCCACGTTTACCGGTCTGAAGATCTTCAAGCGCTACCCGCTCGAGGACGTTGTACCCCTGATTGACTGGACGCCATTTTTTATTACATGGGATTTACATGGCAAGTTCCCGGGCATTTTGGAAGATCCCATTGTTGGTGAGCAAGCCCGAAGCCTCTTTTCTGATGCGCAAGCCATGCTTGAGAAGATAATCGACGAAAACTGGCTCGATGCGAAAGCGGCCCTCGGTTTCTGGCGAGCTCATCGCGCCAATGGGGACGACATCGTTCTCTATGATAACGAGAGCGAGCCACTTGCAACGCTGCACCACTTGCGTCAGCAGATGCAGAAGCGACCGGGGGAGTGCAATCTGTCACTGGCAGATTTTATTGCGAAAGAGGATGGGCCTACCGACTATTTGGGGGGCTTTTGTGTCACTGCAGGTCACGGGGTCGCCGAACGGGTAGCCGCATTCGAAGCGGATCACGATGATTACAATTCAATCATGCTGAAGGCCCTCGCGGACCGCCTGGCCGAAGCAATGGCGGAACACCTTCACCGGCAGGTGCGAATTGACTACTGGGGTTATGACGCCAATGAGTCGTTGGATAATCACGATCTCATCAGAGAACGCTACAGAGGCATCCGGCCAGCCCCCGGGTATCCGGCCTGTCCTGACCACACGGAGAAGCAAACCCTCTTTGACCTGCTAAGTGGTTACGACAACTGCGGGGTGTCACTGACCGATTCCTTTGCGATGTTACCCACGGCGACAGTGGCGGGATGGTATTTTTCTCACCCCCGAGCAAAATACTTTTCTGTGGGCACTATCGGGACGGATCAAGTGCAGAAATTAGCGCCGAGGAAGTCCATGTCGACCGAGGAACTTAGCAGTTGGCTCGCACCCGTCCTGGGCTAGTGGGCTTCTCAATTATCCGCATTACCGCGAGGTATCGCTTGTAGTAGCTTGCTATATACTGCGGCGCTTAGAAATACGGGCGCACAGATAGGACCCAATTCATGAATGACAACCCTCAACAACAACAGAAGCCACCCGGCTTGAGGGCGCTGTTACAAAGTGTGCTCGCCGCAGCGCTGGGGGTCCAAAGCAGCAAGAATCGGGAGCGAGACTTTACCGACGGAAAAGCCAGTCACTTCATTGTGGCTGGCATTGTATTTACGTTCCTTTTTATCGCGACTGTTGCCACCATCGTCAACCTCGTAACAATCCAGTAGTCATATCAGTAGCCACAGCGCTCGGTCGCAAAACGCCTTTCTAATCAGGCGGGCATTCCTGCGAGATACACGTAAGCCCAGATCACAACCACTGAAATCACGACCACCGCTGCAAGGCCATCCGCAGCGCCGTCTGACATATTACTTTTAGCCATATAAAATCTCCTAAATAGTATAGAAAAGGTATATAAATTCCGCGCGTATTGTGGAATAAAGCGGCCTCCAAAGTAAAGTGAAAGGATGCCTCGTGTATCACTATCAAGCCGCAGACCGGCAACTTCTGCAAGATCGTGCCAATCAATTTAAGGATCAAACCCGGCGGTTTTTGAATGGCGAGTTAAGTGATGAGGCTTTCCGTCCTTTGCGGCTTCAGAATGGCCTCTACTTCCAGCGTCAAGCACCCATGCTCCGCATAGCGGTTCCCTACGGCCTCATGAATACGACTCAAGTGAGGCAGATCGCGGCAATCAGCCGGCGCTTTGACAAAGGGTATGCCCATGTAAGCACCCGGCAAAACTTTCAGCTTAATTGGCCCTCGCTTGAATATGTACCCGAAATCCTCGAGGAGCTAGCCAAAGTGGATATGCACTGCATTCAAACCAGCGGTAACTGCATACGTAACACCACAACGGATGCTCTGGCAGGAGTGGCTCACGATGAGGTCATCGATCCTCGACCTATTTGCGAGCTGATTCGCCAGTGGTCAACGCTGCACCCCGAATTTGCGTATCTGCCCAGAAAATTCAAGATAGCAGTCAGCGGCAGTGCCGATGACAGGGCCGCCATCTACGCTCACGATGTCGGTATTGCCCTCCAAGCGCGGGCGGGTGAACTCGGGTGCAGAGTGCTTGTCGGAGGCGGTCTTGGCAGAACTCCCGTCATCGGCACTGAGCTAGTTCCATGGCTACCCATAAAACATTTACTGTCCTATCTAGAGGCCATTCTGCGGGTTTATAACGCATTGGGCCGTCGAGACAACAAGTACAAAGCGCGCATTAAGATTCTTGTAAGAGCCATGGGCATTGATGCGTTTCGCGACGCCGTCGATCGCGAATGGGCCGGACTACGAAATGGCGAACTCACGCTGACAGCCGAGCGACTTGAACCTCTCCAAAAGGCATTTTCGCCGCCCGCGTACAAAACCGATCTTCCCCCAACAGAGATGCACAGCAATCCGATTTTCTTGCGCTGGCTTTCGCGCAACACCCACGAACACAAGCAGCCCGGCTATCGCGCAGTGACCGTGGTGCTCAAGGGTCACGGCAGCGCACCCGGGGATGTCACCGCTGACCAGCTTGATTTTTTAGCGGATCTCGCAGATGACTTTAGCTTCGGACAATTGCGCACCAGTCACGAGCAGAATATTGTGCTTGCGGACGTGGAAGAGCGGGCGCTTTACCGCTTGTGGGAAACACTCCAGCAACACGGACTTGCGTGGGCCCTCGCAGGTTCCCTGAGCGATCTCATCAGCTGCCCCGGCGGTGACTTTTGCTCGCTGGCAAACGCTCGATCCCTCCCGGTTGCAAAGGCGATTCATCAGCGCTTCGATGATGCAGACTACCTCTTCGATCTGGGCCCAATCGAATTGAATATTTCAGGCTGCATGAATGCCTGTGGACACCACCATATTGGTCATATCGGGATTCTTGGGGTTGATAAAAAGGGCAGGGAATTTTTTCAGGTGTCCATTGGCGGACGTCAGGGTAACAAGGCGGCTATCGGAAAAATTCTGGGTCCGTCCTTCAGTGCTGATGATATTCCCGAGGTGGTCGAAAAACTGCTGGTGACCTTTGTTCACAACCGGCTACCCGAGGAAACATTTATTCAGACCTACGACCGAATCGGTATCACTCCGTTTAAGGAAGCAGTCTATGCCAGCGCAACTCACTGACAACGAAGCGACCCCCATCGCGCAAACCGACGATTATGGGCTAGCCGCCAACGATGCGGTGAATCTCAGCATCCCTTCATTCAGCGAATGGTTAACGCAGCAAAACGGCAGCCGCTTGAGAGTCAGCACGGCTGACGATATTGCACCTTTGGAAGCATTCATCGCATCTGTCAGTTATGTGGAAATATACTTTTTAGACTCGAACGACGGACGAGGTTTCACCCTGGGTCGCCGACTTAGGGACATAGGCTTTACCGGAGAACTGCGCGCTACGGGGGCGTATGCCGAAGATCAGTTACAATATCTCTATCGATGCGGGTTCGACAGTTTCCTTCTGCCCCCCGCAGTGAATAAAGAAACAGCTTCGGAACTGCTGCGCGCGATCTCTGTCACATTGCAGCCCTCGACTATCTCCGAACGCCAGGTCATTCTTAGCGAGAGGTGAACTATGGATATGAGCGGCATTACGTTTACCTTTGCCGCCATTTTCCTCGGGGCAGCCCTACTCGCCTCACTCGCTCTTTATACCCGCCAACCGATCATCATCGCCTACATAGCCCTCGGCGCTTTGCTGGGCCCCTACGGCAGCGGCGTCATCGCCAACGTACGGCTGGTTAACGATGCTGGCCACGTAGGCATTATTTTCTTGCTGTTTCTACTGGGCCTGGACATGCAGCCACGAGCTCTGCTCAACAGTCTACGTGCCTCCTCATTAGTGGCTCTGTTGAGTTCGGCGTCTTTTGCCGCTATCAGCGGAGGGCTGGCCCTGCTGTTTGGATTTTCAGCCTCTGACGCCTCGGTAATTGCAACCGCGCTCATGTTCTCTTCCACGATTATCGGCATCAAGCTGTTGCCGACTACGGTGCTGCATCATCGCCACCTGGGCGAAGTTTTGGTGGCGCTACTGCTGTTTCAGGATCTGATGGCCATTATTCTGCTGGTGGTACTACAAAGTGCGGGTGGGCCAGGGGATTTGTCCTCGGTAATACGCCCGCTTCTGATGTTACCGCTACTGGGCATTGGCTGCTGGGGCGCGGTGCGCTTTGTTCTAATACCACTGATCAGCCGGTTTGATCGCTACCATGAGTACATTTTTCTGTTATCGGTAGGCTGGTGCCTTGGGGTAGCCGAAATAGCGCTAGTGTTAGGTCTAAGCGCAGAAATTGGCGCCTTCATGGCGGGGGTGGCGGTAGCGACGAGCCCCATTGCCCAATACATCGCGGTAAGCCTCAAGCCACTCAGAGATTTCTTCCTCGTGATCTTCTTCTTCGCAGTTGGGGCCCAATTCAATCTGGCAACCCTGCCTGCTGTGCTACTCCCTGCGATGATCATCGCAGCCGCTCTACTGACTCTCAAACCAGTGATCTACCACGGTCTTCTTCGCGGAGTTAGTGAATCCCACAAGCTCGCCTGGAATCTCGGGTTCAGGTTAGGGCAATGCTCTGAGTTCGCTCTGCTTATCGGGATGGTGGCGTTTCAAAGCGGCGTTCTTTCCGAGACGGGGAACACATTGATTCAAGCCACCACCATCTTGACACTTCTAATATCGAGCTACCTGGTCGTCTTCAACTTTCCCACACCAATCGCCATTAAAGATGACTTGAGGCGAGATTAAAGACGACGCAGGCTGATTACAAATCGTAACCTCGCTCATCATGGAGCACGAGATCCAGACCAATAGTCTCTTCCTCATCGTCCACTCGAAGCCCCACAAGCAGATCCACGATCTTGAAGAGCACCCAGCTCGCTACTGCCGTATAGACAAACGTTGCAACAACACCTGTTGCCTGCACCACAAGCTGACCGCCGATTGTGCTGATACCGTCGGAGAAGCCATTGCCGCTGAAAAGCCCGAGGCTGGGAGAGCAGAAGACACCGGCCATCATCATGCCCAACATACCTCCCACCCCATGGACTGGGAACACATCAAGGCTGTCATCAATTTTCAGCTTGTTTTTGAGTGTGATCGTCGCGAAATAGCAAACAACCCCGGCGGAAAGTCCTATGACGACTGCGGCCGCAGGCCCCACTGAGCCCGAAGCGGGCGTGATCGTACCAAGACCGGCAACCATGCCCGTAACAATTCCCAAGACCGAGGGCTTGCCGTGCCTAATCCACTCCATTGCCATCCAGGCCAGCGAACCACAAGCTGCGGACAAGTGCGTAACCAGCATTGCCATGGCCGCACTTTGGTCGGCAGCTACGGCGGAACCGGCATTAAAACCGAACCAACCCACCCACAGCATACCCGCGCCAGTAACGGTGAGGGTTAAGTTGTGTGGCGGCATCGCAACACTGCCAAAGCCTCGTCTGGGCCCCATCATCAAGGCCGCAACAAGCGCGGCGACAGCCGCCGTAATATGCACGACTGTACCGCCGGCAAAATCCTGAACCCCCATGGTACCCAGCCATCCGCCGCCCCAAACCCAATGGCAAACTGGCGCATAAACGAAAAGCAGCCAAGCAGTGCTAAAAATCAACATCGCGGAAAAACGCATCCGCTCGGCAAAAGCACCCACGATGAGCGCGGGGGTAATGATTGCGAAGGTCATCTGAAACATAACGAAAAGCGTGTCGGGGATGGAACCATTAACGCCATCCATCGCAATTTGGGCTAGGAAAAGGTTGCCGAAGTCACCAATCCATGGGCCCTGCTCAACGCCAGCAGAACCAAACGCAATGGTATAGCCCGCCACAAACCAAACCAACGACATAAGAGCGGTAAGCGCGAAGCATTGCATCAGAACCGACAGGACGTTTCGGACCCGAACCAAGCCGCCGTAGAACAAAGAGAGACCCGGGATGGTCATGAACAGGACCAATGCGGTGGCCGTCAGGAGCCACGCGGTATCAGCGCCCGATATATCAGCCGCCGCCGCGGGCCACGCCGTGCCGACAAGTAATGGTAATGCCATAAGTCGGCATTTTCGGGGTGTCAGATTGAAAGACATAAAACGTAGCGACCTCTTCATTTGTGGCTAAATCGCAGCCGGATCTGTGTGGATCAAAAACGGAAGGTGAAGTGTGCCACATCCTTGCGCAATTAGCAGGTGGCTTCTATGCTTCGCTGCCCGATGGATACCAGACTGACGTCCTTACCAAGGTGTACTCATGTTGAAACGAACCGCTCCTGTGTTTTTCGCCCTCCTATGCCTCTGGGGGCCAGCTTCCATCACCGCGATGGCCAACACGCCGGAGGTCGATAGTCCTCGATCGGTGATCTTGCTAATAGGCGATGGCTTCGACGATCAGCACGTCACGATGGGTCGTAATTATTTGGCCGGACCAGATGGAACACTGCTGTTGGACAGGATGCCAATTCGCGGCGCGGTGCAAGTACAGACTGTCGATGACGAAGGTAACTGGGTTTATGTCGCAGACTCAGCCAACACCGCAACCACTCTCGCTACAGGGGTGGTGACAAATATCGGGCGGGTGGGCACAGGACCGTCCGATGAGGACGTCATGACGATCCTCGAAATGGCCGCTGCCGAGGGCTTCGGTACAGGCGCAGTCAGCACTTCATCCATCACGGATGCCACCCCCGCCAGTTTTATGGCTCATGTCAGCAAGCGAATATGCGAAGGGCCCGAAACAATTCTCGGAGGCGAGAAGTACGGCTTGCCTTTTGAGGGGTGTTATGACGATGCTAAGGGTAATGGTGGGCCCGGATCTATTGCAGAGCAAATCTTGACATCCCCTGTGGATGTCGCCCTGGGAGGTGGCCTGCTCTACTTTCTAGAGCACCTCCCCGATGGTCAAACCAGCTTGCTGAACACTGCGGAACAGCATAACGCAGCGGTAATCACAGAGCCCGAGAAACTCCTCTCGCCAATACCCGCCGAAAAACGTTTGATAGGCTTGTTCGCTGAAGAACACTTGCCCGTGCGCTGGCAGGGCGAAGATGGTCGAAAGGCAGAGAGCCCTGATCCCTCATGGCTCAATGCACTGGACTGGCGCTTGGGCAGCGTTGAGCAACCGGCGGTCATGTCCTGCGAGTCAAATCCGGAATATGGAAATACCCCCTCTCTAGCGACCCTGACCCAGGTAGCAATTGAACGCCTAACAGAAACAAGCCAAAAGGGCTTTTTTCTTGTTATTGAATCGGCGTCGATCGACAAGCAAAGTCACGAGCGTAACCCCTGCGGCTCGATAGGCGAAATTGCCCAGCTTGAAGAAGCACTCAACGTCGCACTCAACTATGCGAATCAACAACAAAATACCATGGTACTGGTCACAGCAGACCACGCCCAAGCGGCACAAATTGTTCCCGAACCCAGCCTTTATGACGCTATCCCCGTGCCCGTCTATTCACCGGGCAAAGTCGCTCGCGTCCGCCTCGACGATGGGACCATTATGCGAATCAATTACGCGACCAATAATTTCGAGAGCGAGGAGCATACCGGGGCAAATGTTCCTCTGTTTGCTAACGAGGCGGCACGCGATTACGTTGAAACGTATATGCGACAGCAAGATGTTTTTGAGGCAATGACACGATTTCTGGATTTGAAAACACCCACTGAAGCTGATGCCTTGTAGCATGCAGCATTATCAATTCAGGATTCACTCAGCACCAGGGAAACACCTATGAGTCTTACTGCTATCAGTGGAAAAAAGGTATCAAAAATTTGTCTTGGCACCATGACTTGGGGGCAACAAAACACCGAGGCAGAGGCACACGATCAAATAAGCTTTGCCCTAGAACAGGGCATCAATTTTATGGATGCTGCCGAAATGTATCCAGTGCCCCCACGGGAGGAAACCCAAGGGCGAACTGAGGCGTTCATCGGCAGCTGGTTTGCAAAAACCGGCAAACGAGATGACTGGATTTTGGCAACAAAAGCGACGGGGCCTCGGGAGGAATTCGGGTTCCTGCGGGGCGGCCCAAACTTTTCAAGAGAGCACCTCACAGCGGCTGTTGAAGGAAGCCTCAAACGTTTGCAAACCGACACCATTGATCTCTATCAACTGCACTGGCCGGAGCGACCCACCAACTGTTTTGGCTATCGAGGTTACAGCCACATCGATTATGACAAATGGACTCCCTTGGAAGACGTTCTTCGAACCCTTGAAGAGCTTTTAAAGAGCGGAAAGATACGTAGCTTCGGCCTATCCAATGAAACCCCATGGGGAGCGATGAAGTTTCTGCAAATTGCTGAGAGAGAGGGACTTCCCAAATTCGAGTCTATCCAAAATCCTTACAGCCTTCTAAACCGCAGCTTTGAGGTTGGACTCGCCGAAATAGCACATCGAGAGAATGTGGGCTTACTTGCTTACTCCCCGCTAGCGATGGGGTTGCTTACCGGAAAATACCGACATGGTGCAAAACCTCAGGGGTCGCGACTGAGCCTGTTTGAGCGCTTTGATCGCTACAGCAGTGCGACCACGTGGGAGGCATCGGAAAAGTATTGTGCACTGGCGGAGGCTCACGGCCTTAGTCCCGCGCAGATGGCGCTAGCCTTTGTGAACACGCGATCCTTTGTCCTGAGTAATATCATTGGCGCAACCAGCCTTACTCAGCTAAAGGAGAATATAGAGAGCGTATACATCACACTGTCGCCTGAGGTGATGGCGGGCATCAAGGAGATCCACAAGGCCTTGCCGGATCCTGCTCCCTAAAGGTTGATCCAGCTATTGAGCGCTCTTAACCGAAACTCGGTGTCCTGCCATCGCAGCACCACGCTGTCCGACAGAATCTCCACTACTCGGATCCCACCCACTCGCTGCCCAGCCCTCACCAACTCCCCATTGAGCACTACGGTGGATTCACCGGGATTCCAATCGTGCTGGCTATAGACAACCGTCGGGATGCTGTCTTTTTTACGCTGAGAGAGGTCCTCCAATAGTGGCGTGGGATGCTCACTGAGCGGCTCTTCACCCAGAGCTGCCTGAGCACGGAGTAGCACCGCCTCGATATCTATCTCAGCCTCTTCCGGCGAATTCACCTCACTGCCATCTCCAGTCATGCTTATGGGCACATCGCCGGATGCTTCGTCCGGTGAAGTAGAGGACCCCTCATCCTGACCCCGGGCCCCTTGATAGAGGGCGACCACCGCGGGATCCGCCGTGGGAGCAGCGACCACATCTGGCTGTACCGTCTCGCTCCCCGTGACTGCACTGCTGTCTCGTCTGTTGGCGGACGACGTCTTAACACTGGATTTATTTTTATCCATACCGCCAACGGAATTACCAGTCGTGGCGTTGTCTGTCTGATTCCCGGCCATAGGTATGGACATCCCGATAGGCTCGGCCGTGTCAGAGGGAATTACGTTTTCAGCGAGACCAGCCCTGGGCCCGATCGTCTCCGCCATCGAGCCAGCAGCAGTGTCGCGACTCACCTCACTGAACTGACTATCATCACGCCAACTCCAGCCAAACCAAACACCGATGAGGGCAGTCAGCAGCATGGCCCCCAACCAACCAAGGACCGCCCAACTGACCGTCCTAACATCAGCCGCCACATGTTTATCATGATCCGCAACCGAGGCCTCAGGCTCCGAAGAGCTCTGGGGGCTCGATTTGTTCAAGGCATCTAAAATAATCGACATTACTGGGCCGCCATAATCATGTCAGCGCGCTCCAAGCGCTGATTCAGCGGCTGGCCGGGGCTGACTTCATTGTCGAGAGCAAGCAGCACTTGTCTTGTGACAACCCCATCTTCCAAGAGGCCCAATGAGCGCTGAAAGAGTTTCACTCGCGTTTCTAGAAACGGCGTGAATACATCGGTGGTAATAGCTTCGCTCTGTCCATCCAATTTGGCAAATAATTCGGCCAGCTCCGCAACGGCTGATCCGGAATCTCCCACACCCAACGACCCATTCCATGCTGGTGGCGCCAGCCACAGGTATCGATACGCGCCGGTCCAATCCCCAGCCAGTTTAATTAACGGTACCTTCACAACCCCTCGCGGGCTGATGGTCCACGCCGCTCGATCAGCAAAACCGACAATCAAAATGCTAGACGAAAATTTATCCTGACCGCGGGTATCGAGCACCACCGGACGATTAAGTGCCACCAACTGATCCCAGGTGTCACTGCGCTCACGCACGCAAATCACAGATGAAGTTCCATTCCTCATACAGAAATCTTCTCTCACCGGGTCATCCAATGTCAGCTGCCAAAGCCACCTGTTGGCGACTGCATTTTCCAGCTGGAAACCCTCAGCGTTCGACAGGCCTCTCTGATCCCCTGAAGAGGGCTCCACCACCGCAATCACAGGCTCTTTTGAATCCTGTTGTACCTGAGGCAATTGCTGGCCGTTGAGGAAGACGGCACCCAGCACTGCGGTGATCCCGATAAGCGCAGTTACACCAATGATCGCAGTCCATCGGGTTAGGCCTGCCGCAGATTGCGCGGAAGGGCCCAACGCTTCCTGAGCGGCTGCTCGTACCAAACCTCGACCCACTCGATTTTGATCTTTGCCGTACGCGCCCAACAATACCCGCTCGCAGACCAAATTAATCAGTCTGGGCACACCCCCAGACTGCTTGTGAACCTCCTGAATGGCGGCGCTTGAAAAAATGTCATGACCGGGAGGCAGACCCGCTACCGAGAGACGGTGATTTATATAGGCACCTGTTTCCTGCCGGTTCAGGGGCTCAAGGTTATAGCGGGCGGTAATGCGTTGATTAAGCTGTCGCAACTCGGGTCGAGCCAATTTGGCAGCAAGTTCAGGCTGACCGATGAGAATAATTTGCAGCAGCTTTTCTTCATCGGTTTCAAGATTTGTGAGCAATCGGATTTGCTCCAGCACCTCGAAGTCCAAGTGCTGCGCCTCATCGATCATCAACACCGTTTTACGTCCGCGTTTGAAATTCGATAACAAAAAGTGATGCAGGCAATCGGTCAGCGTCTTAAGACTGCTACTTTCGGCGGAGTACTCAAGCGCAAACTCATCGCACACCGCGGCCAGCAACTCCGTGGCACTCAAGGCGGGATTAAGGATGATAGCGAGGTCCACATTGTCGGGCAGCTGGGCCAACAGCGCCCTGTTAATGGTGGTTTTGCCGGTGCCCACTTCGCCCGTCAACAGGATAAAACCACCACCACTCCCTACCCCGTATAAAAGATGGGCCAGCGCATCCCTGTGCCGCGCACTCATGAACAGATAGCGAGGGTTCACCGCGATGGAAAAGGGTGACTCTGAGAGGCCGAAATAACTGTGGTACATCGAGAGAACTACCGAACCCTAGCTATCAAGTGAGACGAGAGCTTGTCACAGAAGCCCCACATCAGGAAACATACTTGAAAGGACAAAAAACATACTGTAAGTTCAAATTCCGTTTGTAATGGTGCCCATTCGCTTGGCAGCCTTCCCCAACCCACGACCTGTCGGAGACCTTTACCCATGGCCCTGCCACCTATCCTGCAACAACTGCGACTCCCCATCATAGGCTCACCGCTCTTTATCATTTCCAACCCCGATTTGGTGATCGCACAATGTAAAGCTGGCATCGTTGGCTCGTTTCCCGCCCTGAATGCAAGGCCCGAGCCGGTACTCGAAGAATGGTTGAAACGCATCACCGAGGAACTTGATCGCCATAATCAGGAGAATCCGGATTCGCCCGCTGCACCATTCGCCGTCAATCAAATCGTCCACGGATCCAATCCGCGGCTAGAGTATGACGTTGAAATGTGTGTGAAATACAAAGTGCCCATCATGATCACCTCTCTGGGTGCAAAAGAATGGGTGAACGAAGCAGCCCACAGCTACGGGGGTATTACGCTTCACGACATCATCAACAACCGCTTCGCCAAAAAGGCGATCGAAAAAGGGGCTGACGGACTGATTGCTGTCGCGACAGGTGCCGGAGGCCACGCAGGAACTCAGTCACCGTTTGCATTGATTCAGGAAATCCGCGAGTGGTTTAACGGTCCGTTGCTCCTCTCAGGCTCTATCGCCAATGGGGATGCCGTGCTCGCTGCTCAAGCGATGGGAGCAGACCTCGCCTACATTGGGTCAGCCTTTATCGCTACCGATGAAGCAAATGCCACCGAAGGCTACAAACAGGCGATCGTCGACTGTGGCGCCGACGATATCGTCTACAGCAATCTTTTCACCGGTGTCTGGGGCAACTACCTGCGCCCATCGATTGAGTCAGCCGGGCTCGATCCCGACAACCTTCCTGTTAGCGACCCCACCAAAATGGACTTTGGCTCTGGCGGAAATACCGATGCAAAGGCCTGGAAAGATATCTGGGGGTCCGGCCAGGGCATTGGCGCAGTCAAGACCACCGGACCCGCGGCACAGTACATCGACAAACTGTACGACGAATATCAGGCAGCGCGTGCGCGGGTTCTCGCCGCATGACAGACAGTAACAAGATCCCTAGACATCCCGACGACGATTTTTGTGAGGAGATTGTTAGCGCTCGTCAGACGTTTATTGAAGAAAAAACCAGCGCCAAGCTGAATCACACTAAGGCCTACTCCTACGACCCCCATGTAATGGCGGGAAACATCGAAAATCTATGGGGTGTTGCTCAGATTCCCTTAGGCGTCGCGGGCCCCCTGTTGATTGACGGAGAGCATGCCAACGGCGAGTTTTACGTACCCATGGCCACTGTGGAAGGCACCATGCTTGCCAGCTACAACCGTGGAATGAAGGTAATTCGCGAGGCGGGAGGCGTAAAAACGACCGTCTCCGCCGAATCGATGCAACGAGCTCCTATTTTTATTTTCGCTGACGCCCGGGAAGCCAGAGACTTTCAGGTATGGCTAAGGGCCAATTTCGCCGCTATTAAAGAGCAGGCCGAGAAAACAACCTCGGTGGGCAAATTGCTGGAAATCGAGAACTACCACTTTCACAACTACATCGCGACGCGCTTCGACTACTCCACCGGCGATGCCGCGGGCCAAAATATGACCAGCAGGGCAACCTTTTTCGCCTGCGAGTGGATTCGGGAAAACTACCCGGGAAGCTTGCGCAACTACATGCTCTCGGGGAACTTTGACACCGAAAAGAAAACCTCTGCCGTCAACATGCTGAAGGGGCGAGGCCGGCGAGTTACTGCCGAGATCACCATTCCGAGACAAGTCCTGATGGAGAATTTGCGCATAACACCCGAGCCAATGGTTTATGGCTATCAGATTTCCACGCTCGCCTCCTTCGCTGCCAACAGCTCTAGCAATGCGAGTCATCCCGCCAATGGCCTTGCCGCCCTTTATCTCGCCACCGGTCAGGATATTGCGAATATTGGCGAATCCAATCAGTGCACTACCTACCAGCGGGTTACAAGAGAAGGGGATTTGTACTTCTCCATTACCCTCCCCTCACTCATTCTAGCTAGCTATGGTGGAGGCACAAACCTGCCGACACAGCGGGAGTGTCTCGAAATGATGGATTGTTATGGGCAGGGAAAAGCGCTCAAATTGTGCGAAATCGCCGCGGGACTTGTGGTCGCCGGAGAACTGTCACTGGGGGCCGCAACCCGCATAGACAAGACGACTAGAACCAACGAGTGGGTGGACGCCCATGAACGCCTGGGTAGAAATCGATAGCCCATCCGTCAAAAAGCCGCGATCCTTGCTATTTTGTAAGCTTCCCCATTAATGGCGGTTTGCTATAGTCATCCGACCCTATTCGGTATCGACATTATGCGCGCTCACGTTTTTTGCCTTGCTGCCTTACTTTGCCTCACTCAACCCATCGGTGTCCTTGCCGGTGACAATGAGATGGCAGCACCCGTTTTCACGCTGCCCGCCATCGCAAACACCGAGGGCGCCATCTCGCTGGATACTTTTTTGGGCGATGTCACCTATCTGGATTTCTGGGCCTCGTGGTGCGGCCCCTGTCGCCTCTCCTTGCCCGCCCTGGATGGGCTGTACAAAGAATTGCGAAGTGAAGGGCTTCAGGTAGTTGCTATCAGTGTCGATGTCGTCGAAGAGGACTCCCTCGACTTTCTTCAGCGCTACTCGGTTAGTTACCCTGTTGCGATTGACACAACCGGAGATATTGCAAGGTCCTACGCCGTCGGCGGTATGCCATCGGGTTATCTCATTGATCGAACAGGCGTGATTCGCGCCGTTCACGTAGGATTCAAGCGGGGGGACGAGGAAAAATTGCGACAGGAAATCATGGAGCTTCTTGAGGAATGAAGCCTGTCGTTGTGAACGTAATTGTGGTCTGCGGCCTCAACCTCTTATCGGGCTGTGCTGGCCCGGAGCCTGTAGCCCCCTGGGAACGCGGTTACCTCGCTGACCCGGCCATGCAATGGCAACGGAGCCCGCGGGAAGCAACATTCGCGGGGCATGTGTATACCAGCAAGGAAGCGTCTTCCGGAGGCTCAGGCGCCGCTGGTGGTGGATGCGGCTGTAACTAAGCAACATGAGCGAGCGCACCAAAACAGGTTTCGACTCCCCGTTGGTGAGGTCAATCGGAGCCACACTAAGCGCGCTTCCGGCCTATCAATCAGCTTTCGCTGACGCTCCTCCAGCTTTTACCGAAGTGGGCATACGCCATAGTCACTACAGTGAGGACAGCCTGGACGCCTCTGCTGTTATCTTCGGCTCTCGCTCTCGCTACGACATTGATGTCACTCAGCTGTGGATAGAAGCCCCTGTTGGGGGTTCGTGGTCGGTTGCACTCGATGTCCAAAACGACGCAATGAGCGGCGCATCACCCTGGTTTGTAGGTGTCGGTCTTGATGGCGAGCCCGGGGTCGTGATGAGTGGTGCGAGCATTAAAGACAACAGGGTTGAGGTTGGGGTCACCACCCGTTATTTCTGGGCTGACGGCAATGCAGGTCTCGCCATTTCTCACTCTGATGAAGATGATTATCGCGCGCTTTCCTTTGCTTTTGATGCGTCCTGGAACAGCGACGACAACGCCAGAACCTGGACAGCCAGTGCCAGTCGATCCAATGACACCGTTACACCTGTAAAGGAGCGGATTCCGGTTTTCATCGACGAAGAATCATTGCAAACCCAATCTCTTTACTTTGGCGTCAGCCAAATTCTCTCCCGAACGCAAATCGTTCGAATTGGTCTGAGCTATACCATGAGCGAGGGCTACCTGACCGATCCCTACAAATTCGCTGACCACCGCCCAGAAGATCACGACCGATGGACACTTTCTTCGGGCTACAGACAGTTTTACAGCGCCCTTGATGGAGCGCTTCAGGTGGATTATCGATTGTACTCGGATAGTTGGGGAACCGATTCCCACACTGTAGAGGTTGGGTGGCATCAAAATCTTGGCCGTCATGTGCTGGCTCCCTATCTTCGATACTACACGCAGAGTGAAGCCGACTTTTTTTCCCCCATCGCCAACCGTGAGGCCGACTACTATGCCGACGACTATCGCCTGTCCTCCTACGGTGCCTTAACCGCGGGCTTACGCTGGACTGTTCAACTTGGTGATTGGCAGATTGAAACCCAAGCCGAACGCTACCAGTCTGATGGGGGCTGGGGGCTATTTAGCGGGGAGGAAGCCCCCGCGCTGGTCGATTTCTGGCGGGCAACCGTAGGTTTGACGTGGCGCTTTGACTAAACCGATAGCCTGTACCGAGAAAAGCTTCCACCTCATGGGTGGGCCCGCCCAGGTCCGTCTGATTCACCCGCCCTCTGAGACCCCGGCGGCCGAGAGACTGCTGGACACCGTCGGGCATCGTATGGTCGAGATGGAAGCCAAGTTAAGTCGCTATCAACCCGACAGTTTGGTAAGCCAAATCAACCGCCGTGCCGGCTCAGGCCGCTACACCCGAATCGATACAGAAACTCGCCAACTCCTCGAAACCTGTCGAACCCTGTGGCAGGAGAGCGATGGGTTATTCGATCCAACCGCCGGGGCACTCCGGCAGATATGGGACTTCCAATCAGGATCGATTGGAGACCCGACTGAACTATCCGAAGTGCTTGCTCTCATAGGGTTTGAGGGGGTCAGCCTGCATCACGACGGTGTCATGTTGGAGAAAAGTGGCATGGAGCTTGATCTAGGCGGCATTGGCAAAGAGTACGCCGCAGATGTCGCGGCATCATTGATTCGCGAGGCAGGGTTTACACAGGGTCTGGTGGATTTCGCCGGTGACATTGTTGCGTTGGGTAACAATTACACGGGGGCGGCCTGGGATATTGGCATCCGCGATCCCAGCATCCCAGAGCGGGCGCTGCTGACCGTGGCTCTTAAAGACGCAGCTATCGCAACGAGTGGTGGTTACTTCCGAACGCTAGAACATGGACCGAATCAGGTCAGTCATCTACTGGATCCGCGCACCGGCTGGCCAGTCACAGGGCCGTCCTCGGTATCGGTGGCCGCCCGACACTGCCTGATCGCGGGCGCAATATCCACGGTCGCTTGCCTGAAACCTATAGACTCTGCGCGTGAGTGGCTGGAACGCAGCGGATTGGACTGGCTAATGGTGAGCCCCGAAGGCGAGGTGACAGGTCCCCTACTGGAGCAGTCCAGAAGCTGAAACTCATCGTATTGCCACCGTTAACCTTCGCGAGAACACACATGGCCGACAAACTTTTCTACGATGGCAACTGCCCCCTATGCTCCGCCGAAATGGCGCGCCTTGAAAAGATCAAAGATAGCGAGCTGGTGCTTCAGGACATTCATCAATTGGATCAAGAGGAGCTTCCAGCACCAAGGGAGCAACTGTTAAAGGTGTTACACCTGGATCGCAATGGGCAGATGATTTCCGGCATCGAGGCAAACGTGGCCGCCTGGGAGCACACCCGGTACGGTGCTCTATGGAAAATTCTTACCTGGCCCCTTATCAAGCCCATCGCCAGCGCTGCTTATTCCTGGTGGGCGATAAAACGCTACCGCCGGATGTATCCGTGAGCTCCCGATATCGAAATCATCTTGTCAACTCGCCGTAGACCGATGCACGTGGACAAAAATAACCTCATCGCCCTCGAACAACGATACCGGGCGAACCTAATTAACTGTCTGTCAGGGTTCAAACCGGCCCTCCTTGTTGGCACTCAGTCTCCCAGCGGTGATACAAATTTGGCCATGTTCACCAATGTCTTGCACATCGGGGCAAATCCGGCACTCTTAGGTCTGCTTGTCAGGCCCGCCCCCGCCGGCACCGAGCGCCACACGCTGGATAACATTACCGCCACCGGGGAGTTCACGCTCAACCATGTAACGACTTCCATCCTGCCAGCTGCTCATCAAACTTCCGCACGATTCCCGCGACACGTATCCGAGTTCACCGCCACGGGGCTCACACCAGAATGGCGTGACGACTGCAAAGCACCCTATGTCAAAGAAGCCCCGGTCAAAATCGGTTTACGCTTGGCAGAACAACAAACCCTCGCCATCAACAACACCACCCTGGTGATTGGCGAGGTGCAGTCGATTTATCTACCCAAGGAAATATTGCGTGAAGATGGCTCTGTCGACATGGCTAAGGGGCACATCATTACTTCCTGCGGGTTGGATAGCTATCACGCGACAGCTCCGGGAACGCGCTACCAATACGCCAAACCAGACACCAAGGCCACTAAAGTGACGTAAAACCGGGGTAGGTCACTCGCCTAACGCATGCGCTTAAGATAACCTTCGCGGCGTCAGAGGTGTTTACCTCGCGGCACTACATGGACGTTATAGAAAAGGAAAACACTATGAAAACCCCTCGCCTGACGTTGTGCTGGAGTCTGCTCACGCTCCTCGTCATCTTACCTGTGACCGCAAGTAGCAACGAGCTGCCGGAACGTGCGGACATTCCCGCTCAATACAAGTGGGACCTCTCTGATATGTATCCCGATGCCGACGCATGGGAAGCAGACAAGCAGCGATTTCTTGCACGGCTGCCCGAGATCACCGCATACCGTGGACGACTCGCCGAAAACGGCGCGACACTGTTGGATGCTATCGGCACCATCGAGGAAATCAGTCAGATCATAGGTAATCTCTATGTATACGCTGGACTCAAATCCAACGAGGACACACGAATTTCGGAGAATGCTGCGCGCTTCTCGGAGGCTCAAGGCTTATACGCCCGGTTTCAGCAGATTACTGCCTTCTTTTCCCCAGAACTGCTTGCCATCCCAGAGTCATGGCTGAATGAGATGCTTGAAACCACACCGGGACTCAGCATCTATCGCCACTACCTGGACGAGCAATCCAGAATGCGGGACTACACCCTGACTGAGGGGGAAGAGCGCTTACTCGCCATGGCGGGCGATCCTTTAGACAAGTTCGCCTCGGTATTTGGCGCTATCGATAATACGGACCTGCAATTTGGCACCGTGCAGGACGAATCAGGTAACGCGGTTGAACTGACCAAGTCACGCTACGGTGCTTTTCTTCATTCCACCAACCGCAAGGTGAGGCAGGATGCCTGGGTGGGATTGTTCTCGGCCTACAACACGCTTAACCACACCCTTGCCGCAAATTACGAAGGGCATGTCAAAGCTCGGGTTTTTGAGGCGAAGGCCCGAGGATTCGACACCCGGGTGCAGGCGGCCACGTACTCAAGCGCCATCCCGGAAAGTGTTTTCCATAATCTGGTTAAAGTAGCCCGGGAAGGATCGGGCCCACTACAACGATACCTTGAGCTACGACGAGAGCAACTCGGTGTGGAGCAATTGGAAATATGGGACATGTATGCCCCCTTGGTTGCACCCACCATAGACAATATTTCTTTCGAGGAGGCCAAAGAAATCGTTGCGGCTGGTCTGGAACCCCTTGGCAAAGATTACCTTGAGGTCTACTGGAAAGGCTTTGATGAAGGATGGGTAGATGCTGTAGAAAACCGGGGTAAGCGAGGCGGCGCTTATAGCTGGGGGACTTACACGTCCAAACCCTATCTATCGATGAATTTTGAAGGGACCCTGAACGACGTATCGACACTGGCTCACGAGTACGGCCATTCGATTCACAGCTACCTGTCTCGGGGCACGCAGCCCTACGTGTATGGGGATTACCGCACTTTCATCGCGGAAATTGCCTCAATGACCAACGAAGCCATCCTGATGCAAAAACTGCTTCGGGAAGCGGAAACTGCCGAAGAAAGAGCTTATCTGCTAAGCAGCTACCTCGATGAATTTCGCGGCGGCTTTTATCGTCAAGCCTCCTTTGCTGACTTTGAAGCGCGAGCCCATGCGGCGGTTGAAGCAGGAGAAGCTTTGACCGCAGACAAACTGAACGGCATTTATGCCGAGGTCTTCAACGACTTTTACGGGGAGTCGGTAAACGCACATGACCTTAATCAAATAGAATGGAGTCGCATCCCCCACTTTCTGCGCAGCGACAACTTCTACGTGTACCAGTATTCAACGTCCTTTGTGGCTGCTACCGCTTTAGCCAAGCAAATCATTGAAGAAGGTGCCCCAGCTCGTGACAGGTTCCTGACCATGCTTAAATCGGGCTCAAGTGACTATCCCATCGAACTTCTCAAGAAAGCGGGTATCGATATGACAACCCCCGAACCCGTCTATGCCACCATCGACGTATTCGAAGACTACGTGGAACAGCTTGAAGCGGCGCTTGCGGAAATGAAACAGTAAACTGACCTGGCGCCTGCTGATGACTGATCAAACGTCAAGCGAATATCTGAGCACGCTGGAGAAGGGGCTCCGCGTGCTACGCAGCTTTTCGAAGGATCAATCAAGAATGACTCTCTCGGAAGTGGCTCGTGCTACAGAACTCAGCCCTGCGGTAGCAAGACGCTGCCTCATTACGTTGCTGGAGCTCGGTTACGTTGGCAAAGTTGATAATCTCTTCTTTCTAAAACCGAAGGTTCTTGAGCTCTCGACTCCATTCGTAGAGAGCTTCAATATCGACAACATCATTCGCCCACCGCTACAACAGCTCAGGGATCAGACTGGTGACAGCGCATCCTTTGCGGTGCTGAGTGGCAACGAGATCCTATATATCACGCACGTTTCCACCTATCGGGTTATCCGGACACAGGCTGCAACTGGAACACGGTTTCCCGCCCTCGCTACCTCCCTAGGCCGCGCCATTTTGTCTGCGCTACCCGAGGGGGAGCTAGATGCTTTTCTCTATAAATATCCCTTGAAGGCAACCACTAAATTCACGACCACCGACCCAGCAAGTTTGCGCGCTGCAATAAAGCAGGCAAGGAGTGACGGTTTCGCGGTGGTTAGTGACCAACTTGACTATGGCATTACCTCAATTGCGACCCCAGTTGTTCTTCCGAATTTTGGCGTGGTCGGAGCAATCAACTGCTCCTCATCAACTGGCAAGGTCGACCTCAACTCCTATCCAGCTTCACGGTCACCCGCGCTATTCAGGATACGGGATCAGCTGGTCTCCGAATTAAAGGACGCGCGAGGCTTACTCGACGCCATCACCGACTCGAGCTGACACCTCAGTGCACCACGCGTGCAAATAAGGGTTTACTCGCTCGGGGTGGGACAGATGACACAAGTGCCCCCCACCGTCCACGGACAGGCGCTGGGCTCCTGTCAGCTCCTCAATCGCTGCTGCGTGGGCTTTACGTGAAGGTGTCTCAAGTGTCCCCACTATCGTCATGACAGGAATCTGCAGCGCGCCTACCTGCTCTCTCAAATCCATCGACACCGGCAACGCGTCGGGTGCTAGCAAATCCATACCTCGGTAGTGGGAAACGTAGGACATTGGCTCGACATTGGTAGTCCCGTCGAATCCGGCCGACACCAAGGGGTGTCGACACCAGCTCTGTCTGAATGCGTCGATATTCCCGGACGTGAGGAATGCCCGATAATCATCAAAGGGAATTATCTCTGCAGGCTGCTCTTCCGATGTAAAGCCATCGAGGTGTCCCCCCTGCAAAATGAGTCCCGCGGGTGCGACACGCCCTAAGGCCGTAGCCCGAAGAGCTAACCGTGCCCCTTGAGAGACGCCATATACAAACACATTGCCCGGCAAAGCTCGGCTTATGTAGTGAAGATCCTCCACTTCACGAGTGAAATTCGGCTCCAAGGGGCTGGCACCAAAACCACGACGGTCGAACGTCGCCAGGCTGAGCGGGGGGCTCGCCAGATGACGCTGAAACTCAAAAGATCGCTGATCCAGCGTCCAGCCATGCAGGCACAATATCGTGACTGAGGCGTCAGCTGAATCGCCATAGACAGTCACGTCGATTACACCATCATCGACAGGGACCTCTAAGATCGCCGGCGTCTCCATGAGGGCGTTCATTCGCGGTAGGGAACCGCAGACTGAGCTGCCTGCCAAAGATCATCCCCAACGGGGTTTTGTATTTCCTCGAGAGCGTGACCAACCAGACCTGCAGTCCGTGCGATAAGTACAACCCCGCGCATGATGGTTGCAGGAATTTTGGCCTCCATCATAAGCGCCGCCAGCGCGGCACTGACATTCATGACCAGGGTTTTTCCGAGCGACTCACTGAGCGCAGCTTCCAATGCCCGCATAGCGGCCATGGCGTCGCTACCCTCGGGAAGCATTTCGAGTAATTTATCCACGCGCGGATCACGACCAGAGTGAATGGGGTGCCCGAACCCGGGTACGGGCTCTTTCCGCAATCGATGCTCCGCGACAATCTCCTTTGCAGTGGCATGAATGTCATGGGACCTCACCAGGCGCTCCCCCAGTTCACCACACTTACCCGCGGTGCCGCCATAACGGTCCCCTACTCCCAACAGGCCTGCAGCAACGGCACCCTGAAGGGACTCCGGTGCACCTGACAGGGTGAGGCGTGTGGAAATAACAGACGGCATCAAGCCATGCTCCATGATCGTGACCATCACAGCGTCCAGCAACTCGCACTGCCTCTCGGTAGGCTCTTCCCCCAGGGCTTGCAATAAAAATGCGCCGGTCAGCGAGTAAGAGCCAATGACATCAGCAACTAAATCCCTACCCCTCAGCGTAATGGAGTCAGCGTCGCAGCCACATATCTCGGTCGAGGGGGTTTTTCGATCAGTGGGGTTCATACCAGTCAGTTCCTTATTCATTGGATGGCCTGAATCTAACGACAATTGAGACCAATCGAGCGCACCATAAATGATGATCTAAACCGAAGTATTAGCGTATACTTTACGTGTTCGAATAACGAATGGATTTTCGATAAACGAAAATAAGAGGCCCCTCATGAAAACGCACCCAAAACTCCTTGCTTTCGCCATTGCTGCTACTGTTGCCGGTGAGGCGCTAGCTCAGGCTACCCTTGAAGAAGTCGTGGTCACCGCAAGAAAACGATCGGAATCACTATTCGAAAGCCCGGTCTCAGTGAAAGCCTTTACGGACAGTGATATCCGCGCCTCCGGTATCCAGACGCCGCAAGATTTTGTAGACCTAACCCCCAACGTGACCCTGGTTCAAACCCAGAGCACCGGCAACTCATTCCTTAACATCCGCGGCATTTCATCAGCGCGCAATAGCGAACTGGCGGCGGCAGTCTTGATCGATGGGGTGCTGCTGTCCAATCCAACTCAGTTAAATCAGCAACTTTTCGATATTCAGCAGATTGAGGTTCTGAGAGGCCCGCAAGGCGCCTTATATGGTCGGAACGCCATCGGCGGTGCGATCACCATCACCACGAAAGAACCCGGCGATGAGCATGAGGGAGAAGTTCGGGTTGGTGCAGAATCCGCACCCGGCTGGAGCGTCAAAGGCTATGTTGGTGGACCTCTTACCGATGATGGATCGGTCAAATATCGACTGGCCGGTAGCTACATGGATAACGATGGTTATATCGATAATAAATATCTCGGCGAGGAGGCTGATCCCTACAAAGACACTTCCATGCGCGCGCGCTTGAACTGGGATGTCAGTGATCGCCTGACCACAGACTTCAGGGTGGGCTACTCCAAGCTCGAGACCCAAGCTTTCTACTTCATCATCGACGTCGAAGCTGATGACACCGATATACCCGTTCAGGTCAACAATCCGGGCTACAACGAGCGCGAATTCTTGAGCGCCAGCTTCAAGTTTGACTACGACATGGGCTTCGCGACTTTAAGTGGAGTCACCGCTTACGATGATCTGGAGGAGACATCAAGCGGTGACCAGTTCAATTTCCTGCCTCGCGAGCATCCCTACAACTATTTCAACAACGATGCCTTTGGCGCTTATATCAAGTTCCTCACCGGGGATGAGTACACGGATCTATCACAGAACCAGTATCTCGAAGTGGAGTCCGTAAGTCAGGAGATCCGACTCACTGGAAATAACGAGACAGGACCTCAGTGGATCGTCGGTGCCTACATGATTGCGACCGATCGTTATATCTCTACCGGATCCCAGATCGATCGCGGCCTGGGCGTTTACAACGTACAGAAAGACTTCCGACCCTCTGTGTTCGTTGATCCCACCAATCCGAGTCCCCAACTCGGCATTCTGGCGGACAAGCAGGACAACTTCGCCTGGGCGGTCTTTGGTCAGGTCGCGTTCGACCTCACCGATAACTTGGAGTTAAGCCTGGCGGCTCGCTACGACCACGATGAGCGTGAGAACACCGCCCTGACACCACCTCTCTATGACACCACCGGGCTTGGTATTGTTTTTGGCGAGCAGCGCAAGGAAAGCTGGGACGCCTGGCAACCTAAAGCAACCCTACGCTGGCGACCTACTGATAACTGGGTTGTCTATGGCGATATCAGCCGAGGGTTCCGCAGTGGCGGCTTCAACCAGACCGGGGTAGGCACTGCTATCCTGTATCCGGGAATCGATGACATTTTTGATGAGCAGCTTTCTACCAACTTTGAAGTGGGCGCAAAGGGCGATCTTCTCGATGGTCGACTCCGTCTGTCCGCGGCCGTTTACTTCAATGAACTTGAAGGCGCTTATTTCTTCTTTTATGACCCCAACACCAATACCCAGAACCTGGGGAGTGTGCCAGAAGCCGAATATACCGGCCTCGAACTCGAGGGCACCGCGCTTCTTGGTGAGTACTTCACCCTGAACTTTGGCCTTGGCCTTACTGACAGCGAGATCACCGAGGCCCCTACGGCCGACTGGCTGGGTAATCAGGCGCCCTTGGTCAGCGAAGTCACCGGTAACGTCGGGCTTCAGTTCCGTGCGCCAATCGGCAGCGGCGGTATGGAAGTGTTTGCTCGAGCGGACTGGCAGCACCTGGGTGAAACATGGTGGGAGCCCAACAACTACTCGTCTCGAAGTGCTGTGGACTTGCTCGACCTACGTGCCGGATTGGAGGTTGCTGATAACTGGGCGATCACCGCGTGGGTCAAGAATGCCACCGACGAGGAGTACAACACGGAATACTCTCCGGGTCCTGATGCGGCATTCATCCTCGGCATTCCAGGGGTCAAGCCACAGTTCAACTTCCTTTGGCCCGCTCAGGGCGTCCGTTACGGCATCGAGCTCACCAAGTGGTTCTGAGTTGAAACAGCTGACGACAGTAATTTAGGAGGCAATAATGAACGCAATAGCACCGATCAAAAGCACGCTGCATCACAACGCCTATGTGTGCAAAGACCTGGAAGCGATTCGTCAGTTCTACGAAGAGGTCATCGGTTTCAAACTGGTGGCCACGTGGGCTGAGCGGACCGACCTGTTTGGCAAGGTGAGAACCTATGCTCACTGTTTTTTTGATATTGGTGACGGATCTTGTCTAGCGTTCTTTCAGTTCGCCGATGAAGACGATGCTCAGGAGTTTGGGCCTGAACTGCCTCGTAGCGGATTTCGTCACCTGGCAATGAAGGTGGATCAGGAAACTCAAGACGCACTCAAGGACAGACTTGAGGCTGCAGGATACTTCGACAGCGGAGAGGCCTACCCACTGAATCATGGGTATTGCTGGTCGCTGTATGTCTTTGATCCCTCAGGCTTGCTGGTTGAATTCACGGTCGATCACGAAGACGTGGAGCAGATCAATAAGGACAAGGCCGCCAATGCGCATGCAGATTTAAAGCAGTGGTTGGGCGGAGATCACACCCCAAACAACGAACAATTCCACCGTTAATCAGGGAGCTATCTGATGACGACGAGAGTCGCAGTTATTTTTCACTCTGGCTATGGCCATACCCAGGTTATCGCTGATCAGGTCGCTGCAGGTGCAGGTACTGTTGATGGGGTTGAGGTTTCCGTTGTGGAGGCTGGCAACATTACCTCACCTGAATCAGATGATCTGGCGATATTGGACAGCGCCGACGCCATCATCTTTGGTTCACCCACCTATATGGGCTCCGCGTCTGCGGTCTTTAAGACCTTTATGGAGGCTACTTCAACCCGCTGGATGGAACAGAAATGGGTCGACAAGCTGGCTGCAGGGTTTACCAACTCTGGCTCCATGAATGGTGACAAGCAAAACACGCTTATTGAGTTCATGACCTTTTCGATGCAGCACGGCATGGTATGGGTAGGTCTTGGTCAAATGCCCGGCAACAATCACTCAGGGGGTTCTGAGGCCGATGCCAATCGCTGCGGCGCCTCCATTGGCTGCATGAGCCAGGCAAACGTCGACGAAGGTGGTGATGTAGCCCCGCCCACCTCTGATCGAGAAACCGCACACGCCTTCGGCGCCAGAATCGCAGTCGCTGCAAAACGCTGGGGTTAATTAGATGCGCGATCACCAGATCTACGATCCGGAAGTAGAGACACGATCTCCCGAGACGCAATTTGCTATCGACCGCGACAGTTACAAGGACCAAGTACGCTATCTCCTGAGCAACTCCGATTTCTACCAAAAAAAATTGGCTGAGGCCGGCTTTGACACACCAGAGAAGGTAGGGGGCCTTGATGATATCGCTCAGCTTCCTTTTACAGAGAAAGATGAGCTCAGGGCCAGCCAGGCAAACTTCCCGCCTTTTGGCAATCACATTGCTGCCGACCCCGACTCTCTCCGCCGTGTCTTTAGCACCAGCGGCACGACCGGGGTCCCCTGCTATCTCGGCTTGACCCAGCGTGATCTCGATATGTATGCCACCAATGTGGCTCGAGGATATAGCGCGGCGGGATTCAAGCCGGGGCAGCGCCTCGTCGTGGGGTTTAATGCCGGGCCATTTGTTGCTGGTGCGGTTTACTACGGGTTCGACAAAATAGGCTGTAGCGTCATACCCGTAGGCACGGGAAACACGGAGCGAATGGTCACCGCAATTCAGCGCCTTGGTGCGACAGGCGTAAGCTGCACCCCGTCATATGGCCTCTACCTGATAGACTGGTGCCGAGATCAAGGAATAGAGACCCAATCCCTCGGCTTGCAGAATATGATCACCGCTGGTGAACCCGGCGGCGGTGATCCCTTCGTCAGGAAGGCTATTCAAGATGCTTTCGGCTGCACGATCCGCGAATCGATGGGTATTGGCGACGTTTCCTTGTCGGTATGGGCGGAGGACGCCGATGAGCAGGGCATGCACTTCATGGCGAGAGGCTTTGTACACGTTGAACTGATCAACCCGGAATCTGGCGAGCCCATCCCTTGGGAGGATGGCGCCCAAGGTGAGCTCGTCTACACCGCATTGCAGCGTGAGTCGATGCCCCTGCTCAGATTCCGAAGTCGGGACCATGTGGTCGTAAACATGACAACCAACCCGACCGGGCGCACTGGGCCCAGAATTCGCTGCATTGGACGGACTGATGACATGCTCATTGTAAGAGGGGTAAATCTCTTCCCTACGGCGGTCAGAAGCGTGCTTGATAGTTTCAATGATCAAGTGTCTGGCATCTTCAGTATTCGTCCGAGTGTCGACGGTGTTCTCCAAACTCCACCACTCCCCGTTGTCGTAGAGGTCGCTCACGGTCAGTCTGTAGACAATCCAGATCTTGCACGTCGCATCAAGGAAGAAATCAAAGCCCGACTTTTGGTTACAACGCAGGTTCGACTCGCCGATCATGGCAGCCTTCCTCGAGAAACTTACAAAACAAAACTGGTAGACTATTCCGAAGTAGCTGCCTGAATTCAGTCTGGCAGGTCACATCTAATCCTGCCGTACCGCGGTCTAGATTTTGGAGTGCTGTCAGATGTCCTCTCTTCCTCTCTTCCCCACGAGCCTTGTTGGCAGTTACGCCCAGCCCGACTGGCTTATCGACAAAGAAAAACTGAAAGGCCGCTTTCCCCCGCGCACTCGGGCCAAGGAACTGTGGCGCATCGCTCCTGATTATCTCGCTGAAGCGCAACGGGACGCTGTTCGCCTGGCGGTCGAAGATCAGATCAAGGCGGGTCTCGACATTATCACTGACGGTGAAGCTTGTCGGGAAAGTTACTCAAACCATTTCGCGACGGCTCTCGAGGGAGTCGATATAGACAATCCGGGAGAAGCGCTGGACCGCAGTGGAGAGCCAGTGCCCGTGCCCCGCATTACCGGCAACATTAGCCGGAGACATCCCGTGAGTGTGGATGAAGTCCATTATTTAAGAAGCCTGACTGATCGCAAGATCAAGTTCACCGTGCCTGGGCCATTTACCATGAGTCAACAGGCTCAAAACGATTTCTACCCATCCCCGGCTGAGGCCGCTATGGACTACGCAGCGGCCGTACGCGAGGAAGTAATCGATCTATTTGCCGCGGGCGCAGATGTGGTGCAGCTCGACGAGCCCTACATGCAGGCTCGCCCCGAGGCTGCTGAGGCCTACGGGGTTGCCGCGCTTAACGCAGCCTTGGAAGGTGTCTGTGGAGATACCTGTGTCCATATCTGTTTTGGGTACGCCATGCTGATTCATGAAAGACCTGAAGGCTATTCCTTCCTGCCTCAACTGGCCAATGCCTGTTGCAAGCAGATATCTATTGAAACAGCCCAATCTAGTCTGGACTGCAATGTTCTCTCGTCGCTACCTGAGCAGACCATCCTTCTGGGGGTAATCGACCTCTCGACAACTGACATAGAGACCCCCGCCATGATCATCGATCGCGTCGAGCGCGCACTGCCTTTTATCGACAAAGAGCGCCTCGTGCTAGCGCCTGACTGTGGAATGAAATACCTGCCCCGAGATGTATCGCTAGCGAAGCTCGAATCAATGGTCAGTGCAGCTGAAACATTGCGGCAGCGCTACGCTTGATAGCACCTTGGAGCATTAACACTCAACCGCATTTACTGCCAAGCCTCCCTTGGCGGTTTCTTTGTATTTCTCCTGCATATCAAGACCTGTGTCACGCATAGTCTTTATCACCTTATCAAGAGAAATAAAGTGGTCCCCTGTCCCTCGCAGGGCCATTAGCGCGGCGTTAATCGCCTTTACCGCCGCAAGGGCATTGCGCTCAATACAGGGTACCTGAACCAGACCACCTACGGGATCACAAGTAAGCCCAAGATTGTGCTCCAGCCCAATTTCGGCAGCATTTTCTACCTGCTCCGGTGTACCTCCCAGCACAGCACACAATCCTGCAGCGGCCATCGCGCAGGCGGAGCCCACCTCCCCCTGGCAGCCAACCTCGGCACCAGACAGAGATGCGTTTTTCTTGCATAGGATTCCCACAGCAGCAGCGGTTAATAAAAAATCGACGATTGCGTCGTCCGTAACCGAGTCGCCAAACTCGACAAAATACATCAGCACGGCAGGAATGATTCCTGCGGCACCATTGGTTGGTGCCGTTACGACTCTACCGCCACCTGCATTTTCCTCATTGACTGCCAACGCATATAAATTGACCCAGTCCATCGCAGCAAAACTACTGCTGATCAGATTGCGGCCCTTTGGACCGCTCAGGGCTGCGTGAAACTCTTTAGCACGACGCTTCACATTGAGGCCGCCGGGAAGAATGCCCTGATGAACCAGACCGTTGGCAACACAGTCTCGCATGGCTTCCCATATTGAAAGCAGCTGTTGCCTAACGGCGGATTCATCCCGCCAGCATTTTTCATTTGCCATCATGAGCTCGGCGATACTTTCTCGCTGTGACGACGCCATATCAAGAAGTTCAGCCGCCGACGAAAACTCAAAGGGGATGGCAGTCTGATCATCCACAATGTTTCCGCCCTCGGCTTCTTCCGTATTGACGACAAATCCTCCGCCAATCGAGTAGTAAACCTCAGATGCAAGAGTGGAACCCCTGTCATCCAATGCGGTGATCCGCATGCCATTCGGGTGGAAAGGCAGACTTTCTTCGTGAAGTCTGAAATTTTTATTCCAATCCAAGTCCACCGGCTGACGATCGGCAAGCATCAATGTACCGCTCTGCATTACCTCATCAAGCCAGAGGGGAAGATTTGCGGGATCCACTGACTGGGGATGGTGTCCCCTCAGGCCAGCCACGATAGCGCCATGGGTCCCATGCCCTTTACCGGTTGCACTTAGAGAGCCGTAAAGATCAACCTCAAGGGTGGCGGCATTAGCGATGCCGTCGACTGACTGAAGCAAAGCAAGGAAACGATTGGCTGCCAACATGGGACCGACTGTATGCGAGCTTGAGGGTCCGACCCCCACCTTGAACAAATCAAATACCGAGATCGACATGGCTTAGGACTCAACCCTAAGACCGAACTCTTGCCCAGCATCCGCTATCCACCGCCAGATGTAGTCCGCGTAACTCCGACGTACAACAAGATCAAATGCGTCGGGAGCAGTTCTATGAAGCACACAAGTTGCCTTGGCGAAATTCGTGGAAACAACCTTATCCTCCGGAAATACTGAGCTGTGCAAGTCGACAGAGACACACTTCTTTAAAAGATCGATAACCTTAGGCCCGCCTAACCGAAACACGGTCATCCCGCCGCTGCCGTTAACCAGGGAGAAAAGCCCGGGCATCGTAGCTCTAAACGCTGTTTCAAGGCCGAAAGCCGCCCCGGAAGGTATCGTGATCAGCCACTCATCCGGGGACAACCAACGAATGGTGCAGCCTTCGGTACAGGCCGCGGTCAGGGGCGCGATGGGTAATGGGCAACCCATGATCTGCTCAAAGGCCTGCTGCTGCGAATCGCTGGCCTGACAGCGAAAGGTAAGATGATCCAACAGCGGTAACTCGCTGAACCATATGCCCGCCTGCTCCCGATCGCTACCATAGCTCTCGACAGCACTATCCGCTAGCGGAGTCCGCCCACAATCGAGTGCATCGGGAGTCAGATTCATCACCAAGGTGTCTGACGCGGCATTTTCGTTGTCAATGAGAGTCGTGTCAGACATGTTGTCGCTCTCCCTCGGGGTCAATGAAGACTGGGCTGCAGATTTCCGCCTCAACCACCGATCCATCGGCTAAGGGATAATAGACAGCCTCTCCCAGCTTGCTGAGCCCGCCTTTGACGAACCCCTGTGCAATGCTACGCCCTAAATTAGCACTCCAGTAACTCGACGTGATATGACCTACCATTGGCATAGGGATGGGCGCATTCGGATCGAATACACCCTGAGCGCCTTCTGGTAACACAATCGATGGATCCTTTGTTTTAATACCAACCCACTGCTTCCTATCCGCTCGCACACAGTCAGCTCGGGCCATACCTCGCTTTCCAACAAAGGAGAACGGCTTATTGGGACTCACCGCCCAGTCCATCCCGAGATCGTAGGGGGTTATCGATCCATCAGTATCTTGTCCGGCAATAATGAACCCTTTCTCGGCCCTGAGAACATGCATTGTCTCCGTGCCATAAGGGGTGAGATTGAATTCCGCACCGGCCTCAAACAGCGCTTCCCATACATGCAGTCCGTAATTCGCCTGCACGTTGATTTCAAAGGAAAGCTCACCCGTGAAGGAGATTCGGAAAATTCGGGCTGGAACACAAGCGACCATGCCAGGCTTCCAGTCCATGTATCGAAAGCTATCTGCGGATAGGTCGATATCGGTAATCTTGGCGAGGAGCTGTCGGCTGTTGGGTCCCGATATCGTCATGGTGGCCCACTGGTCGGTGACCGATGTCATATAGAGTTCGAGATCCGGCCACTCAGTTTGATGATAAAACTCGAGCCACTCGAGCACTCTTGCCGCGCCGCCAGTCGTCGTGGTCATCAGGAAATGATGCTCCCCTAAACAGGACGTGACCCCATCATCGAACACCATACCGTCTTCACCGCACATCAAGCCATAACGACATCGACCCGGTGCCAACTTTGCCCAGGCATTGGTGTAGACCCGACCCAAGAATTCTCTGGCTCCAGGGCCCTGAATATCAATTTTTCCGAGGGTAGACGCATCAAGAATGCCCACCGACTCTCGAGTCGCCACACACTCTCGGTTTACGGCATCTGCCATAGACTCCCTACCCTTCGGGAAATACCAAGGGCGCTTCCACTGCCCGACGTCCTCAAACATCGCTCCTTGACGAGCGTGCCAAGCATGCATCGCCGTGTATCTAATGGGATCAAACAGAGCGCCACAATCGCGACCAGCCATAGCGCCAAAACTCACCGGCGTGTAGTTTGGCCTGAACATGGTCGTGCCTACCTCGGGGATACTTTTCTGCTGGGCCGCCGCCGCAATAGCCAGACCGTTGATATTGCCAAGCTTGCCCTGATCGGTTCCAAAACCCAGCGCGGTATAGCGTTTAACGTGCTCTATCGATTCAAAGCCCTCGCTACAGGAGATCTCGATAGCAGCAGCTGTGACATCGTTCTGAAAATCGACGAACTGCTTGGGTGCTTGAGACGTGGGTTTTGTATGGGGAATGTGAAAGACCGCCATCCCCGGGGACTGCTCACGGCTCTCTGTCTCCGGGATAGCCACATCAGCCGACATCAGGGACAACGCTTCAACGATCTTGAGGGCCGCATCCCGGCCTTGTTTCATCGCATTCGCCGTTGACGTGCATCCGGTAACCGCACCAGCAGCCACCATAGGCTCTTTGGTCGGCGCTGGAACAAAACCCAGCGCATCTTGGCTCCACTCAGGACGTCGGCCCGTGTGGCAGGAGAGATGGACCACTGGGCTCCAGCCACCAGAGCTGGCAACCGTGTCACAAAGTAATTGCTGGCTGCCACCTACAACCCTGCGGCCCTCTGCATCTATTTTCGCTATTTCGACGCTCTGAACATGACGCCGACCTTTTACATCAATGATTCCTGAGCCCTGGAATATGGTGATGCCCCGGGCTCGCGCTGCATTAACAAGATCACCTTGGACACCCTCGCGGGTATCAACCACAGCAACCACCTCTCGACCTGCCTGATGCCAGTCAATGGCCGCCTGGTATCCTGAGTCGTTCGATGTCATCACCACCAAGCGTTGTCCGGGCACTACTGCATAGCGATTAATGTACGTCGAAACTGCAGAGCACAGCATGCAACCGGGCAGATCGTTATTGCCAAACACCAGAGGACGCTCATGGGCACCAGTGGCTAATATCACCCACTTGGCCCGCACACGATGGAGACGCTGACGGACTGAGCCCGACTGAACATTAATATGATCTGTAAGACGCTCGTGAATAGTGAGGAAGTTGTGATCGTGATAGCCATTCACCGTTGCTCGGGGTAACAGAATGACGTCATTCACGGAGGCCAATCGCTCAAGTACAGCCTTTACCCAATTCGCGCCAATTTGTCCGTCAATAGTTTCGTGGCTTGATAACAACTGCCCGCCCATTTCCTCTTGCTCATCGGCGAGGATGACCCGAGCCCCTGAAGATGCTGCTGTGAAAGCCGCCATCAAACCGGCGGGACCGCCACCCACCACCAACACATCGCAGTGCTGATTTACCTTGTCGTATTGATCTGGATCTGGCTTCTTTGGGGCGCGACCGAAACCCGCCGCCCGACGAATAAACTTTTCGTAGGTCATCCAGAATGTTCTTGGGTACATAAAAGTTTTGTAATAGAACCCCGGGGGCATGGCGCTCCCGGCGATCTTCCCAACCAGCCCCATAAGATCGAAGCGCAGGCTGGGCCAGCCGCTGGTAGGCGCTGCAACCAGTCCCTCGTAGAGGGCCTGCTGCGTCGCTCTGACATTGGGGATCTGAGTCGCTTGGGTGGCACCCAACTGCATGATGGCGTTGGGCTCTTCCGCACCGGCCGCCACGATGCCTCGGGGTCTCGAGTATTTAAAACTTCGGGCCACGGTCGAAACACCATTGGCAAGCAAGGCAGAGGCCAGCGTGTCTCCCTCAAAACCGGTGAGTATTTTTCCACGCCACTTGAAGGATACAGGACGGTCCCGATCAATCCTCCCGCCAGACTTCAATCGATTAGGTTGGCTCATCAGTCTGCTGCCCCTATCGGCGCATCAGCTTTAGGCTGAGTGCCGATCAGGTAGGACTCACGAATTTCATAGGTGAGCGTATTCCTGACGACATTGAAAAATTTTCGACAACCAGTGGCATGAAACCAAACCTCACGGTGATCCCCTCTGGGGTTGTCTCGAAAATAAAGATACTCGCCCCACTCCTGATCACTGCAGGCCTCGGGATCAAGGGGGCGGGCAATATGGGCCTGCCCTTTGTAATGAAACTCGTCTTCTTCACGATATTCACCGCAGTGAGGGCAATAAATATGCAACATGATCAGTCTCTCAGTGGGCCACGCCAGCGGCGCCGTGTTCGTCCACCAGCGCTCCGGAATGGAAACGGAACATTGAAAAAGGCTCCGCTAGGGGGTGCATTTCACCCTTGGCAAGAGACGCGGCAAACACGTGCCCCGAGCCCGTGGTAGCTTTAAATCCCCCCGTGCCCCAGCCACAGTTAAAGAACAGGTTTCGAACTGGTGTCTTGCTGATAATGGGGCAGGCATCAGGGCAGGTATCAACAATGCCGCCCCACTGACGATTCATCCGAACCCGACTGAAAATCGGGAACAGTTCAATGATCGCCTGAAGAGTATGCTCAATGGTGGGGAATGATCCACGCTGACCATAGCCATTGTAGGAATCGATGCCGGCACCGATAACCAGATCGCCCTTATCGGATTGACTGACGTAACCATGAACATGATTCGACATGACGACGGTGTCGAGGACGGGTTTGATGGGCTCGGATACCAACGCCTGGAGAGGGTGTGATTCAAGGGGCAGCTTGAAACCGGCCATTTTTGCCAACACCCCAGAATTTCCGGCGACGACACATCCAACCCTGTCCGCATAAAGATCGCCGTAGCGCTCGGTTCGAACCCCTTTTACAGCTCCCTCTTCAATAATCATATCGACGACTTCGGTTTGCTGAAGCAGGTCGACACCCAAAGCGTCCGCGGCTCGAGCATAGCCCCACGCCACTGCGTCGTGACGGGCAACCCCAGCTCTTGGCTGCCACGACGCCCCAAGTATTGGGTAACGACTATTGGCAGAGCAGTCCATGATAGGCACCAGTTCCTGCACCTGTTTGGTATCCAGCACTTCGCTGTCTATGCCATTCAATCGATTAGCATTAACGCGTCGCTGTATATCTCGCATGTCCTGCAAGGTGTGCCCCAGGTTCAAGACACCCCGCTGGCTAAACATCACGTTGTAATTCAGGTCCTGGGACAGGCCCTCCCACAACTTCATCGCGTGCTCATAAAGATGAGCAGCCTCATCCCATAGATAGTTGGACCGAACAATCGTGGTATTGCGTCCTGTATTACCTCCGCCCAAATACCCTTTTTCCACCACGGCGACATTGGTTACCCCGTGAAGTTTGGCGAGGTAGTAGGCCGTGGCCAGGCCATGCCCGCCACCACCAACAACAATGATGTCGTAGTGTTTTTTAGGGGTTGGATTGCGCCAAACACGCTGCCAGTTTTCGTTGTGCCTGACGGCCTGTGTCACCAAACCCAATGCCGAATAACGCTGCATTAAAATCCCTTGATCTGGTCGATTTACCCCGGCGGGAGAACGCCGGCAAACACTGGTTCTGAAACACGCGAAGGTGACTTTGCAAGGCCTAGATGTCAAGTCCTGATGTGCCCGTTCGCGACCTGTTTATACCGCTTTCAACTCGTAATACACTGTCGGTCTTATCAACGGTAATGGATAAATCATGACAGAACCCAATTCCGCCCATGAACCCCAAGCCTCCAACAAGCGCGCGGCGGCTATCGGGATTCCGATCGCTGGCCTTTTGGTGCTTGTTGCCATTCTTTGGTGGGGTTTTGGTGAAAGCTTGCCCTATGGCAGCGAGACGCCCGAGACGCCCATTATTGCTCAAACCCCAGAGCCGCCGCCTACCCCCGAGCCCACCGTTGAGCCACCGCCGCCGGAAGTAACCGAACCCGAGATTGTTCAGGAGCTGGAGACGCCGCCGGAACCTCCCGCCCCGCCCACTTTAGCCGAGGCAAATGAACAACTCGCTTCCGGCACGCTACAAGTCAGTGCCAGTCCACTCGCAGCCACATTCATCAGCGCGCCAAATCTGATAGAACGCCTCGTTGCTATCATCGATAACCTCCGCCAAGGATTTGTACCCTATAAGTTACTGCCCGTAGGTCGCCCTGAAGTGGCCTTCAGCTTCGTTGATGATGGACTTGGCGTCACAATGAACCCCACGGGCTTCGAACGATACGACGGACTGGCTCGACTCATCTCAGAGATCGACACCAACACACTCGTAGACGCTTTCACCAGCGTGGAAATTACAACCAATGAAGCGTGGAGTGCACTCGGATACGACAGTCCCAATCTTGAAGCCGCTATTCTTGGTGCCCTCGAAACGATTATGCTGGCACCAGAAACCGACCTTGAGGCGAGACTCTACAAGGTTGAAGCGAATTGGGTCTACGAGGATCCCGCCCTCGAGGCATTATCGCCACTACAGAAGCAGCTGATGCGCATGGGCCCAGCCAATGGGGAACGGGTCAAGGAGAAGGCGAGAGAAATACGTGGAGCGCTTCTGGACCGCTAAGGTGCTTCTAGATCCTGGGCCGGTGTTGCTGTACCGCACGCGGTAGTGCCACCTTCTAGCCAGAGATCAATGGCATAAAGTCGGCTGCGTCAAAGCCGCGGTACTGCATGAACCGCGCCCTGCGCGCCCACTCTTTGCGGGCGGAGGCTGGATCTTCTGGCAAGGGCTGACCCCCAAATTTTTTTTCGAAGACGGTGCGAGCCTGTGCCCCCCAATCGATTGCAAGCTCCTCGCTGTCAGCGCAGTCCCGCCAGCCAGCCATCACGCCTTTGCTCCGCAGCTCTTCATCCAATCGGCGAGGACCTAGACCTCTGGCAATTAATTGTCTGACAGTCGCTGCTGCAAAGCGGTCATCGCTCAAAAGCCCTTCATCAACCAGCCGCGCTAATTCACCATCGATCACGTCAAGGGTGACCTCACAGTTGCCGAAACGTGATGCCAGCTTCCTGCGAAGCTCTTCAACTCCGTGCTCCCGGCGCGCGAGAAGGTCCATCCCCTTGCGCCGGATATCAGCAGGGTTTAGCGCCTCAGGGGAGGATTCCATCACTCGGCAGTAGCAGCCCCTGCAGCATCACCCGCATCATCAGTTTCAGCGGCTTTGCCCCCCTCGATAGCGGTCAAAGGGAGACCCATCGTCTGGTGGCGAATTTGGCTTTCGATCTCTGCAGCGATCGCCGGGTTGTCCTCCAGGAACTTCGATGCATTGGCCTTTCCCTGGCCGATTTTATCGCCCTTGTAGGCGTACCAGGCGCCACTTTTGTCGACCAGATTAAGTTTGACACCCCAGTCGATCACCTCGCCCATGTGATAGATCCCAGAGCCATACATAATCTGGAACTCTGCTTGCTTAAAGGGCGGCGAGACCTTGTTCTTGACCACCTTCACCCGAGTCTCGTTACCGACGACTTCGTCACCGTCCTTGACCGCACCGATGCGCCGGATATCCAATCGCACCGACGAATAAAATTTCAGGGCGTTACCGCCGGTGGTTGTCTCGGGACTACCGAACATGACACCAATCTTCATTCGAATTTGGTTGATGAATATAACGAGACAGCCAGTTTGCTTAATCGCGCCGGTTAACTTGCGCATCGCCTGACTCAACAGTCGCGCCTGCAGTCCAACATGGGAATCTCCCATATCTCCCTCGATCTCGGCTTTGGGTGTCAGCGCGGCAACCGAATCCACAACCAGCACATCCACCGCCCCTGAGCGCACCAACATCTCAGCGACCTCCAAAGCCTGCTCTCCGGTATCGGGTTGCGACACAATCAAATCATTCATTTGCACCCCGAGTTTTTCAGCGTACTGGGGATCGAGGGCATGCTCCGCATCCACAAAGGCCGCGACACCACCTTTTTTCTGGGCCTCGGCAATCACCTGCAGGGTCAGGGTGGTCTTGCCGGATGATTCAGGACCATAGATCTCGACGATACGTCCCTTAGGCAACCCACCAATGCCCAGAGCGATATCCAATCCCAGTGATCCTGTGGAAATCGAGGGGATGGCCACACGCTCCTCATCCCCCATTCGCATAACGGTTCCCTTACCAAACTGCCGCTCGATCTGCGACAGTGCCGCATCCAGGGCTTTTTGCTTGTTTGGATCCATGATTTTGTCCTCGCCTTGTGGTTGGAAAACTACTGTATGAATAATCAGTGTTTTTGACTCCGGATGCAACCCAGTTTAGCCATCAAATAGGAGAAAAACAGAGCCGACCCGGGGCACATGTAGTCAATAGCGACATATTAATTAAATTTCTTTCTGTCCCTCGGTCCCACGAGACCGCCATCACGAAGTATTATCGTGATTTGGCGCCCGTGGCCGCAGAACACCCCTGACAACCCTGTAATCGGATACCCATGGTCGACCCTGATCAGCAGCAACACACCCCCATGATGCAGCAGTACTTCGCCATCAAACGCGAACACCCCAACGAGCTGCTGTTTTACCGAATGGGTGATTTCTATGAGCTCTTCTACGAGGACGCCAGCACCGCTGCGGAAATTCTCGATATCACTCTGACCGCGCGAGGCAAGTCCGGGGGCGAGCCGATTCCGATGGCGGGGGTCCCGTATCACGCGGCAGAAAATTATCTCGCGCGCCTGGTCAAACAGGGATTCTCAGTTGCCATTGCCGAGCAAACAGGGGATCCCGCCACGAGCAAAGGTCCCGTTGAACGTCAGGTGGTTCGGATCGTCACTCCCGGAACCTTGTCGGATGAAACCCTGCTTGATGCGGGCACTGATGCCTTGCTGCTGGCCTTGTGTTCACGGGATGCCCATCACGGCATTGCCTGGGTAGATGTATCAAGCGGTCGATTTCTAGTGACCGAAGTGACCGGTGAGGAGGCACTCCAGGCCGAACTTGAACGCCTGGCTCCCGCTGAGATCCTCATTGCGGAAGGTAGCGTCTATGCCTCTCTGTCCGAGCGACGGAGCCTGCGCCACCAACCCAACTGGTATTTCGATGAGGCCTCCGCCCGAAGCGCGCTCAATGCCCAATTTCAGACCCAGGACCTGAAAGGATTTGGCTGCGACGACCTGACCCTCGCCCTTTGCTCTGCCGGCTGCCTCCTCGAATACCTCAAAGATACCCAGCGAGGCGAGCTACCGCATCTACATGCCATGCGACAGGAGAAATTATCCGAAGCGGTTCTCCTGGACGCCGCTACACGGCGCAATCTAGAAATAGATGTCAATTTGAACGGCGGTGAGGAACACACCTTGTTTTCAGTGCTTGATAGCACGGTCACAGCCATGGGGACACGCCACCTTCGGCGATGGCTCCACCGGCCAATTAATGACACTGAGGAATTGCTCGCGCGACAAACCGCCGTCAGCACATTACTGGAGCAATACCGGTTTGAGTCACTGCGGGTTGCTCTCAAAGGTATCTCCGACATGGAGCGGATTCTGGCGAGGATTGCACTGGGTTCTGCCCGCCCCAGAGATCTTACGCGGCTTGCAGACAGTCTGGCGACACTACCGAGTATTCACGTTGCTCTGCCGGGAGAGGCGGCACGCCTGCGGCACATTGGAGAGCAAATAGGCGAGTACCCGGATACCGTTGCACTGCTAAACCGGGCGCTGGTAGAAAACCCACCGGTTGTCATCCGCGATGGCGGCGTGATTGCGGAGGGCTTCGACTCCGAACTAGACGAACTTCGGGGTATCTCGAAAAACGCTGGAGATTTTTTACTCGCCATTGAACAGCGAGAACGAGACGCCACTGGCTTGAGTAGCCTGAAGGTGGGCTACAACCGAGTCCACGGCTATTACATAGAGATCTCAAAGGCACAGGCAGCCGGAGCGCCAGACTCTTATGTACGACGACAGACACTGAAAAACGCAGAGCGCTTTATTACCCCCGAGCTAAAGACTTTTGAAGACAAGGCACTGTCGGCAAAATCGCGGGCATTAGCGCGCGAAAAATATTTGTATGAAGCCCTGGTCACCACCCTAGCTGCTGAACTGACCGCACTGCAAACCACCGCCGTGGCCCTCTGTGATCTGGATGTCCTGGCGTGTTTCGCAGAGCGCGCTCAGGGCCTCAACTTGACTCGCCCGGAATTCTCCGAGGAACCCGTGATTGACATCGATGGGGGCCGTCATCTCGTGGTCGAGCAGGTAAACGACACTCCCTTCATTGCTAACGGCACACGGCTTGATCGGCATCGGCGGATGCTGTTGATCACCGGTCCCAATATGGGAGGTAAGTCGACCTACATGAGACAAAATGCGTTGATCGCCCTCCTTGCTCATGTAGGCTGCTTTGTCCCCGCGGCCAGAGCCCACCTCTCTACTCTCGATCGCATCTTCACAAGGATCGGCTCGTCGGACGACTTAGCCAGCGGCCGCTCGACCTTCATGGTCGAGATGACCGAGACGGCAAATATTCTCCACAATGCCACGCCAAAAAGTTTGGTCCTGATGGATGAAGTAGGTCGAGGCACCAGCACCTTCGACGGCCTGAGCCTCGCTTGGGCGGCCGCCGTTGCTCTCGCTACCGAGGTGCGGGCATTTACCCTGTTCGCTACCCATTATTTTGAGCTCACCGCTCTCCCCGAGCAATTCGATACCATGGCCAACGTTCATCTGGATGCCACAGAACATGAGGATCATGTGGTTTTCATGCATAACATTCAAGACGGACCGGCCAATCGGAGCTTTGGACTTCAGGTTGCAAAACTTGCAGGCATTCCCTCTCGGGTTCTGGAACAAGCCCAGCAGAAATTGACGCAGTTGGAGTCGGGTCAGGGAGCGGCCATCGCCGAACCACGAGAAAACGCGAACACGCCAGCGCAGAATGACCTCTTCAGTACCACTCAGACTCACCCCGTGGTCGAGGCACTTCGCGAGGCTAGTATCGACGATATGAGTCCTCGAGACGCGCTTGAATTTCTCTATGATTTGAAGAACAAGTTATAACAAAGATCATTCAAATTTTTCGCCAACAGAGGTATCCTTCACCTCGAATTACCAGAGAGAGCACCCCATGACATTTGTTGTTGGCGAAGATTGTATTAACTGCAAACATACTGACTGTGTTGAGGTTTGCCCTGTGGACTGTTTCTATGAGGGCCCCAATTTTTTGGTCATTCACCCTGATGAGTGCATCGATTGCGCGTTGTGCGAACCCGAATGTCCAATCGACGCTATCTTCTCTGAGGATGAGCTACCAGCAGATCAAGAACAATTTCTTGCGCTGAACGCTGAACTCGCTGACATCTGGCCAAACATCACCGAGAAGAAACCCGAGATGCCCGATGCCGAGGCATGGTCTGGTAAACCCGACAAGCTGGCACTGCTGGAGCGTTAAGAGACTACCGCTGAGGCAGAAGCTTCAAAGGATCGATGGGTTGTCCTTCCCGGCGTATCTCGAAGTGTAATTTCACCGAGTCAGTGCC
>Ga0255767_1000161_pt1 | contig 57239 bp, 38 predicted proteins | sample 071ome_24_FD_179967 | JGI IMG/M metagenome (GOLD analysis project Ga0255767, IMG submission 179967) | Coastal salt marsh microbial communities from the Groves Creek Marsh, Skidaway Island, Georgia - 071402CT metaG (version 2) | ecosystem: Environmental > Aquatic > Marine > Intertidal zone > Salt...
TCTAAACTCATTAGTATTACATCACATAAACGTTACGCGTGCAAAGTCTACTTTCTTTCTTTCTTTTTCTCTCTCTTTCTTTTTTCCCATGCGCTACGCGCTCGTCGTCTTCGCGAGCGCGCTCTGTTATCAGAACAGACCGAACAAACCGCCTTTCACTTTGAACTTCACTTTCGCGCAAAACATATCCCCGGCGGTGGATTCTTTCGATCGCTTCCCGATCAGTTTCGCTTCAAAATCACCGCTCGGCGCAAAGAATGGAAAAGCTGCTCCGTACTCAAACGTCATCGTCGTTCCGTCCGCTCCTCGTTCAATCGGACACTTGGTCGACTGCGTCGGGCCCTCTTCGTCTCCGCCGAGCAAATAATCGCAGAGCGACATATTCTGAGTGTACAACGGTTTCGATTCGCGTAAAATTTGAACGTCAATCACCGACGTTTCTGGGATGGTTTTTGCCAACACGTTTCCTTGCAACTTGAACGTCGCAGTCTTACCCGCTCGTACCGGGTTCGGTCGTAAAGAAAGGTGCGAGAGTTCCACGTCTTTCGTCGCATCATCATCATCGCACGGTTCCCATTCAAGCGGATGATGATGATGATGATGATGATGATCATGCTCGTGTCCCAACGACGGTAGTACACCTGAACCATCTCCGAACACTATTCCCACGTGGCTCGCAACGGCGAGCGACGACAGCAGCAACAGCGCGACCAACACACCGAAAATCGCGTTTTTGCGCGTCTTTCCAAACGCACTCCGCGTCCTCTCCGATGCGTCGGATTCGGAAGAAGAAGAAGTCGACGGCAACAAAGGCGCGTTTTCCGCGTTCATCCTACCACTTTCCATTTCGCACGTATATATCGCGCGCTCTCTCTTTGTTTCTGTTGCAAATGTCGCTTTGGATTGCGCTCGTCCTTCCTTTCGCGCGCGTGCAGTCGTTGTCGTGTTGGGGAATGAAGAAATTTGGACGAAAAAGAGAGACACGCGCGTCCCGTTAAAAACGAGGATGCGAGCGTCCGAAACGCCACGAAACGCTTCTTCAAAACATCATATTCTACAAATTCAATGCGTTACGCGCGTACAAATATCTTTTCTACTTCGTCGTGAAGACTCAAAATCTAAATCATCTTTCCTTCTTTCGCTCTCTATTTTCACAGAAATGGACCTTTCACGCGCAGCGTCGCCTTGACGCAAAACACGTCCCCGCGCTCGGATTTCTCCGTCCGCTTCCCGACCAATCTCGCCTCAAACTCACCGCTCGGCGCTAACTCCGGAACGACCGCGTCGTATTCCATCGTCACTTTCGTTTCATTCGTTCCCGTTCGTTTTTCAATCGGACATTTTGTCGGCTGTGAAGGGTCCGTCTCGTCCCCGCGTATCGTCTCGCACAGCGAGAGCGTATCCGTGTACAAAGGCACCGATTGGTACAAAATTTCAACGTCAATCACCGACGTTTCCGGGATTATCTCCGCCATCACGTTTCCTTCGAGCTTAAATTTTGCCGTCCCACCCGTTCGCACCGGGTCTGGAGTTAACGTCACCGAAGTTAACTCGATGTCTTGTGTCGTTTGTTCCTCGTTTTCGTCGTCGTTCTCGTCTTCTTCGCACGTTTCCCATTTGAACGATTTTCCTCCCCACGAAAACGGTGAGAACAGTGTCGTCGACTTTTCGTATCGAAACGATGGCATCATTCGCGCGAAAGCGACCGTCGACGACGATAAAAAGAACGAAAAGAAGAAGGACAGGAAGGTCACGAAGAGTGCGGTGTTTTTGAACATGTGTGTTTCTATTTGTGCGTGTGACCGCGCGCGTGATTTTGCGCGCAAAATGACGACTTTTCGCAGCCGGGGAGAGAGAAAACTTCAGAGTTTTCTAACGACCAACACGAAAGCGTCTCATCAGATATATCGCGCGATGTCATCAGCGCTCTCCCTCCTCCTGCGTCGTCGATGCGCATCGTCGTCGTCGTCGTTCCGCAATTTCCGAGACGTCTTCTTCGTTCGCGAGAAGAGAAAACGAGCGTACGTGCGAGACGCCACGCGAGACGTGTACCACAAAGAACTCAACGCGGAACAGTTTCCAATGTCCGAAACCGAGTCGCAAACGCGGTCTCGTTTACTCGCGTTTTCCTCCGCGTTCGCGAGTTTATACATCGGGTACTACTCCGCGCCTTTAGTTTCGGACGGGATTATAAACTCCGCGCTGTATATGGTCGAACACGAGAATAATTTCATGCGGAAGCGAGGACTGTGGAGGTGCGAGTGGGTGCTGGAAAGCTTCTCGAACGAGTCGTTCGGGATGGTGGAGAAGTGTTTGGAGAAGGGCGCTATGGAGGCGGTTTTGAAAGTTTTAGAGCTGAAGGAAAAGGAGAGCGACGAGGAGGTGAGAGAAGGCGCGAGGAGAGTGTTGCTGATGTTGTTGAATTCGGAGAGCGGGAAGAAGCGCGTGGATGGGGACGGGACGTTGCGGAAGCGCGTGCGTCGATTCGTCCCGGGATAGGTATGTCGTAGGGGGAGGTGTTAGTTTTGTCCTCGTGTTTTATTAGCGCTGCGTGTATTTTTACTAATATTATCATTATTATAGCGTCATCTATCTGCGTACTGCGCGTATACGTTCTCTATCTATTTTCTAGTCTTTTTGCGCTCGTTTTTCGCGTTCAAGTCTTCTATTCGTTCCTCGTACGTTTTCTCCGTCGAGCGTTTCTTTAAGCTCACCGGCTCGCCTTTAGGTTCACCAGCTGCCGTGCCGTAGTACGTCGAAGAGAGCAAACCCCTGGTCAATTCACGGCTTCGTTTAAAGTCATGCGCATCGTTTTCGTCATTAGTATCTTTCTCCACGCGCGGAGCATGCGCTCTTCTTCCGATTTCTTCCCATAAGTTTGCTTTTAATCGATGCATCCTCGCCGCCGCCAACGCGTGCATTTCCAAACCTTGCCGAGCCTCCTCTGAAACCCTTCTCTTGTCGGGATTTATGATAGATGCGTCGTACTCGCACCCGACCAAAACGAGAGAATGTTCTGGTGCCATCGCGTACAGTGGTTTTCGAGGTGTCTTTGTCAAATCTAGAAGCTCGTCGATAATATCCGGCGTATCCGCTCGTAAACCGACTTGGAAAAGCACCGCCGCGATGCAACGCACCATGTGCCACAAAAACGAACTTCCTTCAATAATCAACACCCAATCGGTCTCGCGCAAAAACGCGCCCGCAGTTCGTTCTACGCTTCTCTTTTCTATGCGACACTCTTTTATGTGTCTTTTGTAATCGTGACAATCCTTCACGTTCATCTTGCAAAAATTCCTAAAATCGTGCGTTCCAACCAACTTCCCGCACGCCTCTCGCATTTTCTCCACGTCGAGAATCTCCTCCGGCTCAGAACGTCCAGATTCTCCGTGCACAATGTGCACTCTCGTGAAATGGTACTCGTACCTTCTGCTCGTGCAATCGAACCTAGAGCTAAACCCATCCGGCACCGCGTACCAACACAACACTCTCACGTCGTCCGGCAACGCTCGATTGAGATTACCGACGTAATCAATCTCCTCGTCCTCGTTTCCAACACCACCACCCCTAACTTTACTTCTCACGTTTAAACTCACTAGATTCCCAGCCGAACTCACCCCGCGGTCGGTCCTCCCGCACCGACTGTAATCCACGGACGGTTCCCCGAAAATCTCTTTCGAAGGGTCCACCAGTCGACATTTTTTCAAAGCTTCAAACAGAGCCCCTTCTACCGTTCGAACGTTGGAAACTTCCGAGCCTTGACTGGAAAACCCGTAATGGTCCGCGCCGCAATACGCGAGTTCGAGCGCAATCTTTCTCGTGGAGTACTTGGAGAAATCGAACGTTTTTTTCGGCGGAAGGAGCGGGTCGAGCGCGTCCTTCTTCGTCTTCTCCCTCGCCAAAGCCGGCTTCGAATCTCCCCTACTGCTCGTCGGGAAATCTCCCTCGTCGTCGTGTTTACGCGTCGTGCTCCCGGATGCGCCCATCGCGACGAAAGCGCCACAAACAGAGAGAGAAAGTTCAAAAACGAAACAGAAGAAGTTAACTTTTTACGAGAGTTCCTTCTCCCGTTCGCCGCCGAACAAAATGGAACCGGCGAGGTTCGGTTTGTGAATTGTGAAGCTTTTTGGCAAAGTTCGTTAGGGGTTTTGGCTTCAAAACCTAAACAAAAACCCTAAACACCCCCAAGAGAGGAATTTTCAAAAATGTTGACTCTCCGTCCTTCAAAACGCGCGCAACAAAACACACATTAAAACACGATGAGCGCATCGCCGCCTTTCCTTCTTCTCTCCCCTAAGAGAGAGAAAATGCCGTGGGACGACCTGCTCGAATACGACGTGGACGCGGTTTTAGCGCTCGCGGAGCACGTTGATATCGATGATGAAAATTATGAAAATGAAAATGCGAAAACGAAAACGCCAAAGAAATTCAAAAATGAGTTCTCCTTCCCGCGATCGAATCCAATCGATGCGTTGGCGAAAAGCGTCTTAAAATGCGACATACGCGCGGAACCGAACGTATCGGACGCGGAGAATGTCGTTTTGATGACGCATTTGTGCAAGATTTTACAAGTTGCGTTCGAGAGGGCGACTTTGCAGAAGAGTGATTTATATGTTGGAGATGATGGCAACGAGGACGAGTCGGAAAAGAACACTCTTCTTCGTTTAGAGCGAGAGAACGAAACGCTGAGAGAAAAGCTAAACGAACAACGGAGAGAGTTTTTGGTTCTGTCCGAAGAGATGCGCGAGGTGGAGATGGAATTCGTGAAGCGCATCGAGATGTTGGATGGCGGGAAGGATCCAGATGGACTTCCGTACGGTTACGAAGACGAGGCGCCGCCGAAAGGAACGTTTCGACTCGCCTCCGCGGCGAACGGAAAAGAAGAAGAAGAGGAGGAGCAAATCGAAGAACACTTTTTTAGCACGCCGAGAAAGGAGAAGAGAGCTATCGTAAACGCGAAGAAGCACGAGGCGGAGTTATACGAAAAGGAACGACAAGAAGAGGCGCTTCGAAGAGCGAACCAACGCGCATTGGCGTTGGAGACGCAATCGGATGCGCTTTCGGATACGTTGGAAGAAAGTAAGAGAGAGATTCGAAAATTGCAAAAGATGTTGGCTGAAGAAAGAGAAAAGAATGAAGAGATGGAAAAACGACAGATGGAATTAAACGAGCGTTTGATGATGCAACCGGCGTCCTCACCGGCAAAGAAAGGGAGCGCGTATCGATTAGGGGTCGGCGGGAGTAGAATGCCGCCTCCACAGACGGTGGAGAAAACGAAACGCATTCTCGGATACGAAGAAAATTATGAACAAAACAACGAAAACGATAAAATGACACTGTCGAGAGAGGAAATGTTAAACAGATGGGACGCGCGCGCGCAGTTCAAAATCGCCATGGACCAGTTGCGTAGAGACTTGTCGGCGAAGAGCGCCCAGTACGACGCGTGCTCTGCGAAGTGTGAAGCGCAATCGAGAGTGCTATCCAAAACGGTGAAAGAACGCGACGAACTGAAAGATGAAACGAAACGCCTTCAACGCGCTGTTGAAAAGTCGAAGCGCACAGAGGAAGAAACCATAGAAAATATTCGACGCGACGCGGAGGAAAAAGAAGAACGCGATAAACGGTTGATGCGCGAAGCGGTCTCTTCTTTGAGACAAAAGGTGCGCCAACTCGAACGCGAACGCGACGATTGTCGGGAAGAACTCTCGGAAACCACGCAATCGCTGGAGAAAATGAAGCAAAAAGCGAGCAAAGCCATGGAGAAGAACACGAGATTGCAAAAGGAAACGACTGATTTGAAGTTTCAAATCGAAAAGCTTCAAGACCAGTTACAACGCTCGGTGGATTTATACGAACACGAAACGTTGAAAGTTGAACTCGACCGCGCGACCGACCGAGCGAAAAAGCTCCAATCGACCATCGAGAAAGATACAAAGGCAAACGCGGAGGAAATCGAGCGTTTAGAACTCGAAATCGAAAAGTTAGAAAAGCAAGCCGCGAGCGCTCAAAAAGAAAAACTAGACCTCTCCTCGCACCTGGTCGTCCGCGAGAAGGAGCTCGAAACGAGCCGCGCGGAAACAAAACGAGCTCGAGAAGAGCTCGAAACCGCCCAATCTTCCGCACGTACCAAAGAGGAAGCCTTTCTCGCCGCGGAAAAGCAACAGCAACTCGAAACGCTCGAAGTCGCCGAAACGCTTCTAAAATACGAACGCGAAAACCAAAAGTTAAAAGCGGAACTCGGAGCGCTCGATCCAAAATTCTTCGAAGAGGTCTTCGAGGTTAAGGAGAGGTGCAAGAAGCGAGGATTGGTCCTCCAAAAGTACGAGACAAAGTTGCGCTCCTATTGCGAGACGCTCGGGTTTGCGTTTAGACGCGAGCCGTGGGATTAACGTCATTCGTTTTCTCCTCGCGCGTATTTTTCGCACAGCTTTCCTCCCAAAATGAGAGAGAAAGTTCGTTAGGTTTTTTTCTATCGCGGCACTTTATTCGCGCGCGCGCGCTGTGACGAAAAAAAGTATGGGCGCGACTTCATCCAAAAGACAGTGCTCCATGTTCTCCTCCTCCTCTTCGGCGGCAGGAGGAAGAGAAAGAGCGAACGACGAAACCGACGGCGACGCTTTCGACGACGCCATCGAAAACCTCCCGAGCAACGACAGCTTCGACGAGTACATCGGCACTTCCGGCATTTCGTCTTCACTCACCGAGACGATAAAAAACGGCATGAGAGATAAAAGCATCGATGACAATGGTGGTGGTGGTACTGGTGCTGGGAGCGGCAGCCACAGCAAGAAAGCGTGGGTCAATCCGCACAAGCAAAACACGGCGGAGTACATCGAGTTTGAGATGCATCAGTTGCCGGTGGGGAAGTTGCACCCAGAGTTGGTAAAAAAAGCAGTGGAGATTGTGAAAAAATGGAAGCGGGATTTCCCGTTGTCGGTGTGGACGCGAACGGTAAAAGGCGATCGAGTCGCGAAGGAGTTTAACGAGTCCGCGCCGGTGATTGCGAGAATGCTCAAATTTGTGGACGAGGAGTTTGAAAAGCCGGAGAGGGAAGGCGAGCGGATTACCGTCGTCGATTTGTGCAGCGGGTTCGGGTACCTCGGCATGTTTTTGAGCGAGATGTTGGATGCAGAGAAAGTGAGGAAGATTTATTTAATCGATAAAGAATGGCCACCGTTCGGGTCGAAACCGAAAGAAAATCGCATGTCAAACGAGCACATCGTAGGCATAGGGACAGAATGCGGCGATGAAGAAGGAGGCATTGGAAGCTGGACGCCAAAATACCCGATACCGCTTTCGATTCGGAAAGTCGATTTGAAAGCTTACGACAGCGTGCAATCGATGTCGATTCACGTGTTTGGAGAAACGCGGCATTTGAAATCACCAATCGTGATCTTGGGTATTCATTTGTGCGGAACGCTGAGTTTTAAAGCCTGCGAGATGTTCAACGCGAACGCGAACGCTATCAAACTCATCTTAAAACCTTGTTGTCTTCCGAACTGGGCAATCGTGCACCAGTACAGCGATTATTTAGACCCGCCTACGGATTATTTCGGTCCCTTTGGGAGCCAAAGATTTTATGTAAAAACGAGAGACGTGTGTGCGAAAGGTAAATGGAAGAAAAACACGTGGATTGGTCCTCCGAGACAAACGTTAGAACCGAAGTTTAACTTGTGGGCAGAGACGCTGTGTCGCTCGGTCGAAGAAGTTGGCGTGAACAAGAAACTCGAACGCATCGAGGTTCAAGAAACCGGTGGGTTTCAAAACGCGTACATATTCGCAGATCGAATTAAATGCGATGATAACGACGCGATCGTCACGACCGATTGGAACAGAAATCGCAGGCAGTTCCCGACGTGGAACGGAGGGGAGGCTGGCGTTTGGAATCCAGACGGACGCGGGAAAGGTACGCACTTGAAAAAAAAGTGATTCATACGAGTGCATACAGTACTTTATTGTAATAGTAACATAGCTGTAGTTTTAGCCGCATTCAAATTTGCTCAACGACGCATCCTTTCACGATTCATATTCTCGCCCACTTGCCGCGTTGTGCCGTCGTCGGGTCTCTTCAAAACGTCAGATTCATAACTCTCAAATAACGCTTCACAACTCCAAAAAAGGAAACGCGCGCGTTCTCACAAGCATGTCCTCTCTCCTAAAAACAATCCAAGACGACCAATCTCTCGCGACGCTCGTCTCCTCCACGCCGCGCGTCGTGATTCACTTCGGCGCGTCGTGGTGCGATCCGTGCAAAGCGATGAACGAAATAATGGAAACGCTCGCGAGCGAATTCGCCGCCTCTTCGGAATCGACGACACCGGTGTCGTTCGCGTATTGCGACGCCGAAGAGCTGGAAGATTCCGCGGAGAAGTTTGAAGTGACCTCCGTGCCGACGTTTGTGATCACGAACGATGCGAAAGTGGTGAAGACGATCGAAGGCGCGGATGGCGGGCAGTTAGCGCAAGCGGTGAAGACGTATTGCTCTTCTTCTTCTTCTACGAGTAGGGGAAGCGAAGGCGCGACGACGACGACGACGACGGTGATGAAAGCGAGCAAGGAAAAAGAGAACGCGAAACCAACGACAACGAGCGCTGAAACGGAGGAAGAGTTACAGAAGCGACTGGTGCACTTGACGACGGTGCAGCCGGTGGTTTTGTTCATGAAAGGAAACCGCGAGTCCCCGCAGTGCGGATTCTCGAGGAAATCGAGCGAGGCGTTGACGAACGCCGGGATCACTTACGGGACGTTTGATATTTTATCCGACGAGAACGTCCGACAAGGTTTGAAAGTATTTTCGGATTGGCCGACGTATCCGCAGTTGTATTTGAACGGTGAGTTAGCCGGTGGAAACGATATTATTTTGGAGATGGCGGCGGACGGTACGTTGAAAACGGAGTGCGAGCAAGCGATTGAAAAATGGACGAAAAAAAAGACGGAAAAGACAAATAAACGAATCGAATCAATATTGGCGGAGTCTAAAGACATATTATTGTTTATGAAAGGGTCGCCGGATGAACCGAAGTGCGGTTTTAGCTCCAAAGTTGTCAAAGCGTTGAACGAAACCGGCGAAGCGTACGATACGTTTGACATTTTAAAAGACGACGAGATTAGACAAGGGATGAAAGTGTATAGCGATTGGCCGACGTTCCCGCAGCTGTATTATAAGAAAGAGTTAATGGGTGGTTGCGACATCGTGTTAGAAATGGCCGCCGACGGGTCCTTGAAAGAGGAGATTACCAAATAACTTTGGATCAATGTTGATGAAATGACTAACACCTACTACCTATATACCTATTATGCAATACAACTATCATTATCGTTTTGCGCGGCGACGTCTATTTTGAATCTAACAACTTTTTCAATCCCTCCTCGTTAACATCCATCTCCCTCTTCAGCTCGCCGCCACGAAACCTCTGATACTTTGCCCCGTCCCTCTCGTCGTCGAACTCGCACGACGCGAACAATATCGCGTCTTCGTATTTCACCCTCGCGCCGAGGTCGCAAATGTTGTCCGCGTTGTACAACCGCTCGCACGCCGATTGTACCGCGAACCTTTTCACATTCTCGATGTACATAGCGTCGTTTCCGCACGAACACTCGTCCACCATCACAGATTCGATGACCCCGACCGTCGCGCAATCCGTCGATACGACCACCACCGCGAGCAACGTCAAATCGTCCTCCTCCTTCTTCTTCTTCCTCCGTCGACCAAAAGTACAGCACACCACGGACGAACGCGTCGTTGCGACCATCGTCTTCGCTTTCCCTCTCGACATCATCATCGTCGTCTCTTCCTTCTTCTTCTCCTTCTCCTCATCCTCATCGAAATAATAAAACTCGCGCACAAAATCGATGATTTTCGCCTCGTTCGCGCTCCACACGCGTTCGTCTTCCCTCGACATCGGTTCGTTCGTCGCGAACGGTCTTCTGACGATGGAAAACACCTCCACAAAATCCGGCGGTGACGACGACGACGACGACGACGACGACGACGACGACGTCTCCTTTTTTGTATCCTCGTCACCATCCCTCGCGCCAGCAGAAGATAAAGAAGAAGAAGAAGATACCGTTGTCGTTACTACATCTTCTCTTCGTCGTCTCGCTCGTTCTCCTCCTTCGCGCTCGTTTCGGCTCGAAAAACAGCAACTTTGATGACCGCGACGACGACGACGACGACGAGAACGAAGAGGAAGAACAGAAAACGAAAGACGACAAGAACAACGAGCGACCACCGACGATGGCGTCGTCATTCCTCTTTTTTTTCCTGCTTTCTCTCGAGTCTCTCTCCCCCCTCTCTTCTCTCTCTCTCTCTGCCGGGTTTTCAAGTTATTTTCCCGAGAGAGACTCGAGAGAAAAAAATACTCGAGAGAGAGACTCGAGAGAGAGACTCGAGAGAGAGAGCAAAAACGCGCAAAACGCATCATCGCTCCGACGCGCATGAGCGCCGTTTTCCTCTCTCGCGGTTGTTGTTGTCGTTCTCGTTCTCGTCGCTCTTCTTTGTCTTCTTCTTTGTCGTCTTCTTCTTCGTCTTCTTCTTCTTTAAAAATATCTTCTTCTTCCCCACCAAAGCGTGGAAGCCCGAAAAGGAATAAAATCAACGGTTTTCATCCTCTCCAAAGAAAAAGAATAATTCAGAAGACGAAGACGAAGACGATGACATCACCACCGGCGGCAACGACGGACGACGGAGCGAAGAACACCAACAACATCGACTCTTCTTCTTCTTTTTCGTCCGCGTCGTCGCTGACGGCGTCGTCTCTGGAACGCGCCATCACGGACCGCGATTACGATTTCGTGAAGAAAAGCGGCGGTCCGTCGGGCATCGCGTCGCGATTGGAACGCGAGGAGAAAGAGGAGCGAGAGGCGAAATACGGGAAGAATGAGTTCGAGTACCCACCGCCGAAGACTTTTTTTGAGCTGTGCGTGATCGCTTTGGAGGATTTTACGGTGCGGATATTGATCGCGGCCGCGGTGGTGTCGCTGGCGATTGGCGCTGGGATGAAGGAGCACCGGGACGAGTACGGGTATTTGGAAGGCATCGCGATCGTGGTCGTCGTCATGGTGGTTGTTTTTTTGCAAGCGTACATCGATTTCGCGAAGGAGAAGAAATTTCGTCAGTTGAATTCGGTGAAGGATAACTACAACGTCAAGAAGGTGGAGGAAGGCGGAGAGGTGAAGCAGATACCGGCTGGGGAGGTGTTGGTCGGCGACGTGTTGGAGTTAACCGCCGGGGACAAGATCCCGGCGGATTGCGTGTATTTGGAAGGGAGCAAGTTGAAAACCAACGAAGCGGCGATGACAGGAGAGCCGATCGACATCTCTAAAAGTTTGGAGAAAGATCCGTTTCTGCTGTCCGGAACGAGCGTTTCGGAAGGAAGCGGAAGGTGCGTCGTCGTCGCCGTCGGAGGGCACTCTCAGTGGGGGGCGATTTTGAAGACGTTGATTGTCGAGCCGCAATCGACGCCGTTACAAGAACGACTCGATGCGTTGGTCGTGAAAGTTGGAAACTTTGGGATTCTGGCGGCTGTTTTGACGTTTTTGGCGTCGTTTATACGGTGGATCGCGGAGAGCGCGGAAAGCGGCTCTTGGGACGGTTTGAAGGTTTTAGATTTCTTAATCAACTCGGTGACGATTGTCGTCGTCGCTATTCCGGAAGGTTTGCCGTTGGCGATTACCCTAGGTTTGGCGTTCGCGATGAAACAGATGATGAAGGACCAAAACTTAGTGAGACGGTTAGAGGCGTGTGAAACCATGGGTTCGGCGACGCAATTGAACGCAGATAAGACGGGCACGCTCACGCAAAATCGAATGACAGTCACCGAAGCGTGGTTGGGAAGAATATTTTTTGAAAATATGGACAAAGAAACGTTACGCACGATTTCAAAATCGTTCCAGGAAATTTTAAGCGAATCGTGCGCGATAAATTCGGACGCGAACTTGTCGCACAAAGTAGGCGGCGGCGTAGAGCACATCGGCTCGAAAACCGAGTGCGCGTTGTTACAAATGGTTGAAGATTTCGGCGGCGAAGGCGGAGGCGCGAATGACCGATTTCGATACCACCAGTTACGAGACTCGAAACCGGTGAAACAAAGGTATCACTTCACGTCCGCGCGAAAGAGAATGTCTACGGCCATCTCGGGTTCGACTTCGGGCACGACGCGGTTGCACGTCAAAGGCGCTTCCGAGGTTTTAGTCGAGTTGTGCTCGAAAATTGCCAAGCCGGACGGTTCTGTCGATTCGTTCTCAAAAGAAGACAAGAAGAACGCAAACGATGCCATTCAACGCATGGCTGAACGTGGTTTACGCACTTTAGCGATCGCTTACGTCGATTTGAACATCGACCCGAGCAAGTTGGATCCCGAAAAGCCGCAGGAGGAAAATTTGACGCTTCTCGGCATCGTCGGTATCAAAGATCCGATTCGTGTGGAAACGGCTGAAGCGGTTCGGCTTTTACGAGGCGCGGGCGTGACAGTTCGCATGGTCACCGGTGATAACGCGGTCACGGCGCGAGCCATAGCGATTGAAGCCGGCATATTTGATCCGAGCGAAGAAGAAAAAGGCGCGACGATTTTAGAAGGTCCCGTCTTTCGAAAAATGTCTCGAGCGGAGCAAGAATCTGTGGCTATGAAAATACGCGTCTTGGCGCGCTCGTCGCCGACCGACAAGCTCGTTTTGTGCAACTTGCAAAGAGAGCTCGGCGAGGTCGTTTCGGTAACTGGCGACGGCACGAACGATGCGCCGGCTTTGAAAGACGCAGACGTCGGTTTCGCCTTGGGTATCGCCGGTACGGAAATCGCGAAAGAGGCGTGCGATATTGTCATCATGGACGATAACATCAAATCCATGGCCAAAGCAGTTTTATGGGGACGTAACGTTTATCAATCCATCCGTAAATTTCTACAATTTCAGTTGGTCGTGAACGTCGTCGCGGTGAGTTTGAATCTCATCGCGGCCTGCGCCGGTATCGAAGAGTTACCTCTCGGCGCCGTTCCTTTACTTTGGGTGAACATGATCATGGACTCCATGGGCGCTTTAGCGTTGGCCACAGAACCTCCTTCCGATCGTTTGATGGAACGACAACCATTCGGTCGAACGGCTCCGTTGGTGAACAAACAGATGTGGCGAAACATCATCGGCGTGAGCACCTATCAACTCATCGTGTGCATCACTTTGATGTTTGCCGGGACTTCCATCATGGGTATGGATTGCCCGATTATCGATGGCGTCGAAGATTGCCACCATCGAACGCTCGAGCTGAACGGGTTTATCTTCAACGCCTTTGTATTTATGCAAGTGTTCTCGGAGATCAATTCGAGACGAATCGGTGATTTCAACGTATTCGAAGACATTCACAAATCCGGTCTGTTCTGTGTTATCATTCTTTTCACCGTCGGCGTTCAGGTGTTGTTCATTGAAGTCGTCGGCTCGACCGTCGTGGGTCCAGCCATCGGTTTTGTAAACTTGACCACGAAAGAGTGGATCACATCTATCGTTTTAGGTGTCGTCATTTTACCAGTCGGCGCGCTCACGCGGTGTTTACCGCTTTCGCTCTTCCCCGGAGTCACGGACGAAGAAGCCATGGCGCAAGCCGCCGAGGAAGCGCACAAAGCGCAAGTAGCGGCAAAAGCGCTCGCCGATCGAGAGAAAGTTGGCGGTAGTGGTTTATCAGATGCGCAACCATCTGCATCCCCCGCTCGAGAAAGGAGAGTCTCCGTCGACTTGGTCTCCTCCTCCATCTCCCACGCGTTCGAAGCCGCCTCGGAAGCGGTCATCGCCTCCCGTCGCGCCTCGCACAACGAAGACAGAAGTCGCATCTCACCGTCACTCTCCCGCGAATCTTCCTTCGGCAGACAGCGTCCATCCTTCCGAAGAGCCGCGACTATGGTCATCAGCGCCAATCGTTTCCGCCTCCCGATGGACACCATTCGAGACAGCGATAAAGAAGAACACGACGAGGAGAACCGATAAAAAGAGAGAGAGAAGAGTGTGCGCGTGTGCGTAACAAAAAAAAGAGACTCAACATTATCGTTATCATATGTGTGTGTGTGTGTGTGTGAAAATGTAATAACATCAAGTATTAAATACCATCGAGTACGCGTAACTAAAAAACTGTCCTAAAATCGATATTTGCCCCCGCTTTTCTAAAAACAAAATTTCCGCACATTTCAAGAAGAAAAAGCGCGTTTTGCAGCCCCTGAGGGCGTTCGTTTTGTACTCTCTCTGTCTGCACCGGACGATCGGACGCAAAAATCCGGCGCGCAATCGTTCGGAGGACCGGTTTGAGAGAGAGAGCGCGCGTTTTTATATACACAGGAAAGCAGAGAGAAAGGGAACGCGAAGAGCGTGACATAAAAAGCCGGCGTTTGAGATTCAATTGATTCCTCTCTTCGAATTGGAAAAAGATAATAGCACAGAGAGAAGAAGAAGAAGAGAGAACGAGACGCGCGGAAGAGATGAGAACGACGAGAGTGAGAAGAAGCGCGATGATGGTGTTTTGTCTTCTTCTCTCGCTGTTGTCTCTGACGACGACGACGACGACGACGACGACGACGAGTGGGAAGCGCATCATTTTTGTCGACGCGGACGCGAGCAGCGGGAGATCCTCCTCCTCGCCGACAACAACAACGTCGAAGGTTGCGTTTTCTTCGCAGCGACTGAGTGGCGGCGATTACGCCGACGGAGACGCATCGAAGAAGAAGAAGAACGCGAAGAAGAGCGAGAGTTCGTCGACGTCGTCGTCTCCGTCTTCCTCCAGAATCCGCGAAGCGACGTTCTTGGCTACTTTTGATAACTTCCAGAGAGACTTTCAGCAGTGGAAGGAAGCCGCGAGGCTGGCGTACGAAAACGAGGAAGAGTTTTACGAAGAGGACCCCGGGAAGAAATCCGCGTCGTCGTCGCTTTCTCCTTTTACTTGTGAATTCTGCGGGCCGCACTCGTTGGGATCGTTCGGAGGGTGCGAGTGGACGCTCGAGTTGAGCGGGTTGCGAGCGGGCGAGTGGGAAGCGCCGATGGAGGTGGAGGTGAGATGCGAAACGACGGTAGGAAACGAGGAAGATTTCACGCCTTCCGCGTATCAATATTTAGCGAGAATTAAGAAAGGTTCAAAGAAACCGGCGCAAAACTCAAAGCCGAGGACGCATAGAGTGAATAATGGAAAAATAGCTTTCGAGGAACTGAACGCCTCGCCGTACGACTTTGAACTGTCGCCGAAGAAGTATTTTGGCGTTGGAGGTAAATTGGAGATTCAAGTCGATATCAAAGCGTGGAAAGAGGTGAAGGATGCGCCGGATGCGGTTCCTATTCGAGCAGTTATACACGACGCGCCAAAGAAAGCGTGGTCTTTACGAGCCGTGAGGAGATTTATGAAACCAGAAGATTGGAAACGTGATGAAGGTAACGGAGCGCATTCCAACGCCGGAGAGAAATCCGCAGTGGCATGGATTTTGCCGACAGATTCAAAAGAGACGGCTTCGTATTTGTTTCGAGAGGCGCTGAATGTAAAAGAGACGCAACAAAGTGGCGTTCATCCTCGTGCATCGAGAATAAGTGAGACAGCACCGTCGTTTTCGTTTCAGAAACTCGGCCCTTTGGGGACCATTTCGGAACGAAAAACGCGACGCTCTAGAAACGCGAGACTTCGTGAAGATCGCGCCGCATTAGATGGAAACAAAGGTAAAAACGCGGATACCGGTGATAACGACGACGACGACGACCTTTGGCTAGATGATGATTTTGAAGATATGGCGCCAGGAAAGAAGAGCACGTTCTTCGAGGACATGGATATCGAAGACTTGTATCAATCCTCATCCCACGGCGCTAAAAAAGCAAATACAAACAATCATCACATGACGAGTGTCGTCGCCACGAACCTCGCCGAGCCTCGCGGAAACGAAACGGCAATAGTGCACCATAAAATATCAATAGACGTAGACGAGGAGTTACCAGAGTGTACAGACGCGCCAGTGACGGGTGATTTAGGCCCCATGTTTCTGTCTTTTGCGCCAGATAGTTTACGCGCGGCGCATCGAGTCACCGTGCACGGATGTCGCGCCGACCAAGGCGGTATTGCTCTCGTGGCATATTCATCGACAGCGGATAGAACTCATGATTTGTGGTTACGAGTAGTTCTTTTACATCAAGAAGATTCTGAATTAGACGTAGTCGTAGCTGGTGAAGCCACAGTTCCGCCGTTAGAAGAGTCGTGGTCGGCGCCTATGATTATGCGAATTTTACCCTGGGAAACGAGCAAAGACTCTGGGTTCGTCAAAGTATCTAAGAAAGGTTCGTTTGGGAGTGGTTCAAAGGTCACTCGCAAACTTAAACTGACCATTCAAGCGAGACAGTTGAGGCCAAGGCGAGTCGCATTGCGCTTGCCTTTAGATCAATACGGCGATGCGGACACCAGGAAAGCGGCGAAAGCCGCGGCGGAGAGATTCGGAACGACATCTAATTCCTTGATTGAGATTCCTCAAGCGGAAAGACCGTGCGCAATCGCGTGGGTAGAGGTGAATCCATGGGACAACGCCGCGAAGCTACTTGGGGCTGCTGCCGGGTTAGCCTCTTCGAGCTCAGGAAAAATCGTTCGACCGACGGATATAGCGTTAGCGGTTGACGGCGTGCTACTACCTCACGATTGGCATCCGGACGCGACTATGTTATACGCCGCGGCTCTACTAGGTGTTTCAGCTTCTTTGAGTATTAGCCCTGAAGAGAGAAGAAATCTGAACGCCACCGCTGCGTGGCGTTGGGGACTTGGTGATGGTGATGCATGTACCGTGCTTCCGAATCTGAAGCGCAACGTGGAAGATCCCGCGGAAGACGCCAAGTGCGAAAAAATATACGCAAAACTGAGAGATCTCGCAGGTAACAGCGACTCCTCAAAAGAGCGCGAAAAGCTAGAAAACTCAAAAGAGCGATTACGGTGCGACGTCAGCCAAGTGCGATCGTATTTAACCAAAGCTACTGAAAACGGATCGAAGTTGACAATTGGAGGTCTCTCGAATTTGCCGAGCACGGACGATTTAGTCCTCGCATTAGTCGATGCTCGTGAAAAGGGTGGCTTAGAATCCGCTTACAACTTCCACAAAGATCGAAACAGTAAGAAAGACTCGACGAGTAATAAAAACAATCGCCAGTCGAGTTCGCAAGGGTATCACCGAAACCCTTTCTTTGCCAATGGCGGTGGTTTTGCGCAGACGCTGGACGAGCAAGCCGAGACGGCGTTCATTTTGAACCAATTCGTCAACGCAAACTTCTTACCATCTTCTTCGGAAACCGCAGCTGAACTCGCATTGATTGTTGGTACGACAGCATACGTGCTTCTCGTTTTGTATCTCTGCGCTGGAGCCTTTCGCGTGTACAACAAAGCGTCCTCTAACCGAGCCGGTCCAAACGTCGCGCATAAAAAGAACGGCCCGGGGTCCGGACATCATCACCATCACGGTGTATCGCCTCAATTAAGAGTATGTTTGCGCACCATGGCAATGTCACCGTTTACCGCCGGTTGGATGATGGCGAAAGAGCCGGCAAAGTTTCTGTTCGATTCGCTCAAACCGACGATTTCGTTTGCGCTCGGAACACTTTTACTATTTGCGGAGGAAATCGTCCGTTCGATTAAGGTGTTTGTGAGGGACAGTAAAGCGTACGCGAAAGTGTTTGGCGGTGGCACCAACGAGAATAACAAGAATGGTAACGCTAGTGGCAATAATAAGAAGAAACATTCTGAAAAGAATAACATCAACAATAACAACGCCGAGGTGCAACACGCAAACGGTGAGTCCTCGAAAAAAGTCAACGGCAAGAAGAAACAAGCGGGTAATAACAATAATAACGGCAACAACAACGGCAAATCGCCCTCCGCGCTTCTTCGAGACGAGTCGAGTAAAAACAATTCACCAACGGCTTCTTCGGTAGATCCTGATACGCCTCGCGTCAAAACTGAATGGGAGGTCGAAGAAGAAGAGCGTCGTCAGCGCGAAGAGGAAGAAGAAATGCGTCGACACGCGGCGTTGAGAATGTCCGAAAAGCGTTTACTCGACGCGGCGATTGAAAAAGAACGCGAACTGGCTCGACTAGAGCGCGAAGAGAAGGAAGAAAAAGCACGCTTAGCGAAAGAAGCAAAGAAAGCAGAAAAAGCCGCGCAAAAAGCGTTGAAGAGTAAAAGCGCGTCCAACTCTCCGTTGACGAGTCCGCGGACGGCGACGGGTGATGCTCCTCCTGGATTCGAGCGCCTATCGCCGCGAGCGCAAGCGAACGCGACGCAACAACCGCGACCGGGTTTTACCATACCACCTCCGGTTCCTCCCGGCTTACCTCCATCTCTTTCGCCGACGAAGAAACGAGACAGCATGAACAACAACGCGAGCAAACCTTTACCACCACCGTTACCGAAATCTCCACCACCGTTGAATCAACCTAAGAAGCGAAACGGAGGAGGCGCGATGCTCATCACCCCGGCCATGCTTCGCCAAGGCGTCGACGAGCCGCCACCACCACCCGCCCGCCGCTTTCAATTTGGCAACGACATTTCCACGCGACCCATCGGTAGCTCGAACATCACCAATAAAATTACCGCGCCTGCACCTCCGATGCCTCCAGGAGCGCAAGATCAAGACGACTTGGTCATGTCCATGCTCGAAGGCCTCTCGGACGACGACGAAATCGACGACGGCGCAGATCCGTTGCGCAGTCCAACGAATCAATCCATCGGCGGTGGTTTGTTCGGTAAATGGTCTGGTTTCTTTTAGAAAGAGCGTTTTGCGTTTAGGAATGAGTCATCCGCATGCACACGCATCATTTTTAGAGCACTTGTTGTAATTCTCATATTTCTCGAGACGAGTAAAGTCAACTCGATGCCTCGCTCTTCTCTCCCCACACACACGAACGACACGCACGCGCGAAACGAAAAGAAGAATGCGATTGCGCGTGCGTTCGCCTTTTGGCGTCGTCAATCTGAACCTCTCGTCGGACGAGCCGACGTTGAACGATTTTCTCTCGGAAATGAAGAACGCTCGCATCGTCGTCGACGACGACAGAGAAGAAGAAAAGAAGAAGCGCGTCGTCGAATCGTTTCAGTTTGGATTTCCGAAATCGAATTCGTTCGTTCTGAAAGATTGGAACGGAGAGGCGACGTTGTCCGCGACGTTCGGTATTCGCGACGGGGAGACGATCACGGTGAAGTTTGCCGAGGAAGAAGAGGAGGAAGAGGAGGAAGACGGAGAGGCGAAGAGGAAGAGAGAGCGCGATGAAGAAGAGGAAGAGGAGAAAGCGGGTGACGTGCTCGAGGAAGAAACAGTTACAAAAGGGAGAGAGAGCGGAGGTAGTGGCGACGTCGCGGATGCTACCGTTCGAACAGCGCCGACGATACAAAATAGTAGCATCGAAACGAACAACACTAATGGTATGACTGAAGAAGAAGAGGCGTTGGCGAGAGCGGTGGAGGCTTCGATGTTGGACGAACGGAGGGGAGACGGCGCAGTTGCCGGCGCGAGCGCGGGATACGTCCGCGGCGACGACGTCGAGGACGACGACGACGGAACGATCGCCGTTCGGAAAGTCATCGACGCGGATAACTCGTGTTTATTCAACGCCATCGGCTATGTCTTCTTTCGCAGTTTAGAAAAAGCGAAGGAGTTGCGTAAAGTTGTCCACGACGCCGTGTTGAGCGACTCTGAAACGTTTTCCGAAGCGGCTTTGGGTAAACCGCCTCGAGAGTACGCCGAGTGGGTGCTGAAACCCGAATCGTGGGGCGGACAGGTCGAACTCTTCGTCTTATCCATGCACTTACAAAAACAAATCGCCGCGTACGACGTCCAAACCGGTCGAGTCGACATCTATGGCGAAGACCGATTCCCGCTCGCCGAACGAGGCCACCTCATCTACGACGGTTTGCACTACGACGCCGTCGTATTCGCCTACCCGGGTTTAGAAGACGTCCCGGACACGCACGTAACCGTCGTCGACTGCTCGCAACCGAGCTCCAAAACCGCCTCGTTCGATCTCAAAGCGCGAAACTTGGCCAAAAACGACCGCGACCGACGCCAATTCACCGACACGGCTAATTTTTCGCTCCGGTGTCTAGTCTGCGGCGCCGGTTTAATCGGCGAAAACGAAGCCAGAGAACACGCCAAGAGTACCGGGCACCAGAACTTTGGCGAGTATTAGTTTCATTTCAAAATGTAAAGAGCGCATTTGTGCGCGCGCAAAAGCGATTGTAACGAGTAACAAAACAACACGCATAGAATCCACCCCGTTGTTTAAAAGGAAGTCAGTCTCTCCCCTTGAAATTTTCCCGCCAAAAATTCAAATCGAGAGAGTACGCTGAGTGAAGATCTTCAAAAATTTAAACGCACGCAACACGCGTTCTATATATATTCGAATAATCGGAAGAGAATAACGCGCGCTCGTAAACGCGCGCGAGAAGAAGAGGAGGAGAGAGAGAATCGTTGCACACGCACACATAATTAAAGATGCACATTAAATCGGTCATAGTGGAAGGTTTTAAAACCTACCGCGACCAAACGTCGGTCGATTTGACGCCGAATCTGAACTGCATCGTCGGGGCGAATGGAAGCGGGAAATCGAACCTCTTCCACGCGATTCGGTTCGTGCTGAGCGACGTGTTCGGGACGCTGAGAGCGGAAGAGCGGCAGAGGTTGTTGCACGAAGGCGCCGGGCACGCGGTGATGAGCGCGTACGTGGAGATTGTGTTTTGTAACAAAGATCGTCGAATGCCGGTGGAGAGAGACGAGGTGCGGTTGAGACGAAACATCGGGTTGAAGAAAGACGAGTATTATTTGGACAAGAAACACGCGTCGAAGACGGAAATCGTGAATTTATTAGAGTCGGCGGGGTTTTCGAGGACGAATCCGTATTATTGCGTGCAGCAAGGGAGAATAACGAAGATGGCGACGATGTCGGATAAAGAACGGTTGGAGTTGTTGAAGGAGATCGGAGGGACGTCGGTGTACGAAGAGAAGAGAGAAGAGTCGATGAAGATCATGAAGGAGACAAAGACGAGAGAAGACGCGGTGAAAGAAACCGTGGCGTTTATCGAGAGTCGTTTGCAAGAGTTGGACGAAGAGAAGGAGGAGCTTGAGAAGTACGTGAAATTGGACAAGGCGAAAAGGAGCATCGAGTACGCGATTTACGACAAAGAGTTATCGGAGGCGAGACAAAAGCTGGACGACGTGGAAGAGAGGAGGAGACACGCGAGCGAGCGGGCGAGGATGACGGAAGAGGAAACTATTGGCGCGAAATTGGAAGTGAAGGAGTTGGAGAAAGCGACGAAAAACGCGGAGAGAGAGATTGAGCGATTATCGAGAGAAGCGATGGGGATCGACGTGGAAAGGAAAGAAATCAGCGAGCGACGAGCGACGAAAGAGTTGGACGTGCAAGATTTGCAAGAGTCAATCGAGCGGTTCACGTTACAAAAAGCGGACGCGGAAGACCAAAAATTGTCCGTGGAAGAACGAGCGAAGGAAATTCGCGACAAATTGAGCAAAGTGAAACCAAAGTTTGAAAAAGCCAAGGAAGACGAAGATGCAAAGCAATCGGAAGTGTTGCAATGCGAGCGTAAATTGAACGCGCTGCACGCCAAACGCGGACGATCGGCGCAGTTTCAAACGGAAAAGCAAAGAGACGAGTGGATCGACGAGCAGGTGAAAAATACCGAGGCGACCATCGCGTTGAAAAAGAAAGAAATCGAACGAAGCGAAAATGATATCAAAGATATCGAACAGGAACAAGAAAAAGATATGAAAGAGTTGGAGCGATTAGAGAAACAGTTACAGTCCGCGTCGAAAGAGCTGCAAAAGTTGGACGAGGAACACGAAAAGTTACTCGCAAAGAGGAATAAAGTGCAAAACGAGCGCAAGACGCTTCAACGAAAAGACGCCGATTTCGACAGCGAGTTGGCCAAGTTGGGCGAAGACGTCCAGAAATACGAGAAACAGTTGGAATACAGCATGGCGAGAGATTTGCACAGAGGTTTAGCCGCGGTGCAAAGAATCGTGAGAGAACGCGGGATTACGGGCGTCCACGGACCTTTGATCGAGTTGATGGAATGCGACAGTCGCTTCAACTCTGCGGTCGAAGCCGCCGCTGGGAACCAATTATTTCAAATCGTCGTTGATAACGACGACATCGGAAGTGAGATTATCAAGCACTTGAACAAAGAAAAAGCTGGACGCGTGACGTTTTTGCCGTTGAATCGTTTGCAGATGCAAAACGTGAAGTATCCCGAGGATAAAAACGCGTTCCCGTTGTTGAACAAAATCACTCGAGACGAGAAATACAACGTCGCGTTTAACCAAGTCTTTTCGCGAGTGTTGATTTGTAGAAACATCGACGTCGCGGCAGACATGTCGAAAACGACCAACTTGAACTGCGTGACCATGGATGGCGACACCGTTTCCTCCAAAGGCGTCATGAGCGGCGGTCACCGAGACACGAACAAATCCCGATTGCAAGCCGTGAAAGCGGTTAAAACGTGCGTGGAACGACGCGACGCGTTGAAAGAGGAAGCCGGCAAGGTGAAAACAGAGTTATCGGCGTTAGAACAAACCGTCTCGGTAGCTGTCGGCGAAGTCCAAAAAGTTGAATCAAACAGGCGTCACGTTGCACAAACCGTCGACCGTTTGAAGACGGAGTTGAGACACTTCTCTGATACGGCTACTCGATCGGAACAACTCACCCGACAAAATGCAGATGCGATAAAAGCCTTGCGAGACGAAATCGAGTTAGCAGAGTTGGACGCGAAAGATTTAGCGAAAGAGAAAGGAACGAAGTTGGACGTTCAATTGACCGCGGAGGAAAAGAAAGAGTTCGAGGAACTTAATCCCAAGCTAGTTTCTATGAAGGAAGAACTTTCCAACTTATCCGCGGCGAGAGTCGAGTTACAGGCTACGTGTGAATCGTTAGAAGAAACCTTGAAATCGAACTTGGAGCGCTCGCTGAGACGTTTGGCGAACCAGACGACTGAAGTTGACGTCGAGGCAAAAACGAGAGAGTTTCAGAAACTCTCCGCGCAACTGAAAGCGTTGAGAGCGGAAGAGACTGAAATCAACGAAAAGCACAAGAAAGCGATGAAAGCGCTCGCGGATGCTAAATCCGACGCTGATAGCCAAAAGGTCAGATTAGAAAACCTGCGAGCGAAAGTCGAAGACGTTCGAGGAAACTTGGGCACCGAAGAACGCGAGATGGAAGCTTTAACGTCAAAACGCGCCAACTACGCGGCGAAAGTAGATGCGATTCAACGCAAAATCCGCGACGTCGGGTCCTTACCCGCTGACGCGTTTGAGAAGTACAACAGCTACACGCCAGAGCAATTGCGAAAAGAGCTCGGTAAAACAAACGAAGGTTTGGGCCAATTGTCGCACGTGAATAAGAAAGCCATCGATCAATGGGAACAATTCACGGAACAGAGAGATGAATTGAGAGAACGACGATCAGAAATCGCAGAGGCTTCGAAGAAAATTTTGGAGCTGATGGAACATTTAGACCGCAAAAAGGACGAAGCGATTGAGAGAACGTTTAAACAAGCGAGCTTGAACTTCAAAGAGGTATTTTCACAACTCGTGCCTGGAGGGAAAGGCGAGTTGGTCATGCAGAGGAAGAAGACGGTCGTTCCAGAGGTTGGTGGGAAAGACGCCAATGATGGCGGCAAGTCGTCAGATGCCCCAGCTGCCGCAGCAGTTAACGCGGCTGCCGGTTTCATGGATAAGTACTCTGGCGTGAAAATCAAGCTTCACTTTGGCGGCGGCGGTGAAACCATGCAAATGAAGCAACTCTCTGGCGGTCAAAAAACCGTCGTCGCCGTGGCGCTCATCTTTGCGATTCAAAGGTGTGACCCAATGCCGTTCTACTTGTTCGACGAAATCGACGCGGCATTAGATCCGCAATACCGCACGTCTGTCGCTTCGATGATTCGCGAGCAAGCCGACAAAGGGACGCAGTTCGTTTGCACCACGTTTCGACCAGAGATTGTGCGCAAAGCGAACCAGTTAATCGGCGTTTCTCACGTCAACAAAGTTTCCATCACGCAAAAGGTAGACGTGAATGAAGCGTTGAGATTTGTTGGCGATACCACTGAAGGCGTGCCGGAAAGTGTCTTGACTCCAGTGACGAAGAAAACTCGCGACGCAGCGGCGAATAAGATGAAACGAGCGAGACAGGAGATTGAAGCGGAAGGTTGATTTTTTAACAGATTATGAGAGAGAGAGAGAAAGAGAGAGACAACAAACATAAAACATAGACAAATAAGAACAGCAGATAAACAAAAGACGCGTGTATTTCTATTTCTATATATTACCAACTTATTATTCTACTCATTCTAATTCCCATCCGAGATGCTCGCATAGCTGAATCACGCCGTCGTCGCAATCACCTAAAAATAAAACGTCTCTCTTCCCTTCCTCGGAAAAGTCAAACCCTCGGCCTTTACTCATGCCCATTTCAAAGAAACTTCTTCGACTCGGAACTTCGCCAACTTTCTCTCTGTTGATTAAAATTCTTGGACAATCGATATCCGGGTACTCGATTAAGCCCGCGAACGGTTGCACCTGCAAGCTCGTTCCCATGACGATTAACAAATCGCAATTTTCCCGATTGAAATCAACTTTCGCCAACTGTCCAAATCGAACCGGCAAATTTTCCCCGAAAAACACAATGTCGGGTTTCACGTACTCTTCGCACTGCTCGCACCGCATCGGTTCGCCTTTTGCCACGTGTTCCATAACTTTCTCGATATTTTGCGAATGTCCTCTCAAACACCTCGCCGTGTCAAAGTTCCCGTGCGCGGCGACGACTAACTCTTCGCTCACACCAGCCTTCGTCTCTAAACTGTCGATATTTTGCGTAAAACACCTCCTCAGCTTCTTCTTCTTCTCCAACAGCTTAATAAACTTGTGCGTTTTCGTCGGCTCAAACTTTCCCGGTTGTAAATGGCTCGCCAATAAGTAAAACGGTTCAGGATTCGACTTGAAAAATCCAATCTCAAACACCGCTTGCGGATACGGCAAATCGTACGCGGCTAAGTTATCGTACAAACCCGTCCCCGGCGTTCGAAAATCCGGTATCCCCGCGCTCACAGAAACGCCCGCTCCGCACATGACGACGATATTTTTACACGCGTCCGATCGCATGTACGCGGCGACGCCTTCCAAGTCTCTCGATTTCAGTTTCGGTTGTCGAGAGGCGAGAGATTTCTCTCTCTCTTCGTCGTTGAGCGCGAGCCGCTTGAGTAACTCCCGCACGCCTTCTGAACTGCTCGAAGAAGAAGAAGAAGAATACCCATCGTCGTCCTCCTCCGTTTCGCTTCCGGACGATTCCGTTTCGCTCTTCAACGACGCGCTTCTCGAAGAAGAAGAAGAAGCGCTTTCCTCCTCTTTTCTCGACGCGACGATGATTTTCCCCAGTGGTGATGATGGTGTTGAGGAAGCTTCTTCTTCTTCTTCTTCTTCTTCTTCTTCTTTTCCCTCCTTCTTCATCTTCTCCGCTTCCTTTTCCATCCGAAGAAGAAGAATCTCGCGTTGTTCGTCGTCGTTTCCACCCGTTATTGGCGGCGCGTGTCTTTCTGCTCTCGGCCGCGACTCGCGCGCGTGCAGGTTTAACGACCACTTTTTGTCGACACTGTTTAGGGTTAAACCCTAAACCCTAAACCAGAAAACGACTTTCTTTTTCTCGAAAGGAGAGATCTCGTCCGGGGTCGCGAGAACAGAAGCACACGCTCCGCGCGATCCTTCTTTATTGTCTCCGAAGCAGCAACGGCGGGAGAGTCGTCGAAACAGAGCGAGAGAGAAAACGCACGCATCGTCATGACGAACGACGACATGGAAACCGACGCGGAAGAGGAAATAACCGCCGCGAAAGAACAACAACAGGAAGAAAAAGTCGACCACAAAGTCCAACTTCGAAAACTTTCCCGAGCGTTGGAGATTGCCGTCGCTTCTTCTTCTTCTTCGGACGCGACCACCGCTAAAGTCGAATCGATAACGCGGGACATGAAGACGATTTTATCGGAGAATAACATGGTTGGATGCTACGAAGCGTTTTGCGAGAAGTTTTCGTGGAAAGTTGATGGGAAAGAGTTGGAGAGAATGCGAGCTTTTGAAACGGAAACGATGACGAAGATCGAGTCAAATTTGAAAGACGCGAAGGAAAACTTGGGCGACGACGACGTGCAGTCGGCGCTGAGGGAGATGGGGGATAAATACGCGCAGATGGGTTACAAAGAAAAGTGCGTGGAGGCGTACGAAAAGTGCAAGGAAACGAACGCGACGATTGGACAAAAAATGGAGATTGAGTTTAGCAAAGCGAGAGTCGGGTTGTTTTGGGAGGACCTCGGGATGTGGAAGAAGAGCATCGAGGAAATCAAGAAGTTGTTAGAGATGCCCGGAGGCGCGGATTGGGAGAGAAAGAATCGTTTGAAAGTGTACGAGGGATTGTGGATGTGCGCGTCGAGAGATTTTGCTTCCGCGTCGACGTTGTTCTTGGAAAGTTTGAGCACGTTTGGCGCGTACGAGTTGATGTCGTACGACGAGTTCGTGTTTCATTGCGCGGTGACGGGGGTGGTCACGCTGCCGAGGGTGGAGTTGAACGAAAAAGTGGTGATGGCGCCGGAAATTATTCGAGCGAGTTTGAGCACGCCGGGTTTGCCGGACTTTTTGAATTCGTTGCAACGGTGCGAGTACGCGAAGTTTGCAGAGGCGTTTCCGTTGGTTGGCGACGCGGTGGATTTGTCGCCGTGGTTGTCGCCGCATAGTCGCTATTTTAGTCGCGAGTGTCGAGTCAGAGCGTACGCGCAATATTTGCAAAGTTATCGTTCGGTGAGCGTGCCGAGCATGGCGCAAGCGTTCGGGGTGAGCGTAGAGTTTTTGGATGAAGAGTTGAGTAGGTTCATCGTAAACGGCAGGTTGAACTGCACCATCGACGCGGTGGAAGGTGTTTTGAGGACGAATAGGCCAGATAAGAAGAACGCGTTGTATCAACAATTCGTGAAGGATGGGGACGCGTTGTTGAATAGAATTCAAAAGTTGTCTAGAGTGATTGATTTGTAGATTTTATTATGTGTCATCATATTCGTCAATACACGAAAATAGTAGCAGAGTTTTGAAAAAAAGTACACAGTTCGTCTTCGCTTGACAAGTTTTACTATTTTGTTTTACAATTTTGGAGATGCTATCGATGGCGGCGTCTACTCTTGTTCGTTGCTCCTTTTCCACACTTTCACTCGAACGTCTCTTTTCACCAGCAGCGGTGGCCAGAATGGAAACTTTTTGTTCAACTGCACGCCGGTAAAACCAGATATATCTCGAACGCTTTCATACCCGGGAATGTCTTCGTTTTCGTTGATTAACCAATCGTATCCTCGGGAACCGTCGTCGTGTAACATGGCGCGCAGATGACTCTCATCTCCGTAATCTGACCGCTTGTTGTATAAAATGACGTTATGATCGTGATAGACTTGGCCGAACCGCGAGGCGCCGGTTTGCGCACAATGGTTGTCTATGTGGATTCGCACGCGTCCAGAGGCGCCGCGCTCCGGGGTCAACTGGTGGAAAGCAGCTAACGCTTCTCCTCCGGGATAATTGGCAACGGATGCATTCGCAAATAAACCAACAGATATAGCGCAGCTAAACAAAACGCCTAGCCACGCGAGCGCGTGCAAAAGAGTCACCACTGTGCTCTTCTTTCTATTCAAATTCAATCGGTGCATGCCGCACGCTGCACAGAAATTGAACAAAGGCAAGATCGGGAAGAGAAACCGTAACTCTTTGTGTCCTAAGAATGAATACGCGAAAACAAAGAAAGATGCAATCGCAAACGCCGGTCGACACCGTCTTTCATACATAAACCCATACATACTCAACGGATACGCGATCAACAACATTCTCGGTAACGCGGAATACGCATACCACAAGAACGGTTTGGTTCCGTACTGTTGACTCTGATTCGCGCCCATAGGGTTGTTAAAAGACAACACCTCCCACTCTGGCCATAAATATTCCTTATCCCAATATTTCGAATCAATCGTAATCGATACATATGCAAATATCACCATGGCCGTAACCATCGACATTACGTTCCCGATAATTCGTAAGCTCGCGTCGTATAAACCCGTCGCACGGAACAACGTCACGTGTAGCCCCAACGGCGCCAGCAACAAAATATTATCGCATCGAAACACCACAACGACCATGCTCACCAGCGCCACCGCCATCGCATCCAATACCGACCGGCTAATCCTTAAACCCTTTCTCTCTTCTAACCACAAACTTAAGGCGAACGTCGTCAACACGAACGCGAAAATGTTCGGTAACGGCCTCGACGCGTAAAATGCGAGATGAAACTGCGCCAACGTGAGGACGCTCGCGCACGACGCAACGCCGTTCCCGAAATTCTTCCCCACGACCGAGTGAAATCTGTGCAACGAAAACGTCGACGCGGCGCCTAAAATCATTCGCATGATGACTTGATAGTGCATTTTCGTCCTCTCAAACGTCTCTTCCGCGTTCAAAGTCGTCTCCACCACGTGCTTCAACTCGCCCCAAATCCGTTCGTTCCGAAACAAACTTTTCGTCGCCGCGTTACTATTCGCGACGCTTTCCATCACTCGCGCGATCACCTTCGTCGTTTTACCCAATAGTAACGGTCCAACGAACGTCCGAGGGACAACCCCGGGGAACTCTTTGTGGTCCCACCGGTCGAGTTCGTTGGCGTGGAAAATCACGTCGTGCACCGCTTGCGTGTTGAACGATTCCTCGACTTTCGTATACGGCGCGATGCGCACGTACGAGAGCACGAGCAGGAAAAAGAGGCAATCGAAGAATTGGTGCGTAAAAAAACGACGCATATCTTCTTTTTGTTTTTGTGTGTGCGTGTGTGTTCGCGCGCGCGCGCGTGCGGGCGGACGCGTAAAGTCGTGGTTATGAATTCTGAAGATTTGTTTTTACTAACTAACACACACAAAGCGACAAAAAATCTCGCGAATCTCGAGCGTGCTATGCGATTACAACTCTTTACAACAACTACTACTGATACTACTGACTGATGCGCACACATATTGTGCGAAGCTACTATCACTCTTCTCTTCTGACTAACCAGGACGGTAAACCAACCGTCCCAGCACTTATGTCGGTTTCTTCGCGCAAGCTTTCGACGAGGACGTCGTCGAGCAGCGCAAACGCATGGCCTTGCGGCCACGAGGAGACTGCAGATATCGCGGCGAATCCTTTGGAGATGGCGTCGAGGTCGCCTCTGTGTGAATCGTCCGCGACGACGGTACCGGAAGATATTTTGAACGCGACTGGGATAGATTTTTTGCTGCTGTTTTCGCGTTCGTTTCGTCTTTGCGCGACCATAGCTTCGGTTGCCAGCTGACGGACGAAGGAGGCGCCCGATTCGTCGGCTCTCGTTTCGTTCGCCGCGATGCTTTGCATGGGTAACGTCCGACCAAAAGCGTCCTTTTTGTTTTCAGCGCCACCTCCGTTGCTTGCGTTTGTATCAGAGGTTACGCGTTGCTGTCGCCACAAAACGCCCGGGCGGGTCGATTGAAACTTATTTTCCTTCCAATTTGGTGGCACGTGGATGTGTAAAAAAATATCCCCTTCTTCAAACGCGTCTCTGAGCGCCTTTCTCCTACGCTCCGGCGTTTCGCCGGTTTTACCGTTACCACTATGACTATTTCCTTTCCTTTGCGGCGCGATTGAACCCCCAAACGACCATGCGTCTTTACTCGCAAAATCACTTCCGCTATCATCGTCAAATATTGCTTTCGAAAGCGCTTCGTCTTCAATCGGAAACGCACTCGTCCCTAGCGACGCCCACCTTCCGTTCGTAGGAAATGGAAAGTGCGACCGGGGACAATTCTTTGCTCTTTCGATTGAAATCACGACTTTCACTTCCTTCAATATGATTTCCAATGCTCGCAATGCCGGGCGTATCTTCTCCTCCATATTCGACCTCGTCACCGCCGAGACAACAACCGTCGGAACCCCTACGACCGCCGCTCTCCTCGCCGCTCTCACCGCTCTCGATCCGTACATATCTTCCCCTAAACTCACATCTCTCGCGACACCCACGACGCACAAAACGCTCGATAATCCCATCTCACGTATTAACCCACCGGTTGGATCTAGAGCTACAACGGCAGCCGTCTCTCCCGAAGCGCCGCTCATCTCGAACAACGCGTCTTCCTCTTCCTCTTCCTCCTCTACGCGCCTCACCGCGACCGACGCCCCTTCCGTCAAACCGTCTTCGCGGGATCCATGTTTGATCATGATGACTCTCAAACCACCGAGCGTCTCTTTCACGACTTTACCCGTCGCGCGCAAATCGTCCGCGTTGTCCCCCAGAACGACCGCGCACGCGTTGTTATTGTTATCATTAGAAGACGACGACGACGACGACGCCGGGCGACGAAACCAACATTTTTTGCTTCTCTTCCTGGAAGCGTTTTTTGACCATCTCAAAACGACAAAGCCGCGAACATCTGACGACGATGATAAAGCTCTCATATCGACTGCGACGCGTCTCCCCTCTCTTCCTCCTACAATTCCCAATGCACGACTCTCTCGCCTTCCTCTAAGTGCTCGTGGTCGTGCGAGTGGTCTCGATAGATGTCGTGGTAGTCGAGCAACTCTTCGTCGATGCGTCGTCGATGCGCTTCTTCTTCTTCCGCGATGCCGTCGGGAGAAGAAGAAGAAGAAGAGCGCTTTAAACTGTCGTCGAACGGCCTTCTCTCTAAACCGAGATCGTCTTCGATGGAGTTTACAAAAATTTTCCTCTCCGGGGAGTTTTGTTTTCGTCTCGTTGTCGAGGAGAGTTGAGCGCGAGCGCGCAGAAGAAAGAGGAAGAGGAGGAGGAGGAAAAAGTTGAGACGTGGCATTTGTTGTGAAGAAAGACGAAAGATGGAAAACGTTACGCGTGTATCGCTCCTAGAAAGTATTACAAGAATCCACCCAACAAGGACGAGCTGCCAAAAAAGCCACCTTTTTTCTCCTCGTCGCCGCCTCGCTTGATCTGTCTCGCGTCGTCCGAAAACCACGAAGGCATGATTTGTTCTCTGACGCGAGGGACTCGCATGCTCGCGAGCGCCGGAATCGCGCGATCGAGGTACCGCTTCGCCCCTGGAAATACGTCGCACAATTCGTCTAAACCTTCCTTTTGCGTTTGCGCGATAACGAGTAACTCGTCGTACTTTTCGCCGCTGGTTTCTGCTATTTGCTTCCACTTTTTGCACATTCTGGCGTCTTCGCGTTCGTTTTCGGAGAGCCTCAACTCTTCAAACTTTCGCTCGTACTCTTTGTCTTTTTCTTCTCTCTGTTTTTTTAAATCTTCCGTCATTTTCGCGAGTTTTTCTCGGTCGGCTTCTAACTCTTTCGCGAGGACGTTGACGTTTTTACGTCCGACGTACTGCTTTAATTCTAATGTCAAGTCGTCGTTCATGCGCTCGATTTTTTCGCGAAGTTGCTTTTCGTTTTCCAAGTCGCGCATGAGGTCGTTTAAGCGACGAACCATCGCGTTCTTCTCTCGCGAGTCTGTAAAAGTACCGACGTCGTCGTGCGTGCCATTTTTTTGCTTCTCGACTTCCTCGCCTATGCGGCTTATGCCTTCTATCGCTCTTTCCGCGGAGTCGCTGCCCAACGCGTAAGAGTTGCGCGAGAATCGATCAAAATCGTGTTTCTTTTGTTGCGTTTGTGTTCCCGAAGCAGACGGTTGTTCGCCGCCACCGGACGCGTGTAAAGCGTCGTTCCAGGCACTCGCAGCTTTACCGATGCCTCCGTCCCAAACGCCGACTTTTTGCGTGTGCGCGGCGGTGGCATCTGCTCTCGTCGCCTTTCGAGGTAAAACGGCGTTCTCGCCGTTACCGACGACTGCGTTCGCCGGCGCCAATCTCGTCGTCCACGTCGCCACCATCTCTTCGTCGTCGTTATACCCACCAACTCGATACCGACTCCCAACGCTCGGATCTTTCTTCGCGCCTCCAACGACGACTAAAACTTCGCCGCACAACGTCATCGATCGACCGGCGATGTCGTCCTCCAATTCGTGTAAATTATCGCACCTGACTAAACTCGGATCCCACACCATCTCGTTCGCGTCTAACGCGTTCACGTCTCCGTTTCTCTCCATGAAACAAAACGTCCCGACGTCTGTTTGCGCGTGGCAGCTTGCATCTACGATCACGTTCTCGCCAAAAACCTCAATCGGCCGCAACCATTTATTGTTTAAATAATCGTACACGTCGGCGCACCCGTCGTAAATCGGTCCAGATTTATTCTTTCCTCCGAGAAATGCTATCCGCTTATCGCTCATCAAAACCGCCACGTGCGCGCACCTCGGCAGCGGTTTCAACTTCACCCCAGGTTCCACTTCCTCGTATCCATCCTTCTTGGAAACCGGCGCGATCCACGTCATCGTCGGCACGTCCAATATTCTCAGCGACCCAAAGTGCACGTCTTTCTGAATACCTCCGAGACACTTCCCGCCGTGCAAAACGATCGCCCGATCGCCCAGCGCCACGCACGCCGACCCAACTTTCTCCGTCGGCACGTCTCCCATCGTCGGACTTTCGATCCAGCTCATCCCGTTCTCTTCGTCCAACGCGTACACCTTCACCTTTTCCGGTTCCTGTTGCGTTAAACTTTCGTACGTCCCAGGCGCGGCTGACCCAGAAAAGAACGAAAATATCCCGCTCGCGGAACTCGCCACCAAAGACGAATCGCTGCTGCTCGACACCCCACCGACGAGCATGATCAGCCCGTGATATCTGACCAAGTGTCCGTGCGAATGCGCTCTCGGTAAGTCTTGGATTCGAGTCCAGTGTTTCCCCACGCAATCAAACACGAAACAATCTTTCAAAAGTTGGTTCGTTTTCGAGCACACGCCGCCGCATATCAACACGTGCTGCGCGTTTAACGCTATCGAGGCGTGGTACGAGCGCGGCGAGGGTACATCGCCGGTCCAGTCTTCGATCAACGTCCACTTCATTTTAGTGTGTTATGTTTGTGCAAAAAGTAACACTCGGCGTCGTTGTAATCGCGAGAAATTCGGAGCAAGCAGAAGAGAGAAAAAAAGTTCTTAAACCCTAAACCTTGCTTAGGGTTTCAGTAAAAAAGATCTCTAAAAAACTCGTGGCAGACGGAGGTTCCAGGGAAAAAAAGCCACATCAGCACCACAACATCTACTACCGCTTCACGGGGACGACGACGGTGGCTTCGCGCGCAAACCCGCGATAAAAAAAGATAACACGCACACGAACGGGCGCGCGAGAAGAAGAAGAAGAAGAAGAACAACTAGCTTTTCTTTCTCTCTTTTTCTTTTCCCGTTCTCTCGACGAAAGGAAGCACCAGGACGAGAGGTAGAGAAGTCTCTCGGATAACAAGAAAAAGGGCGATATACATTTTATACGCGCACGCGGAGTGAACGAAATAAAACAATGCTTCGCGGCGACCGGTCCGCGGAGAAGAAGAACGGCGCGAAATCGTCGAGGAGTTCGGAAGAAGATGGCGGCTCGAACGAAGGTTCGAACGAGCGACGGACGAAGAAAAGGTGCGCCCACACAAAATTGTACTAGTCCTTCTTTTTCCAGAGAAATCGTATCCAAAAGAAGAGAGAAACAAAACGCGCGCTCTCGTTGATGCGAACGAACTCTTCTCGTCGTAAACGTTCGCTTTCATCGTCGTCATCGACGACACGCGCTGACGCTCTTTACTCTTTTCTCTCATTTTTTGTGTCTCTCTTTTTTCATCAGGCAACGCGCGGAGATGACGACGACGACCAACGACGTGGTGCCTGACAGCAACACCACGACCAAAGATAAACAAAACTCGACGGGGTCGGACGATATGGGCAGCGCTGAGAATACTAATATTAATACTAATGATGAGAATAATACTAATAACAATAATAATGTTTCAGAGGAAGCGTACCGACGATTGCGAGAAGAAAACGAGCAGTTGCGAAAGAGCAACGAGGAGTTGCAGAGAAGACTGAGAACGTCCGCGTCTTCGGCAAACGCGAACGAGACGGCGTTGTCGAATAACTTGTTGCGAAAATTAGCGCCGCTGAAAGAACTCGCGATGGATTCGTTAGAGGAAGGGGTGACAATCGCGGATTTTACGCATCCGTTGCAACCGCTCGTTTTTGCTAATCAAGGTTTCACGGAGATCACCGGGTACACCGTCGACGAGACGGTCGGGAAGAACTGTCGTTTTTTACAAGGCCCGGAGACGGAACCGGAAGTGGTGAAAAAAATTAAACACGCGGTAATGAACGGATTATCGATCACGTGTCAATTGAAGAACTACAAGAAAAACGGGGAGATGTTCATAAACAACTTATCCTTGAAGCCGATTCGTAACGAAGACAGTGTGGTCACGCATTACGTGGGAATTCAATCCGACGTGACGAAGATCGTAGACTCACAAAACGCCGAGATTGAAGCATTGAAACGGGTCGCCATCGCTAACGCTGCGACGGAATCGAAATCCAAATTTCTGGCGCACATGTCTCACGAGATTCGAACGCCTTTGAATGGGTTAATCGCGGTAGGCCAATTGTTAGAAGACACAAAGTTGGACCGCGTGCAAAGAGATTTAGTAACAACAATGCAATCTTCAGGCGAAACTTTACAGGCGTTGATTAGCGATATTCTCGATTTCTCGCGCGTCGAGGCGGAGAAATTGTCTTTGGCGAAGGAACCGTTCAACCCAGAAGCGGTCATCGCGAACGTGTTGGAAATCGTAGGTATTCACGCGGGTAGACTCAAGTTAAACGTTGGATATCACGTGGATGAAGGCGTTCCGAAAACCGTTCTGGGAGACGCCATGCGAGTGCAGCAAGTCTTGTTGAATTCCATCAACAACGCCATCAAGTTCACCGAGAAAGGGGACATCATGGTTCGATTGTACATTGGCATGGCACCGAAAACGAAAAAGATGCAACGCGTGAACTCATCGTTAGCGATGAACGACGACTGGATAACTCCTTTGAGTAAGTTGGCACACATGTGTCCGCACTTTTCCCCGAAAGATGGCGAGGCGCCGGGGGAGGAAGAGGACGCCGGTGAGGCCGGAAGCGAAGGAAAAGCAAAGTGTCCGTTTCACAACAACCACGCGAGCGCACAAAAACAGCAACGACAACAACAACAAGAACAACAACAACAAGAGGCCATCAAACGATCGCACGAACTTTCGGAAGCGACCGGTAAAGACGCAGCAACGACACATTCCGGCACCTTGGGCAGTGGTAACCTATCCAACGGGAGCGAAAATAATGATAAACCGGTCTATCTCCACTTTTACGTCAAAGATACTGGGATCGGTTTGTCCGCGAATATGATTCGTGAGGTCTTCAACTCGTTTCAACAAGTCGACGATGGTACGACGAGGAAATTTGATGGTTCTGGTCTCGGTCTCGCGATTTCTCGAAAACTCTGCGAAGCGATGGGCGGTACCATTTGGGCCGAATCCGAAGGTTTAGGTAAAGGTTCAACCTTTCACTTTTGCGTGAAGTGTCAACTTGTCAACGAGAAAGATGTGCCCGAGAAAAAAGCGAACGCTGAAAACACCAGCAATCTCGTGACAACTTTAAATTCCCCGGGCGGTTTAACTGTGCAAAAACTTGGCAACTTTTCGGCAATGAAACACCACGCGGAGTCATGGATCCCGCAAAAAGTGAGCATGTCCATTGGAGAGGATGACGGACGACGATCGACTGTTTTAGTTTACGATGAAAGTCACATGATTTGCAAAACCATCGAGAGCAGTTTGAAACAGTGGTCCATTGATGCCGAAGTGGTGACATCCGCGCAGAGTCTGTTTGAGAAACTAGGGGAGGACATTGCGGCACATCCTGAGGATGAAAAAAACCGCAAGTACGGGTGCATCATCGCGCAAAGGTCGCCAAAGTTCGAGAGAGAACTGTTAGTGTTTGGACAAAGACATAAGTTGGTATCCGAAGACGGCTTAAACTTTTTAGGTGCAGTGAAGGCAAAACGCAAGACGAGGGCTGGATCCGTCGTGAGAGGTACCGGTGATGGTTCGGCCGAAAAGAAGCCGAAAGAACACGTCCAGATGGAAGTACGCAAATTCTTGCCGGCGATGCTCTTGCTCACGTGGCCAGCGGCTGCGAAAGTATTTGGCGGTGGTGGTATCGCTGGAACGCTCGCTCGTCTGCACGAAAAGAATGAAGAAGTCGATCAAGAAGCGTTGGACGCAGAAAAAGCCATCAGCGAAGCCGAGCGCAAGAGAGTTTTGAAATTATGCGAAGCCATCCTGGCGCAATCAAACTGTGAGACCGTGACGAAGCCAGTGAGATACGGTAATTTGCAACAGGCGATTTATCGAGTCATGGCGAAAGAAAAAGTGGAAGGCGAAGACGAATGCTCCAAGAGAAGTAAGCTGTCCAATAAAAGTGCTCCCGACTCGATTAAAGAGAAAACGCTTGAATCAGCTGGTCCGCCGAAACTTCGCATCTTACTCGCTGAAGATCACTTGATCAACATGAAAGTTGCAAAAGCAGTTTTAGGCAAATGCGGCTGCGAAGATGTCGTTTGGGCGAAAGATGGCGTGCTTGCGCTCGAGTTGATCGAAAAAGAAGAGCAAGGTGTTGACGCGTTCGATATCATTCTCATGGATTTGCACATGCCGAGATGCGGCGGATTGGAGTGCTGTAGAAAGATTCGCGAACGGTATCCGAACTCAAAAATACCAATCGTCGCCATCACAGCGGATGCGATGACAGAGTCGAGGGATAACTGCATGCGAGATGGATTCACCGGATGGCTCACGAAGCCGTTTCGAATCGAACAAATCAAATCGGTAGTGGATGACATCGTGACGAGAAAGCGAGCGCTTCATGATTAAAAAACACAGAGGGGGGTCAGCGCGCAAATTTGCCCTGGGCGTGTTAAAGATCTATCGTCTTCATCATCTCACCACCACCGGCAACACAAATGTAATAATATACTAGTAAATACTGCTTTTTGTACAAATTGGTCGACTACTTCACTCGTTTCCATCTTCCTCTAGTCTTCTGTAGCCCGATGATGATGGTTTCGTCGGGTTGACTTTCCTCCACGTCCACCTCGCCGCCCGAACCGTGTATGGAGTTCGCGGATTGCCTCTTTCGTATGCTTCGTCGTCATCATCACCGTCGTCTTCTTCTTCTTCTTCATTAGGATTGGCTTCCGTACTCATCGGTCGTTCATCTCTTCCTCCGCGTGTTCTGAACGACAGGGAAGACTCGTTCGCCACGACTGCCCTTATCGATGCGCTTGGCCGTCTTCTCTTCAACCTCGGTGCCATCATTCTCGCCACCATCTTCGCACCAGCGTGTGGCATCTCTTCTAAAGCAATCTTGATCGCGCATGTTAGCGGTACCGCCAACACCGCTCCAGCGGCGCCCCACACGGAGTACCAAAAGACTAAACACAACAACACGGTTACTTCTGAGAGGTCCAATCCTTTTCTATACGCGACCGGGCCGACAAAATCACCGACAATGGCAGAAGCAAACGAAGGAAAAATACACGCACACCATCTCGCACTCGACGTTAAATCCGGTAACAACAACGCGATTGGAACCGGCAGTGCGAATGAAATCAACGAACCGACGGTTGGAATAAAGTACAACCAAAACGAGGCGATGGCCAACGAAGCCGCTAAAATCAAAGGTACTCCGCAAAAGTACAAGACGCAACTCACCAAAGCGGCTCTAAAGAGTGCTAAAACGATCATTATGTTCATAAACTTACGCACTGCCACGACCGTTCGTTTCACGACCGGTTTTTTAAACCTCAACGGTTGTCTTTCAGGCACCAACAAAAACATCGAATACACGCCGCACAAACAAACATCGCCGAAATATCTAAACACAGTCGTCCCAACCTGAGTCCAAAAGTCCTCGTTTTTCAACCACGACTCGACTTCGTCCACCATCGTCTGCCATGCATCCACTGCGACGTGATCTTCCTTGAAAATCTTCTTCGCGCAGTCGTCCAAAAAATTCGCGACGATTTGAATCCTATCTTTAAATCGCTCGTCCCAATCGTTGTCGTGTAAATGCGAAACAATCCACGTCTGTCCTAAATACAACGCGAAAAGAAACGTGCACAAAAATACGACGACAAAAAATATGGCTATAAAAATAGCAATCGGTCTCGGGACGACCAAAACGCACCCGGCCCGGCTTCGTTCGCGTTCGTACTCTAAATGTTCCTCTTCCTCTGCAGATCTTCGTCTCGGACGCGCGTCGTCCTCTGCCTCATCCTCTTCCTCCTCTCCCTCGTCGAACAAACTTTCGCTGCTCTGCGGAACAACGACGCGCCTCTTCAATCGCCATTTCCTCAGTATCTTCGCCTGGTACGCTTTATCCGCGCAAAAATCAACAATCGGTTGCAAACACAGCGCTATCCCGCACGCGAATACTAACGGTCTCAGTAGGTACGCGTACTTTTCCAAAAAATAACACGCAGCGACGAGCGCGGTGATTGAAACGCTCAAGAGTAACACGAACGCATCTTTATCGTTGTTGCTAGTGTTACTGTTGTTGCGATCGTTTTCGTCACTTTTCGTCGATGGATGATCGCCTACGCGCGCGTCGTCGTCGTCGTCGTCGTCGTCAGAATTCGCTGCGTCGGAGTTGAATTTCACGCGAAGATTATGTTTCTTTTTCCTCTGTCGCAACGAGGACGACGACGGCGACGATAACAACGCGTTATCGGGTTCCTCTTCTTCGTTTTCTCTTCTCTGTTGTTGTTGATGTTGATGTTGTTGCCGATCGTCGGCGTTAACGCCGGTAGAGTTTGGCGAGAAGAAGGACATTCGGAGAGAGAGAGAGAGAATTGGAGTTTTTTTGTGAAGAATGCAGAGTAAGTGCCCCCTTTTTCAAGCAGAACGCGAGTAAGTAACATTTAAAAAGCTATATATGCAATATACTATCAAGGCACGCACCCGACACGTTCCATGAAGACGTCGTGCGAGTACACCACCGCTGGAGCGTACGCCGCGGTACCCGCGTCGAATAAACTCGGTATAGGAGCGGTACCGGCTTGATTGACTCGCGCGGTCGCGCGCATCGCGTCGTCCGATTGGAGGTATCCGATGGTATATAATTGCGCTTTGACGAAGTTGCACCGGCGAATGTCTTCTAAAGAGTCGCCTTTGGTGACGTCGAAAGGGGTGATTTTGTCGTCTTTCATCGGTTGGTATCGCCACACGTGTTCGTAATCGTAGTTTACCACTCTTGCCGTGTTGAAATCTACCGAATATCCTAAGCTAACCTGTCGCAACGTTTCCGCGCACAAGAAAGAACATCCGTCGATGCTGCTCGTCTCTGATTCTCTCGCGTTTGTAAACAATTCAACTCGCTCGGCGTTGTTCGCCGCGCCTCTTCTCAAAGTTACCGTCGCTCTGTTTGGGTTCTTGCTAAAATCGTAATCCACGCTTTCCACTGCCGTCTCGTCTTCCAAGTACGCGTTGAAGATGTTCCTCAAATTAAACGCCCTATCTTCCACAATCTCTCCGCTCGCATCGTCCACGTTCTCTCCCGGCTTCTCATGCACAAATCTCGCTCGATATTTCGGCGCCGGCGTCTTCCCGACGTCCGGTAAGTACGCCACGCTCAGCTTTTGAAATCCCGGACACGTCGCGGCTCGCTCCAACGTTTTCCGGTCGATGTATTCGTCCGACGGGAACTCGTATCCAGCGAAAGAAACCTCCTCTTCCCACTCGCCGAGTAAAAAAAGTGGATATTTCGTCGCCCCGGGTCTGCTCTTGTTGATCACTTGCTTCTTGAACAGTTTCGGGTTTGCAATCTTACTCTCCAACGAAGAAGAAGAAGAAGAAGAAGAAGAAAAAGCGTTCGACCCGAGTCTATCGAACGCGCCATCGCTTCCTCCCAGCGAAAACGCCCGCGCATCGCCACCACCACTCACCGCCGCGGCAAAAGACGTCGCGCACAGCGCCATCGACAAGGACGACGACGACGTCAACAACACCGTTCTCCTCGACGCTCTGTCCTCGTTCCATTTTCTCTTCTTCTTCTTCTCGTCGTCGTCGTCACCGGTTTCTTCGTCGGAAGAAGAAGAAGAAGAAGAACTGCGACAAAAGCGACGAGCAATCCCGGGGGTTCTCACCACCTCTGAGTGTCGTCGTCGGCGTCGTTGTCGCGGTCGAAAAGCAGCTGGCGCGAGGCTCGTTCGCGTCGTCGCGGTAGTCGTCGTCGTCGCCATTTATCCCGCCTACTATTTTGCGTGGTACTCTGGAGCTTTTTTTTCCCCGGGAAAGCGCGGCATTAAATCGCACGCGAGAAAAAGAAAGAGTTCCCGGAGCGCGGACGATATCGCGCGTGAGCACACACGCACGATCATCTTTTCAGCGCAAAGGAGGAGAAAACCACGTTCGCTCGTGACGAAAAGAAACGCGCTCTCTTTCGATGTCCGCGTACGGTTTTGGCGCGACGACGACGTCCGGGAACAACGGCAAAAACAACGAAAACAGTTCTCAAGTCATCGGTCGATGGCAACACCATCACTTGGCGACGCGAGACGCGCTCGCGAGCTGTCAAAAAGCCTCGGAGGCGTTCGAAGAGTGTTGCTGCTCGACGACGTCGAGGAGCGGTAGCGGCGGCGCGGCGTCCGTGGAGGAAAAAATCAGAAGCAAAAATATCTTTGCGAGAGAGTTGGAACGCTTTAAAGACGCTTTGGAGAAGTTGGAGAATTGCTTGACGATGGGGTGAGCGCGGCGCGGTCGACGATGTTTCTTTTGATTCTTCTCTGTCTTCTCGCGTTTGCCATCGTTTGAATATGCATTACTATGCGTTTTTATCTTTTTTACCGCGCTGACGTTATCTTTGTGTGTATCTTCTCTCTTTCTCTTCGCGTTCGCGTTCCCTCGAACGTTTCGCAGAGCAAACTCGGCGCGAGACTTTGCCGATCGACAGAAAGTATTGCTCGATTTTACGGAGAAGAAGCGACTATTCGTCGCACAGGTGGAAGCAGAGGACGAGAGAAGTTCTCTGTTCATGAGTAGTAGCAATAGTGATAGTAGTCGAGTGAAAAAACTTAGCGCGGATGAGATGATGGAAGGCATGACGCCGGAGCAACTCTTGCGATTGCAAACGCAACAGATTAAAAGTCAAGATCAAACGTTGCACGCGTTGTCGCGTTTGTCTTCGAAACTGAAAGCGACGAGTGGTACAATATACAACGAAATCGAAGAGCAGATGGAAATCGCGGACGATTTGGAGGAGGATTTTAAGCAAACGCAAATAAAAATGAAGGCGTTGAGGAAGAAAGGACACGAGCTGAACGGGTATCGGAAGAACGAAATCGCGGAGCAAGATCGAAAGATTCGGCTCGAAGCAGAAAGAGAGAGAGAGAAAGAGATTCGCGCGAAGGAGGCCAGTCAAAAAGGGTTCTGGGGGTGGTTCAATTCCTAAGGGACTTTTTCAAATCTACGCCGTAGCTTAGTTTAAAATTTACGTACTTTACTATACTTGTACAACAAACATTTTTTCTATCACAAAACGCTTCAAACTGCAGTCGCGCCTCCCCCGCCAGTGGTTGTCGCGCTCCGTACGCGCGTCGCGTACGAACAATCCGCGATCGCCTCGTCGATTCTACCTAATGCCAACTCGACTCGCGACCGGGTGGATTCATCCTCGTCGCACGTGACCGTCCTCGTCGCATGTAAAATCGTCACGCTCTTCGCGTCTATGTTCATCTCTAAAACGCGCGCCTTCTCGTCGACTTTTTGCGCCTTGCCGAATTGAGCTTCGAGCATAGCCACGGCCATTTTGAATCGCAACAATTCAACAGCTTCCGTGTTGTTTTCTTTCATCGCAATCGCATGATCGCGCTCGTACGCTTTGAGGGTTTCCGGTTCTCTGTTTAATTGCAGAACGACCGATAAAGTGGCGTCGGCTAACACGTCCGCAAACGGATCGGACGCCCATTCTAAAATCACGTGCTCGACGCCAACTTCGTCGGATTTTTTCGCTTTGCGAAGAGTCACCGCACCGTTGTCTATCGAAACGCCCTCTTCTTCTTCTTCTTCCTCATCTTTGGCTTCTTTTTTAATCGCGACGGCTTCGTCTGTTGTTTTCGCTTTTTTCGTTTTACGTCCTTTCGTCGGGCTCTTTTTCACCTCCTTCGTATTCTTTCCTTCTTCGTTCTCATCGTTTTCGTTCTCGTCGTCGTCTGTTTTAAAACTACTCTTTTTTGGCATTCGCAACGTTCTCACCGTGTGCATGCCTTCAAACAAAGCCTCCAGCGCGAAGCGCAAAGTGTCGATGTTTACTTCGCAAGGAACGAGTTGGCGCTGCGTCACGACGCTGGTTCGCAACCTCGCGTGATCTCTCACGTCCTCCGGCGCGACTAACAAATGACCGAAATCTTTCGCCACTAAAACACCTCTCACCTCTTGACCTTCCACGGGTAAACAATCGCTCGCTAGCGACCCGGCAACTTTCGCGACTTTCTCGCCGCGATACCTAATTTCCACTGACTGACAATTCTTCGGTGCGAATACGTTCATCTCTTTCCCGTCCGCGACCGCTTTCGCCTCTAAAGCTCTCTTTAACCTCGCCATCTCCGAAGTTTCTCCGTGCACTAACACAACGTGCGGCGGATTCAAAATGTCCAAAAACTGTTGCGTTTGCGGGTAATCCGCGTGCGCGCTGAAGGAAATCGCGTCGACCGAACACCTCAGCTGTAATTCTCTCCCGTCTCTCGCTTTCACCGTTTTCACGTCGCTTAAAATTTCTCTCGCCAACGTTCCTTGCACTGCGAAATCGCAAATAACCACGCCGTTATCGGAACTCTCGCACCAATTTTCAAACAACTCTCTGCTCGTTCCGCTTTGCAGCATGGACGGCGTCGCTAAAACGACGCACGGACCGGTGTTCCCGTCCAAATCGCTCGCCCGATTCAAACTCTGCACGTGTTTAAAATTGAACGGGTTCTTCTCTTCGAACTGTCTCTTGATATCCGCGTTGAGAACGTTTATGTATGTCTCGTACACCGTCATCGCTTTCCTCGCCAACGCGCTCGCTTGGTACACCGGCACATGGCTCATCTCCGGATGTTTCTCCCAATAATCTTCCAAGATCAAAAGCAGCTCCTGCGCTCTCCCCAACGCGACCACCGGTAACAAACACTTCCCTCCTCTCCCTAATATTCCGTGAATCTTGTCCGTAAACCTCGCCTCTCTTTCCTCTTTCGGCGTGTGCGGACTCACTCCGTACGTGCTCTCGACGATGACCACGTGCGGCGTCTTCTTCGGTATATCCGCCGCCGGTAAGTGTCGATCCGCGACGCGCGAATAATCTCCCGTGTACAAAACGCGACATCCCCCGACGTTTACCTCAAACTGACACGCTCCTAACACGTGCCCGGCTCGATACGGCGTCACTTTTATCCCTTCGATGTTAATCTCCTGGTGAAAATCAATCACCTCGATCTTGTCCATCGCGACTTTCAAATCCTTCGCGTCCCACAACTGCGTCTCGTCCTTCTCGTCCGGTTTCGACAGCCTCACGAAATCGCTCATCAGCATGTGAAAAATCGCCTTCGTCGCGTGCGTCATGAACACTCTCCCTTTAAAGTTTGTCCTGTTCACCAAAAACGGCACCGCCGCGCAATGGTCCAAATGAAAATGCGTCACCAGTAAAACGTCGATGGCGCCGACGTCGATTTCGTCAAAGTACGGCAAGGAACTCAACCCTTGAAACCCCGGGTGTATGCCGCAGTCGAACATGACGTTTTTTTTCCCGGCGAAGAACGACGCGACGACGCAGGATCGGCCAACCTCGGAGCCGGCGCCCAGAGGGATGAGCTCTAAAAGTTCGCCTTGGTCTCTCACCGAATGTTCTTGTTCTTCTTGTTGTTGTTGTCCATCGGTAGCAGCAGCAGCAGCGGCAGCGGCGAGAGGAAGAGACGACATCTCCCGCGGCGCTCTTCCTCGCGTCGTAAATGCGTGTGTTTATGCGCGTAACGCGTGCGATGTGATGAATATATATATGAAGAGAATTCGAGAGAGATTCTTTCCCCAAAATCTCCATTTTACCAAGACGCGAAAACGCACACGCGCACCGCCCTCTCGCCGCCGCTTTGCGCTTTGAAAAGAGAAGAATAAAAGAGAAAGAGAGAGAAAGAATGCGCGCTCGCGACAAAGTCTCTTTTTCCCTCTCCGGTGGTGGGAGCGACCGAACGAGCGAGTTCCGAGAGCGAGTTCGAGACCTGTCTTCTTCGTTGCGAATGGAAACCGTTGCCTCTGCCGAAGACGACGACGTCGTCGTCGTCGACGAACGTCTTCGACGCGCGTTGAACGTGGAGGTACAAAAATCCGCATCAAACGCAGTCGCGCTGGCAAAAACGACGTCGCGGGCGATGCGCAAGCACCAGATGCGCGCGTATTTTAACGAGGAGGACGAAGGTTCTTCTTCTTCTTCTTCGATGGTGATGATGATGTTAAAAAACAAGAGAAGGACGGAAGCTGACATCGAAGCGACGAGAGACGCGATCGAACGAGAGATCGTCGAGTGCGTGCGCGAGTGTCAGAAACACGTGAACAGATGCGAAGAGGTGATCGAGACGTACTCGAGAACGTTAAAGTTACGAGAGAAGATGCCGCAGTTTGTGGCGCATTTACACGGGATCGCGTTGATTACGTCGGAGCGGATCGAGGAGGTGGCGAAGACGTTGGACGGGATGCGCGCGAGACGGTTTCGGGAACAGGCGGAGAAGGCGAAGCGGTTGGAGAGGAGACGCGGGGGCGATCGGAGGGTTGGAGTGGACGCCGTGGCGAAGGATTTGATGATGCGGACGGCGACGGCAAAAACGACGACGGCAGTCAGGAGGAGAGTTAGCGGTAGTAATGAACGAAATAGCGACAACGGGGTAGGCGAGAGTAGTACTAGTAGCGGTAGCCAAGAACGACAACAACAACAACAACAGCAAGAGTTTGTCAACGATTCGGACGCTTTGGTCGCGGAACTCGTGGAAGTTTCCAGAGGCGCACAAAGAGCGGAAAATAAAATCGTGGAGTTATCCGCGTTATCTTCTATGTTTGCAAACGTGGTGTCTAAGCAGTCCCAACAAATTGAACAGATATACACCGAGGCTTTGAAGACGACGAAATTTTTAGAAACGGGAAACGTCGAAATGCGAAAGACAATCAGTCGTCGCAGAAGCGGAAGCAATTACATGGCTTTTGTTTTGTTCATAGCTACGTTCGCGGTGTTGTTTTTAGATTGGTTCAATGACTGAAATGCATGAATACATAGTAATGCTACAAGTACTACGCGACGGTTACGCTTCTAAACCTGTATCGCTAATGATGTCCTCAAACGCGCTGGGTCTAGGCGCGTGCAATTTCAACATGTTCTCGCCTTCTTCATCCTCGTTTTCGTCCTCCTCGCTCGAGTCTACCGGTTTTGCTATCTCTACTTTCTTCTTCTTTTTATTCGTTTTCTTATCGTATTCTACGCCCGCGACGCTGTGATACAACTCTAAATCTTCGGCGTGTAAAAAAGTGCGATAGGTGTCTTCGTCGTCGGCGTACGCCGCGTCCCCTAAGATCGGAAACCCACAATCTTTCAAGTGCACGCGAATCTGGTGTCGTCTGCCCGTAAATATCCTCACCCTAACTAAACTCACTCTTTTATTCCAATGCTTACCTTCCAACGTCAAATATCCTCGCTTGAGGACTTCAAACTCCGTCTTGCACTCTTTCCCTCCCTCGTCCTCTCTGACCTTCTCTCTGAAGCCAGTCTCGTCCTCCTCGTCTTTCCCAATCTTCTTCGTGCACGTCCAAAAATCTTCCTCCGGCCACCCAAATACGACCGCGCTGTAAAATTTCTTCGTCCTTCTCTCCCGAAACATCTTCGCCGCCACGCCGGCGGCCTTCTTAGTCAGCGCGCACAGCAACACCCCGCTCGTCGCGTTATCCAGTTGATGACAAAATCGGACGTGTTCGTTTGGAAACCTGTGCGCTAAAAAATCCTCGCAACTCGCGTCGCCGTCAAACTTCGGCGTAAACCGTACTTTCCCGGGCCACCCTCTCGGCGTGTCCAACCTCACGTCGAACGGTTTGTTCAGCGCGACATAGCCGAGTTTGACGTCCTCGTGGATGATTTCAAACTTGCGCTCGAGACACTGCGGCTGCCGAATGACGAACTGTCGTGTCGTCGTTGATGTCGTCGAGAACGAGAAACCAATCGAACGGCGTGTCAGCGAATCAGAGAGAATACTAAAACTCGAGAGAGGTACAAAAGTAACGATAAGAAGAGAAAGAGAGAGAGAAGAAGAAGAAGAAGAAGAAGAAGAACAAAAGTAAACAAACGGCATCCGGTACTTCCCGTAACGCACCTCTTTGGCATCTTCCTCCCCTAACCGGTTTCGCTCTTGCAAAAACTTCAAGTAGTTGATTCTCGGAACGATTTCTTTCGCGACGTCGTACGTTTTCACGAGAGGATGTTTCGATTCCACGCGATCGATTTCCTCGTCCGTCAAGTGGCCGTGGATTTTTAACGCGAGCCGGTAGTCGCCGCGAGCGCAAGCGGTCGTCGCGCGTAACGGCGCCGGGGAAAATCGTTCTTCTTCTCGTGCTTTTTCGCCGCCGGCGATTGTGTCGTCGTCGTCTTCGTGAGCATCATCGCGCGTTTGCATCGACATCTTCGCGCCGCCTATTTTTCGGTGAGTGTGGTATCGATGATGCGTGGTGTTGCTGCGATGTAGCGCTGATGATGCGGTGAAAATGCGAGAGAAGAAGATGGAACGGCGAACGACGGCGGTGGTGCCTCGCATCGTGTTGTTCTCTCTCTGAGGACTAACTAATTCTATAAAAACTTACACTCTACGCTTTAACGCGCGATATCGCAACATTTCAAAAGCAGATTGGACACTTCGTCGTTCCTTCTTTCCTCGTCTCCGTCTTCGTCACTCTCGCTGTCTCCCTCTATTTCTTCTTCTTCCTCATTTTCGTCGGAGTTTTTCGCTCTCCTGCCGCTCGCTCTGCGTCCGTTTTCTATTTTGCTCAAATCTCGCACTAAATCCGCCAACATTTGACACTCTTTTTCTTTCGCCGACTCTTTCGCCTTTGCGAGCGAGGCGGCGGTTTCGGCGTCTGCGATTTTGCGCTCCGCCGAGGAGAGTTTTTGTTGCATCTCTTCGAGTTCTCTTTTCAAGAGTGCGCTTTCCGTTCTCGCTTTCTCTTCGCTGAGACGTAAAGTGGAAATCTCCTCTCGGAGCGGTTGCGAACTCGCCTCGAAACTTCGGTTCCGCTCGCTTTCCAAGCGCTCCGCTTTAATTTTCAAGTGCATCATCTCCTTCTCGTTTTTCATCAACTGTTCGCGACACAATTTCTCACACTCTTTCGCTTTACTCAACTCCTTCTCTTTCGCGTTCATCTCGTTTTCTCTCTTCCGAATCGCTCGCGCGAATCTCACGAAACTAGCATCCGCGCTTCGCAGCAACTTTAACCACGTCTCTTTCGCGTCCGCGTCCGTCTCCGCCAGACCTCTCGGAATGACTAATTCACGTTCTATCTGTTTCCGCACCACCTGACTCTCTCGCACCCCACTCTCTATCGCTTTATTCCGATCTTCCGCCATGAGTAAAGCTTTCTCTCGATTCAACGTCATGGCCGTTCTTTTCAAATCTTCAATCTCCTTCTCTCGAACGTCCACCATTTTGCTCAACCTTCTGCTCTTCGCGTTCGCTTGCGAGAGGTCTCGTTTCAGCGACGAAATCAGCGCATCCGACGACGACGACGAAGACGACGAAGAAGCGGCAGAAGCAGACGCGTCTCCGGTCGTCGCGGCATTTCTGGTCTCTTCGTTTTTATCTTTCAAAGGTGGTCTCGACAAAGAAGAAGAAGGAAGAGCGTCAACGGTATGAAAACCAGAAGCGTTGACTCTCGCGGCGGTTCTCAACAGAACTCTCTCCGCGACGTCCAGTTCCGCCGGGAAATTGAATTTCTCTCGTAAAAACATAGAGAGAGAGAGGTGGTGGTGGTTGGACCGGAAGGTAAGAGGAAGTCCTCGCCTTTGCGAGTCGTCGTCGTTCGTCTCTGGTGTGTGTGGTTTGCTCTCTAAAATCCCCTAGGAGGAGTGTTTAGGGTTTATGGTACAAGTGAAACCCTAAGCATTTTAAAGTCGTTGTGTTTTTGGCACTTTTCAAAAATTTCCCCAACGCATAAAAAGAAAACGAATATGCCTCCGACAACAGCGGCGGCACCGAAGAAGCGGTCGTTCTCCGGAGGAGGCAGCACCGCGCGAGGACGGTCCAGAAAATCTTCTTCCGTGTCGTTTTCGAATAAGAACAACGATCCGGCGGCGCGTTTTTCGCTGCTCTCGCCAGAAAATAGTAAAAAAGGGATTCGAACGGAACTGGATGAAGTCGTCCTTTTCGACAACAACAAAAACAACGGTAGCGATGATGATAACGACAACACGAATACACCACCGGGGAAGAGAGTAGCTCGAACGAATAGTAACTCGAGATTAGTCGCAAAAGTTGTGGTTTTGGACGACGACGACGACGAAGACACGGACGATGTTTCTTCGGAATTGGAGGAGGACGTCAAGGAGGAAATTGTTGGCACGCAAGTGGGAGAAGAGGTCGAAGACGACGACGAAGAAGAAGAAGAAGAAGAAGAAGATTTCCAAGCTGACGCGACGATGATGATTACGCCAGCGACTGCGAAGCGAAACAAGCAGAAGTTTCAATTACACCAACTGTGCGCGGATGGAGACGTTGCTGGCGTGATGGCGTGGATGCGGAGTAGTTTGCGCGCCGACGCGAAGAAGAAGAAGAAGAAGAAGAGAGACGATGATACTCGCACGGCGAAGAAGTCGGCGAAGAAGTTTTTTGCGAGCGGGACGCCAGCGGCGACGAGTGGAGGCGCGATGACGGGAGGGCAGACGTGGCCACCACCGCCGGTGAAGGAGATATTCGATGCGAAAACTGGGAGGAAGTTGACGCCAGATCCGGATGACGTCGGGGTAAGCGGCGAGGGTGGAATGAAAAACGAGGCTGACGATAAGGACAGAAACAGAAACAACGAAGAAGAAGAAGAAGAAGAAGAAGAATGCGACGTGAACGTTCGAGACGATAACGGTAACACGCCACTTGCGATTGCTTCGGCGCTGAGTGATGAAGAGGCGTCAATCTCTATTACCGAAGCGCTTCTCGGCGATGAGAGCATAGACGTCTTTGGCTTTTGCGACGTCGACGGTTACGCCGCCGTGCACTGGGCGTGCAAAATTGGCAACGCGAAAACATTGGAATTGTTGCTCGCACACGAAAAATCGTTGGTCAATTTCCGAGCGGACGATTTGAAGTGTAGCACACCCGCGATGATCGCGTCAAAGTACGCGCAATTCGAGTGTTTGAACGTGTTGAAAGCGTTTCATTGTAACATCAATTTGCGAGATATATACGGAACATCGATATTGTTCGAATGTGCGAGCGAGCTCAGCACTGCGAAAGAGAGAACCAAATGGCATTCGAAAACGCGAAAATTTCTGTTAGACACGTTTCCAGAGCTTCGCGTCGCTGTTTTACATCACGCAGATTGCGGTGACCACGTTTCCGTCAGACCGCACCAAGAATCACCCGATCGAATCGTCGCCATCTTGAAAGCTCTCGAAATCGCTTCGGAAGAAAAGTCGTCGTTGAAAGCGAGCGGCGGAGGATTTTTCAAAGACGAGTTTCGTCTCGACGATGCTTTCCCTGAAGCCGACCCAGAGGATGTACTTCGAGCACACACGGAAGACTACGTCGCAACTTTGGCTGAACTTGGAGAAGCTGTCGGCGATACGCCCATCGCGTTCACGCCATTCGTACAAACAAAGCGAGGCTTACCGCCGAGGAAAATCAAGCCGACCGCCAATTCGGATACGTTTTGGTCGAGCGGGACGTTGCGCGCGGCAAGCCGGGCAGCTGGAGCAGCAGTAGAAGCAGTCAAACGCGTGGCTGAAGGTAGAAATAGACACGTATTCTGCTGCGTGAGACCGCCCGGGCACCACGCGGGTTTAGAAGGTGCCACGGAAAACGCCGTCTCGTCTGGATTCAGTATCGTAAACAACGCGATGATTGGTACGTTTTCTCGTCTCGTTTTCAATTTTTTTCGTTCTTGTCCTTTTTGGCTCCTTAGAAAGCGCAGCGACTGTCCTTCCTCTTTCTCTTGACGAAGCGACTTCCCGTGTCGTTGTGACTGATACTAGAGCCGCACATCAAAATGTTTTAAAAGCGGTCTTGTTATACGGAGACGAGCGAAGCTTTACCTCTCTTCCGACAGATACGGATTGCACATTTTCATTTTTTTATGTTTCCATGCTTACATGTCATTATCTCTCGCTGTATCGTCTCACAGGTGCATTGCACGCGCTGGAAACTATGGACGACATCGAGAAAGTCTGCGTGGTTGATTTTGATGTTCATCACGGTAATGGTACGGAAGAAATCGCGCAAGCGTGGACCAACCGCCAAAAGCGCGAACGAATACTGTCGTCGTCGAGAGCGGCGACGGCGTCGAACAAACAAGTATTCTTTTGTTCAATCCATTTAGCCGACGATGGAATTCGGAGCGGCATCGAGTTCTACCCGAACACTGGCGTGAAAGATGATCCGCTAGGGAACTGCTTGAACGTAGCTATCGCGCCTTTATGGGCTAACGGCATCGAAGATAAACGCATCAAGACTCGTAAGCGACACTTTGACGAACACGCGGCTTTGAGCGAGGAAAACAACAACGAGAACACGATAAATGCTACGCAAGACACAACAACTACCACCGCAAATGTAACAACAGCAACAACAAATGGAGCGGATAATGGCGCTTCGGCGAACGAAACAGGTAGGGAAGCATGGATGAAAGCGGTAAAGGAACGTCTCGTACCCGCAATTCGCGCGTTTGCTCCAAACTTGTTGATTATAAGCGCCGGTTTTGACGCCGCCGAGACTGATTTAGGAAACGTAGGTGTCGATAGAAGAGGAGAACGGAAACCAGGAGTAAACTTGCTGCCGAAAGATTACGAGGAGATGACAGCTAGATTGGTCGAAGCAGTCGAGTCGTGCCCGGAAGCCAAAGGCGTAGTTTCAATACTCGAAGGCGGGTACGGCTCGTACAACGCAGAAAGCGGATTGGATCGCGACGTTTTAGCCAAATGCTGCGTATCGCACGTCAAAGGCTTGTCTTCGTTTGGTTTCGATAAGTCGACGTACCAGTAAAGCAATCTACTATCAGTATTACGTGTACACTTGTGTATTTCAGTTAAGAAAATTTGTATTTATAAAACACAACACGATTCAACACCAACGCTTGAAAAAATTCATTACGATATAAGACAATTGAAACTCACGCTGTTACACTATTCTTTTATGCCGCGGCCGCTTCCGAGGAAACTTTATCCGCGGCAATCTTTAAGCTCTTGATTTCCTTCAAGAAATATTCCGCGATTATGTGTGCATCCTTCACGATTCCTGGATCGGTGACTAAAGTCAACCGTATTTCTCCAGCGTAGCTCAACGCGCTCACCTGGTTTATTAAATTCGCGCACGCGAAATCAACCGTTTCCACCTCTATCCCAGCCAATCTCACGCGCTCAATCGGCCCTGGAACGTTCGTTAAAACCATAGAGTGACGAGACATGTAATCGTAAACGGTTTGTTTTTGCATCGTCGGCCCGAGTTTCCCAGTTATAGCGTTCAAGAAAATTGTCACCGCCGCTTCCGGAGACCGTTTCAAATCGTACGTTTTCCTAATCGTTCTTTTCAACCGTTCCGTAGCTGAACATGTGCCCATGGAGAGTCGTAAGGAAACGAACGTGAATAAGTTCCTCAACGTGTACGGATCATCTTTCATATTTTCTATCTCTTTCTTCGGTATAGTCGCGAAAGGAATAATCGCCCTCACTCTCGCCGACGGTTTCTTCGCAAACGGACAGTTCCTCTCTTCCATGTACCTCTGCACTGCCCCGGCTATGCACGACACGATCACGTCGTTTATGGTACACTTAAATGCTGCCCTGACTGCTTTCAACTCCTCCAACGCGATCGGCGTAGACGTCGTGATTTCTCTTTTACCGGACCACTTCACCGGCTCGTCGCGAATGACCGTCTTACTATCCGCCGGTCCAAACGCCGTAAACAGCGCGCGACAAAAACCAACCATGAACACCCAAATAAAATAAAGAAAGTCTAACATCATCGCGAAAACGTTCTTAAACTCCTTCTTTTTCTTACTTCTCTTCCAGTGTACCATCTTCACCGGCTCGCCGTCCAACCCACACGCGACGTGTTCTAAAACCTTCACCGCGTGCACGCCGTCGCTGATGGCGTGCGAAAATCGAATCGCCAACACCGGCTTAATACTCTCACCACCACTCCTTTTTGAGGACGACTCGCCGCCGCTGCTGCTCAACACGAACACATCAAACAAAGGCACGTCCGTTTGTAACGGTTTCACGAGCAATTCGTTCTTAATGCTCTCTAATTCTTCCTTCGATTTTATGTCGTCGTACCGAGTCACGTGTCGCTCGAAGGAAATATCCGTGGGAACCCATTTCAATTTTCCATTCACTTTCCCAGCAACCACCGGTTCTACCCTGCACCTGAATCTCGGGAATTTCGCCAGCTTGTTCAAAATACCTTGCACGTGTTCGTCCGTCTGTCGTTTTTGTCGTCGTTATCATCGTCGCAGACGAAGAGAGAGAGAGAAAGTGTCAGAGAGAGAGAGAAAAGAATAAAAAGAGTAAAAAATCGCGCACCGGCACGTCTCTCATTCCGAAAAAAGTCACGAGCGGGTAATCGATCGCCTCCGCTTTGGGCGGGTGCACCCCGGAAGTTAACGACGCCCGGGCGAGATTTTCGTCCATGACGGTCATTTTTGGCGCTTTTTCTTCTTCGCACCGCATGGTTTTCGGTGTGTGTTTCGTGTGTCTCTCGTGGAATGAGGATTACGTTTTTCAACTACTTTTCTTTCCCTTTTTTCTGGTACACTTTAGGGTTTAGGGTTTCAATTTCTGAAGCAAAGCGTGTCTCTTCTTTCAACAAGAAACGCACTCACACAAAAAACAAGAGAGAGAGGATACATATAATAATAACATGGCGAAAGTGGCGACGCCGATGGTGCGCTCTTTTCTTTCTCTCTCTCTCTCGCGGAGCGTCGTTTCTTTTCTCTCGAGACGCTCGCGCTCGCTCTCTCATTCGCGTTTTCTTCTTCTTCGTCGAGAGGGATATTCAGATTTTGAAATCTCTCCCCGATCTCTGTCTCTCTCTCTTCCCCTTCCCCGTCGCGGGATCTCATCGGTTTTATTCTCGCTTCTTCGTGTTCTCTCTCTCTCTCTGAATCTCTCTCTCTCTCTGACGCGCGCGTGATCTCATCGGTTTTTGTCTTTGATTATTGATCCACAGGCGATGGACGCGACGGCGACGACGACGACGTCCTCATCAGCGGTAGAAAAAGAAGAGGAGGAAGACCTCTACATTCGCTACAAAACCTTACAGCGCGAACTGGAGTTCATCCAGATTCAAGAGGAGTACGTTCGCGACGAGCAGAAAAATTTAAAACTAGAACTGATGCGCGCGCAAGAGGAGGTGAAACGAATCCAGTCCGTGCCGCTGGTGATTGGGCAGTTCTTGGAGATGGTGGACGAGAATTCCGGGATCGTTTCGTCGACGACGGGGAGCAACTACTACGTGCGGATTTTGAGCACGCTGAATAGAGAGCTGTTGAAACCGTCGTCGTCGGTGGCGCTGCACAGACACTCGAACGCGTTGGTGGCGATTTTACCGCCCGAGGCAGACTCGAGCATTTCGTTGATGAGCGACGCGGAGAGACCGGACGTGACGTACGCGGATATCGGAGGCGCGGACGTGCAGAAGCAAGAGATGAGAGAGGCGGTGGAGTTGCCGTTGACGCACTTTGATTTGTATCGACAGATTGGCATCGATCCGCCGAGAGGGGTGTTGATGTATGGACCCCCTGGGACAGGGAAGACGATGTTGGCCAAGGCCGTAGCGCACCACACGTCGGCGGCGTTTATTAGAGTGGTTGGTTCAGAGTTTGTGCAAAAATATTTAGGCGAAGGCCCGAGAATGGTGAGAGACGTGTTTAGGTTGGCGAAGGAGAACGCGCCGTGCATCGTGTTCATCGACGAGGTTGATTCGATAGCAACGGCGAGGTTTGACGCGCACACTGGGGCGGATAGAGAAGTTCAGAGAATTTTGATGGAATTATTGAATCAAATGGATGGTTTTGACCAAACGGTAAACGTCAAGGTGATCATGGCGACGAATAGAGCGGACACGTTGGATCCGGCGTTGTTGCGACCGGGAAGATTGGATAGAAAAATCGAATTCCCGAACCCGGACCGAAGGCAAAAACGATTAGTGTTTCAAGTGTGCACGGCGAAGATGAACTTGAGCGACGAGGTGGATTTAGAGGATTACGTTTCTCGACCAGACAAGATATCGGCGGCGGATATTCGAAGCATTTGCCAAGAAGCCGGTTTACAAGCGGTGAGAAAGAACAGATACGTCGTCATGCCGAAAGATTTCGAAAAGGCGTACAAAGTCTCGGTGAGAAAGCCGGGCGATGATTTCGAGTTTTACAAGTAAAACCTCGACGTCGCCTCATCGTTTTAGGTAATATATTATAGATATGTAGAAAGAAAAATGAGTATTAAAAACCAGTCGTATTCACATGTTGTCTTTCGGTTTTCCCACTCCGCTCTCTTTTTTTCTTGTCTCTCTTTTTTCGTAGGTACAAATCCTTTTCTCTCGCTGTCTTACCACCCTCTCTCTCTCCTTTTCTCTCTCTCTCGCTGTCGTACCCGTACACCCACTTATTTAACACCCTCTCACCCTCTTATTTAACACCCTCTTAATTAACACCCTCTTACACCCTCTTACACCCTCTTTATGTTGTACACACCCTCTTATATTTTTTTACTGTAGCAAAAAGCGCCGCGCCTGCGTTGTTTAAAGCGAAACATTTATTTCTTGCACTTGAAGCACGCGCCTCTGGAAGCAAAGTTGTGCGCACCGCATCCGTCGCACAACCAATCACCACTTCGCATGGGGAAACCTCCGCGACCGTCATCATCGTCGTCGTTTCTTTGGTCTCTCGAAGAAGACGGTCCTTCCGATAAAGACCCGCTCTTCCTCGTTTTGCACTTGAAACAGGCGCCTCTGGAAGCAAAGTTATGCGCGCGACATCCAGAGCACAACCAATCCCCAGGACGCAGCGCTGCCTCGACGCCACCGTTGAGCGAATAGCCATTCGCTTTATCGTCGTCGTCGTAATCGTCCACCTGCTTGGCACCCGCCGCCGACGGGTTACCCAACGGCGGCGGCGGCACAAACTCTCTCTCCATGGTGCCGCCTGACGAACCAGTCGGACTTGAGGCTTGCTGCGGTGGTTGCATCACCGGCGTGACGTTCTTCTTGATTTCTTTGCACTTGAAACACGCGTTTCGGGAGGCAAAGTTGTGCGCGTTGCAGTTTTCACAGTACCAATCGCCAGGGCGCGTGCTGTGCGCGATGGACGACGGGTCCGTGTTTGCTGCGTACCCAGCTCTCAAGTTGGACGGCGGTGGTGGACCTTTCGGCACTTGCGGCTGTGGAATACCACCTCCTGTAGGACCTCGCGATGCGGCAGCTTTCGCTGGCGCGGCGCTTTCTGGAACGACAGCCGCGGTGGATTTAGCGATGGACGCCCAACTCGTCGGCCGCGGTGCAGACGGCGGTGCCGGCGCTCCTCCGGGAGGCGACAAACCTCCTCCCGGCGGCGATGGACCTCCCGGTGGTCTTTGCGGTTGATGTTGTTGTTGGTGGGAACCACCAATCAAGGATGGTCCCAAGCCGCTGGTGAAACCCGGCACGCCGACCGGTCTCGGACCAAGCGGCGGGGCGGGACCTCCCATCGACGCCGCTCCGCCAGTTCCTGCTACCACTGCCGCCGCAGACGTCGCCGCGACACCACCACTACTCCCCATCAGATTACCACCGCCTAAAGCTGATGAAGCTGATGAAGAAAAGCCTCCACCGGCGGAATATGAACCGGGCGCTGCGCCCGATTGTTGTCCGCCACCGCTACCCCCTCCAACCGGCGACGTCGAAAACACGCTTCCGCCAAACGCGCCTCCGCCGGCACCCCACGCGCTGCCCCCAAAACCTAAACCTAATCCACCACTCCCGCCACTTCCGACTGATGCCAAGATACTAGACGCCGCGTCGTAATCCGTAGCAAAGTTCGTGTTTCTTTGTGGCATCGCGTCGCTGTGCAATCCGCCGAGGCCGCCGCTTCCGAAACCTCCAAATCCATCTCCAAGTCCCCCCACTCCTAAACCCGTCGTCGTCGTCGTCGTCGTCGTCGTCGTTTCACCCACAAATCTCGACGCGCTCGCTAGCGACCCCATCAGTGGCATTCTCGGATTCGGAAACGGCCTCGCTTCGTCGCTCAACTGAATGCACGTCCCTCGGAACCTCGGCAATAAATCTAACTGACTCTCCAAACTTCGATCGAGCCACCTCTCAAACCCTTCCACGTCAGACCCGGCGTACCTCCCGAGCGTTAAATTTATCGCCTCCGGACTTTGCTCCGCGTAATACCTATCGCACCCGGGCAGCAACCCCAACAAAGCTCTCGACAACCTCAAACTCTCCGGGCACTCCACCGAGACCAACACCGCGCCTTGCTGCGTCACTTTACACTTGGGTAAAAGTCTCCCGGTCACCTGCGGGAACTGCGTCGAGACGTGTCGCACTTGCGCTGAAATCGAGTTCGCGGATTGGTTGCACTTGGACAATCCGGAGAGTAAAATTAAGTGCGGCGGCGCCGCGTTCATCCCTATTTATTTTTGTAAAAGAAGAAGAAGAAGAAGAAGAAGATTAGCCGTGTCAGCAAAAGAGAGAATTAGAGAAGAAAAAGAAACACAAAGAACGCGTCGTCTCTGCCGAACGAACTCGCTCTCTCAACGACGATCGTTTTACGCTCGTCGTTTCTGATTATCGACTCTTTCATCGAAACGGTCGCTCTCTCTCTCTCTCTCTGTGTCTTTATCTGGTGCGCGGAGAACGAGATCTCCAAATTCTTTTTCCACAAGGAGAGCGACGCTTCGAGAAAATTTTCCATCTCCATCTCTCTCTCTCTCTCTTTCGCTTTCGAAAACGACGCGCGCAATCGCACGCCCGCGGAGAGAAGAGAGAACAACGAAAGGCGTTC
>Ga0255767_1000167_pt1 | contig 56417 bp, 58 predicted proteins | sample 071ome_24_FD_179967 | JGI IMG/M metagenome (GOLD analysis project Ga0255767, IMG submission 179967) | Coastal salt marsh microbial communities from the Groves Creek Marsh, Skidaway Island, Georgia - 071402CT metaG (version 2) | ecosystem: Environmental > Aquatic > Marine > Intertidal zone > Salt...
CGACAACGGTGGCGCCCACGACGACCACGACGACCACAACAACGACGACAACGACCACAACAACGACGACAACGACGACGACAACGACGACGACGACGGTGGCGCCCACGACAACGACCACAACAACGACGACAACGACGACAACAACGACGACGGTGGCGCCCACGACGACGACAACAACGACGACGGTGGCGCCCACGACAACAACCACGACGGTGGCGCCCACGACAACGTCCACAGCGGCTGTACCCACAACAACAGAAGCGGTTGCGGTGTCGACGACCGCAGCTCCGCCCACGACAGCCGCCGTATCAACAACAGCCGAACTCACAAGCACAGTTGCGCCGACGACGACCGTGCCGCCGGTGGTGAGTCCACCGGTACCGGTTTCTGGGCCGGCCGAGCCAACGTCGGAAACCCCAACCTTCACCGGGTAGCGGTTCACCCATCGTCAAGCGGCCTATTGCGCCGAGGCACCGAGCCGACCCGCCGCAGCGAGAACGAGGCGACGCCGCGCGATGCTGTCGCAATGAGCGTCGTCAAGATTAATGCCGTAACCGTCCCCGACGGAATGGGGGAGGAGTTCATCGAACGGTTCGCCAAGCGGGCTGGATCGGTCGAGAGCCAGCCCGGCTTCGAGGAGTTTCTGCTGCTTCGGCCCAGTGACGGCAACTCGACGTTTTTCGTATTCACCCGGTGGGAGTCCGAAGAAGCCTTCGACGGCTGGATGGCCAGCCGTGATTTCGCCGCGGCTCATGGGGATACCTCCGCTGGCGAGGGGCCGGCTCCAGATGGTGGCAGTGCGAGGCCGGCGGGTGGGCCTCCGCCTGGAGTGTCAGCCGAACTGCTTGCGTTCGATGTCGTCGAACGCGTCACCGGGCCGACTAGCTGAACAAGCGCCACTCCGAACCAGTGATGCGACCCGCAGGCTCTCGCGTGCTACAACGCCTCGATGACGAGCGATGCGCCCATCAGCCGGTTTCCCATCCCTGACCTAGACGACCTCCCCGACGACATCCGCGAGCGGATCCTCACCGTGCAGGAAAAGTCGGGGTTCATCCCGAACGTGTTCCTCGCCTTGGCTCATCGGCCAGAAGAGTTCCGTGCCTTTTTCGCGTACCACGACGCCCTCATGCATCGGCCCGGCAACCTCACCAAGGCAGAACGGGAGATGATCGTCGTCACCACGTCGAGTCTGAACCAGTGCCAGTACTGTGTGGTGGCCCACGGTGCGATCGTTCGTATCCGGACGAAGGATCCCCGGCTCTCCGATCAGCTTGCGGCCAACTACCGCAAGGCCGATATCTCCGACCGCCAGAAGGCGATGCTGCAGTTTGCGGTTCGAGTCTCCCAAGAGGCTCACGTGGTCAGCGATGAGGACTTCGCTGAGCTTCGGGCCCACGGCTTCGAGGACGATGATGTATGGGACATCATGTCGATTGCTGCGTTCTTCGCCCTGTCGAATCGCATCGCCAACGTGACGAGTATGCGACCCAACGACGAGTTCTATTCGATGGGTCGCTGACGCGAACCGGCAGGCAACGGGTCATTGAAACGCTGAATCTCGACGAGGTGGCCATCGGGATCGCGGACAAAACAGTGGTAGAGCGCGAATCGTTCGTTTGCAGCAGGCCCCTCGACGTCATAGCCAGCGTCGGCCAGCCGCGCAGCCCACGCATCGACCTCGTCGCTCACGAGGGTGATGATCACGCCGCCAGGTTCGGAACGGCGGTGGTTGCAAATGCCGAGGAAGGCGTCGGCACCCGTTCGGTAGATCCGGCACGCGCCTTGGTCGCGGGCAAGTTCGAGACCGAGCGTCTCGCCATAGAACGCTGCGGATCGTTCGAGATCAGTGACGTACAAAAACGTGATTTGGGAGTCGAAGGCAGCGTTCGCCATTCCCCGACCGTAGCCAGCACGGCGCAGTCGGTCATCGCAGGTGTCCTCGTTCGGGATCTGTCGTCTTGCCGGCACCGGCGGCTGGGTGGGCGTCGCTCAACCGAACTCGTCAGGCATCAGAATTGTGCTCAGCCGACGCTGTCGTCGTTCCGGCGACGCCTCGTTCGCGGCAAGCGGTTCGACCACGTTGCGCAGCGCAGCGGTGAGTTCGTCCAGTTCGTTGTCGCTGAGCCACAAGGAGACCTGTCGGTAGCCGACCCCGTCGGCACCAATGTCGGCGGAGTCGTCCTGGATGTAGCGAGCGAAGTCTGAGAGAACCGACCCTAGGAAGGTGGCGAAGTACCGGAGATGGTCTTCGGGCGTGGCGTCGGCGACGTCGTCCGCATCGAGCGAGGTTGCGGTTTCGATGAGGCCATAGGTCCGTTCTACGCTGCCGCGAACTTGGCGCTCGCTGACGATCTCGATCATGCCTCCGTCGTGAAGCTGCGCGAGATGGCGATAGAGACTGGCTTGGGCAACGTCCCCAAGTCGGTTCTTGAGTTCGAGTGGTGTGGCGGCTCGCCCGGCGAGCGCTTGCACAATTCGGAGCCGAACCGGATGGAGGAGAAGATCCCGAGCAATCACGAGGGTGTCTTTGTTCTTGCAAACGGTAACGTTCTCATGAACGAGAACATTACTCCCACAGAAAGACACATGCAATGACCGAACACGAGGTTTCCTTCCCCCACGGTGAGCTCCGCCTCGCCGGGAGCCTCCGCACCTGCCACCCCTCGCCTGCGCCCGCTGCGCTCCTGATCAGTGGCTCCGGACCAATCGACCGCAACTCCAACGGCAAGCGAATGCCGCTCGGCGTGGCGGCCGCAATCGCCGATGACCTCGCAGCTCGCGGTGTCGCCACGCTCCGCTACGACAAGCGGGGGATCGGCGCGAGTGGGGGTGACTACCGCTCTGCCGGAATGCTCGACAACATCGACGATGCTCGCGCTGCGTTGGCGTTTCTGCGAGACCATCCCGACGTCGACGCCGATCAGGTCGTGGTGATCGGCCACAGCGAGGGGGCGCTCATTGCCGCCGAGCTCGCCGCCGATCCAACCCTCGCTGGCGTTGTGCTGCTCGCCGGCGCGGCCCAGACGGGCCGTGACGTCCTTGAGTGGCAGGCGCGCCAAATCGCACCGACCCTTCCCGCACCCGTGCGTGCGCTTCTTCGGTTGCTTCGCCAGGATCTCGTGCGTACCCAGGCAAAGCGGCTCGACCGCCTCGCTGCGTCAAGCGACGACGTGATCCGGCTCCAGGGGGTCAGGGTCAACGCTCGCTGGTTCCGAGAGTTCATGGCCTTCGACCCTGCGGTGTCGCTCGAAGCGATCGCCGTTCCCACCCTCGCTATCACCGGTGCAAAGGATGTTCAGGTCGATTGCGGCGACATTGCCCACATGAACGAACTCGTTCCCCATGCCTTCACCGGCCATGTCCTTGATGATCTCAGCCACCTTCTGTGCCACGACCCCACCACCGCCGGCGTTCGCAACTACAAAAAGCAGATGCGGCAGCCGATGGATCCGAGGGTCCTCGACCTGCTTGGCGACTGGATCACCGAACAGCTCAACGCATCAGCAACCACGAACGTGTGACGTCGCTGCGTCCCGCTGCGAAGGTGCGCTATGCGCCTTGCCGGACAAAGCCCACCAACCAGCCGAGTCCGGCCGGAACGGCGCGGGGCGATCAGCTTCCGAGGAAAAGGCGGTAGGCGGGGTTCGCCGTCTCATCCCAGTAGCGGTAGCCAAGATTGCCGAGAAAGCTGGCGAACGCCGCCTGGTCACCCGGTGGTACCTGCATGCCTACGAGGACTCTGCCGTAGTCCGCACCATGATTCCGGTAGTGGAACAGCGAAATGTTCCAATCCGGCCGCATCGCATCAAGGAACCGCATCAACGCGCCCGGCCGTTCCGGGAACTCGAAGCGGTACAGCACTTCGTCGTGGGCAAGCGCAGAACGCCCACCGACCAGATGTCGAACGTGAACCTTGGCCAACTCGTCGCCCGTTAGATCAAGCGTGGTGAACCCGGCCGCTTCAAGGCCCGACGCGATCTCGGACGCCTCGCCGCGGTGTTGGGTCTCGACCCCCACGAACACGTGAGCCTCGGCCGCATCGCTGATCCGGTAGTTGAACTCGGTCACAGAGCGGTCACCGACGTGAGCGCAGAACCGACGAAACGAACCGCGCTCCTCAGGAATCGTCACTGCGAAGACCGCCTCGCGGCGCTCGCCAATCTCGGCGCGCTCCGAGACAAACCGGAGACGGTCGAAGTTCATGTTCGCGCCGCAGGCAATCGCAACCAGCGTCTGATCGGCGACACCGTCTCGCTCCGAATACTGCTTCAGCCCCGCAATGGCGAGCGCACCGGCTGGCTCAAGAATCGCCCGAGTGTCGGCGAACACGTCCTTGATCGCGGCGCAGGCTGCATCGGTATCGACTCGGAGGATCTCATCGACGTGTTGCTGCACCAGCCCGAACGTTTCCTCGCCAACTCGGCGCACAGCCGTGCCGTCGCTGAACAGACCAACGTCGTCGAGTTCGACGATCTCCCCAGCAGCGATGCTCTGGGCCATCGCATCGGAGTCGTCGGTTTGGACCCCAATCACGCGAATCTCGGGCTTGAGGGCCTTGAGGTAGGTCGCAATCCCAGAGATCAACCCGCCGCCACCGACCGCAACGAAGACGGCATCGATCGGCCCGGGGTGCTGGCGGAGAAGCTCCATCGCAACGGTGCCCTGCCCGGCGATCACGTCGGGATCATCGAAGGGATGGACGAACTCGAGGCCATCCTCCTCCATGATGCGTCGAGCCTCGATCTCTGCGTCGCTGTAAGACTCGCCGTGAAGCACAACCTCGGCGCCGCGGGCACGTACGGCGTCGACCTTCACCGCGGGTGTGGTGACCGGCATCACGATCACCGCACGACACCCGAGCTCGGCGGCCGCCAGCGCAACGCCCTGCGCGTGGTTGCCAGCCGACGAACAGATGACCCCTCGCGCTCGCTGTTCCGGCTCGAGCTTGGCCATCTTGTTGTACGCACCGCGGATCTTGAACGAAAAGACCGGTTGCAGGTCCTCACGCTTCAACAGCACCCGGTTCCCGGTGCGTTCCGAAAGCACCGGGGCATGGTCGAGCGGGGTCTCAATCGCAACGTCGTAGACGTCGGCAGTCAGAATCCGGCGGAGATAGTCATTGCCGTCGCTCACCCGACTAGTCAATCAGGCGAGGAAAGCAGAAGGTCAGACCACCTTGAGCCCGACCGAATCGGGGGTCCTCGCCGGTCGAGAGCGATCAGTCACCATCAGTAGGGTGGCGCGGTGACTCTCGACCCCGACCACCTTGCCGTCAGCGACATGCTGGCCGCTGTCACGACCGGAAACGGTGGATTCGAGATGATCGAGATCCGCCGGGTTCCAGTTCCCGTGCCCAGTGCCGGTGAGGTCCGAATTCGTGTGCTCGCCGCTGGGGTCAACAACACGGAGATCAACACTCGTCTTGGGTGGTACTCAGAGACCGTGCGAGGGTCGACCGACGATGCGGCCTCCGCAGCGTCCGATGCCGAGGAGGTCGTTCAGCGAAAAGACGGAGGCTGGAACGCAGCGACGCCATGGCCTCTCATCCAAGGCACGGACTGTTGCGGCATCGTCGATCAACTCGGCGACAACGTCGATCCGCTTCTTCTCGAGCGGCGGGTGATCGTCCGAGCCTGTATGCGGGCCGACGGCTTCGACTCGATGGATCACATCTGGATGGCTTCGGACTTCGACGGGGCCTTCGCTGAGTACGTCAAGGTCCCTGCATCGGAGGTCTTCCCGGTCGACTGTGACTGGTCCGACGCCGAACTCGGAGCCATTCCCTGCGCCTACGCAACCGCGGAGAACATGCTTCACCGAGCCGACGTTGGTGCCGGTGATCGGGTGCTCGTCACCGGTGCCTCCGGCGGAACCGGTTCGGCCTCCGTGCAACTGGCAGCACGCCGAGGTGCCCACATCACCGCCATGGCATCGCCATCGAAATGTGACGAGGTGCTCGCATTCGGCGCCCATGACGTGATCGCCCGGGGCGAAACCCCTGTGCCGAGATCCTTCGACGTGGTCATCGACAATGTCGCCGGACCGGGTTTCTCCGAGGCGGTCAACGCCGTGAGACCGGGCGGGGCCTTCGTTACCTCTGGTGCCATCGCCGGCCCCATCGTTGAACTCGACCTTCGCACGCTCTACCTACGTGATGTGCGTCTCATCGGCTGCACCGCATGGGACGAGGACGTGTTCCCGAATCTCGTCGGGTACATCGAGCGGGGCGAGATTCGGCCGCATGTCGCGAAGACATTCCCCCTCACCGAGATCGTCGCCGCCCAGCAGGAGTTTCTTGACAAGCGCCATGTCGGCAAGTTCGTGCTGATCCCCTGAAGCGGTGAAGGGGACGATCGATGGGTCAGGCGACGAGTTGCTTTGACAGCTTGCGCATGGCCATCCGGAACCCGAACGCTCCAACCCATCCAGCGATCGGTGCCAGAAGGCGGGGCAGGTAGCGAACCGTCACGTCCTCAAGCCAGATCACCTCACTGCCGGTGTCGGTCGGGCGCACCGTGAATCCAGCCCGGCCGAGCAGAACGGGGCCCTGCTTCTCGACCTCGCACTCACCCGTCTCGGTCCCGTCATCCCACGCACACCGGGTCACGGTCATGCGGTCGGGCAGAGCCAGTGGCCGGTACCCCGTTGTCGCCGTGAACGTCGCTCCCACACCGCTCGGATCGCCCTCGGTGTGAATCTCCATCTTGGTGGCGGGAATCCAGGCCTCGTGGCCTTTCCAGTCGACCAAGGCATCCCAGACCTCTCGGGGAGGAGAGGGGAAGGGTTGAAGCACCTCGAACCGCACGGAAGACATGAGATAACCGTAGGCATCAGGGAGCGCTGCGCCTAGTTGGGCCGCCTCTGTACAACAGGCAGCGATATCCCAATCCGGTCGGCAGCGCCGCCAACGGTGACTTTGAGCAGTCAGGCGTGCAGAATCGGCAGGTGATCCTCTATGTCGACAATGAGCACGCCAGCACCTATGAGCGGCCTACGACCGAATGGCTGCTCGCCGCTCGCGCCCGGATCACGTATCGCCTCGGCGATCTCACCGGCGATCTCTGCCTCCTGGCCCGATACCAAGATGTCGACCCAGAGCTCGTTGAGCGGCATGGAATTCGTGCCGTCTTCATCTCCGGCCACGGGGCACCAGCCCACCTCTACGACGAAACGCAACGGGAGGGGCTCCGGGAAATCATCCGCAGCGGCACGACCCCCGTCTTCGGGTTCTGCGGCGGGCTGCAGTTCATCGGTTCGACATTCGGTGTTGAAATCGAGCGTATGGGGTCGCTTCCCGACGGCGCCGAAGACCCCCATCCTGACTACAACCCAGGCTGGATCACCGAGCTCGGCTACGAACCGGTGCGGCCCGTTGGAGACCATCCGCTCCTCGACGGACTTGGCGAGGCTCCTGTCTTTCGCCATGCGCACGCTGAACATCTTCCGACGCTTCCCGACGGGTTTGTTCGGCTCGCGGAGACCGATTCGTGCCCGGTGCAGTTGGCCGCCCACGAGACACTCCCGCTGGCTGGCGCCCAGTTTCATCCCGAATACTGGACGGCTGATGCGCCAGCAGGGGAGCGGCTTCTCGCCAACTTCTGCCGGTGGACAGGAGTGATCTCATGACCGGTGCCCTGCTCGACCTCGACCGCCACCCGCTCGCCGATGCCGCCTATCGGGAGCAGTGTCGAGCGACCCTCGACGTCGAAGGTGCCCTGGTACTCCCGGCGCTCGTACCCGCTGCGGTGATCGACTCGATCGTCGCCGAGGTCGCCCCGCTCGAGGGTGACGCGTTCTTCGCAGGGTCGACCCACAACGTCTATCTCACCGATCCCGACCCGAAGCTGCCCGACGATCACCCGTTCAACCGCCAAGTGAGCAGCACCAAGGGTCTGATCGCCGACGACCAAATCACCGCCGACTCGCCGCTCCGAGCGATCTATGGCGACTCCGGGCTCCGATCGTTTCTGTGCGCCGTGCTCGGTATCGACTCAATCCATCCCTACGCCGACGAACTGTCCTCAATCAACGTTCACTATGCGCCCCACGGACGGGAGCTCGGGTGGCACTTCGACAACTCCTCGTTTGCTGTGACGCTGCTCCTTCAGCGTCCCGATGGGGGCGGAAGCTTCGAGTACGTCGCGGCCGCCCGAGACGCGGCCAGCGGCGAGCAAGGGTTCGACACCGTCGGCGATGTTCTCGACGGTGCCGCCGGCTCGAGCATCACGACCCTGTCCTTTTCGCCCGGTGACCTCGTGCTCTTTCGGGGCCGAAACGCGCTCCACCGGGTAACGCCGACGGTCGGGGTCACGACCCGTCTTCTCACCGTCTTCGCCTTCAACGATGAACCTGGGATACGACTCTCGGAATCGGCGCTCGCGACCTTCTACGGACGATCCGACTGAGCACGCCCGAGGCCGCATCGTCGGCTTCGATCCAGCCCGCTCTTCGCACGAGGTTGCGCGGGATGCATCGCCTTCTCGTCCTACGGCGGCGACGCCAACGGCTCCGACACGGGGTACGGCATGGGATGGTGGGTGAGTCGCGAAGACGGCACCATCACGGACCCCGGCGCGTTCGGCGCCGTGCCCTGGCTCAACCTCGAAGACGGCTACGGAGCGCTCCTTCTGACCGAATCGAGCAGTGCACTTGCAGTCCCGTTCAGTCGGTCGCTTGGTCCGCTTCTCGATGAGGCGTTCGCCGCCGCACTTGGTTGAGCAAGCAACACCAGATCGACGCAGCCGCTGGTGATGACTCCAGACCGCGTGAGAGCAGCCTAGGGTCGCAGCGATGACCGCCTGGCTGTTCGAACGTGACGGGACACGGGTGCGCCCGAGTGCCCTGTGCACTGGTCCGTGGGATCCGAGCGCAATGCATGGGGGGCCACCCACCGTTCTGTGCGGTCGGTTCCTCGCAGACCATGGCGAGGGAGCCGATGTGTTTCATCTTGCTCGGCTCACCGTCGAACTCGTGCGGCCTGTGCCACTCGCGCCCCTTCACGTCGAGGTGATCGAAACGCGTGCTGGACGCCGGATTCAGTTACTCGACGCCGTGGTGCGCGACGACACCGGTGCCGAGATCGTCTACGCCCGCGGCATGCGGATCCGGCGAACCGACAATGGCCTCGACGAATCCAAGCTGCCGCATCCCGGCCCGATCGATGTGGCGCCACCCGAAGACTCGATTCCGCATAAACACGGCTACCCGCTCGAGCCTGGTGGCTTCTACATGGACGCGTTCGACATTCGATCGGTCGACGGCCGCTCCTTTGGTGAATTGGGCCCATCGGCCTGCTGGTTTCGCCCACTCGCGGCGACATTTGCCGGAGAGACACCCGGTCCGCTTGATCGGGCGCTCTCGGTCGCCGATTTCGGCAACGGGATCTCGAACATCATCGACATTGGTGATCTCGTCTACATCAACCCTGACCTGACGGTGAACCTGCACCGCCTGCCGGTTGGGGAGTGGCTTCTCAGCGACGCCGTGACCCATGCGCGGTCCGAAGGATTCGGCACGGCGACGGCCCGACTCGCGGACCAGCACGGTGAATTCGGCATCGCGAATCAGTCCCTGATGGTGTCGTCGCGGTGAGCGAACGGCCAGCGTTCGCCAATGTGCGAGCTGTCATCTTCGACAAGGACGGCACGCTCATCGACGTCGACGCAACCTGGGGCCCGGCGATGGCCAAGACGCTCATCGCCCTCATTCCTGAGGAGGGCCTGCGGCAGCGAGCGGCGGCAGAGGTCGGCGTTGATCTTCGCGGCCAACAACTCCTGCCTGAGAGCGCGATTATTGCCGAATCGAACGGCCAGATCTGTGCTCGGCTCAGCCCATTGCTCGACCGGGATCCCGCAACGCTGTTGATCGAATTCGAGCACTACCTCGCCCATCACGTGCCCGCCGATCTGATCTCCCTCGACGGAGCGCATGACGTCCTCACCGCCCTTCGTAGCGCCGGGGTCTGGGTCGGGTTGGCCACCAATGACGGAGAGGCTTCGGCACGACAGCAATTGGATCAACTCGGGTGGATCGATCTCTTCGACAGCGTGATCGGCTACGACTCCGGCTTCGGAGAAAAACCAGCCCCCGGGATGGTGCTTGAGAGCATGGTTCGGGCAACGGCCGGGCCGGAAGACACGATCATGGTCGGCGACAGCGACACCGATCTCGAAGCAGCCCATCGAGCTGGGTGTCGATCCGTGCTGGTCCACTCCGCAGGAGGGGCCATTTCCCCAACGGTGTCGCTCAACCGGCTTACCGAGCTTCTCCCGCTCGTTGGCATGTGAACGACCGAGTCCGTCGTTGGTGGCTGTGCGAGGATGACGCCATGGCTGTTGCCTCCTCGCTTTGGCTCGATTCGCTGACGCTGCCGCAACGGGCTGCACTCAACGGTGACCTTGAGGTTGACAATCTCGACCAGTACACCGACTTCGCCAGCCCGAACGCGGCGGCTGAGGAGTTCATCGATCAGGAAGTTCTCGACGATCCGATCGTGTACCCGGCGGATCAGAGCAAGCTTGAGTTCATCTCCGATACCGGCGCCTTCGAAGTCAACTTCTCGGACGCCTTCATCGAGGCCAAGGGCTGATCATTGGCAGTGGGGGCCACGTGAGCGGCCCCCGTTGCGGTTCCACCCCCGTGGGACACCCCCGTGAGCGGGCGGCGTAACGGCAAGAGGACGCTCGTCGTTCCCGTCGACGCTCACGACGCCGCTGGTATGTGCCACGCTGCACCCATGCGGCACCACTCGGGACTCAACCTCGACGGCGCGATCGAGATTGTCGGTTGTCACGCCGAAGGCGAGGTCGGCGATGTCATTGTTGGTGGTGTCGAGCCACCGCCCGGTTCGACGCTGTGGGAGCAGTCGCGTTGGATCGATCAGGACCAAGCGCTGCGCAACCTCGTGCTCAACGAGCCGCGTGGCGGCGTTTTTCGTCACGTCAACCTGCTTGTCCCGTCGCGACTGCCAGACGTCGAGTGGGGCTTCATCATCATGGAGCCTTGCCACACGCCTCCCATGTCGGGAAGCAACTCGATGTGTGTTGCGACCGTGCTACTCGAGACCAGTCGAGTCCCGATGGAGGAACCAGTCACCCGCTTCACGATGGAGGCTCCAGGCGGGCTCGTCGAGGTGATGGCTGAGTGCCACGCTGGGAAGGCCGTGCGAATCGCTGTGCGGAATCTGCCATCGTTCGCTGATCGACTTGATGCGACCCTTGAGGTTCCGGGCATCGGGGCGGTGCGTGTCGACACCGCCTTCGGTGGGGACAGTTTCGTCCTCGTCGACGCTGATGATCTCGGGCTGGCGGTCGAGCCCTCGGAGGCGGCTGCCCTCGCGGAGGTCGGAGCGCTCGTTACCGCCGCCGCCAACGAGCAGCTCGGATTTCGTCACCCGGACAACCCGGAGTGGGCGCACATCTCGTTCTGTCAGATCGCTGGCGAACGGTCGATCTGTGAGAGCGGGTTCGAGCTCCGATCGACCTCGGTCATCGACCCGGGGAAACTCGATCGTTCACCGACCGGTACCGGGGTGTCGGCACGGCTCGCTGTGCGCCACGCACGCGGCGAGGCCACGGTCGGCGACAGCATGACGATGCGCTCCGTGATCGACTCAAGATTTGATGGCCGAATCGTGGCGGAGACAACCGTTGGTGACAGACCCGCCATCGTCCCAGAGATCAGCGGGCGCGCCTGGATCACCGGCGTTACCCACCATCTCGTTGACCCGACCGACCCGTGGCCAACTGGCTATCGCGTCGCCGACACTTGGCCCGGCGCCTGAGCGCCCCGTAGCGTCACCTCCATGCCGCAACCCTTCCGCTTCGGACTGCAAACCCACGGCCCCATCGAGGGAATGTCGTGGACCGACACCGCCAAGTTCGCCGAGCAGCAGGGCTACTCGTCGCTCCTCGTTCCCGACCACTTCCACGGCCAGTACGGCCCGATGACTGCGCTGGCGGCGGCCGCCGCAGTCACCACCGAACTGAAGGTAGGGGCGCTGGTTTTCGGCAACGACTATCGGCACCCGATCATGCTGGCGAAGGAGATGGCGACCCTCGATCACATCGCAGAGGGACGAGTCGAGTTCGGAATCGGTGCCGGATGGATGCGAACCGACTACGACCAAACCGGCATGACCTATGACCGGCCCGGTCTCCGTATCGAGCGCATGGTCGAGAGCTTGCAGATCATCAAGCGCTGCTGGCAGGAAGGCTCGTTCGACTTCGCCGGTGAGCACTATCAGATCGATGGCTACGACGGACTGCCGCTCCCGTACACGCCGGGTGGCCCACCGGTCATCATCGGTGGCGGCGGACCTCGCATGTTGGGCGTCGCAGCCGAACACGCCGACATTGTGGCGATCACGGCCAATCTGCGGGCCGGCGAGGTCGGCGCCGACGCCATCAGCGACTCGATGCCCGAGGCGTACGACGCCAAGCTCGCCCGAGTGGGGGAAGTCCTTGGCGACCGACTCGACGACACCGAGATCAACTCGCTCGCCATGAACACGACCATCACCGATGACCGGGACGGCGCACTCGAGTTCTTCGCCGGGATGTTCGGCGCGCCCAAGGAGCACGTTGCCCAAACGCCAGCGCTCATCGTCGGCTCGGTCGACGAAATCGTGGAGACCCTGCAAGAACGACGCGACCGTTGGGGCTTCAACTATGTCGTTGTCCAGCAGAACGGCGGTCAGGGGCTCGAACGGTTCAACGAGGTGATCTCGACCCTTGCTGGTTCCTGACCAGCAACGCTGATCACGACAAGGTCGGTCGGCTCCTGATCCTCAGCGCGGGGGAGCGGAACGATGCGTCGGCGTCGCCCGACCTGCTGGATAAGCAACCGGTTCCCGCCGACCCCCTCGGCGATACCTTTGGCCCGAACCACAGAATCGGGGAGCTGATCCAAGAGCTGTTCGAGAGCTTGCTCAGTCGCCGGGCGGGGGAGCGGATGCAGTTCAACCGTGTGAGGATCGAGCAGGCTCGGGGGTGGGAGGGCCGTCGCATCACGGTCCCGTCGAGTCGCCAGGTCGAGCAGGGTCGACACCATCGAGTCGGCCCGATCATCGATGAGGGTCACAGCAGGCAGACGTTCCCGCAGGGCGGTGTGCACAGCATCGCGTTGTGCCGGATCGACCAGGTTGCTCTTTGACACGACCACCACATCCGCTGGCTCGAGCTGGCGCAGGATGAGGGGTTCGGTCCGTTCGTCGGCGAGTCGTTCGAGCACACCAGTCGCATCGGCCAAGGTGATCAGGCCATCGAGCCGGAACCCATCGCTGTTGGCCCAGGGCAGGACCTGTGTTGGGTCGGCCACCCCGCTCAGCTCGATGATCACGTGATCCGGCGGTGTTGAGCGTGCCCGCAACTCGGCAAGGGTGGCGCTCAGGCTGTCCTTGATCGAACAACAGACACAGCCGTCTGTCAGCTCGATCGTGTCGCCGGACCGGCGCTTCAGAAGCGCCGCATCAATGTTGACCTCACCAACATCGTTCACGAGCACTGCGATCGGACGATCGGTGCGTCGGAGCAACTCGTTGAGCACTGTGGTCTTGCCGCTCCCGAGGTAACCGCCCAGCAGTGTCATCGGAACCCGACGGCCATCCCACGGGGCGACACCCTCCTCGACCTCGTCGATGGTGTCGTCGGCGCCCATGCGCGCACGCTAGCTCGCTCCAGGTCCTCTCCGACACGTAGCCTTCGGGCATGACGGCGACCTCTGAACCCGTGTTCTTCAACCCGCTCGAGGCGGGCTACATCGAGAATCCGTGGCCGCACCTTGCGGAGATCCGGAACGCAGACCCGGTCCACCACCTGCTCACCGGTCAGTGGGGGCTCTTTCGATACGACGACATCTTCGCCTTGCTCCGCGACCGGGATCTGAGTGTCGACGACCGCAACGCCGACCTCAGCGTCATTGATCGGGCCGAGCTCATCGACCGCGAGGTGCGACCAAACCAGTCGATCCTCAATCTCGACCCGCCCGACCACACCCGCCTGCGGGGGCTCCTTTCGAAGGCGTTCACTCCACGGACGATTCAGGAGCTTCGACCTCGGGTGCAGCAGATGGTCGACACGATGCTCGATCAGATGGAGGCTGATGGCCACGCAGATGTGGTCGACCGTCTGGCCTTCCCGCTCCCGTTTGATGTGATCTCAGAGATGCTCGGCTTGCCCGAAGCCGACAAGGTACAGATCCGCGATTGGTCGAGTGCGCTCGTCAAGACGTTGGATCCGGTCTTGACCGAGGAGGACATCGCCGAGGCGGTCGTCGCCGCAGAACGCATGGAGGCCCTCATCACGGAGATCATCGAGTGGAAGACCGAGAACCCGGCCGATGATCTCCTGACCGCGATGATCAACGCCGAGATCGACGGGGACCGGATGTCGAAAGAAGAACTTCGAGATCAGGTCGAGCTGCTGTTCGTTGCCGGCCACGAGACCACCGTCAACCTGATCGGCACCGGGATTTACGAACTTCTTCGCCACCCGGACCAGCTCGAACTGCTCCGACAGGCCGACATGTTTCCTCCAACCGCGATCGATGAGTTGCTGCGGTGGGTGTCTCCAGTCCAAATCAGCCGGCGTATCGCCACCGCCGACCTCACCATCGACGGTCGGCACATCCCGAGCGGTGCCTTCGTCTTGACCTCGCTGGCCTCTGCGAACCGTGATCCGGAGTTCTGGGGGGCAACGGCCGACGCGCTCGACCTGACCCGGACGAATGCCGGCCAGCACGTGTCGTTCGGATCCGGCGTCCACTACTGCCTGGGCGCATCACTGGCGAAACTCGAAGCTGAGGTCGCCATCGGCTCGTTCGTGAAACGCTTCGGTGCGGTCTCGGTCGTCGGCGAGCCCGAGTGGAACGGGCGCATCAATCTTCGAGGCCTCGAGTCCCTCATCGTCGACCTGACCTGACTCGGTCAGCTTTGGATCGACCCGACGGTGCGAGAACGGTACGATCGGCGCCGTTCAACCGACCGGAGAGTCCTCGTGAGCCTGATCCACGCCAGCAGCCTGCCCGATGTCGACATTCCCGAGATGTCGATCACCGACTATGTGTTCCACAAGGCGTCGGCCTACCCGGATCGGATTGCGGTCTCCGATGGTGCCGGCAACCAGTACACCTTTGCCGAGCTCGAACACGCGTCGCGCTCGCTCGCCGGAGGGCTGGTGGCGCGAGGCATGGGTCCCGGCACCTGCATCGCTTTGATGGCCCCGAACCTTCCCCAATTCCCGGTGGTGTTTCATGGCATCGCCACCGCGGGCGCGACCCTGACGACCATCAACCCGACCTACGGGGCTGAAGAAGTTCGACATCAGCTCAACGACGCGGGCGCCACGATGCTCGTCACCATCGGCATGTTCCTTGACGTCGCCTCCGCCGCCGTCGAGGGCACCAACGTGACCGAGGTGGTCACCATCGACGCAGCCGACGGCTCCACGCCGCTGGCGTCGCTGATGGGGGAGCCGATCGACCAGGTGGCTGTCGATGTTCACGATCACGTGATGGTGCTGCCGTACTCATCAGGCACCACCGGACTCCCCAAGGGCGTGATGCTCACGCACTACAACCTTGTGGCGAACATCGCGCAGATGGAGCATGTGCTCGTCTACACCGAGAACGAGGTCGGCCTCTCCGCCCTGCCGTTCTTCCACATCTACGGCATGCAAGTGCTGATGAACGGCATGCTCACCAACGGTGTGACGGTGCTGACCATGGCTCGGTTCGACATGGAGCAGGCCCTCCAGCTGGTGGCAGAGCACAAGGTCACCCGCTTCTTTGCGGTGCCACCCATGGTGCTCGGTCTCGCCAAAGCCCCGATCGTTGACCAGTACGACCTGTCGTCGGTCAAGCAGGTTTTCTCCGGTGCGGCGCCCCTCACTGTCGAGCTGCAGAACGAATGCGCCGAGCGCATCAACTGCGAGGTTGTGCAGGGCTTCGGGATGACCGAACTCAGCCCGGTGACCCACTGCACCCCCGAGGGTCGCAACAAGCCCGGGACCAGCGGTGTTGCGGTCAGCAATGTCGAAAGCCGCATTGTCGACCCTGAAACCGGCCAGGATCAGCCGGTCGGGGAGCGCGGTGAGCTCTGGGTGCGAGGCCCGATGGTGATGAAGGGGTACCTCAACAACCCGGAGGCAACGGCCGACACCATCGACGAAGACGGCTGGCTGCACACTGGCGATGTCGCAATCGTCGATGAGGATGGCTATTTCTCGATCGTCGACCGGATCAAGGAACTCATCAAGTACAACGGGTTCCAGGTCCCGCCGGCCGAACTCGAAGGCCTCATTGCCACGCACCCGAAGGTGCTCGATGTGGCCGTGATCGGCATTCCGGACGAAGCCGCAGGAGAGCTCCCGAAGGCATTTGTGCAGCTTGCCCCTGACGTTGACCTCACCCTTGAGGAACTCCAGGAGTTCGTCGGGGAGCACCTGGTGAGCTACAAGCAGATCCGTCTGATGGAGGTCATCGACCTCATCCCGAAGAGCGCTTCAGGCAAGATCTTGCGGCGAGAACTTCGCGATCGTTAGAAGCAAAACCTCATTTAGCCGGTGACCCGGCCGTAGCTTGTTGACATGGTGTCGACCGTGTTGACCGAACTGATCGCTGAGCGAGGGGTGCTCCTTGTCGACGGCGCAACCGGAACCCAGCTCATGGCGGCCGGGCTTGAAGCCGGGGACGCTCCTGAGCGCCTCAACCTCGATCGTCCGGAGGTCGTCCACGGTCTCCATCAGGCCTATGTGAACGCCGGTTCCGACATTGTCTTGACCAACACGTTCGGCGGGTCGGCGTATCGCCTCAAGCTGCACAAGCTCGACGACCGAGTCGTAGAGATCAACCGCGAAGCGGCCCGGCATGCCCGCCATGTCGTAGATCAGCTCGATCGCCGAGTGCTCGTTGCCGGCTCCATCGGGCCAACTGGAGAGCTTCTTGCTCCACTCGGAGCCCTCGAAGCGGCGGACGCCGCCGCAGCGTTTGCCGACCAGGCTCGCGGGCTCACCGAAGGCGGAGCCGACCTCCTCTGGATCGAGACCATGAGCTCCATGGAAGAGATCGAAGCCGCCATTTCGGGTGCCCGATCAGTCTCCGACCTCCCGATCGCCGTCACCCTGAGCTTCGACACCGCAGGCCGAACGATGATGGGGGTCGATGGCACCACGGCGGGTACTCGGCTGGCCGAGCTTGAGGTCGCCGCCATGGGAGCCAACTGCGGGAACAATCTCGCCGACACCGAAGCGGCCGTGCAGCAGATGGTTGCCGTCGCCGGTGCGATCCCGGTGATCTCCAAGGCCAACGCAGGAATCCCACAGTGGCAGGGAGCCGAACTCGTGTACTCGGGCTCGCCCGATGTGATGGCAGCCCATGCCCACCGCACACATCACCATCACGGAGCGGCCATCATCGGTGGCTGCTGTGGCAACGACCCGTCGCATCTTGCGGCGATGCGAAGTGTGCTCGACGGTACGTCACCGGTACCTGAGGTTGAGCACGAAGCGGCGATCGTGCCGGCCGGTGGGGAGGCGCCCCGTGCCCGCCGGGGGCGTCGCCGCCGCTGACAGTTTGCGTCGGTCGTCCAGAACCGGAGACGATCGGGTATGGCTCATCCACCACAGCTGTCGCTGACCCTCGTCACGTTCGCGGCGGATGCCCCTGACGGGTGGGGCTATCTCACGGCGCGAGCTGAAGCGGCTGATGCCGCCGGCGTCGACCGGCTCGCTGTCTCTGACCACGTCGCGTTTGGCGGAAGCTTGGATGCGTACGCCGACCCGGCACTCGGGGGTATCGCCGGCGGTCGGCAGCCGACCGGTCCCGACGGTCACTGGCTCGAGCCGCTCACCGTGATTGCCCACCTCACAGCTCGCACCTCTCGGGTCCGGTTCGGTACCAACATTCTGCTGGCTGCTCTCCGGCGGCCGGTCGTTCTTGCCAAGACAGCAGCAACGATCGATGTGCTGTCCGGCGGGCGCCTCGATCTCGGTGTTGGTGTCGGCTGGCAAGCGGCGGAATACGAGGCGGCCGGTTTGGCCTTCGAAGAGCGGGGACGCCAACTCGATCACACGCTCGCGGTCTGCGAAGCCCTCTGGGCCGGTAACGATGTCTCGTTTGTCGATGAGCGCTTGCGCTTTGAAGGTGTCTGGCAGGAACCCAAGCCGAGTTCGGGAACTGTGCCGGTGTGGGTGAGCGGCACGACAAACCGTGCCGCAATGCGGCGGCTCGCCCGGTTCGGAACCGGCTGGATTCCGTGGGGGCCCGACGCTGCCGACCTGCCCGCCGGCATCAGCCGGATGCGAGCAGCGGTGGCCGAACACGACCGAGATTCGGCCACGATCGAGGTGGTGGGATCGATGCCGACGGTGCACCGATCCGATGGGGCCATTGACTTTGCCGCGACGGTGGCTTCGGTTCCGGGCCTAGTCGAGGCCGGTGTCACCGATTTCCGGAGCAACTTCCGGCTCGGTGACGATCCTGCCCAGGCTGATCAACTTGCGTCGTTGGTCGAGGCGTTCCGGTCGGTGACTCGCTGATCAACCCAGGCCGCCGTCACCAGGTATCGACCATCGGCCGGTTCCCGCGTGTCGATGTCGCCGGCGCGGCACGGAGTACTTGAGCGATCCGCGCCCGGGTGTCGGCCGGGTCGATCACATCGTCGAGTTCGTGGTGCGCAGCCGCATTGAGTGCAGCCGAGTTCGCGTACATCCGGGCAACGAGCTCCTCATAGCGGGCCTCTCGCTCGGCAGGATCGGTGATCGACTCGAGTTCCCGACGGGCTCCGTGTTGCACCGCCCCCTCGATGCCCATGCCGCTGACCTCACCTGTTGGCCAGGCCAGGGTGGCGACGGTCGCATGGAAGGAGCCGGCCGACATCGCCATGGCGCCCAACCCAACTGCCTTGCGAAGGACCACGGTGACGATCGGGACCGACAGGCTGGCCCCGGCGACGAACATACGCCCGAAGTGGCGGACCTGAGCCGTTTCCTCCGCCTCGGGCCCGACCATGAAACCGGGCGTGTCGCACAGCGACACGATCGGGATGCCGTAGGCATCGCAGAGTTGAAGGAACCGGGCGCCCTTGTCAGCGCTGTCGGAATCGATGGCACCACCCAGATGAGCGGGATCGTTCGCCATGACCCCAATGGTTCGGCCCTCGATACGAGCAAGCACGGTGACGATCGAACGGCCGAAGCTCGGGCGCAACTCAAGCGTCGTGCCCTCGTCGGCGAGGATCTCGATGGCGTCACGAACGGCATAGACCCGCTTGCGGTTCTCCGGGACGACGTCGCGCATCCGAGCCTGGTCCGGTTCGGTCCACGTCGACAGCGGGCCCTGGAAATAGCTCAGGTAGCGCTTGGTGAGGGCAACCGCATGGGCCTCATCGTCGGCGACGATGTCGACGACACCGTTCGCAGTCTGAACCTCAATGGGACCGATGTCCTCGGGTCGATGGAGCCCGAGCCCACCCCCTTCGATCATGGCTGGCCCGGCCATGCCCAGGTTCGCGTCGGGGGTGGCAATGATCACGTCACAGACGCCAGCGAGTGCGGCGTTGCCGGCAAAGCATCGCCCGCTCACCACGGCGACCGACGGTGTGTTGCCGCTGAGGCGAGCCATCCACGCAAACGACATGATCTGGAGGCCGGCCAAGAAGGCAGCGTCGGTGTCGCCCGGCCGTCCGCCTCCGCCCTCGGCGAAGAGCACGACGGGCACATCCAGACGATCGACAACCTCGAGGAGACGGTCCTTCTTCTGATGGCCGCGGAAGCCCTGGGTGCCGGCCAGAACCATGTAGTCGTACGACATCACTGCAGCGTGGGCGTTCGCTTCACCGACGAGATCGGCGTTGATCGTGGCGAGCCCACCGACGATGCCATCCCCCTGTGTTGTGGCGATGAGGTCATCGACACTGCGGCGTCCCGTCTGTGCCGCGTACATGAATCCGCCGTACTCCTGGAAGCTGTCCGGATCGACCAGGTCGGCCAGATTCTCCCGTGCGGTTCGGCGGCCGCGGGCATGGATCTTTGCCACCGCCTCGGGCCGGGCGGCGTCGTCAAGGAGAGACTGGCGTCGTCGGAGCTCCGCCAGATCGGCCCGCTCCGCGTCACCCATCTCGACCTCATCGACCTCGTCAGCTGCCTCCACCGCGCCAGGTAGCAGGCCGAGTAGGACGGTTCCGGCCTTTACGACCGCTCCAACGTCCACCGCAATCCGGTCGATTCGGCCGTCGGCTGGTGCCGTGACGAGATGTTCGATCTTCATCATCTCGACGATGGCGACGGTGTCACCGGCCCGGACCGAATCACCTGCCTGCACTCGGATCTCGACGACGGTGCAATCGGTGGGGGCGGTGATCTCCTGCATGCCCCGCGAGTCTCCCAAACCGGCCCGTTACATCACAACCGGATCGCTGGGACTAGCCGAGGCGCAGTGTCTCAAGCGGTTCGAGGCGAGCGGCTTTCACGCTGGGATAGAGACCAGCGAACACGCTGGTGACCAGCGCCGCTCCCACACCGATCAGGTACAGCGTCGGAATGCCGGCGTAGTGAGACGCGAGTTGTACTCCGAACAGGTCGAGGTCCGGCGAAAGCACATGGACCCATCCGGCGATGCGGCTTGCGTAGATCACGATGCCGATCCCGACCAGCGCGCCGGCAAGGCCGCCCATCAGGCCGACCGCCACCGACTCCAAGAGGAACTGCCAGGCAATCAGGGCACGACCATGACCGAGGGCGCGGCGGATGCCGATCTCCGCTGAACGTTGGATGACCGAGATCGACATCACGTTGGCGATTCCGACGCCGCCTACGATCAACGCAAGGAGGCCCATCGCCGCAACGATGATCTGGAGGGTCGAGTCAGCTGCTGCTTCGGCCTCGAGCGCATCGCTGAGCACTGATGTCGAGGTTTCCTCGTTGCCGCCGAGGTTGATGGCGATCGGCAGCGCATCCTCGGTGACCAGGGTGAACTCCGGCTGTGAGCGGACGTACACCGTGTCGGGCTCCAAGCCGATGTCAAAGTCGGCGTCGGCGGTGGTCGCCGGGATAATGACGGCATTGTCGAAGATCGGGTCGAGCGGGTAGCGCTCAACGATGCCAACCACGCCGTAGTCGAGGTCGTTCAGCTTGATCGTCCGGTTGCCTTCCCGAAAACCGAATTCGTCGGCGAGTCCGATGCCGACCACCGCGGTGCGGGCGGCGGTGTCGGCATCAAAGCTGTTGAGCCAACGGCCCGAAACCAACTCGACCTGCATCACGTCGAGGAAGTACTCGTCGGCGGTTAACACCGGCGTCGGGAAGGCGGTGTAGTAGCTCTTTGCCGCCTCATACGGTGTGGTGATCACGCCGGTCACGGACTTGGTGGCGGTCGAGCCTTCTACCGTGGCGAGATTGTCGATCCGGTCGACGACATCTTCGGGGAAAACCGGGGTGTCAGCACCGAAGGAGGCAGCCGCCTCGGCTCGGATCAGATTGTCGCCGAGTGCGGCGAGCGTCTGCTGAAGGTCGCCTTTGGCCGACTCGGTCAGTCCGACCGCAGCCACGATCGCGCTGACACCGATGATCGGGCCGAGCATGATCAGCAGGGTGCGGCTCCAGCGAGCCGTGAGCCCAGCGACCGCAACACCGACGAGGTCACGAACGCCCCTCATGGCAGCCTCACGGTCATGCGGGTTCCTCGGCCATGGTGCCGCCAAAGTTCGCCACCGCGTCGCCACCAGTGAGTGCTTCGTCGGCCACGATCTTGCCGTCTCGCATCGAGATCCGCCGGTCGGCAGCTGCAGCGACGGCCGGATCATGGGTCACGATGGCGATAGCGCGCGAACCGTCGTTGAGGTTGCGGAAGATCTCCATGACATTGGCGGCGTTGGTGGAATCGAGGGCGCCGGTGGGCTCGTCCGCCAACAGGAGCTTCGGTTCGGTGACGATCGCTCGGGCGATGGCACAGCGTTGTTGCTCGCCGCCCGACATCTGCACGGGACGGTGTTCGTGCCGCGGTGCGAGCCCGACCACGTCGAGCGCTTCCATCGCGCGGCGCTTGCGTTCTCGGGGAGACAGGTTGCGGTAGAGGAGCGCCGTTTCGACATTGCGTCGGGCATCGAGATGGGGGATGAGGTGGAACTGTTGGAAGATGAAGCCGACGACATCGCCCCGAAGGGTGCTGCGGTCGTGGTCGCTGAGTTCACTGACCGAAGTGCCGTCGACTGACAGCGTTCCGAGGCTGGGGAGGTCGAGCAGGCCGAGCAGTCCGAGCATCGTTGACTTGCCGGATCCCGAGGGGCCCACGATGGAGACGAACTCGCCGACCTCGATCTGGAGGCTGACGCCATCCAGGGCGTGGACTTTTACCTCTTCGCCATAGATGCGGGACACCTCATCGAGGTCCAGCAGTGGCGGTGTCTCGGACATGGTGGACGTCAGCCGCCGGTGACGTCGATCACGACGATCTCGTTGCCGTTCAACCCGCTCAGCACCTCGGTGAACGACCCCTCTTGAATGCCGGTGGTGATCGTCACTTCGGTCTGCACGAGTGTTTCTGGGTCGATCACCCGCACGGTGGGATCCCCGGTTGCGTTCTGGAAGACCGCCGCTCGGGGAACGACCATGGCGTCGATCCGTTCATCGAGCACGACCTCGATCGAGACACTCGCCCCATCGACCGCAGCCAACTCGCTGCTTACCTCGACGACGCCCTCGTAGCGTTCCGAGCCGCCGTCAGAGATGATCGCAGCGTCGTCGAGCTCGACGATCCGGCCATCGACCGTCTGGTCGCCCGCCTCAAGTTCGACGGTTACGACCTGCCCGAGCACGAGCTCGGACCGGTCGGTCGGGTTCGCGAAGAGGGTGATCGTGAAGTCGGGTTCGGTGAGGGTGAGTAACTGCTGGCCGAGCTGCACCGTCTCGCCCTCGTCGACGAACACGGTGCCGACCCGGGCTGGCCAGTCGGCGATGATCATGTCCGAGGGCACGAAGATCACATCGTCGTCGAGTGTTTGCACGAGCACGGTGACCTGGCGTGCGCCGGCGGGGAATGTGACCGTGCCGGTGAGCACGGCGTAGTCAACGCCCATCGTGGCGGTGCCGCTCACCTGGTAGTCGACCGAGATGGAGCGGCTTGGTGGGGAGTCGGCCCGGATCGTGACGGCGACGGCGCCACCTTCCGCGATTCGCACCTCGTCGCCGACGATCGTGAGTTCGGGTTCGTCCTCGTCCTCGACGGTGACGGTGCCGGTGATTGCCGGACCGAGTTCGTACTGCTCTGACGGGTCGTTCGTCTCTTGAAGCGTGACCGTGATGGTTTCATTCGGTTCGATCGTGGAGTCCTGAGTGGTCCCGATCGTGAGCGTGAACTCGTCGGTTCCCGCCGGGAAGACGAAGCTCGGATCGTCCTCCTGCTCGTCGTAATCGTCACCGTCTTCGGCCGTGCCAGTAATTGAGTACCGTACTTCGACCGCTTGGCCCAGTTCTCGGTCGGCGGTGATCGTGTAACTCGCCGCGGCGCCCTCGTCGATTTCTTCATCACCGGACTCGACGGAGAGTTCAAAGACGGGAACTTCGTTCGGAGTGGCGTCGGTGATGGTCACCGTCATGGTGTTCAGCGGCGCCGGGTTGTAGTTGATGCCCTCACCGATGGCCTGCTCGGGAGCGATCGTGATCGTCCACTCCTCGTCATCCTCGTCGACGTCATCGCTGAGTGTCTCAAGAGTGAGGGTGAAGGTCGTCTCGCCTGCGGGCCACACGATCGGTGAATCCTCCAGCGGGTCGTCGAGGAAGTCGACGTCGATGTCGGGGTCAGCCACGTCGTCGGCGTCACCCCCGGTTGCGTCGCCACCGAACGTCAACCCGATCTGGGTGTCGGCGGTCGGTGCCGGGTTGGCGGTCAGCACGATGTCGAGCGTCGTGCCCTCAGCGATGGTGGCTTCGGTGAGGTCGACACCGATCGCCGGGGTGACCGGGTCTTGCACCGGCACGGCTGCTGCGCCAGCGCCAGCGGTTGTCACGTCACCGCCTTCGCCCGGCCCAGGTACCGATGGGCCGATCAGGATCGCCTGCGTGTCCTTATCGCCGACTGAGTAGCCATTGCCGGGCGTCAGACTGATGACAACGGTTTCGTCAGGCTCGGGGGTAGCACCTCCGTACCCGTAGTCGATCTGCCAGTTACGGAGCGCCGCCCGCGTCGCCTCGGTGTAGAGCCGGTCGATGGCTCCGGGGTCATACCCGGCCTCAAAGAGAATGCGTTCGAGTTGCAGGACGTCGGGGCCGTCGGACCCAACGTCGAGTTGGCGGTAGAAGCTGAACTCGCCGTTGGCGGCGACTGCGGGGCGACCGTCGAGGGCAAGGATGATCTGCCCGGCTGCGATTTCTTCGCCGTCGTCAATGCCGACTTGGCTCACCCGCCCGTCGAACGGTGAGTTGATCGTCTGGAGTTCGTCACGCCGAAGTTCGCCGTTGAGGGTCAGTTCATCGCGCAGCGTTTCGCGGCCGACGGTGTCGGTGAGGATCTCGACCGGAGCGTCGGAGGTTTCGCTGTCGCCGGTCACCTGCCACACGACAACGAGACCAGCGATGAGGGTGAGGACGATGACCGCCCCCATGATCTGGTTGCGGCTCATGAGTCGGCACCCACTTCGACGCCGGCGGTGTCGGTGCATTCACCGACATCATCAGTACTGGTGATGTCTTCACCCGGTGGCCCTTCCCAACTCGCCGCAGCTTGGAAACCGGGGAAGAGGAGGCCGTACTCGTTCGGGACCGGGTCAGGGATGTCCCAGCCTCGGCCGATCATGCACTCGCGGAAGGCGACGTATTGCCGGTTTTGGGTTTCGACCTCTTCGGGCGTGAGATCGGCCTGGGCGGCGTCGGCTTCGGCGAGCCGCTCCTGGATCTGGCTGCGAGCAGCGCAGTCGATGAGGGCGTCGATGTACGCCTGGGCGTTCTGCGGTGCGTCGGGGTTGGAAGGGTCGGGAAGACCGATGAACTCGTAGCCATTCGCATCCAGACAGCTTTGGAACACGCCGATGGCCGTGAAGAGGGCCTCGCCCTCGGTCTCCTGTTCCTGCGGAAGCGTGGTGGAGGTCGTGGTCTCGGTCTCAGCCGACGCGTCATCTCCCTCGGGTTCGGCTCCATCGTCAGCTGCACCAGCAACAGACGTGGTGGTGTCGGCGACCTCGTCCTGATCGACCGCAATGTCGCCCTGTGTGCGAAGCACGACGCCGCTTGACGCCTCGTCGGACCCACCTCCGCACGCGCCTGCGAGTATGGCCACGGCGATCAGCGCACCGAGTCGACTCACTTGAGCGGCCAGTGGGGGAGCTGCTGCAGTCATGGCGAGATCGTAGCCAGTCCGGGTCTCCTGCAGTGAAACCCTGCAGCAACCTACGGAGCGGGAAAGAGCGCTTCGATCCCAAGCCCGATCGAGATGTCCGGCCACGCGTCTGCGCCGGACACGGTTCGGGTGAGCCGGTCGATCTGCTGCACAAAGCCAAGCGCTTCGAGCGGATGAAGGTCGGGCGGTTCGATGGGGCGGCCATCGATCTCGAGCCGGGGGAGTGGATCCAGCGTCAGCAGGATCACGCCGCTGGCGTCGGCCGCCTCGAGCTCGATTCGGGAGGAGCCGGGTTGCCATGCGACATCGAGGCCGGCGCGGCGCCCTGATGCCAATTCAATCGCGGCATGGACACCGCCGGGGATCTCTGTGGTCTCGGCGTGAACCGCTGTCTCAGCGGCCGCAGACAGCAGCACCGGGACGAGTCGGACGCCAGGGTCGTGCAGCGGGCCGCCGAAGGCATCGGAGCCGTGAGCACCCCAGTCCGGCATCGGTTGGCGGATCCGCATCTGCAGGTGATGCGGTTCCTGCATGGCGTTGATCTCACGCAGAGCCTGCCGGACGACCGGCGCATGCAGCAGGTTGGCACCAAGCACGACGGGAACGCCCACCTCCGGCACCCGGCGGAGTGGCGGTTCGACGAGCACGGCCCGAACCGGTGCGCCAGCGGCGATGTGATCGGCAACCCGGTCGAGAACGTCGCCGACTGCAGCGGGTGGGACCGCAACGATGAGCGCTTCGCTCTCGCCGCACAGTTGCTCAAGGGAGCGATCGGGCACGTCGGCAACCGCAGCGAGTTCGGTGGCCGTACCGGGTCGCCCCCCGACGCCGACGAGGTCGGCTCGGGTATGGAGCACAGCGTCGGCATGCAGCGTCGCCCCCTTGCCCCCGCCGATAATCCCGATGCTCGTCACCACCGCATCGTGGCATGGGCCAGCCACTCATGCTGCGGCGGGTGGGGCGACCGAGCCGAGTACCGTACCGAGTGTGCGTGGGATCGTCGGGCTCGTCCGATTGGCCGCAATCCTGATCGGCGGCGGTTTGGCAGTGGCGTTCACCGCGGCTGCGCTCGCGCCGCGCGTCTCCGACATCTACTCGGCGAATGAGTCGACGACCACGGAGATCAATCTCGACGATCTCGCCCTCCGATCGATCGTCTACGACCGTCATGAACGCGAGTTCGACGTGCTCTACGACGTGCAGAATCGAGCCCTCATCAAGCTCGAGGACATCAACCAGACGATGATCACTTCGTTGATCGTGGTCGAAGACGAAGGATTTTGGGACCACAACGGTGTCGACGCGAAGGCGATCGGTCGGGCGTTCATCGAGAACGTCAATGCCGGCGGTATCGAGCAGGGTGGTTCCACGATCACCCAGCAGCTCATCAAGAACGGTGTGCTTGGAGATGACCGAGACCTCGATCGCAAGATCCCCGAGGCGGCCATGGCCATCCGACTCGAAAACCAGCTCTCCAAAGAAGAGATCCTGGAGGCGTACCTCAACACCGTGTACTTCGGTTCCGGGGCCTACGGCATCCGGGCTGCGGCTGAGATCTACTTCGGTGTGGAGCCGGCGCAGCTGAGCTGGCCTCAGTCGGCGTTGCTGGCGAGCCTGATTTCGAACCCCGCTGCCTATGACCCGACTCGCTTCCCCGATGTCGCCCGAGAACGGCGAGATATCGCACTTGGGCGCCTCCTCGAGACAGGCCACATTGGTCAGTTCGCCCACGACCGCTTTCTGCAGCAACCGATTCCGACCACGCGAACCGTCGCCGCCGAATGGGAGCCGACGAATTACTTCATCGAGGAAGTCCGGCGGCAACTCCTCGACGATCCGAGGTTGGGGGCCACCCGAGATGAGCGAGCCGAGTTGCTGTTCGGCGGTGGTCTGCGGGTCTTCACGACCTATGACCCCGCCGCGCAGGCTGCAGCGGAGGCGGCGGTTGAGGCCCATATCCCCGACGATGACCGTGAGTTCTTCGCGTCGCTGGCTGCGGTCGAGCCGGGCACCGGGCAGGTTCGCGCGATCGTCGGCGGCCCCGGTTTCGACGTGTTCGAGTTCAACATTGCAACCCAGAAGGGTCGGCCGACTGGTTCGGCGTTCAAGCCGTTCGTGTTGGCGGCCGCGATGGAGAAAGGGTTCGTGCCAGCCGATCAGCTGAACGGCATTGGCACGTGCGAGTTCGATAACCCTGGCGGCTTTCCCGACCCGTACCTGGCAAACAACTTCAGCGGCCCCGGGGGATCGGTCGCCACGCTTCGCTCCCAAACGCTTTCCTCGTCGAACTGTGCTTTCGTTCGGCTCGGGCTGATTGTCGGGCTGTCGAACGTTGCTGATACCGCCGGGGCCCTCGGTGTCACCACCGACCTCAGCGACCTCCCCATCTCGATGCCGCTCGGACCCAAGGACGTCACGCCGATCGATATGGCGACGGCCTACGCCACCTTCGCGAACGACGGACTGCAGGTTGATCCGATCTTCATCCTTCGCGTCGAGGACCGCGAAGGCAACGTCCTCCTTGCCAACGAGCCAGATCCCGAACGAGCGATTTCTGCGCAGAGCGCCCGACTGGTGACCAGCGTCCTTGAAGCCAATGTGCGAGGCGGTACCGGAACGCGAGCCCGACTCCCCGAACAGGTTGCGGCGGGTAAGACCGGCACGGCCCAGGAGTTCACGAATGCGTGGTTCGTCGGTTACACGCCTCATCTCGCAACCGCTGTCTGGATGGGGAACCCCGACGAAGAGATCGAGATGCGCAACGTCGATCGTGGTGCACTCGGCGTCGGCAACGTGTTCGGTGGTTCGCTCCCGGCAATGATCTGGGGTCAATTCAACACGGCGTATCACGATGGTCTGGAGGCTCTGCCGTTCGATGCCCCCGACGGCACGAGAGAGGGCATCCGGATACGGACCGACCAGGAAGAGGATGATTACCTTGAGGTGGTCGACAGCTTCTGCGGCGTCGACAACGACGAGGCCGCGATCGACACCGATGAGGACGGCATCGTCGACTACTGCGATCCCGAAACGACCGAGTTCGAGTTCGACGAGGGCATCGCTGATTGCCCGCTCCTGTTTGAGGAGGTCGACGAGGACGAAGACGGCGAGATCGACGGCTGTAGCCCGCCCACAACCACAACGACGACCACGACCACGACAACCGTGCCTGGAGCGACTACAACAACGACCACGGTGGCTGCGCCATCCACGACTCCACCGACTACCGCTACACCACCCACGACCACGATGACGGTTCCATGAGTGACGCCCTGCTCGACCTGCAACGCCTTGACACGACGAGCGAACAACTCGTTCACCGACGGGCCAACCTCGCCCAACGGCAGGCATTGAGTGACGCTGTGTCTGAGCAGGAGCGCCAACAACGCGAGATTGACGTTGTGGCTGCAGCACGAGCGGAGGTGGCCACCCGTCAACGCCGCCTCGAAGTCGAGGCGCAGTCGATCAGTGACAAGGCCGACACCGATGATGCGCGCCTCTACAGCGGTGAGGTGACGGCGATCAAGGATCTCGAGGCACTGCAGCATGAGATCGCTGGGTTGCGAGCCCGCCAGGGCGAGTTCGAGGACCAAGCCCTCGTGGCGATGATGGAAGCCGAGGAGCTTGCGAACCAGGTCACAGAACTCGAAGCAGGGCGAGCAACGATTGATGAGGTGATCGTCCGGCTCGAAGCGGAGATCGCCGAAGCCGAGGTCGAGATCGACGCTGAGCTCGAACAGGTGGGCGTCGAGCGCCGCGAACTCGCGACGGCGATCGACAGCGCACTCGTCGCGGAGTACGAACGCCGCCGCCCGGCGTTCGGGGCGGCCACCGTCGTGCGGTTCGACGGCTCTGGGTGCTCGGGCTGCCCGTCGGCAATGCCCGCTGTTGAGGTGGATCGCATCAAGCATCTCGACGGGTCGGATCCAGCCGACTGTGAAGAGTGCGGCCGGGTCGTACTTCGCTGATGTTCGTCTGGTTCCTTGCCACCGCCGTGCTCCTGGTGCTGTTCGTGTTTGATTCGCCGGCCATGGACTACCGCTGGGTGGCGCTCGGCGGTGTCCTTCCCCTGGTTGAGGCCCTCTCGGGGCGGCCGTGGATTCTGCACACCCTCGTTGGATCGGTGCTGCTGCTGGGACTCGTGATGGCGCTGACGGTCGGCCAGCGGCTTCGGCGTCGGGCCTGGCTTGGCGTGCCGATCGGGACGTTCGTGTTCCTGATCGCCGCTGGGGTGTGGTTTCGCTCGGAACTGTTCTGGTGGCCAGCCGGTGGTTTCGATGCCATCGGGAGCGGGCCACTTCCCGAGTTCGACCGGCCCGTGATGGTGCTTGTGCTCCTCGAACTCGCCGCAGTGGTCTCGCTTGTGGTGATCGGTCGGCGATTGGGGTTTGGCCAGCGTGAGCACCGGCAGGACTTTTTGCGCACCGGGCGTGTCCCGAAGGAACGGCTTCGCTGATGTTGATCGTCGCTCGTCACGGACGGACCCCGGCGAACGCCGCCGGCCAACTGCTTGGTCGACTCGACCCTGGCCTGGATGACCTCGGACGGGCGCAGGCTGCGGCCATTGCCACCGCGGTCCCGAGCGACGCTCGCGTGATCTCGAGTCCGCTTCGTCGCTGCCGAGAAACCGCTGCCGCGATCACGGCCGACATCGAAATCGATGACCGGCTGATCGAGATCGCCTACGGCGAGCTTGAAGGGGTGCCGGTTTCTGATGTGCCGGCCGAGACGTGGCGGGCATGGCGTTCTGATTCAGGTTGGGCTCCGCCGGGCGGCGAGAGCCATGACCAACTGGCGGCCCGGGTGTGGAGCGTGCTCGACGAGCACGCGGCCGAAGCGGCCGACCGAGACATCGTGTTGGTCTCGCATGTGTCCCCGATCAAGGCAGCGCTGGCCTGGGCCCTGGGGGTGGGCATCGAGGTGTCCTGGCGCTCGTTTGTTGCCCAAGCATCGATCCTTCGGATTGCAACCGCAGGCCCGACGCCGTCGCTGCAGAGCCACAACGAGGTGCACCATCTTCTCGGAGTCGACGCCGCTCAATGAGCCGCTTGGTGACCCGGTGTCGGCACGTGTGCGCCGACTTGCCCACAGGAAGTGGTAGCCTGACGGACGTCCCAGGCGGGGACGGCGGAACCAATGGCGGAGGTAAGAGGTATGGGCCGGCGCGCTCATGGCGACTGCATCGACGATGCCGAATACGGCGACTTGATGCGCCAGACTCAGGAAAAAATTCGAGAGGTCTTGGCCGAGACCCGGCGAGAGCGAGGCGTGTCGCAGCAGCGGCTCGCCCAGGTGATCGGCGTGAACCGTGAGGCGATGCGTGATCGCCTGCTCGGGCGCACGCAGACCAAGGCCGAAGAGCTCGTTGCGCTTGCGACCTTTCTCGATGTCGACATTCGGGAGTTCGCCCCGGTGGCTGAAGCGAGCTGATCCGTGAACGGGGGCTGGCAGGTCCCCGAGAACGAGATCGAGTTCCGGTTCGTCGCGTCTGGCGGGCCGGGCGGCCAGCACGCAAACCGGGCGAACACCAAGGTCGATGCCACGTTCCGGCTCGACGCGTCGACGACGATGCCGGACGAACTGCGGGAGCGGGTGAGAAGCCGCCTCGGTGATGTTGTGCGGGTCACGGTTGACGACGAGCGTTCCCAGCTCCGGAACCGAGAGATCGCGGTTGAGCGCCTGCGCGGAAGGGTCCGCAACGCCGGAACCGTCGAAAAGGCGCGACGGGCGACGACACCGACGAAAGGGTCGCAACGGCGGCGGGTCGAGGCCAAGCGCCGACGCGGCGATGTGAAGCGAGCCCGGCGTCGCCCCGGCACCGATGACTGAACGAGCGCAGTCAACTCAGCGTGTCTCGTAAGCGTCGACGCGGGCTCGACGATGACGGTCGATGAGTCCGAGTTCGAGGAGTGCGTCGGCTCCTCGGCGAACCGTCTCGTGCCCCATCCGGGCGAAGCGAGCGATCTCGCGCGAACTCATGGGCAGGTCACGGTCGAGCATGGCGAGGGCCATGGCCACGGCTCCGGTTCGGCGAGGGACGGTCTGCGAGTCGTACTCGAGGACATGCACGCGCTCGACCCAGCGGAGGAGTGCTTCAGAGAGCGGGGGCCGGTCGGTGACCGTCATGAACCCATGGTGACAGGTCTCGCTCGGAGTTGCTGGAGAACGGCGTTTTGACCGCTGGACAAGTGCGCTGGGGCGGTCGCCTGGCGTTGTTGTTCAACTGAGGACGGCGGCGAGGGCGGCGCTGTCGAGATACTCGTCAACCTGGCGTATGAGGCCGTCGTCGTTGATGCGACAGACCAGGCACATGTCGGTGCTTGCGCTCACACCATTGCGCCGGTTGAGCGTGACGAGTCGCTGCTCGACGACAACATCGCTGGCCGTGAGGCGCCGAATATTGCTGTAGGCGACCGAGATGCCGAGCTCGTTCAGGCCCTCGACGAGTGCCGTCAACGCCTCGATTCCGCCGGTCAGTCCGGTGTTCTGGGTGAAGACCAGGTCCGGTGAACACAACGCGGCAAGACCATCGGCATCGCCGGCCTCACCGCGCCTTGCCAGTTCGTCCATGAGGTCATTTGTGTCCATGGCAAGACCGTAGTGTCAGCCGATCTGGCCGTGAGTCGGACGTTGATCTCGCCGAGCGGTCAGTCTTCCGAGCGGTCGGAGCCGGACCAACTCCGAGTGCGAATAGCCCGAAGGCCGACGTAGCCGATAGTGAGACCAACGACCCAGACAACGATTGTCGTGAACATGCCGTCACCGTAGGCCACGATTCTTAGCCACTCGCTTCGATGGCACGCATTCGCCTGGACCCGACGGTCTCGGCCACCGCTCCTCAACGGCCCGGACAAGGCCTTGGTTGGTGGTGGCGGGGAGTCGACCTGTAAGCGGGGTTCTGTCCGGGGCCTTGCGGCCCGTGGATGACCATCCATCTGTGCAGTCGACCCGGGAGTGTCTACGGGCGGACCGCCCTCTCCCTGCGTGACCTTGCTCCGGGTGGGGTTTGCCGAGCCACCCCCGTCACCGGGGGTGCTGGTGCGCTCTTACCGCACCGTTTCACCCTTACCGACCGGGCGGACCCGACCGGCGGTCTGTTCTCTGTGGCACTTTCCTGCGAGTCACCTCGACTGGCGCGAGCCAGCACCCTGTCCTGCGGAGCCCCGACTTTCCTCAACCCCGGAGGGCTGCGGTCATCCAGTCGGCTCCCCGCCACCAGATTCCATCTTGCCTCGCGAGACACCAATTCCGGCGCCGACGATGCCGATGGTCGCTGCGAGCAAGCCGTTGAAGACGATGCCGAGAGGTGACAGGCCATCCCCTTGGGCAAGACGAACGACGCCGCCGATCACCTGCACGATCAGGAAGGCAGAGAAGGTGGCGGCAGCACCATTGACGAACGGTGCACCTGGAGCACGTCGGCCGGCGAGCGCGCCACCGACGAGATACGCGACCACAATCGCCAAGAGAGCAACGAACACCCAGTTCGACTGATCGGTGCCGCCGTCATCATCGGCAAGCAGGCGGCTGATGATCGCCGCTGGCGCTGCAATCACCAAGCAGACGATTGCACCGCGACGGATGGCGAGAGCGTTGAGGGCAGCGCGCACAGGACCCCTAGAGTACCGCTGATGACCGATCCCGACGGCACCGAGGCGACCGACTCGCTCCGACACGGCCTCCGCCAGATCACCGCCGCCGTCACGCGAGCCAGGTACCTCGCCGAGGCTGCGTTGGTTGATGGCGAACCCGAGCTCGCTGCGGTGCTTCGGTCGATGGCCGAGCGCAACGAGGGTCTGGCGCAGGGTCTGTACGCACTACTTGCGGAGGAGACCGGCACGGCTGACGCTCGGCCCGGCGCTGACGATCTGGCTCAACGGCTTCCGGTCGAGGCTTCGATGTACTCGTCGTTGGCCGATGAGATCCGGGATCAGTCCCGCCCTGATCTGGCCGCGTGGATGGACAAGATGGCCGAAGCCCAGCACGACCATCATCATCGTCTCGAGGAGGCGCGTCATTGGAAGCCAAGCGGGGAGGAGCACGATGAGCATCGATGAACATGGCGGATGGCCGGGTGTGCTTGCCGCGCTGACCGCAGGACGGGATCTGTCGGGCTCCGCATGTAGGGCGGTTCTCGGCGAGATTCTTACGGGTGAAGTCTCCGACGCTCGTATCGCTGCGTTCATCGTCTCCCTGCGTCAGAAGGGTGAGTCGGTTGAAGAACTCATCGGTCTGCGCGAGGCGATGATGGCCGTTGCGGAGCCGTTGACGCTGCCCGCCGGCACGACCGATCTCGTGGGTGCTGGTGGCGCGCCCAGCCGCCGCAAGCATGCACTCAACGTGTCCACTATGGCTGCGTTCGTCGCGGCTGGGGCTGGAGCGACGGTCTGCAAACACGGCAACCTCAAAGCCTCATCGACCTCCGGAAGCTTCGATTTTCTCGACGCACTCGGCCTTGCCGTTGCAGACGGCCCGACCCTCGAGGCGCAGGTCGCCGAACACGGCCTCGGGTTTGCGTTTGCGCGCGTATTCCACCCTGCGGTGCGCCACGTCGGCCCCGTTCGCATCGAACTTGGTATCCCCACCGTGTTCAACATTCTCGGCCCGCTATCGCACCCGGGCGCGCTCAAGCGTCAAGTGATCGGCACCGCCGACCGGCCACTCATGCACAAGCTCGCAGAAACGCTGCGAGCGACCGGCTCGGTCCGCTCGCTCATCGTTCACGGTGACGGCGACCTTGATGAACTCACCACGACGGGCCCGTCATGGGTCGTGTCGCTCAACGATGGCGAAATCACCGAGGCCGAGATCGACGCCACCGACTTCGGCCTGGCGAGGGTCGCCCCCGGCGCCCTCGCCGGTGGAGACCCCGCAACCAATGCCGAGATCGCCGACAGGATCTTTGCCGGGGAGCGAGGTGCGGCCCGCGACATCGTGGTACTCAACGCAGCCGCAGCGCTCGTGACAGCTGCGGTGGTGGACAACCTTGGCGCCGGTGTCGAGGCTGCCGCTGCGGCGATCGACGACGGCCGCGCCGCCGCCAAGCTTGAGGCGCTGCGGAGCTAGTGCTTCTTCGGGACAAAGGCCGGTAAACGGGGAAGGGGCTCAGCTAGCACCCCGTTGATGGCCTCCAACTCAACGCGATGGGCGTTGTCTTCCAGCCAGCGCGCCACACACAACAGCTCGTCGGCATCTGCTCGCGACGGCGGCGGGAGTCGCCCTGCGTTCGACACGCCGCTCGGGGCCGAGGGAGTGCGGAGATCGAGGAGGGTCGGCGGGTCATCGACGGACCCACAATCGCTGAGGCGCCCCTGTTCGAGTTCGGCCCATGCCGTTCCGAACCGGAACCGAACCCGCCCGGCCCGACGGAGCAGATCGAAACGACGTTGGCGGCGAAGCGCACCGGCGAGCGCCTCGGCCCGGTCGCGCACGTCGGCGGCCTCCTCGTACCGTTCATCGGCAGCGAGCACAGCGATGCGGGACCGAAGCGGGCCCAGCAGACGCTCCGGGTCAACGGTCAGCCCCTCGACGAGGTCGTCCACGATCTGCTCGTAACGCTCTGGAGGGGTGTGCCCCGAGCATGGACAGGCGGCAACATCAATCTGTGCGGCAGTGCAGACCGGTCGGGTAAGCCGTGCCGTGGATCTCGCCGTGCACCGGCGGATTGGTGATGCCGTCTCGATCGCTTCGATCAATCGTTTGGCCCGCTTCGACGACGACAGTGGCCCCAAATAGAGCGCGCCGTCGTCCTTGACCGCTCGGACGATCGACAAGCGGGGAAAGCGTTCGTCGAGCGTGAGTTTCACGTACGGGTACCGCGAGCTGCGCGTGCCCTGGCTGTTGAACCGGGGAAGGTGCTGATGGATGAGGCGCAGTTCGAGCACGGCTGCCTCGAGTCCGTTTCGGCACACCTGATGGTCGATCCGATGGGTCTCCCGCAAGAGCTGGCCGACCTTGCGGCGGCTGTCCGTGGAGAAGTAGCTGCGGACTCGACTTCGCAGGTTCGCCGCCTTCCCGACGTACAAGACATCGCCGGTGCGGTTGCGGAAGAGGTAGACCCCAGGCTGGCGCGGAAGCCGATCGGTGAGTCGAAGCTTTGAGGCCTGCGGGTTCCCGGCCATCGTTGGAAGCGTGAGGAGGTCATCGAGCCCGGTGACGCCGATCGCTCCAGCCCGCTCGAGGAGGACATGGAGGAGCTCGCCGGTGGCGAGCGCGTCGTCGAGCGCGCGATGCGACGGTGTGTGGCTCAGGCGGAGCCGATCGGCCAGCGTGCCGAGTTTGCAATTGGGGACTTCATCGCGAAGCAGTCGTCGCGCCAGCGGGAGCGTGTCGACGGAGCGATTGGCAAGGCGAGGGCGACCATCCCGTTCGAGTGCTGCGTTGGTAAAGGAGAGGTCGTAGCGGATGTTGTGACCGACGAGCACCGAGTCGTCCCCAACGAAGTCGAGGAATGAGGGCAGCACGGCCTCGATACGGGGTGCCCGCACCACCATCGCGGTGGTGATACCAGTGAGAACGGTGATCTCGGGTGGGATCGCGCGGCCTGGGTTGACGAGGGTCTGGTACGTGCCGACACACTCGCCGCCGCGGAGCTTGACCGCCCCGATTTCCGTGATCCCGCCATCGGCTGCTTTGCCGCCGGTGGTCTCGAGGTCGAACACGACGAAGGTGACCTCGTGGAGCGGTGTGCCGAGATCGTCGAGCGTTTGCTGCCGTGGGGGAGCGGGGTCGGCGGCTGGCGTCGGGTGCGGCTGAGCGAACAGGTGTTCGGGCATGGCCCAAGACCGTGCCCGAAGATCTGGACGCCGTCAAGGTCTTTGCTTGGTACCCGCCAAGAATGGCGGGTCACTGGTGGCTCAGCAGGTGTCGCTCGTCAGGCCCGAGACAAGGTCGTAGCTGTCGGTTTCGACGTCGAACTCGTCGGGAAGCGGAAGGCTGCCCGATGTTGACGGGCCCGGGGTGGTCGTGCGGCCATCAAAGGTCCAGGTCTGGCGAGTCCACGTGAGGACATCGCCAACGACCTCGGCTTCGACCTGGGTGAATTCCTCCTCGCCATCACCGTCGGTGTCCTCGCATCCGGAGACGCCGATGCGCAGCGATTCGTCCCACCCTTGGAAGCCATCCCAGAGGCCAAAGCCGAACTCGGCGCCTGGGTCATCGACAAAGACCAGACGCCCGCTATCGACCACGAGGGCGTTCACGTACGCAGCCGAAGCCGTGGTGCCGCCGGTCCAGATCACCGGCTGACCCCCCGGTCCTCGATCGACATCGAACACCTCACCCTGCCCACCAACTGGGAGTTCGTCGTTGGTGCCGGACGACAGGCACACGGCGACAGCTAGGCCACCGAAGTCGGCGCCGCGAAGGCTGGCGTCGCCTCGGGCCTCGTGCTGGATGATGCGATCGGTGCGGCCGTCACCATCGAGGTCGGTGGGGGTCGCTTCGAAGGTGAGATCGCGTTCGGTGTCGCAGATCGCAGCCGAGGGAGCGACTCGGTTGAGCGGCACGTGTCCGCCGCAAAAGAACCCGCTCAGTCGTTGCAGTGATGCGGTGTCGGACCGGTCGAATGAGCCGGTGGTCAGGGTGTCGGTAACGGTCGCGGGGCGAGCAGGCGAGATGAACATCCGCCATGCGATGAACGCCTCGGTGCTCGACGCCTGATCGGTCACGCGCTCGAACAGTTCACGCGCCCCGTCCCCATCGATGTCGATGCACTCCGCTCCTGATCGCGGACCGATCCAGAGTCCGGCGCCCGAATCGCTTGTGTAGGGGACCAGGCGCTCGCCATCAGGTTCGAGCCAGTACAGCGCGGAGGCGGGGAGGCCGGGCGAGTCCTCGAGGTCGGGGGCACCGAGGAAGAGTTCGTCGGTGCCATCAGGCTCGATGTCGGTGACGACGATGTACCAGGCCGAGTGCTCGAGTTCGAGTGCGTAATCAACGCCTAGCCCGCACACGCGAAGGCGTTCGCCGCCCACGACGCTGCTGAGCCACACACCGTCCTCGTTGCCGTCGCCGTCGATATCGGGTGTGGCGAGCGGTGCGATATCCGGGCAGTCGCTGGCGGGCTCGGTCGTCGTGGTCGGTGCACTCGTGGCTGGTTGGACCGTCGTGGGTGAGAGCGCAGCCGTCGAGGTCGTTGCTTGCTGGGTGGTGCTGACGGTCACGGTTGTGGTCGGCGTTGCGACTTCTGGCTCGGTGGCATTGCCGCAGGCCGCAGCGAGGAGTGCGGCAGCGGCTGCGATGAGGGCAGGGCGGTATCGAGCCATACGGTCGGCATGTCCACGCATGGTGGGATCTTCGCATCCCTGCCGGCCCGGACTGTGTCACACCCCATTCGTATGGTGCGTTCCATGTCCAGCGCCCCCATGCAACGCCGCCACCTCCGCCTCGTGCCTGCGCTTCCCTCGTTGGCCGACGATGCGATACCCGAGCCCGAACCAGCGCTCACGATCGATTGTGACGCGTGCGAGATGCAGTACACCGATCAGTGCGGTGACTGCCTGGTGAGCTACCTCGTCGGGCACGAGGAAGGCACACCCGTCCTTCTTGACGAGGACGAGAAGCAAGCCGTCGACCTCCTTACCGATGCCGGGCTTGTTCCCCCATCACGATTCGTGCACCGTTCGGGTATCGCCTGACCGGCGAATTCCTAGCGGCGTGCCACGATGGGAGCATGTCCGCACCGACCATCGCCGAGCTCCGAGCTCTGGGTATCGACGCAGGCCTCTGTGCGGTGGGAGCCTGTGATGCAGCCCCGTTCGTCGAGGTCAGGGCCGAGCTGGAACGGCGCCGAGATGCTGGGCTCCACGCAGGCATGCAGTTCACGTTCCGCAACCCGGCGCGTTCGACCGACCCTGATCGAGCGCTCCCGGGCGTGGCCTCGCTCGTCGTCGGTGCGTACGACTATCAGCGAGTCGCTCCAGAGATGCCGGTCGATGTGCCGGTCGCGCGGGTGGCTGCGTACTCGTGGGAGGACCACTACGCCGTGCTGCGGGCTGCGCTCGAACCGATCGCCGCTGCCCTGCGGGCGGCTGGTTACCGCGCGACCGTGATCGCCGATCAGAACCACCTGGTTGACCGCGCCGCCGCCCATCGAGCAGGGATCGGATGGTGGGGGAAGAGCAGCAACATTCTGGTGCCCGGCGTCGGCTCACTCGTCGTGCTGGGCGCCGTGCTCACCGACGCCGTTGTTGCCCCGGATCACCCCGAACCCGTGGCCGACGCCTGCGGAGCCTGTGCAGAGTGTCTCAACGGGTGCCCGACCGGCGCCATCATCGAGCCCGGGGTCATCGATGCTCGCCGGTGCCTTGCATGGCTCGTGCAGGCGGAAGGCATTTTTCCGAGCGAATATCGAGCGGCGCTTGGTGACCGCATCTATGGCTGTGACGACTGTCAGGACGTCTGCCCACCCAACAAGATCCGCCGCCGTCGCCCGTCCCCCGCCGGGGCCGATGAGGCGTGGGTCGACGTCTTGAGCGTGCTCGACGCCGACGATGACACTCTGCTGGCCCGCCTCGGTCGGTGGTACATCCCCAACCGCGATCCCGACTACCTCCGTCGGAACGCTCTGCTGGTGCTGGCCAATGTTGCTGACCCAACCCCGGCCGTCGTCGCCGTTGTGCGGCGGTATCTGATCCACCCAAACGCGCTGTTGCGCGCCCATGCGGTGTGGGCCGCACGCCAGCTCGGAATCGATCTTCCCGCCGGTATCGCGCACGACCCCGATGAGCGGGTCCGTATCGAGGCTGCGCAGGCGTAGGGTCCGACCTGTGGTTCGGCATCTGCTCGTCACCAATGACTTTCCGCCCAAGGTTGGTGGCATCCAGAACTATCTCTGGGAGTTGTGGCGTCGGCTCCCACCCGACGATGTTGTCGTCCACACCACCCCCTACGACGGCGCCGATGCGTGGGATGCCGAACAGGCCTACACGGTCGTGCGAAGCACCGAACCGTTCCTTCTCCCACAGCCGCTTCTCGCTCGCCGAGTCAACCGACTGGCCGACCAGTACGGCGCAGAAGTCATCATCCTCGACCCTGCGGTTCCCGCCGGGCTCATCGGTCCACACCTCGATCGCCCCTATGCCGTCGTGCTGCACGGTGCCGAGGTCACCATCCCGGGTCGAGTCCCCGGCACCCGACAGTTGCTGAACCGTGTGCTGAGCGGGGCATCGGCGGTCATCGCCGCAGGCGGCTACCCGGCGGCGGAAGCAGAACGAAGCCTGGGGCGCCCGCTCCCGCCATGCACGATCATTCCGCCCGGGGTGGATGTCGACGCCTTCCGGCCCCAAACCGTCGAAGAGCGTCGGGCCACCCGGCAGCGGCTCGGCCTGCCAGCGGATGGAGCGCTGGTGGTATCGGTGTCGCGCCTCGTCCCACGCAAGGGGATGGACACCCTCATCGACGCCAGTCTGGTGCTCCGAGAATCTCACCCGGATGTGTGTGTCGCCATCGCCGGCCACGGACGATCGTCCAACTCACTTCAACGGCACATCGATCAACGCAACGCGCCGGTTCGTCTCCTCGGTCGACTGCCCTTCGACGACCTTGTTGCGCTGTACGCCGCCGGTGATGTCTTCTCGATGCTGTGTCGGAGCCGATGGAACGGGCTCGAGCAGGAAGGCTTCGGCATCGTGTTTCTGGAGGCGGCTGCATCCGGGGTCCCCCAGGTCGCGGGCCGCAGTGGTGGAGCCCACGAGGCGGTCGAAGATGGCGTGAGTGGCCTCGTCGTCGACCCCGATGATCCTGAAGCAGCGGCGGCCGCAATCGGTGAACTCCTCGCCGATGATGAGCGGCGATCCGAGATGGCGATGGCCGGCCGTGTCCGTGCGGAGCGCGAGTTCAGCTACGACGTCCTCGCGGCTCGGCTTGCCACGGCGATCGATGCGATGGTGACGAGATGAACGTTCCCGAACCTGACGGCGTGCTCGTCCGCTGGTCCTGGATTGGCACGATCGTCTTCGTCATCACTGCCGTCGCCGCTGCGATCCGGCCCCCGTGGTTTCAAGCCGTGGCGCTGGCGGTGGCCCTCGCCTTGTTTGCGGTCGGCATGATCACCATGTTGTGGGCGTTCGGAATTGCCGTGAATCGCAGCCGCGTCGACGCGATCGGCGTGGGTGGTCTCTACTTCGGCGCAGGCTCGACCCCGAAGGCGGTTCGCTGGCACATCCTCGGCGCGACCTCCCTGCAGGCGGTAACCGGCATCGCGACTGCCGCGGTCCGGCCGTTCACCTCGCTTGCGTTCGGAACGCTCGTCTGGATCTTCGGCATCGGGATGATGGGCCTGTGGACTGCCCGCAACGGCGAATTCGAGCCCACCGACGACCCACCACCCGTCTCTGACCCCACCGATGGAGAGAACGGATCGGTCGGTGACACTGCTTCGCATGGGTAGTTGTTAGGGTCATCCCTATGGTCGATCAGACAACCGAGCGCACGATCATTTCGGCAACACCAGACGCTTGCTACGCGGCGGCGATCGACTTCGAGCGGTACCCCGAATGGGCTACGGATGTGAAGATGGCCCGCATCCTCAGCCGTGACGACGATGGCCGCGCCGTCGACGTGGAGTTTCGTGCTGCGGCGATGGGCCGATCGACGACCTACACGCTGCGGTACTTCTACGGCGCAAACCCCCGACGTCTCGCGTGGCGGCTGCAGACCGGCGATATCACCCGGCGCCTCGACGGTGAGTACGAGTTCCTGCCTGTGCCCAACGACCCCGAGTCGACCGAGGTCGTCTACCACCTCGCAGTTGATCTCTCCGTGCCGCTGCCCGGCTTCGTGAAGCGGCGGGCCGAGGCTCGAATCGTGCGCACCGCAGTAAGCGACTTCACGCGTCACGTCGAGGCATCGGGCTGAACACCCCGGCTTCCTCGTCGCCGCGAGAAAGCCTCTGCACATCCCGGCGCCGATTCGGTGGGGATGCGCCACCGGAGCCGAGGGTCCGACCTTCGTTTGAGTAGCATCGGATCATGGAATTCCGCCGGATCACCGGACTCCCGCCCTACGTCTTCACCATCATCGACACCTTGAAGGTGGAGGCTCGTCGTGCCGGCGAAGACGTCATCGATCTGGGCTTCGGCAACCCCGACCTGCCGTCGCCCGACATTGCGGTCGAGAAGCTCGTTGAAGCCGCACAGAACCCACGAAACCACCGCTACTCGTCGAGTCGCGGGTTGCCCAAGCTGCGTCTGGCCTTCGCCGATCTCTACAAGCGGCGATTCGGTGTGGATCTCGATCCCGACACCGAGGTCATCAACACGATCGGGGCGAAGGAAGGTCTCTCACATCTCATGTGGGTGCTGTGCCAATCCGGCGATTCGGTGCTGGTACCCGCACCTTCGTATCCGATCCACATCTTTGCGCCGATTTTTTCGGGCGCGAATATTCGCGAGATGCCGCTCACGAGTGACCAGGACTCCTTCTTCGAAACGATGAAGGAGCGGTTCACCTACTCGTGGCCTCGCCCCCGGGCAATTCTGCTTTCGTTCCCGCACAACCCCACGACGATGTGTGTCGACGCTGCGTTCATGCAGCGGGTCGTTGACTTCGCTTGCGAACAAGAGGTCGTGGTGGTGCACGACCTCGCGTATGCCGATCTTGGCTTCGACGGGTACTCGCCGCCGTCGATTCTGCAAGCCGAGGGCGCGAAGGACGTGGCGGTCGAGTTGTACTCGATGACCAAGTCCTTCTCGATGGCCGGCTGGCGGGTGGCGTTCATGGCCGGCAACGCCGAGATCGTCGCCGCCCTCGCCAAGATGAAGTCCTATCTCGACTACGGCACGTTCCAGCCGATCCAGATCGCCGCGACGGTCACCATGAACGAGGCACCCGACTACCCGGCGGAGGCGTGTGCGGTCTACGAACGTCGCCGGAACGCCCTCTGTGACGGTCTCGACCGGATCGGCTGGCATGTCGAACCGCCGAAGGGGACGATGTTCACGTGGGCGCCGATCCCACCCGAGTACCGCGATATGGGGTCGGTCGAGTTCGCCTCGATGCTGGTGAAGGAAGCGAGTGTCGCACTGTCGCCTGGTGTCGGGTTCGGTCCCGGCGGCGAGGGGCATGTCCGGTTCGCCTTGATCGAGAACGAGCAGCGCATCGGCCAAGCCGTCCGGAACCTTCGCGGTGCCCTCACGCGCCTCGAGGGGTAGGGGTCCTGGCGTTCAGTCATCGAGTTCCCAGTTCCGGCTGCGCTCGACTGCCCGCTGCCAGCGGGCGTAGGCGGCGTCGGCAACGCTGCGGTCGCGGTTGGGGGTGAACTCGCCATCAGAGGCCCAGTTGGCAGTCACGTCGGCGGGGGAACTCCACACGCCCTCGGCCAGGCCGGCGAGATAGGCCGAGCCGAGCGCAGTGGTCTCGGCAACCTTGGATCGAATCACCGGCACGCCGAGTTGGTTGGACTGGAACTGAAGCAAGAAGTCCATCACCGAGGCGCCGCCGTCAACGCGGAGATCACGAACCCCGGTGCCCGACGCTGAGGCCATCGCGTCGACCACGTCTCGGGTCTGGTACGCCATCGACTCGACAGTTGCCCGCGCGATCTCAGCCCGACCAGTGCCCCGAGTGATACCGACGATCGTGCCGCGTGCGCGCGCATCCCAGTACGGCGAGCCGAGGCCGGCAAGGGCTGGGACGAAAACAACACCGCCCGTGTCGTCGACCGATGCGGCGAGGGGTCCAGTCTCGGCGGCGTCATCAATGATCTGGAGCCCGTCGCGCAACCACTGGATGGCGGCGCCGGTCACGAAGATCGCACCTTCGTAGGCGTAGGTGGTCTTCCATTCGCCGCCCTCGTCAAGGGTCCATGCGACCGTGGTGAGAAGACCTTCGACCGGTTCAGGGCAGACCGGGCCGACGTTCATGAGCACGAACGAACCGGTGCCATAGGTGTTCTTGGCCTGACCCGGCTCGAAGCACGCCTGCCCGAAGAGCGCAGCCTGCTGATCGCCCGCAATACCGCTGACCGGGATCCCGCTGGGGATCGGGAGGTTGTCCGTGGTGACACCAAACCGCCCAGATGACGGCCGAACCTTGGGGAGGGCCGACATCGGGACGTTGAGGAGGTCGCACATCTCGTCACTCCATCGCATCTCGCGGATGTCGAAGAGCAGGGTACGGCTGGCGTTGGTGGTGTCGGTGATGTGGACCCCACCGGTGAGTTTCCAGACGAGCCAGGAATCGATCGTTCCGAACGCAAGATGCTCGTCCGCTTCCACGCCGCCCTCGGTCAGCAGCCACTCGAACTTGGTGCCCGAGAAGTACGGGTCGAGAACGAGGCCGGTGGTCGAGCGGACAAGGTCGAGGTAGCCCGCCTCCTGGAGTGCTTCGCATCGGGCGGCGGTGCGACGGTCCTGCCAGACGATCGCGTTGTGGCGCGGCACGCCGGTGCGCTTGTCCCACAACACCACGGTTTCTCGCTGGTCAGTAATCCCAATCGCAGCGATGGGTTGATCGAGACGCCCGATGAGTTCAGCGAGGGTAGCGACGACGGCCTGCCAGATCTCCTCGGCGTCGTGTTCGACCCATCCGGGTTGGGGGAAGTGCTGGGTGAACTCTCGGTAGGCGAAGCCGAGGGGGGTTCCTTCCTCGCTGACGGCGAAGGAACGGACACCGGTGGTGCCTGCGTCGATACTGATCACAATTGCCATGGCTTCGGACGATACCGCTCTCGGCTGGCCTCGGCGGCGGTAGCGTCGGCAGAGTGACCTCCCCCCAGATCGACACGATCGGTGTGCTCACCAGCGGCGGCGACTGCCCCGGCCTGAACGCGGTGATCCGCGGCGTCGTTCGCAAGGCCGAGCGAGAGTTCGGATGGCGGACCCTCGGTTTCCATGATGGCTATCGGGGTCTTGTCGAAGACAGCTCTGAGGATCTGACCGTCGAAGGGTGCCGGGGCATCCTGCCCCGGGGCGGCACGATCATCGGCACCAGTCGATTCACGCCCTTCATGTTCGACGACGGCCTCGCTCGAGCCCGTGAGACCATGGAGACCAACGGCGTTGATGCGCTGGTCGTGGTGGGAGGGGAGGGCAGCCTGTCATGCGCCCACGAACTTGCTGAGGCCGGTATTCCAATTGTTGGGGTACCAAAAACGATCGATAACGACATCGGGCTCACCGAGCGAACATTTGGGTTCGACACGGCCGTGCAAATCGCGACCGATGCGATCGATCGTCTTCACACCACCGCCGAGTCGCACAACCGGGTGATGGTTGTTGAGGTCATGGGACGTCATGTCGGTCACATTGCGACATGGGCGGGGATGGCAGGCGGCGCAACCATGACCCTCATTCCCGAGGAGCCCTTCGACATCGCCGAGGTGTGCGAGGCGCTGCAGCGGCGGCACGCCCGGGGCAAGTTCGCGTCGATCGTGGTTGTCGCTGAGGGTGCGATTCCCGCACCGGGGACGCTCGATGTGCCCGAACCGGCAGTCGATCAGTACGGCCACAAACGCCTCGGTGGGATTTGCAACGTCGTTGCGGCCGAGATCGAGCATCGGACGGGCTTTGAGACCCGGGTGACCGTGCTCGGCCATGTTCAGCGTGGCGGCACGCCGACGTCGTTCGATCGAGCGCTCTCGAGTTGGTACGGGGTGGAGGCGGCCAACGCAGTTGCCGATGGCGAGTTCGATTCGATGGTGGCGTTCCAGGGCGGCACGATGGTTCGCGTCCCGCTTGGCGAGGCCATCGGTGAACTCAAGTACGCAAGCCCGGAACTTCGAGCAGCGGCTCGGTCGTTCTTCGCTTAGCGGAATCTCCCGCCGACGTCAGGAATCGCCGTCACCGGCGTCGGGATCCGGGGTTGTTGTGGTCGGCGGTGCCGTCGCTACGGGCGGAACGAAGTCTGGGTCGTAGGTCTCGAAGTCGGAGCGGTCGAGGACTTCCTCGGAGTCGCCGCCTTCGGTCGGCAGGGTTGCCGCCTGCCCGTCGATCCGAATACGCACTGCACGGACTGCATCGTCCTCGGGAAGGCCGGTAGCGGTGTAGACGAGCTGGGCAATCGCATCGCGAAGTGCTTCGGCTGGGACTTCGATCGGTTCGCCGTCGTCGTCGACCGCCACGATGTCGATGATCGCTACTTGGTTTTCGTTGACGAACGCCTCCGTCAGCTGGAAGTCGCTCAACGCGCTGAACCACCCGAATTCAACCTCTTCTTCGGTTCGAATGTCCGGGACACCTGGGCCTCGGAACAGCAGGCCGATTTCCTGCTCGAACCCGGCGAACGGGTCGAGTTCGCGGGCGACGGGCACGACGACCGTGCGGTCCCCGTCGTTGCGAAGCAGGAAGATCTCGACCGGTTCGGTCAGGGGACCAGGGTCGATGGTCGTCGTGACCTGGGCGTCGCCGCGAAGCACTTCGGGAAGCGCCCTCGTGTCGATCAGTGCCGCTTCGTCGTCGGTTGGCAGCGAGCACGCCCCGATCCCGACGGCGAGTGCCATTGCGGCGACAAGATGACGGATCGGTCTCATGACCACTCGCTCTCGTCGTCATCAAGGGCGTCGAGGTCGCCGATCGGTAGCTGGACAACGAAGCGGGCACCTGCAGCTTCGTCGAGTCGATCCTCGACCCAGATGGTCCCCCCATGGAGTCCGACATGCTCGGCGATGAGCGCGAGCCCCAGTCCGGATCCGGTGCCTTGCCCGCGCCGCCCGCCCGCACTCCCGCGTGAAAAGCGATCGAAGATGATGTCGCGCTCGGCGACCGGCACGCCGGGCCCCTCGTCCTCGACGGCAACCTGCGCGCCACCGTCGACGGGCTCGACGATGACTTCGGTGGTTCCGGCGCCGTACTTGGCAGCGTTGTCGATGAGGTTCGACACGACCTGGGCGAGCCGACGCTTGTCGCCAACGATCACGAGGTGATCCATGCTTGGTGGCCGGAGCGACACCTCGTAGGGCGAGTGCTGCACCGTCTGCCGGACAAACTCGACGAGATCGATGGCTTCGGAATGCAGCCGGGCGGTTCCGACGTCGTACCGGCTGATCTCGAGGAGATCTTCGACGAGGACGGTGAACCGGGCGACGTCGTCGGTCAGGAGGTCGAGTGCCGTCTGGGAGCGCTCGTCCATCGAAGCCCGACTGTTGTTGAGGACTTCGACCGACGCATTGAGGGTCATCAGCGGGGAACGCAGCTCGTGGCTGACCTCGGACGCGAAACGGGCGTCGCGTTCGATCCGGTCTTCGAGCGAGCGGGCCATGCCGTTGAAGCTGGCGGTGAGCGAGGCAAGGTCGGTGTCGGCTGGCGGGTCGAGTCGGGTGTCGAGTTCGCCGGCTGCCAGGGACTCAGCGGCAATGCGGACTTCGGCCAGGGGGGTCAAGGCACGCCGGGACGCCCAGGAACCGAGCGCTGCCGAGAACAGGGTCGCAACCGCGGAAACGCCGAGCACGATGATGCCAAGCGAGCGCAGTGCGGCCTCGACGTCGGCAGTGTCGACCGCCTCGTAGTAGTCGGCGTCGAGGTTGGGGAGCGGCACGCCGTACAGGATCGTGGGGTCACCGTCGAGCTCGACCCGAATCTGCGCCGCCCGTCCAGCCTCAACCCGGTTGCGAAGCGAAACAGGCACGAGATCCTCGTTGAACTCCAGCGGATCGCTGGCTCGCCATTCGGCGCCGATGCGCACGAGCGGAGCCGACCGGTCGGTGATCGTCAGCGACCCGAAGATCTGCTCCACTTCGTCGATCGCCGTGTCGGGCCCGAGTCGGCCCCACACTCGCTCGGCGTTTCGAGTCATCACCGCAAACGCTTGTTCCTCGCGGTCATCCACAAGGTTCTGGCGGGCGAGGGTGAGCGTCGACAGTGCAATCGCCAACGAGAGCAGCAGCCCGCCGGCCGCGTACAGGCCGGTGATGCGGGCCCGCAGGCCGAGGCGACCCCACAGGCGTCGCAACACGACTCAGGACTGCAGCTTGTAGCCGAGGCCCCGCACCGTGACGACATAGCGGGGGTTCGCGGCATCGGGCTCGATCTTGGTGCGGAGTCGGCGAACGTGGACGTCGACCAGGCGCCCATCGCCGAAGTAGCCGTATCCCCAGACCCGCTCGAGCAGGACTTCGCGGCTCAACACTCGGCCGGGGTTCGTGGCGAGCTCGACGAGAAGACGGAACTCGGTCTTGGTCAGATGAACCTCGTCGCCAGCGAGGCGAACCACCCCTTCTTCGGGGATGATCTCGAGGTCGCCGAACACCATGTGTGGGGTGGCCGGGTCGGTGGAGCGAGCGCGGCGGAGGAGGGCTCGGATCCGAGCCGACAGTTCTTTCGGGGCGAACGGCTTGGTGAGGTAGTCGTCGGCCCCGGCTTCGAGTCCGGCGACCACGTCGTGGGTGTCGGCTCGGGCGGTCACCATCACGATCGGGACATCGCTGACTCGCCGGATCGAGCGACAGACGTCGAATCCGTCGATACCCGGCAGCATGATGTCGATCAGGACGACGTCGGCGGCTTGGGCGGTGAAGGCGTTGAGCGCGTCCTCGCCGCTCGCCGCTTCTTCGACCGTCCAGCCCTCGTCTTCGAGGGCGAGACGTACCGAGGTTCTGATGCGCTCGTCGTCTTCAACCGTGAGGATCCGCGTTCCCATTTCCCCGATGCTTGCAGATCCGGGGGCATCGCGGGGCGCACGTGCCCGAAATGGGAATGGCGGTCCAGTCAGGTGGCGTGGACGCCGACCCGCTTCAGAAGGGTGCTGAAGATCGCTGGACCAGCGGCGATGAACGGACCGCCCTCGCTGCGGTGGTCGGCAGTCAGGCCTCCGGCTTCCCGTATGAGAAGTCCTCCAGCCGCAATGTCCCAGTCGCTGACGCCGATCTCGTAGTACCCATCGAGGCGGCCCATGGCAACGGCGCAACAGTCGAGCGCCGCACCACCGAACCGTCGGATGTCGGCAATGTCGGGGAGAAGTCCACGCAGGAGTTCAGCCTGCGCCGTGCGAACGGCCGGTTGATAGTTGAAGCCGGTCGCGAGGACGGCCCGGCTCATGTCGCCGGGCGACGACACGCCGATCGGGTCACCGTTGCAGGTCGCACCACCCCCCAGAACGGCCTCAAACCGTTCGGAACGAATCGGGTCGTGGATCACGCCGACCGAGTCGATGCCATCCATACGGGCTGCGATGGAGACCGAGAAACCGGGAAGGTCTCGGATGAAGTTTGTCGTTCCGTCGATTGGGTCAATCACCCAGACGACACCCGTATCGGACGGCTTGTTGGCTCCCTCCTCGCCGAGGAGTCCGTCTCCGGGGCGGGCACTCATCAAGAGATCAACGATGGTGGCTTCCGACCATCGATCGATCGCCGTGACCATGTCGCTGACGCTCGACTTGGTGTCGATGCCAAGATCGCCACGATCTGGCGCAGCCAGGGTTGGGACGACGGCATCGGCCGCCGCGTTGGCGAGCGCCAGCAAGTCGCCGAGGGCAACCTCGGAAGTCACGACCCGGGCCGGCGCGCCGTTTCGGTCGCCTTCCACTCACTCATCGCCCGGATGGTCAGGACGGCGACGACCGCAACGCCTGCTGCGGCGCCAATCGCCGACGCGAGTCCGACAAGCCCGGCGTAGGTCGCACAGCCGTCATCGCACTGCAGATCCATGAAGGCGTAGCCGATCAGACCGCCACACAGCCCGGCGACCACGATCGCAACGACGGCGAGCAGTCGCGCCACAAGGGGCGGTGCCGCATTAGGAGCGGTCGAGTCGGGCCGAGGTCCAGAGGGGGAGTCCATCGCCGAGGAGTCTACCGACCGGTGTTGGCGGGGTCGGCGTCGGAGTCGCCCTAGAGTTGGCGGTCCGTGCGTGTTCTGGTTGTCCTTCCCACCTATGACGAAGCCTCCAACATCGTCGAGGTGTTGGAACGGCTCCGGGCAGCCGTTCCCGAGGCAACCGTGCTCGTCGTCGACGATGCCAGCCCGGACGGTACGGCTGACCTTGTCGAGTCGGTCGCTGAGCGTCTCGGCCCAGTGTCGGTGATGCGGCGTCCGGCAAAGTCGGGCCTCGGCTCGGCCTACCGAGATGGGTTCCGACAGGGCATGCAGGAAGGGTTCGATGTCCTCGTCGAGATGGACTCCGACCTCTCCCATGATCCCGCCGCTCTCCCTACCCTCCTCGCTGCCGTCGAGAACGGGGCCTCGCTTGCGCTCGGAAGTCGCTACGTGCCGGGCGGGTCCATCCCTGACTGGTCCTGGCACCGCCGGGCGCTGTCTCGCTGGGGCAACCGCTACGCCGCCCTGGTACTCGGAAATCGGTTGGCTGATGCGACGAGCGGCTACCGGGCCTATGCGGCAACGGCGCTGGCCGAGATCGATTTCCACACGGTGCAGGCCGACGGGTACGGCTTCCAGATCGAAATGGCGTACCGCGTTCAGCGGACCGGTGGACGAATCGAGGAGATCCCGATCTCGTTCACCGATCGGATCCGGGGCGAGTCAAAGATGTCGGGTCGCATCGTTGTTGAGGCGCTCATCCTGGTCACCTGGTGGGGCCTGCGAGATCGCGTGTTGAGGTTCGGGCGCTGAACGACGACTGTGTAACGGTCGTCGCCGCCGCCTGCCATGCTTGACCCATGCGTCGGTGGCACGTAGCCGGAGGTTTGTTGGTCGATCAGCGCGGTCTGCTGCTCGTTGCCAACCGGCGGCGGGGCGGGTCGGTCGATTGGTCAACGCCCGGAGGTGTCGTCGACCCGGGGGAGACTGCGCTCGACGCGCTGAGCCGAGAAGTGTTCGAAGAGACGGGCTTGACGGTTCCCTCGTGGGATCGGCTCTGCTGGGAGGTCGAGGTCGAGTTCGTCGACATGGACATGCATCTCCATGCCGAGGTTCATGTCGCCACAGGCTTCCGCGGTGAGCTGCGGTTCGACGATCCCGACGGCATCGTGCATGACGGCCGTTTCGTCGATGCCTCGTCGGCGTCGCCCTACCTGGCGACCGGTCCGGCGTGGATCCGTGACCCGCTGGATGCGTGGTTCGAGGCGCCATGGGACACCCCGGTCGTGTTTCGTTACGCAGCCCACGGTGTGTCAGCGTCCCAGTTGCGGGCCGAGCGACTCGATCCGTGAACGCCCCCGACACGTTCAGCGGTCCGCCGCCGGACGGAACCCTCGGCTTCCTGCATGTCGATATGGACGCGTTCTTTGCGTCGGTCGAGCTTCTTCGGCGCCCTGACCTTCGGACTGAGCCCGTCGTTGTTGGGGGGACCGGCGATCGCGGTGTTGTTGCCGCTGCGAGCTATGTCGCTCGGTCGTTTGGCATCCGCTCGGCGATGCCGACCTCGCAGGCCCGACGGCTCTGCCCGCACGCCGTCTTTCTTCCCGGTGACCATGGCCATTACGAGGAGGTCAGCCGACGGGTCATGGCCGTTCTGCGCGACGTGACCCCGTTCGTCGAACCCTTGTCGCTCGACGAGGCGTTCCTCGACGTTCGCGGCGTGCTGCACGGGACCACGACGGCGCCGGAGCTCGCCGCGGAGATTCGAGAACGGGTCTGGGAGGCCGAGGGGCTGACCTGCTCGATCGGTGTCGCCCGCAGCAAGTTCCTTGCCAAGCTTGCAACGGAACGGGCCAAGCCCCGCGCCAGCGCATCAGGCCCAGTGTTCGGACGTGGTGTTCATGTCGTCGCCATCGGCACCGAACTCGATTTCCTTTCGCCCATGCCAGTGCGGGACCTCTGGGGCGTCGGCCCCGCGACGGAAGCCAAGCTCTCACAGATCGGCATCGAGACGGTCGGAGATCTGGCCGCTCAGCCCCCGGACCGGTTGATCGCGGCACTCGGGACCGGTTCAGGCGCCCAGCTCCACCGTCTTGCCCTCGCCATTGATGATCGGCCCGTCGTCGTCGATCAACGGGCGAAGTCGATCGGGCATGAAGAAACTTTTCCGAAAGACCTCACCGATCCCGATGTCGTTGGCCGCGAGCTCGTTCGGATGGTCGATGCCGTCGCCTCTCGGCTCCATCGCAGCGGTGTCGTTGGTCGCACGGTCACGCTGAAGGTGCGGTACGGGGACTTCACAACGATCACCCGGTCGTCGACACTTCGCGAGCCGACCGATCGAGCCAACATCGTGAGGTCCACTGCCGAAGCGCTTCTGGCCAAGCTCGACTTGGGGCCCGGCGTGCGGTTGCTGGGAGTGTCGGTGAGCCAGCTCGGCGAGCCGGTCGCCCAACAGCTGTCGCTCGACGATGCCGGGCGGCCTGGTTTGAACGAGGCCGACGATGTGGTTGAAGCGATCCGAGATCGTTTCGGCGGCGATGCGATCGGCCCTGCGACCCTTGCCCGCCCCGGTGGGAGGCTCGACCGCATGGAGAAAGGGCAGCAGCAGTGGGGTCCAGACGACCTGTGATCTTCCTGACGCCCGCGTTGTTGAGGGGTGCGGGCTGTGCGACACTGGGAGGAGGCCAGCGAGGAGAGATCGTGCCGCTTTCTGAGGACGAGCAGCGCATTCTGAGTGAGATTGAGGATCACCTCTACGAGAGCGATCCTGAACTCGCGCGCGAGGTCAGCCAGACCACGATCTACACCCATGCGTTCCGCAACCTCAAGTGGGCCTCCTTCAGCTTCATCGTCGGTGCCACCCTGATGATCGCCTTGCTGTCAACCTCGTTCGTCTTCTCCTTCGTCGGCGTGCTGGTGATGCTGGTCAGCCTGCTGTGGTTCTTCGACAATGCGCAGAAACTCGGCCGGGCCGGCCTGGAACAGATGACCTCGGGCATGCGCGGGGCAGGGATCCGGGATGCCTTCGGGGGCGCGGGGGCAAAGATGCGGGACCGCTTCAACCGCCCTGAAGACGAGCAACCCTAAGTTTCTTTGCCCAGGCCGTCGTTGGGTCGGCGTGGCTTGTGCGTCGCAAGAAGGTGGCGTTCTCCGCTGGAACGGATCAGCGGCCTGCGGTGATCAGCGGCGACTGAGCGTTCGCGGGTCGAGTGCGTCAGCCCAGCGACGGGTGACGGTGAGTTGGTTGCGGCAGACCTCGTCGACGCGAGCCGCCGCCTTCTGCGCAGTGACGGCCGGCTTGATGGCATCGTCGAGGTCGGCGTACCGCACGATGGTGACCGACTCGGCGAGCTCCTCGATCGGGCCGACCGGGACGGCGCCGTGCTTGGCGCGAGTCGCAAATTCGACGGGTGTCTCGGCCGCCCCGATGTCGATCCTGATCAGGCGAAGTGCCAGGGTGGCATCATCCCAGGCCAATTCGGTTCGCGCCGCCGGGTCGTCCGCCACCTGCGCAAGGCGACGGCGACGGAGAAGCCAGCGCAGCGCAGGAACGACGCCGACGAGCGCGAGCACGGCAGCCCCGATCGCGAAGAACGGGAGGATGGCGCCGAGATCGGTGCCGTTGTCGCCGGCGGTGGTGGCTGGCGCAGTGTCGTCGCTCGGCCGCTCAACCCCTTCGATGTCAGCGAAGTCGCCACCGTCGGTGTCACCCTCGAAGGTGGGGGCGGGCAGCGTCGTGGGCGTGGCCAGGTTCGAGCCGCGAGCGGCCTCGTCGTTGAAGCCGAACTGCTGGGGGCTGGCCAGCCCTGCGAGCTGGGTATTGATGGCGGGCGCACGGCCAGGGGTGGGATCAAGGGCGACCCATCCGACGCCAGCGAAATACACCTCGGGCCAGGCGTGGGCATGGGTGCCGCGCACCACGAACTCTTGGCGGCTGTTGTCCCAGTCGCCCCAGGTAAACCCCACGGCAACTCGAGCGGGGATGCCGATCGACCGCACCAGCGCAGCGAAGGTTGCGGCGAACTGTTCGCAATAGCCGCGGTTCACATCGAACACGAACGCTTCCATGCTGCTGAGGCTGTGCCGGGCCGAGACGTCGAGGTCGTAGGTGAAGTTCGCAGGGTCCAAGAAAAAGGCCTGAAGGGCGAGGACCCGTTCGTAGTCGGTGGCGGCACCGGCGGTTTGGGCTCGCGCCAATTCGGTCAGGCGCGGGCTCCAGCACCCATCGTTGCTCGTCTCGCCATCGGCGCAGGTGCGCGGCAGGGCCGTGAGTCCGGCGATGAAGTTCGGATCGAGTCCGGCGGTTGCATCGGCGGGAAGGTCCGACGGGTCGACGCTCGGGACCGCTGACTCGATGACGTAGGTAAATCCACCTGCGGCCGCGTTCTCGGAGTCGCGGTCGATTACGAGGGCTCCGGTCTCGACCTCATACTCAAGGTCGACCCCATCTGTGGTGTCGACGACCCGACTGACCTCGTAGGCGGCGGGAAGATAGATCCCCCCGAGTCGCTGGGTGGTGATTTCCTGTCGCACCGGACGCCGCGAGACGGACGCATCGAGATCAGAGCCGACCGGACCGGTCGCTTGATCAAAGTTGCTCGAGCGTCGCCACTCGTCGCCATCGAAGTTGGTCAGTGCCATCTGGCGCCAGTAGTGGCGGTCGCGGTTGGGGTCGTCGACCTTGACCGAGAACATCTCGACCTCGCTCTGCGTCACGAGGTTGGCATTGATGGAGACGAGCGGGCTGGTGACAAAGCGAGTGGAGGGGCCATTGTCCCAGTCGGACGGGTCAAGTAGTTGGTCGCCAGCGTCGGGTAGTGCCGGGCCGGCCGCAGCTCCGACCCCAAGCGCGAGCGTCAGGCCCAGCGCGCCTGCCCGCATCGTTGCGGAGAGCCCGGCCCCGGCCCCCGACGCAATCCAGACCTCATCTCGGCTCTGGTGAGCAAGGCGTATCGACAGCATGACGGCGCCGACCGCGCCGGCGAAGAGGGCTGCGTGGAGCACCGGGCGATCGCCGGTTCCGAGCAACGCAGTGAAGACGAAGAGGATCGATGCCGGTATGACCGCCTCGGGCGAACTCCGCAGCCGGAAGGCGGCCCAGTCTGCCAGCGCTGCGCTCCACCACAGTGTCGCACCGGCGGCGACCACGAAACCGCGTTGTGGCTCGACGGGAGCTTGTTGGTCGGCGAAGGCGTCCCACGCCGGATCGAGATCGGTTCGGAGGAGGTCCAGGGTCGTTTGCCACGGGATAATCGAACTGCTTGTCTCCGGAAACAGGACGAGGTTGCCGACCACGAGCATCCCGGCCGCGGACACCAGCGCGGAGACGCCCATGCCGAAGCCAGCGCGGCGGACCATCAGCGCGAGAAGGTGCGATGCGGTCACGAGAAGGAGAAGGTCCGGGAGATACGAACGATCGACAAACAGCCGTTCCAGCCCGAACGCCACGATGACGGTCAGGGCAACGATAGAGATCTCGGTAAGGACCTCGCTGGTGTGACGAAGCTTCATCGGGCTGACGCCCCCGATGCCGTTCGACCCAGCCGCCACAGCCGGCTGAGTTGGCCGGGACCGGAAAGATGGATCCATGTGCCGGTGGTGGTTCCGTTCGTGTCAGCCACGCCCCAGCCTTCGGTGTCGACGGTGACGACGACCGCAGCCCGAAGCCGCTGGGCGATTCGGCGCCGAGCCGCAGCATCGGTCGCGAGTTGAGGGTCAGCAGAAACCGCAACGACCAGGCCCGAGCCGGCCGGGACGGTTGGATTGATCGTCTCGTCGCCACCTTCGAGCAGGGCGAGAAACTCAAGCAGCGCGTCGAGTTGTGTCGGGCCCGCAACCAGTGGCGTAGATCGACCGTCCGTGGTCTCGATTCGGGTCGAGTCGCCGGCTTCGAGCACCGACGCAGCGATCGAACCAGCGACCGATGTGGTGCGATCGAGGGCAGCCGCCGTGTCCCCGGGCGAGCGGGTGTCGATCACGATCGAGAGCGTGCCGTGCCGGGGCGGCCGGAACTGTCGCACTTGGAGTTCGTCCTGGCGTGCCGAGGATGGCCAGTGGACCTTGCGCAGGTCGTCACCAGGGACGTACTCGCGCAATCCGTCGAACTCCTCGTCGCTCAAGCCGAGTGATTGTCGGAGTTCTTCACCCAGGAGGGGGTCATTGCCGGCGGGGACGCGGATGGGCGGCAGTGACTCGAGCGGCGGATGAACGATGAGGCGGGCTCGGGTATCGAGACGGTGGCGGCGGCGAGCAAGCCCGAGTCCGTCGGTATCGATGATGTCGATCGGCCCGAGTTCGAGCACGCCCCGTCGTGCCGTCGGGAGTCGGTACGCACCCTGCATGGTTCCGTCTCGCCCCGGGATCGGTGCGATGGCGAGGTGCACGCCGTTGGTTCCGGTTACGGCGTCACGGAGCTTGAGCAGAGGGGACCGCCAACGGGAGCAGTTGATGATCTCGAGATCGACCCGAGCGGGCTCCCCGGCCGGGACCTGTGGCGGCGTCAGGCGCCGGGCGATTGCAATGCGACTCGGTCGCACGCGACGAAGAAGCAGGGCCAGCATTGGCGCCGAAAGGGCGGCAACTCCGACGACGAGAAACTCGATCACCCCGAACAGGCGCCCGGCCACGATGAACGCTGGCCCGACGGCTAGGAGTCCCCAGCCGGCACGGGTCGGCATGTCAGCCGTTGCCCGGACGGGGCACAGGAACCGTGTCGATGATGTCGGTCACCACATCGCTCGGCTTCGTGCCCCGCATCCGCCCCTCGGGGGTGACCAAGAGGCGGTGAGGCATCACATGGCGAGCGAGTCGCTTGACGTCGTCGGGGGTGGCGTAGGTTCGGTCCTCGGCTGCGGCATGGGCCCGCACGACCCGCTGCAGGGCGACCACACCGCGCGGTGAGAGTCCGAGGCCGAGCCCCGGGTGCCGGCGGGTGGCTTCGGCCAGGTCGAGGAGATAGTTCTGCAGGGCGGGGGCGAGGTAGACCTGCTCGAGCGACGCCGCCATCTCGCTGACCTGGGCCGCGCTCAGCACGGGCTGGAGCTGGTCGGCCGGCTCGGAGTTGTCGCCGCGGGACTGCAGGATCTCGAGTTCGGCATCCCGCCCCGGATAGCCGATCTCGAGCCTCATCAGGAATCGGTCGAGTTGGGCCTCCGGAAGGGCGTAGGTGCCCTCATGCTCGATGGGGTTCTGTGTGGCGATCACCATGAACGGTGTGGGGAGCCGGTGGGTCACGCCGTCGGCCGTCACCTGGCGTTCGGCCATCGCTTCGAGCAGCGCTGACTGGGTCTTGGGTGAGGCGCGATTGATCTCGTCGGCGAGCAGGACATTGCTGAACACCGGCCCGGGACGGAACTCGAACGCGTCGCTCGACCGGTTCCAGACGCTCACGCCG
>Ga0255767_1000169_pt1 | contig 56070 bp, 38 predicted proteins | sample 071ome_24_FD_179967 | JGI IMG/M metagenome (GOLD analysis project Ga0255767, IMG submission 179967) | Coastal salt marsh microbial communities from the Groves Creek Marsh, Skidaway Island, Georgia - 071402CT metaG (version 2) | ecosystem: Environmental > Aquatic > Marine > Intertidal zone > Salt...
AAAAGCGGTAAAAGCGGTAGAAGCGGTAGAAGCGGTAGAAGCGGTAGAAGCGGTAGAAGCGGTAGAAGCGGTAGAAGCGGTAGAAGCGGTAGAAGCGGTAGAAGCGGTAGAAGCATAAACAACAGCATTGGTAGCGAAAAATCTTGCGAAAGTAGCGAGCACAACCCCGGTCAGTAAGCGCGTTAGAATGTGAGGAATTGTGGCTAACTCCTGCTAAACGATAGCAGCGGGAATAGAGACCCGCCTAAACGAATGCGATTTAGGTTGGATAGCCATAGAGAGGGTGGCTGACGCTAGCGCAAATTCAAAAGGCACAAGGATTTGGCTAGCAACTTCGGCGTCAAGTTTTAGAAGGACCTGTATAAGCTCCTGTATAAATTAAGGAAGGACGATGGATCATGTAACTGTTCAGGGCACCGATGAGGATGTCAAAGCGGCGCTGCTCGACGTCAATTTGCCCAATCTCTTGTTGTCGATGTATTGCATCACTGGTGATCAAACTTGGATCGCACAAGATCAAGCGCCAGCGCCCGTTTTGGCGCCCGAAGGCAGTTTGTTTCCTGACGATACGGGAGGCTACAACGAAGCGCAGGCAGATGCGATTCGAGCATCAGCGGCAAAGGTACTAATCGCCCTTCGCGACGGCGAACGAACGCCAGGGTCGGTCCCAAATCCAGAGCAGTTCCGCGAACTCCTCGAGTATGGCATGGGTGAAGAGGTTACGAGTGGCTATGCCAACATGCTGCTTGAGGAGACGGGGCTAATAGACCGAGATCAGAATTGGCTCCCGGTGATGAGCCGAACGGATGCGGCAAAGCGTGCAGACTTCGAGGTGCTCATTATTGGCGCCGGGATGTCCGGATTAGGAATGGCAGCGAAGCTGAAGAGAGCTGGCATTTCCTTCACGATTATTGAGCGAAACGATCAGGTTGGTGGCACCTGGTACGAAAACCGCTACCCCGATTGCGGTGTTGACACCCCGAATCATTTCTATTCGTACTCCTTCCATCGCAACCCGGATTGGTCGGGCTACTTTTCGAAGCGTGATGAGCTGTTTGCTTACTTTGATCGGTGCGCCGATGAGTTTGGCGTCCGGGATCAGATCCTGTTTGAGACGGAAGTGACGCGCCTTCAATACGATGAGATCAATCAGTCGTGGCAAGTGCACCTCAAGCGAGGCGATGGCGAGACTGAGGTGAGAACAGCTAACGCTGTGGTCTCGGCCGTAGGTCAGTTAAATCAACCTTCGATGCCGGACATTCCTGGGTTGGAGGACTTCAAGGGTGACCAATGGCACTCCGCCAGATGGCAGACCAAGGATCTAGCGGGACTGAAAGTCGGGGTGATCGGCACAGGATGTAGTTGCGTCCAGTTGCTACCCAAAACGGCCGATCAGGCCGAGCATACCCGTGTGTATCAGCGTACCCCTCACTGGGTGGCGCCGTCCCGGGATTACTATCGATCAGTGGAGCCAGGCCTGATTTGGGCCTTAAAGCACATTCCTTTCTACGCGGAGTTCCATCGTGCGCGGATGATTCTAGTCTTCGCAGACCGCTCTTGGCCGGCTGTGGTGGGAGATCCTGCCTGGGAAGACCAATCACTGTCGATGAATGAAGCCAACCACGGCATGCGCGAAGCACTTACCGCATTCATGCGAGAAAGCCTCGGCTCGAAGCAAGACTATCTCGAGCACTGCGTGCCGAACTTTCCAGTATGGGGTAAGCGACTGATTGTCGATAACGGGTGGTATGAGACCCTCGCTCGTGAGGATGTCTCGCTCGAAACGGATGGCATCGAGCGCGTGACGGCGACAGGGATTCAAACCTCGACTGGAGAACATCATGAATTGGACGTCATCATTCATGCGACTGGATTCAAGGCCAATCACTTTTTGATGCCCATGGAAGTCATCGGCCGAGGTGGGCAAACCCTGGGTTCCGCTTGGGGTAACGCGCCAAGCGCTTACAAGGGCTCCCATATGCCGGGGTTTCCTAATTTATTTTGCTTGTATGGCCCTAACACCAATATCGTTCACGGCGGCAGCATCATTTATCAAATCGAATGCCAGATTCACTATGTCATGCAGTGTTTGGCCCTAATGCTTGAGAAGTCTTTGGACGCGCTGGATGTCAGAGCTGAGGCCAATGCCAGCTACAACAACGACGTGCAGGCTCGATCCGCCAATCTGGCATGGGGGCATCCCAACGTGCAGAGCTGGTACAAAAACAGTGATGGCCAAGTGATCAACAACTCTCCTTTTAGTCTGCAAGAGTTTTGGGAAGTGACCCACGACATCACTCCGGAGGATTTCGAGCTGCTTCATGCAGGCAGTAACGCGGCCACTGATTAGCGCTGGGGCTAGGGCCCAGCAAGCACTAGCTGAGTTGGGTGAGCGCCGGCAGAGTCGTTGCGATGAGAGCGGTTGCAGCAAGTCGGTTGAACCATCGCTGGCGCGCTCCTTTTTTTAGGTATTGTGAGATCCAGCTGCCTCCATAGGCCCATAGCATGGCCGAACTAGTCGTCACCAGAAAGAAGACCATGAGAATCAGCCCAACGACCTCGTCGTTCTGGGCTTGATCGCCGGCGTAGGCCGTAATCGCGCTGACGATCACAACGACGCCCTTGGGGTTGATCCACTGAAAGGCAGCAGCCTCAATAAACCGCATCGGCCTACCCCGTGACTCTTCCTCGCTCGGCTCCATGTTCCAAAATTGATAGGCGAGATAGCCAATAACGAGCAGGCCACCGAGTTGCAGCGCTTGCATCACCTGAGGAATCTCGCCCAACACCCACCCTAGACCCAGGCAGGCAAGCAGTACGATAAGCAGGAAGCCAACGATGACGCCAAATACATGGGGGAGGGTGCGCTTAAAACCAAAGTTGGCGCCTGATGCAGATAGCAATAAATTATTGGGGCCAGGCGTGAATGCAGCCACCGCAGCAAAGGTAAAGAAAGAGAGGAGTGTCGTTGAATCCACGACGAATGACCCGAAGAATGACCGGAGCGAGAGTATAGCGGAGATGAGCCACGCGCCAATGACAGAGCCGCGTAACCGGGTGCCAACTAGTGATGCCGGGCATTAGACCCCGCGTTAGGAACGCTTGGCACGGGTCTTCTAGTCAACGGGCAGCCAGTGAATGAGCAGCCAGGCAAAGATTGAGCTTACCTTACGCGGTTGGCAACTGAATGCTCTCTGAAGGGCGACAAGTAAAGATCAAACAAGCAGTAACCAACCCGTGTTGGCAACAGATAAATAAACGTCAACATAGAAAAACAGGTGATGGGGTCGTGCGTGAGGAGGCTGTGTGTGGAAAGACCTGGCCCTATCAACTTATCAATCGCAATGGTAACCAGAGGATGGAGAGCAAATGATGAATAAAAAGGTTCCGCTGGCGATGCAAGACTTTGCCACAAATAAATTGAACCTCCTTTGTCTGGCCAAAGTTTGGTTGGGCGCTTGTCTCCTTGGAGTGGCTAGCTTCGCTGCTGCTGGCTCACCGCATATTGATCAGATGCGTCTTGAGACGGGCGCGCCGGCCAAGGTCATCGATACCGGTGGGCGCACCTGGGTGGTCATGGTGCACGGTTGGAGTGGGGTACTGGACGAAGTCGGGGACTTGTATGCGAGGCAGGCTTCGCAACTGGCGGATCGAGGAATTTCGTCTATCCGCATGCAGATCCAAGGAGAGGGTGATGCCTTGCAGCAAGGCAAACCCATGGATTCCACCTTCGCTAGCCGGGTCGCTGATAGCTTGGCGGGCTATCGCTGGGTGAGACAGCATCAGCCGGGGGCGGTGATTGGGCTGCTTGGCTTCAGTTATGGCGGTCCGACCGTCATACGCCTCACAACCCTTCCAGAGGTGAATGCCGTGAGCATGGTGCTGTGGTCCAGCGCGGTTAATCCGATGGACATTCTTCGAGGCGATGCTCGAGCCAGCGGGATCAAAGCAGCCCTTGAAAATGGCGTCGGGACTTGGAATGCCTGGATGCCGATCGAGGTGACGCGGCGGCATGTGCTGGGCATGTTAGGAGAGCCCATCCTGTCAGAGTTTGGCGGCTACACGGGTGCGCTACTCACGCTTCGAGGCTCGGAGGATTATTTGCCGCAGGCGGACCAGGCGATTCTTGATGCGAGTGCCGCGTCGATGGGTACCTCGATTGTTATTCAGGGCGCAGACCATATCTTCAACGTTGTTGCCCCTGATCAAACGTTGGCTGATCAGCAATACGCGATTCGCGTTCTCGATGCGACTACGGATTGGTTTGCGGGGACGCTTAATCCGCCGGATTAATGTCGGCGAAGCGTGCTTGCAGGTGCAGTAAGGGAGCATCGAGGGCCGCGTCAATCGCTCAGCCAAAGAGGGGGTGAGTTCCAGATAGCGCTTCAGCACCTTTCAGAGGAAAAATTCTCACGAGAAAGCGGTCATGAAAATAATAGCCGTTTGGTCGCGATCGCAGCCGCACTCAGCGAACGAACCATGACCTAAGAGAGGCTGAGACAGTTGTAAAAGATGATTTCCGCTACAATCGTTGGCGCGTAAGGAAGGCATTAAGACAGTGACAAGAGGCCAGACAAGCTCGTGAATCAACTCGATCAACTCAAAATGATGACGGATGTGGTCGCAGATACCGGCGACATTGGTGCGATAAAACAGTTTGCCCCGATGGATGCAACCACCAACCCTTCATTGATCCTTAGTGCCATGGAATTACCTGATTTTGCTGGTCTAGTCAGTCAAGTTCGGAAGGATGTTCCCAAAGCATTGGACAGTCAGGGCCAAAAGCGCTGGGCCACACGAGCGCTCGCCATCGGTATTGGGGCGTCTATTCTTGAAATGATTCCTGGTCGGGTTTCGACTGAAGTGGATGCAAGACTGTCGTTTGACCAACAGGGCACGGTGGATGAGGCGAAGCGACTCATTGAGGGCTACGCGCAATTAGGGATCAGCAGCGACCGGATACTCATCAAAATCGCCAGTACCTGGGAAGGCATACAGGCAGCGGCAGCGCTCGAACGAGCAGGGATTCAATGTAATTTGACGTTGCTCTTTGGCCGCGGTCAGGCCATGGCCTGTGCCGATGCTGGTGTGTTTCTCATTTCCCCCTTTGTCGGCCGAATTCTGGACTGGCACCAGGCGAAGACCGGCCAAACGTATTCGGGGCTTGATGACCCTGGAGTGCAATCGGTCCACTGGATCTACAATTATTACAAAGCCAATGGGTTCAAAACGGTCGTGATGGGCGCAAGTTTCCGGAATAAGGGTGAAATCGAGGCGCTCGCCGGGTGCGATCGGCTGACCATCAGTCCTGGATTGCTCGCAGAACTCACCGATGATGAATCTGCGCTCCCGCGGCAATTGGATCCAAACGCTGCAGCGAGTGAGTCCAGTACGCTACTTGATGAGTCGACGTTTCGGTGGCTCCAAAATAGCGATGCAATGGCGACAGAAAAGTTGGCCGAGGGGATCCGTAAATTCGCTGCTGATCAGGAGACGCTTGAGGCTCGCTTGACGCTGTAAACAGAGCGGCACGAGATCCCCACGTACCCGTCATGCAGCGTTGATCAGTCCGCATTCAAAGATTCGTAATGAGAGCTCCGTAATAAAAGGGTTGTTCGTCTAACTCTAGAGAAAGCTCGAGGAAGCTCTAGCGAGCGGCAACGTTAGGCAAGTCGGCCCGCCTTCTCCTTTTCTACTGATGTCCTCGCCGTTATAGGTGGTTACGCTGACCCCATGCTGCTCTAGCAGGGCTTTGGTCTTTGGCAACCCAGAGAGCATCAGCGCCCGTCTTGGGCCCGTCGCAAGCACGTTGCAACCCATGTTGAGGTATTCATCGTCATCGACGGAAATTTGCTCGATGCCGTGCCGGCTGAGCCAAGCAGAAAAGCTTGCAGGGATCAGCGGCGCGTAAACGAGCGCCAAGTCCCTATCCAATGGCGAGATCATGCTCATCAAGTGGAATACATCCTGGGGATGACTAGGGGGAGGGAGAGGGACTCGATGAATTTCGACAGCGGCTCCCAGTATCGACTGAAGTTGGTCAACGCCTGCATCATTGGTGCGCGGCCCAACGCCGACTGCAAAGGTGTAATCGTCTAAACTAATAAGATCGCCGCCCTCGATGGTTCCAGGTGGCGCTATTTCCCCAATGAGCGGCAGTCCGTAGCGCTCGAGTGCTGCGGCGTTGCAAAGGGGTTCGCCCCGACGAGTAGCTCTTCCCATGTGACAGGCGATAAGGCCTTTAGGCGTTACGATGAGCGAGTCCCGGGTGTAGAGACTATCCAAAGTGAGTGCTTCCCCCTCGGGCAGCTGAATCACCTCGGCTCCGGCGTCTTTCAAGCATTGTACAAAAAAGGCATGCTCGGTCACGGCAGCGCTCAGTTCAGGGGGGCCATGAAAGCGGAGCGCTTCCCACTCGCTGGCGATTGCCGCGGCGTCCCGATAAGCTGCTTTTGGGCCGCGGACAGCGACGCGGGTCAAAGAACCATACTCGTTCAATCGAAGTCTCCTTGAGAGTCGGTCTAATAGTAACGAGGACGCGTCAATTTTGCAGTGAGTCGGGCGCATATCACCGGAGGGGGTAGCCAATGATTAAGCAAGTGGTTTTATTGAAGAAGAGAGACGATCTCACCGTCTCAGCGTTTCGCGAATATTACGAAAATCACCATCGATTGATTGGTGAAAAGTATCTAAATCCGTATGTCACGCGCTACGTTCGCCGATACCTCGAAACGCCGCCTGAGATGGACGAGGCAGCCATGCCGTATCACGTGGTCACCGAAATGTGGTTTGCCACTACTGAGGATCGGGATGCTTGTTACAAGGGGTTGTCCGCGCCGGATGCTCAGCGCGAGATCCTAGCGGACGAGGCCAAGATGTTTGCGCCCGGCGGTAAATTCTCCACCCTGCTTCTCGAGGTGGACTCTAATGTTGAATCCAACGCTGTGTAGATCGACGTGTAATTCGCCGCGTAAGGCGATGCGTAAATCAATCAGTCAATCGACAGGTAAACAAAAACCAAGGAGCCAGCTGAAATGACCCGTCAGCGGTATGTTACTGAATTTGGAATGGGCACGGATGTCCACGGCTCGGACATGACGAAAGCGGCTTGCCGGGCCGTTTCGGATGCCATCCGCCATTCGAGCTTGAATTTTTTCAAGGCATTAGGGCGAACCCCGCACGATATGGAAATCGATGTGCTGATTGGTGCCCCAGACCCAGATGCGGTGGATACGAGCGAGGTTGCTAAACAACTGCCCTATGGAACTGTGCGCGTCGAGGTGACAAAAGGCGGGCTAGCGATTTCGCCTGATGAAGGCTCGGACGCCATTGTGATCGCGAACGCGGGAGTGAAGGTCTATCTTGCTGACGCGTAATTCGTCTTTGGCCGATAAGTGAGCTGGTGATCATTGGGCAGCGCAGTCTGAAGGCCAATCCACTTTCCTCGGCTGTCGTACTGCACTTCGATGTTGAGCTTATTCGCGGCGATAATCGTTCGTCTCTCTATGGTTTCAGGGTCTGTCGAGGTGCTCATCTCCACTGGAATAAAGTCACCTGACTGAGCGTTCATGAGGAGTGCTCGTTTACTCAAATCTGTTCGCCAATAGGCAAAGCTAGATAAGCAGGGATCTCCGCTGGGTAGGTCTTTTGCGTCACCATTGACGGTGAGTGAAGGTTCGCCGCTCTGGCTACGCAGGGTTGTGGTTTGCTCGCCTTTCTTCGTATTGGTCGTCGCCTCTAGCTCAACTAGGCAGCCATCTCTCCATATTTCGCGACTGAAGTGGTCGTATTTGAAAGCGTTGAAAAAAAGGATTTTCAATGCGAAAGACGCGCGGCTCGTGACAATTTCCTCACCGGTCTCGCTCGTTGATCGCACAAATTGGTGCTCTCCGATCAAGCGATCATCGAAGAACACGTCAAAAGAGTAGGTTTCATCGCCCTTGGCGATGCCGTGGCTTAGGGTTAGTGCGGTGAAAATCGCGAGAAAGGGGCCCCTGGCGCGTGTCTTTGGCTTGTGGACTCGCGTGAATCCAAGCGTTTGCGGTTTTGCCTTCGCCGGCCTTTGCGTCCACGCCGATCGGAGGCGTTGCACAGCGCGAATAGCGCGAGTGAAAAGGGTGTGGAAAGCAATGGATGCCATGGCATTCGATTCTGGCAGCGTCGTTAAAAGCGGTTACGCGAGACGTGCGCCGTGAGATCACTATGGTCAATGCGTACTCGGTCGGGGCTAGCAGCCAGTCATTGGTCATGACCTGCATGGATTCTTCGTATTCTTTGCCTTTTGTCTCGGCCTCGAAACGATTTTTCGTTACACTCCTGGGCGCTAAAGAACACTAAGAACAACGGTAGGACGAACCATGCAAAAAATAGGGGTGTTGGGCGCTGGAACCATGGGCGCTGGTATTGCGCAAGCATTTGCCATGGCTGGGAAGGACGTGGTGCTGCGTGATATTTCGGAGGCATTGGTCGACAAGGGTATTGCTGGCATTCAAGCCAATCTCGATCGATTTGTATCGCGAAATCAACTCGCAGCAGAAGAGGCTGATGCTGCTAAGCACCGGCTAACCGGTGCAGTCGACATCGCAGCGTTTGCAGACTGCGATTTAATCGTAGAGGCGATTGTCGAGGTCATGGAAGTGAAGAAAACGGTCTTTGCTGAACTGGATGAAGCGGTTCAGTCCAAGGCGATTTTGGTGTCGAATACCTCCTCTCTATCTATTACCGAGATTGCAAGCGCAACGAATCGCCCCGATAAAGTGCTCGGCATGCACTTCTTTAACCCTGCCCCTGTCATGAAGTTGGTGGAAGTGATCCGCGGGATTGCAACTTCTCAGGAAACGGTCGACCGTGTGCTGGAAGTGACCCGTGATATCGACAAGCAACCGGTGGAAGTGGCGGAAGCGCCGGGGTTCGTCGTGAATCGAATATTGGTGCCGATGATGAACGAAGCGGTCGGCATCTTGGCTGAAGGGCTTGCAGCGCCGCAGGATATCGATCAGGCAATGAAGCTCGGTGCGGCGCACCCAATGGGGCCGCTTGCGCTCGCGGATATGATAGGCCTGGACGTGTTGCTAAATGTGATGGATGTCTTGCATGAAGAATTCGGTGATTCCAAATACCGAACGCATCCTTTGCTGCGTAAGTATGTCCGGGCCGGTTGGTACGGCCGCAAGACAGGTAAAGGGTTTTACGACTACAGTTAGCTAGCCTGTTGAGAGCGAGTGAAAGGTACAGACGCGCCCTCAAGACGTGACCTAGCTGGCTACGAAGATAGCACCATCTAGCCGCCCGCTTAAACTGGGGCTCGCTGTCACGATTGCGTCTCAGTCGCTAGCTATCTCTACTGGGGGGTGTCACCGGCTGGGCTGAATGCAGCATTGTCGCTACAAGCTTGTTGCTAGCATCAAATAGCCGTCCTTCGCACGTCGCCACTTGTCTCCCTAATCTAATGATTCTCGCTCGAGCCTTGGCTGGGCCGGCTGTTAGTGGTCGGTGGATCATGACGTGCAGGTCCGTGGTGAGCGGTGCTTTTTCTCCGTTGTAGCCGTCTATGATGGTCGCCGATGTGATGTCATCCAGCGCCGCGCTCATCATGCCACCTTGAACCATTCCCATAGGATTAGAAGCTTCATTCGGAAACACTAGTGAGAAGCATGCCTCATCGTCATCATGCCCGGTGTATCGGAGCCTCATCCAGATCATTGTGGCGCCGAATTCATCCCGATTAATCTTCTCGAATACTTCAGACATAGTGCTTGCTCGAAAGAAAAGGGAGACGTTATCAGAATTAATGGGTAACCGCGGTGTTGGGGTCTAGGTCCCGCGGGTGGATTACCTTTTGTCTAAATCACGGCACTGTTGTGTGAGCTTTCCATGCGCGTTAATTTTGGATGGACAGCACAGGGTGTGCGTGGTGCATTGTGCATTGTGCAGACATCGATCCAAAGGTTGTAGGCTAGAATGATTCCGTAGCGATTCGGGCATGCAGCCCTCTACCGTCCAACGATCTGATTGGAGCGAGGTCATTTTTGAATGGTCGTTTGAACGCAGGTCATGCAGAGTCCACGGGAAGCTAGGATCAGCGTGATCAAAAATATGGGGAGATGCTGTGATTACCGTGCCAATCGAAGGTAAAGCGTTTGGGGCCACCATCACCGGTGTAAAGCTCGGAACACTAACAGATGCTGAGTTTGCAGATATTCACATGGCACTGCTGGAATTTGGGTTTTTGGTGTTCCCAGGCCAGTTCTTGTCGGACGAGGGCAGTATCACCTTTGGCAGTCGTTTCGGGGAGCTAGAATTCGGGGCCTTGCCGCTCGCGAATCAAGTCAGGCATCGCGATGGCACGCTGGGCGAGATGGCAGCAATCGACTCAGAGTGGATGAAAATCAATCGCGGCAACGAGGCGTGGCATACGGATTCGACTTATCGACCGATTAGCAGCAAAGTCGCGATGTTATCGGCTGTGAAATTGCCTTCCGCAGGCGGTCAGACGGAATTTGCAGACATGCGTGCAGGTTATGCGACGCTTCCTGAATCGACGAAAGAGGCGATCGCGGGATATGCTGCTTATCATTCCACTGTCTTCTCCCAAGCGAATGACCTTGGGCACTTTCCTGAGATCAAACCAGATTCGATTTATCACGGAGAGGCCTATTTGCGACCGCTGGTAAAAACGCACCCTGAAACCGGTGTCAAAAACCTGCTGATCGGTCGTCACGCCTTTGGCATTCCCGGGTTGTCGCGTGATGAGAGTCGATCGTTACTCGATCAATTGATGGCTCATGTCCTAGGCGATGAATCCAGAGTCTATTCCCACGAGTGGACAGAAGGAGACACCCTCATTTGGGACAACCGAGCCCTGCTGCATCGCGCGAGGGCTTACGATTACCGCGAACCCAGGGTTTTAATTGGTACGCGAGTACAAGGCGATGTGCCATCAGAACTGGCCTATTACCCTGAGGACCCTGCCGCAGAAGCCGGCCGCCATGCACTCACCGAAGAGTTAACCTGGCTCAGACAGCAAAATGCGGCCTAGATCGATCGCGCTGGACTGGAACTAAGCATCATGCACGAAACGAGGATCGCTTACTGAGAAGTAGGTTAATCGGCCCGCGGCTACTGCTCGCCCTGTGATAGGCGATACAAGAGGATGCCTTGCAATGACGTGTAAACCGTCTGGCTGAGGTGCTGTTGGTCCCTGTTGAGTTTGTCTTTAATCCAGCCGAGCCAGACATGGTTGAGGTGGCGAGTAACGCCGGTAAACGGCTCTTCGCCGCGAATGGCAAGCGCCACAATCTCAAGCCACAGTTGGATGTACGGCTTAAAGTCCTTGCTTGTACCAAAAGCAACCATACGATCCAGCAGCGTGCGGTCATCTAAAGGAAAGTCGCCAATGTGCTGTCCGAGTCTTGAGGCAATTTGCTCAGAGATATATTCGAGAACCTCCTTGATTAAGGCTTCTTTGTTGCCAAAGTAATAAATGAGCATGCGGTCACTGGTTCCTGCTAAGGCGCCGAGTCCACGAAGCCCTGTGTGACCAAGGCCGTTTCGCAAAAAAGCTGCGGCCAGGTGCTCGATGATGATTTCGCGCTTGGTCGGTGATTGCGTCATGCCGGCAGTCTACCAGCTCGCGACTGAACCACTCTAGCGTCGTTTCCTACATCTCCAGCAAGTGCTCAAGTCACATTGCCGTTGAGAGGTTCATCGCAGCCTATGGTTGACTGGGCTTGCGCTTATAGAAAACCAATACGTTGGCAAGACTTATGTAGCGATACATTGAATAAAGTGATCCGACCTCGTTCACTCCCGGTGACCAGTCGGTGGGCTCGGCCATACGGAGCACCCACATGTTGTAAAGGCTCATGGAGCAATACATTGAATAAAGTGATCCGACCTCGTTCACTCCCGGTAACCAGTCGGTGGGCTAGGGCATGGAGAGAATCGGGACGTTGTTAAGGTTCATGGAGCGATGTTTCGAAAAGATTGAGCTGATCTAGATCACTTCCAGCAAGGGTTCACCGAGCGTTGCGACGGAGAGAAGCGACACGGGGAAGCGCTTGCAAGAACTGAGATAAAACAAGTGGTCACCATCTCTAGTGGTCCCTGCTTGCAAGTTCTAACCATTGAATCGTTCAGTAGCTGGGGTGTTATGCTGAGAAAAAACAAGGGCGATAAAGGAGCGACTAGCTGATGGCGTATTTGAAAATTTATGGAGTCCCGTTTTCTCAACCCGTTCGAGCGGTGTTGTGGCTGCTCTTGATGAAGCGTCAATCCTTTGAACTGGTCATGGTGAACCCTGGGAGCTCAGGTGAGAATGGCAGTCGTCATCCAGACTATTTGAAGATGAACCCAGCCGGAACAATCCCCTGTTTGCTAGAGCCAGACACAGGATTTTCAGTGGGTGAGTCGCACGCCATCATGACCTACTTGTCAGACAAGTACGGCTGGTCTGATGTGTATCCTGAGTCGTTGCAAGCGCGAGCCAAGATGAATGCTTACTTGCACTATCACCACCGCAACGTGCGTGAGGCCTCAACTGGGTTGATCGCCCCCAAAATCCGAAAAGATCTCAACATTCCGGAAGTCATGCAGCAAGCGTCACATCGCAATTTGGGCGGCGCGCTCAAAGCGCTCGAAACGCTTTACTTAGATGATCAGCCCTATCTCTTCGGCGATGCGGTGAGCATTTGTGACCTCAGCGCTTATGTCGAAATCGGGCAATTGCAGTCTAGATTTACCAATACTTATGACTTCTCGGAGCTTCCCAATGTGAGCGCCTGGCTGGAACGTATGCAGCAGCTCCCGTTTCATGATGAGGTTCACGTTTGCCTCACCGAAATGGGTGACATCAGTCAGGAGGCGCCGTCAATGGATGTGATTCGTAACGCGAACATCAGCGGGCTGAAAGCATTAAAAGCCGCGCTCGAATCAATCGGCGCGTAATCGGATTAAGGCCTCTGCGCTTCGTTTGCGGTTAATGCTGCGCGGGCGCTAAGCCATTGTGTTAGCTGCGTGGCCCCATCTGGAGGCGATCCAACCCGCTGATCTAGGGAGTGGCTTGATCTGCCTGTAGGAACTGCTCGATGGCTCTCACCGCGGCAATCAACGTACCCTCGAGTGCTAAGGCGTCGGCAGTACCATCATTGCCGTGCATCGCGACGACTAAATCCAGCGCAGGATTAACATAAATGTGCTGCCCAAAAATGCCGATCGCGGAGAATATATTGTCTCCCCAGAGCCACCAGAGGTAGCCGTATCCGTCGTATCCGTGAGAGGGTACGGTGCTCTCCTGCATAAATGCATGATCAACCGTTGGGGATCCTGTCCCCAAGTACTGCGACTTGGCGAAAAGACCAAGCCTGCCATAGTCGCGCAGCGTGGCTGAGATGCAGCAGCCGCCGAGTTCACCGCCGTAGGGTTCGCCCAGAAGCCAAGTGGCATCATCAGCCATACCGAAAGGGTGCCAAATGGTCCGTTCGAGGTACGTTGTCGCGTTGTTACCAATCGCCGCGCGCAATATTTCCCCTGCAAGATTGGTCTCAGCAGTGTTGTAATTGAATCGTTCGCCCGGCGCAGCGCTGCGCTCTAGACCGCTAAGGTAATTGAGCAGGGTTAATCCACTCGCGCCGCCCGCTTTTGCAACGTCTGATCCAGGATCGTCGTAATCTTCATTCCATTTGATTCCCGATGCCATTTGGAGGACTTGGCCCACGGTAACGTTCTCATACGCAGTGCCGACAAATCGTGGCAGGTAACGCGTCACAGGGTCCTCGACGCTATCGATGAAGCCATCACGAATCGCTGTCCCAATGAGCATCGAGGTGACCGACTTGGTTACCGAAAACGAGATCCAGCGCGTATCTGGACCGTGGCCTTGAGCATAGTGCTCAAGAAGGATTCGATTACCCTGCAACACCAGAAAACCTCGCACTCGACGGTCCTCGAGCAATTGATCAACGGTTTGCTCCGTTTGGTCTACCTGGTAGGCAAGCTGACCTAGCGGAAGAGGGGTCTCTACGAGCGGTCGAGGATCAGTTGAAGCGGTAATGGTTCGTGTGGGAAAGAGTTGATCGATCGCTCCGAACGCTACTTCTCGTTGCTCGCTCGGCAGGAAAAGCAGTCCTTTTTCTGGGGTAGTCGTCGCAACTTGAGTCTGCAGGCGCTCAAGCATTTGACCTCGCTCGTCATCAGCGAGTGTATTGATTGATAGGACGAGCAGCCAGAAATGGGGCAGTAATTTTTTGTTAAAAGACACGCTTAACCTCCATCAAGATGCGCCCCGTAACCGCAATTCTTAAATGCCGATTGTCTGTGGTGCGGCGCGGGTCGAAAACGAAAAACCAAACTTACACTTGGAGCAAAACAAAAACAGAAGAACGCTTGGCTAAAATCCAGAATCAGCGCCTCAGCGACGCCAAAGCAGAAACCAATCCCTTGGATTTACCCTGAAAGTACCGTGCTAATGACGCAAAAATCAATCACGGCAATCTGACTTTCTGCCAGAGCGACTCAGAAGCGGAAATTAATCCCTAGGATCTGTCTAAAAAAAGTACCGCGCCATGGACGCAAAATTTAATCATCGGAATCTGCTCCGAGAGCATTCGCCATGGGCAAAAATCAGTCATGGAAGTCTGGAAGCCAAAGTAAGGTTCAAGTTTAAATCTTCCCTCAAGCCGGAATCGATCTCAGCGGTGGGCGGCCCATGAAACTGATGGTGAGACTGTGCAAAAGGTAAAGCAGGCAGTTGAATTAGATTGAGTCGTTTGGCTTTAACAAGAGTCTCTGGCAATTGGGTTCGCATCCCTTCCCCGTGTTGTTCCACGCAAAACGCTTTAGGGAATGGTCAGCAAGGTAGGAGTTGCAGCACTGGCCGTGATGGCGCAGGGTGAGGAATAGTGGCTGTCCGATGACGGGAAGGATGATCCCCTAGGTCGCAGCGGTTTTGAACGAACGGTTCGATAGGAGGAAATTCGATGGCTGACTGGTTTGATGCGTACCCCTACTTAAAATTTGAGCGCCGAGCGCACGGTGTGCTGCTGATCACGATCTCAAGGCCCGAGTCGATGAATGCGACCAACGCTGAACTGCACAAGGCGCTCTCGAGAATTTGGCGCGACATTGATGATGATGACGAAACACGCGTGGTAGTGATTACCGGGGAGGGTAAGGCCTTTTCAGCAGGTGGTGATCTCGAGTGGGTCGGTTCTATGGTCCAAAATTATCAGGGCATGAAGGCGGCGTTTAAGGAGGCAGGTGACCTAGTCTACGGCATGATGCGATGCGAAAAGATCATCATCTCCGCAATCAATGGGGTTGCGGTCGGTGCGGGGCTCGCTGTGGCATTGATGGCGGATATCAGCTTGATGGCAGAGGAAGCGCGTATTACCGATGGGCACACGCGCCTTGGGGTCGCCGCAGGCGATCACGCCAATATCATTTGGCCGCTGCTCTGCGGGCTGGCGAAAGCTAAGTATTACCTGATCACGGCCGATTTCATTGATGGTCGAACCGCTGATCGAATCGGCCTTGTGAGTGAGGCCGTTCCTGCTGAGGAGCTTATGGATCGAGCATTTACCGTCGCAGAAAAGATCGCCCGTGGACCCCAAGACGCAGCGCGGTTGACCAAGCGCTCGCTTAATCTTTGGGTGACCCAAGCAGCGCCGGCATTCGATGCCAGCCTTGGGTTTGAGATGCTGAACTTTATGGGTCCCGATGCGAAAGAGGGGGTTGCAGCCTTGCGCGAAAAGCGAGCCCCCGACTTTGATGATCCTGCGACTTAACGCGGGGGTGCACTTGCTCGATATTGGGGGGCTTCGGATGAGCACGTGCGTGGATGATTGTCATAACCCGGGATGGGGTAGAAAACGCCCCATGGCATTTTCGGTAGGCATCGCTAAACTCAAGGAAGTACACACGAACATACTCACGACCGGGGTCGGCCTATGAAAGTTGATATTCGTTACTGCGCGCAGTGAAACTATCGTCCCGAGGCAGACCGTGTGTCCGCAGAAATTACAGCAATACCGGGTATTGATCTCACCCTTCACGCAGAAGGCAAGGGCATATTTGACGTTGAAGTCGATGGCGCTTTGATCTTCTCCAAATATCAAGTCGGCCGCTTTCCAGAGGAAGGAGAGATTGCCCAACTCATGCGGTCTTAGGATAGGTCGTTGCTACTCGATTTGGACCAAGGTCGACTCGTCGTCTTTCTAGTAGGACTAAGCCTGATCGCGCTGATCGAGGCGAAATTCTCCCACCGCGCACATTCCGGTTATTTCACCTGGCGATGGCTGATGCATTTAGGGATTGCTGGTTTCAATACCCTCGTGATGCGAGCGCTGGTGTTTGTCCCGTTGCTCCTGTGGCTGGTTCACTGCCAGGAGCAGGGATGGGGGCTGGCAAGGTGGCTTGGGCTCTCTGGCTGGGAGGAGTTCGTCATTTCTTTAGTGGTTCTCGATGCGCTCGATTATTGGTGGCATCGCTGGAATCATCGAGTGCCGTTACTTTGGCGATTCCACAAGGCGCACCACGCCGACAATGAAATCGATGTGAGTACGGCGCTGCGGTTTCACCCCGGCGAACTCCTCATATCTGGCGGCATGAAGGCCATTTGGATTGTGCTGTGGGGACCTTCAGCGGTGGCCTGGTTTGTATTCGAAGCGGCGGTCAGTTTGTCGGCGCAGTGGCATCACGCGAATATTGATTTGCCCGACACGGTGGAATCGAAGCTCAAACATTTCATCGTGACACCTCGTTACCACGCCATGCACCACATGGTTGATCGCAGCCACGGTGATGCTTATTTTTCGACGGTGTTCAGTATCTGGGATGTTATTTGGAAGACTACGGGCACCTATCAAACCCGTGATGAGATGCGGGATGTAGCGTTGGGCCTTCCGGATGGACGCGAAACAGGTCAATCCTTGCTCGAGTGGATTCTGGAGCCCATGCGCAAGCGCAATCTAGCGCTTTCTCGACCGAAACCCAGCGAATCAGAGTGATTGGATGGCATTCTCAAAAGGGAGCGCTATGATGAGGGAAAGAAGAGGACGGAAGACATGAAAAGAAATAACCAAACAGGACAGCGTTTTAGTGTGAAAGGATTGGTGCAGCTCGTGAGCATTACGATGGCGCTAGGGGGACTATCCATGGGGCTCAAGGCCGCAGAGCATGGGGGGCAGGCGGCGAAAAGTAAGGCACCACAGGAGCATGGCGGTAAGGCAGCGAAGCCGAAGGGCCAAGAGCACGGCGGCAAAGCGGCGAAGCCCAAGGGACAAGAGCACGGCGGCAAAGCGGCTAAGCCCAAAGGACAAGAACACGGCGGAAAGGCTGCCAAGCCCAAAGGACAAGAGCACGGTGGCCAGGCCGCTAAGCCCAAGCGTCAGGAACATGGCGGCAAGGCTGCGCCCAAGCGCCAAGCATCATAAGTTGGTAGCCAAGAGTTAGGGAGTTCCCAACTTTGAATTGGCGAGGTCGATACATCCCTCGGTTGCTTGGAGTGCTGCTGGTCTTAATAGGCCGGGTGGTCTCAGCAGAGGCCGACGAACCCTTGATGTTTTATGCAGAAGACATCAAAGCCGCGATGCAAGTGCATCTAGAGAAGACGCTGGATGAAGACGGAGTATTTCACCTTGTGGATGATGTCACGGGGGAGGCGCTCAAGCTGACATTCATGCAGGTGCATGACCCCGTTCGACAGATGGATGGTGATGTGTATTTCGCGTGCACGGATTTCCACCCAATCGGCGAAGTGGATCGAGTTTACGATATCGACTTTTGGTTGAGGCCGGTAAATGGTGAGCTAACGGTATTTCGTACCAAGGTTCATAAAGAGCCCCGCCAGTCGCTGTTCGGTTGGTACAAACATCCAAGATATACCTTTGTTGGCGACGATATCGAATATCTGTACGAATCGGATTGATCGGGCTGATCGCTAAGCGCCAATGCCCCGAGTGCATCGGATAACAGGATCGGTCCGCTTCGTAATTGGTTTGTGCCTTCACAGATTGGTTCAAACAAAGAGACTTAAAGGTAGAGATTCATGAGAAGTGACTCGAAAGAAGTGACTCAAAAGAAGTGAATGGTAGAAAGAGGGGGTGAGTCAACAGTGCCGATCAGTGTACTAGGGTTCTATGCAGCACTGGTGCTGTGGGGCGTTCTTATCGCTCGCGGATTAAGCCGTCCAAGGGAGTGGTCGCTAGTTGCCGCAATCGGGCTGGTGCTCTTACTCTTTTTGAACGTGCGCTACCTCATCGAGGGCGCGCCTGCGGGTATTGCGTTCTTCGTTAGTCTCTATGACGTCTTCGACAATATGGGGTTGTCGATGGGCGAGACCCCTGCCGCCATGGCCGCTTGTGTAGGTAATGCCTGCTCGCTTTGGGGCGACACTTACACCCTGCATCAAAGTTGGGGAGTGGCTTTTTTCGATCGCTTTGTCTCGGCACCGGCGCTAAGAACCAATGCGCTCTATATCCATCTCGCGTGTAACTCCGTGGCTTTTGTTCTGATGCATGTCCAGCTCCTTTGGTCTGATCGGGCATCGCGCGTCATATCACACGCCTGGCTCGGTCGGCTAACAATGATGTTCCTGACGATTGGGACCGGCGCTGCGCTCTACCTCGCCAGTGAGCACGACGCGGTGAGGGAATATGGCGGGATTTGGGCTGAATGGGGCTTTTACTCTATGTCGCTCTGTGTGTTCGGCGCCGCCATGATGGGTTGGCGCATGGCGAGACGAGGCGATTGGGGCATGCATCGGGTGTGGATGATTCGCTTTGCCGGCGCAATGTACGGCGCCTTTTGGCTATTTCGTGCGCTGCTGGTGGTAACGGGGCCGTTATTTCGGGAGTGGGAGACAGTGTCCCTCCTGATTTCTATTTGGGCATCGGCCCCCCTTGGGCTACTGATTGCTGAGGGCTTGCGCCGCAGGTGGGACAGCCGGTCATCGAAGGCAAGCGCGGTCAGCCTTTCATCCTGATCTCCTGTGAGTGACTGCGAGTTGCTTGGGGGGTCATGTCGCCCGCTCCTAGGAGACCGCTCTGCGGTAGACGGGCTGGAAAGCATAGAAATAGAGACTGAGCAGTATGAGTAAAGATCACGCCCGAGCTATGACCGTTTCTGGGTTGATGCGTCAGGCAGCGAAATACAACGCGAACAGGATTGCCGTGATCGAGGGCGCTCGATCACTGACCTTCAGTGAGGCCTTTGATCGAGGGGTGCGACTCGCCAATGGATTACTAACCAAGGGATTCGCGCCCGGTGATCGTATCGCGGTTCTCGAGGACAACAGCCTTGAATCACAGGATATGTTTCTTGGGGCAGCGCTAGCAGGATTGGTTCGAGTACCGCTTTATGCCCGCAATGCAATGCCAAGTCACGTCCACATGGTGTCGCACACGGGCTGTAAAGGCATGATGGTGAGCAGTCAGTACGAGAGCGAGGGACGGTCGCTCATTGATCAAGTCAGTGGAATGGATTTGTTCCTATGCCGAGATGGTGACTATGAATCCTGGCTCTCCGCTCAATCCTCTGTTGACCCCGAGATTTCGGTAGCCGAGTCCGATTGGTTCATTATCAGGCACACCGGCGGCACAACCGGTAAGCCCAAGGGGGTGGCGTATAGCCACCGCACTTGGCTCGATGCAGGTCGTGACTGGTTTTATAACTTCCCTCCGATGGATCCAGATGATGTTTGCCTACATGTAGGGCCCATTTCTCATGGTAGCGGCTACCTCTACACCCCAACCTGGCTCGCGGGCTGCGCGAATCACTTGATGTCTGAATTTGATCCAGAAGCGGTGCTTCGAGCGATGGCAGACGGCCAGGGCAGCTTCATGTTCATGGTGCCATCTATGTTGAATCAAGTCGTTAGGCATCCGCTGGCCAAAACCCTGATCTATCCAGCGCTCAAAGTGATCCAAATTGGTGGCGCCCCCATTGCGGATGAAACCGCGCTCATGGGAAGGGAAGTGTTTGGCGATGTGCTTTATCAGGGCTTTGGGCAAACCGAAGCAGTGCCGGTGTGCATGATGGGGCCCAGCGAATGGTTTTCTTCTGTTGCGGGGTCTGAGCCGCTTCGTTCGGCAGGTCGAGTCCTCCCTTATGCTTATTTGGAGATCCGCGACCAAGAGCAGCCAGAGTACGAACTGCCGCTCGGTGATGAGGGTGAGATTGCCATTCGATGCGATGGGCAGATGCTGGGCTTTTGGGACAATGATGATGCGACGGCTGAGCGGATGACGAGCGATGGGTTTGTGCTGACCGGAGACATAGGGCGGATCGATAGCAATGGCTACCTGTACGTGCTCGATCGCAAGGACGACATGATCATATCGGGCGGTTTCAATATTTGGCCCGCTGAACTTGAGAACGTCATTTTGGATTATCCAGGGGTAGAAGAGGTCGCCGTATTTGCAGTGCCAAGCGAGCAATGGGGCGAATCCCCGGTTGCGGTGTGCGTAGTAGCGGATCCCTCTCAGTTCGAAGCCGAAGCCATCATCGAGCAATGTAAAACAAGGCTTGGCTCCTACAAGAAGCCTAGCCAAGTGATCTTTCAGGAGGTGCCGCTCCCCAAAAGTCCGGTAGGCAAAGTGCAGCGCAAGGTGTTGCGCGAGCAGTTCTGGGGCAATGGCGAGCGGCGCGTCGCGGGCAGTTAAGAAGCGCGAGCGCAACGACCGACACATCGGTTGTGATTATCCGCCATTGACATCGCTCGCTAATCTGGCACAAATAGATTGGTAACCATTCACACAACCACGCTAAAGCGCTCTTTGTGTGAGTTAAGAGGGGAAGGGTGAGCAACGATGGAAAGTGAAGTGGTTGGCGGTGTCATTGCTGTCATCATTTGCGTGGCGATCGTAATGATTGCCAGCCGAAAAGGAACCAACAACGCCGACTCAAAGGACGAAGCCAAGGGGTAGAAGGGCGTAAACAGGTCAGTGGCGTTCAGCGTTTGTTGGCGTTGTGACCGCGAAGAGCGACTGGACTTCCGGGGAGGGCTGCATGCGATTTCGCCAGTCCAACTATCGCCGAGATCTGATCTCTCAACCAAAAGAAGTTGGTCAAGAGTGAGTGGAAAGGCAGTGAAAAGGCGTTGAAAAAAGTAGGGAACCTTCACGTCACAGCATCGTAGCAATTGCTCAGAGATATAGAAGCATCACGTACTGAACACGAATAAGTTTGAACCAAAGGAGGGGGCATCATGGGACTTAATTTAGCGGCAATGGAAAAAATCACGGCCGATGTGCAAATGAACGACCTGAAGTGGGTCGAAGTAGGTGAGGGATCCTACTTTAAGGTGCTGACGGTGCATGAGCCCACGAATACCGTGGCGTTCAGCTACAAAATGGATGCGGGCGCGCCAGACTTCCCAAGTCACTTCCACATCTGTCGGGCCATGGCTTGGACGATTCGAGGGTGGTATGGGTACCGCGAGTCAGAAAATCCCGTCGAAAGCCGTATCCATACCGGGATGTTTTCTTATGAGGCGGCTGGGTCATTCCACACCCCCTACAGCGATTGCCCAGAGGGCTTTGAAACCGTTGGCATTTTTGAGGGTGATACGGAAGTGCTCCTGCAAAACCATGCCGAGCCCGATCCAAACTCTGAGCGAATCGGTGATCTGCTGGTGAGCGACTTTATCGAGTGGTCCAGCCCGGCGACACACATCGTTCACAAAGATGGCACCATCACGGGAAGCCCGACGTTCAAATACGACTTCACGGGTGGAGTGAACGCTTTTAAGGTGTAGTGGTTATGAACCCGGTCATGAAAGGCGCCAGCAGGGCGCCTTTTTTCTTTCAAGTAGTGAATGTGAGTCGATGACATGAAAGCCCAACCTCTAATCATCAGTCTAGTTGTGCTAGTGATCACGCTAGTGCCGGCCACGTCCCATGCGCTGGACGCTAAAGCGGGTGATGAGCAACTCGGCCACCCCTCTCCGCTGACGGTGGTGAAGGGCGGTTTGATCATTGATGGCACCGGCGCCCCGGCCTTCGAGGGTGAGGTATGGATTCGGGGACGCTTCATTGAAAAAGTGATGCGGGGCGGGAGCAAGGTGATGTCGCCTGGCGCGAGAATCATCGACGCGCAAGGCCGGGTCGTCGCGCCAGGATTTATCGACCCGCACAGTCACGGTGATCCGCTGGTTACCCCGGCTTTTGAAAACTTTTTGGCACAAGGCGTGACAACCATCACACTGGGCCAAGATGGCAGTAGTCCGGTCGTCGAGGGTTTTCCCACACTGTTTGAGCAATACGAAGCGCTAGGACTTGGCGTGAATGTCGCCATGTTCGTCGGCCACGGCAGCCTGCGCGCTGCGTCGTCAGTTGGCCAAAACCCAGCCCCGAGTCCTGCTGAGATTGAAGAGATGGCCACACTGCTGGAAGCGGCGCTGGACTACACCTTTGGTATGAGTAGTGGTCTTGAGTACGACCCCGGGCTTTGGGCGAGTGAGCCCGAATTGATCAGGCTTGCAAGGGTGGTGGGTGGTCGAGACCGAGTCATCATGAGCCACCTCCGGAGCGAGGATGATGGTGATCTCGACGCTGCGATTGAGGAGCTTATTCTCCAAGGCGAGCATGCCAAGGTGCATATCGCGCACATCAAGTCGGTGTATGGAAGGGACGCAGCTCGTGGGCAAGCGATCATCGCGAAACTAGCAAGCGCACGTGTGGCTGGGGTCGACATCACCGCGGATTTCTACCCGTATATAGCGAGCTACACGAGCGTGTCACTAGTGTTTCCCGTGTGGGCGAAAACGGTTCCAGACTTCGAGCGAACTAAAACGGAGCGGCGTGATGAATTGCTTGATCATTTAAGACGCCGCGTGAATGCGAGGAACGGGCCGGCTGCCATGTTGCTGGCTGATGAGCCTTATACAGGACTGACGCTAAAGGCGGTGGCGGAGCAATTAGGCAAACCATTCGAAGAGGTATTGGTGGACGACCTTGGGCCGGGTGGCGGTTCTGCCGCCTATTTTGTGATGAATAAAGCGCTGCAAAGCGCATTGCTCGCGGGTGACATGGTCATGGTAGGCTCAGATGGTAGTCCAACCGGCTTTCACCCTCGCGGGCATGGAACGGTGGCTCGCGTCATCGAGCAGTTTGTCATGGTAGATCAGGCCTTTAGTTTGGAAGAAGCCGTTAAAAAGATGACATCGATGCCTGCTTCGGTGCTGGGCCTCAGCAATCGTGGGTCCATCGCACCCGGCAAAGTAGCGGACTTGGTGATTTTTGATCCATCGAAGGTGAGAGAGACGGCCACTTTTACGAGGCCCCACCAGTTGGCCGAAGGATTCGACTGGGTGCTGATTGATGGTGAGGTGGCTAGGCGAGAGGGGGCCTCGCTGCCTAAGAGGCATGGGCGCGTCTTGAGGCCAACCCCCTAGGTTGAGATATTGAGCGTTGTTCGGGGTCGAGTGCCAGCAGGCATTCATGATTTTCGATCATCGAAATGGATGGTGCTTAGACCAAACCATTAGGTTTAGCCTTTGAGCGCTGTTTGAGTAGGAGTGCCGGCAGGCTAATCGTTGCCGACGATAGAAATGGGCGACGCTGGGGATACCTCTATAGGATGATCAACCGGCCAACGGTCCGGTCTACGCTCGGAAATAATAGGCCTGTAGCGTGGTCTCAAAATGGTGATTTTCGATCAAATTTGCTTAAATCAAATAGGGAAATTCAGAGGCTTACCGATTAGTGTCGCGAATCGTTGACCAAGGTAATGAAACCAACACAGACGGCCAGATGGGCGAATTAATCAGCCCTCCGTCTTCGGCTGGGCCTGCCTATACCCTGCCTGGCGAGGCCTGGCTTTCCAGCGCCACGCTTTCCCAGGACGGATTCGACCTGGTTTTAACGCTCGATGGCGCGACCCACCGCGTCGGTGACTACTTCTCGTTTCAAACGCCCCCTAATCTGGTTCTCGAGACCGGACCAAGCCTCACCCCCGCTATGGTCAAAAGCTTATTGCCGAGAGCGTTCGCTAGCGATTACTTGTATGCGGGACCGGCTGCTGGCCCTGGACTGGGAGAGCCCATTGGCACTGTCAGCTTGTTGGCGGGTACTGCAACTGTGCGAAGAGCGGATGGATCCACCGAGGCATTAAGTAGGGGGGATGCTATTTATCGCGGCGATGTCCTGCTGACCGGTGATGGCAGTTTCGTGAAAATCCGCTTTACCGACGGCACCACGTTTCAACTTGGGAAAAATGGTGAAGCGGCGCTGGACGACTTTGAATTCAATGAGGCCGCCAATATTGGAAATTTCGAGGCTTCGATTCGAGTCGGCGGTTTCTACTACAAAAGCGGCAAGATTGGCGAGGTTACAGAGGGTTCGGCAGACGCACACACTAAGCTTTCTACGCCTTCATCGATTATTTCGGTACGGGGCTCGGAGCTAGAAGGAACGGTGGATAGTAGCGGTCAGACGTCCGTCATTCATCGGTCCGGTATCTTGGTCGTCACAGATCAGAATGGAAATAATGCCGTCACGCTTGATCAGCCCGGCGCGACGGCTGTAGTCGCGCAAGGTGGTACACCCGCGTTTTATGCTCAGGCCCCGGCCGCCGTCATTCAACAAATTCAGGCCAGCGTGCAGCCTCAGACCGGAGATGAAGACGTAGCGCCCGAGGAATCGGGCGACGAAGCTCAAGAGGAGCAAACTGAGGAAGAAGCCTCGGAGGAAGAGGCAGCTGAAGAGAGCGAGGAGGAGGCCGAAGAAGAAGTTGCCGAAGAGGCTGTCGAGGAGGAATCGGAGGAAGAAGAGACGGAAGAGGACGCTGAAGAAGATTCCGAAGAAGAGGCCCAAGAGGAATCTGAAGAAGAAACCAGTGACTCTGAAGAGGCGGATGAAGACGCCGCCGAAGATTTAGAGGAAGCTACCGAAGAGGAGGTAGCGGAAGAATCCGCTGATGAGGAGGCGTCCGAGGATGAGGCTGAAGCAGAAACAGAAACCGAGGCAGAAGAGGAAGCCGCCGAAGAGGAGGTAGCTGACGAATCTGAAGCCGAGGCAGACGACGAGGCTGCTCAGGAAGAAGAGGCTGCTGAGGATAGCGCTGAGGATGAAGCAGGCGACGAATCTACCGAGGAGTCGGGAGAAGAGGCAGCTGCCGATGAAACGAGTGAAGAAGGCACGGATGAGGCAGCAGACGAGCCCGCTGAAGAAGCAGCTGATTCCTCAAGCGAGGAGGGCAGTGAGACGCAGAGTGAAGAAGATGCTGCCGCTTCCGATAGTGCCTCGGCAGATGAACCGTCCGACACCGCTGCAGATGCTGCTGCCGCCGAGTCAGCGTCAGATGATACCGCTGGAACAGGCGATGCTGGAGCCACCGAGAGCGCCGATTCTGGCGAGGCCGCCACTTCAAGTGCAGAGTCTGCTGAGGGAGAAGCCGCTACGTCGGACGCTTCAAGTCCCGAAAGCACTGCCGAGGCAAGTGATACAAGCGGCTCGAGTGGTGAGAGTAGTTCAGACGCGTCTCAAGGCGCTTCCGAGGGATCTACAGACAGCGTAAGCTCAGAGAGTACCGTCGAAAGCCAAGCGAGTGGCACTGGCACGGCAGGAGATGGTTCGGGAACCGAAGGATCAACTGATACTGGAAGTTCGGAGAGCACCAGCGGGACAACGACTAGCGATGCTTCAGCGTCCTCTACTTCAGCACCAAGCGAGTCCACAGCGGTTACCACTGTGAGTGCGAATACGGGTCAAACTCAAGCTTCGACCGAGGCGCCCACGTCTTCCACAGAGGCAAGCACTCAGACCACATCATCAACCACTCAGTCGTCCCAAGGGACAACCGACGCTACATCAACTGAGGCGCCCGTACAGCCAGTCATTGAGCAGACCCAGGAGGAACCGCCGCCAGATAATCCGCCTGAGGCCGTACCCGACCAGTTGACCGTGGTGTCAAGCGAGGCGATTAGGCTGGATGAGTTAATTCTTGCTAACGATGTGGACGTTGATGAGGGTCAGAGCCCCGAGCTCACCGCGGTCACTGCACCGGAATCGGTTGGTGATATTGAGGTAACAGATGAGGGCACGCTATTCACGCCAAATGCTGGTGTGCTCGCCGCTCTTGGCGCTGGTGAGACGCTTACGGAAACGCTGGAGTACACCGTTACGAGTGGTGAGTTGAGCGCTTCAAGTATGATCGAGATCACCCTGGAGGGGGCCAATGACGCTCCAACGGTTACCGAACCGGCTTCCGCATCACTCCTTGAAGACTCAGGCGCGGAAGGCGCGGTAGTGACCACGGTTACGGGCAGCGACATTGATGGCGATACCGTGACCTATGCCATCACGAGCGGCAATGAGCTTGGGTATTTTGCAATTGATGCCGGAACCGGCGAAGTCACACTAACCGCAGATGGCGCGACGGCGCTGAATAACGATGCGCTGACGTCCACGAGCACCACAATCGGTGTGACGGTGTCAGACGGCACATTGTCGTCGAGCGAAGCGCCGCTCGAAATTAAGTTCGATGCCCAAAACGACGGCCCGACGGTGACTGAACCCACCGCCATTTCACTCCTTGAGGGCTCCGGTGCTGAAGGCACGGTAGTGACGACCATTGCGGGCAGCGACATTGATGGCGATACCGTGACCTATGCCATCACGAGCGGCAATGAGCTCGGGTATTTTGCAATTGATTCCGGAACCGGCGAAGTCACACTAACCGCAGATGGCGCGACGGCGCTGAATAACGATGCGCTGACGTCCACGAGCACCACAATCGGTGTGACGGTGTCAGACGGCACATTGTCGTCGAGCGAAGCGCCACTCGAGATTAGGTTTGACGCTCAAAATGATGCGCCGACGACTGGTGATGACACCGCAACCGTCATCGCCGGAGGATTAGTGACCATCACCGCTGGAAACGGTGTATTGGCCAATGACGCCGACGTCGACAGTTCCCTCTCAGTCGAGAGTGTGGTGTTGACCACTCCGAACAGCGCCGCCTCACCAATCACTACAGCGGGGCAAAGCGTGGTCGGGCAATACGGCACACTCACGCTCGAGGCCGATGGCAGTTTTGCCTACAGCGCCGATCAAACCTTGAGTCTTCAGCTACTCGGCGGCGAGCAGGCGGTTGAAACCTTTTCGGTTAATGTCTCTGATGGTGAACTCACCGATGTCTCGACCTTGACCATTACGGTCGACGGCGTGGACGACGCCACGGTCTTCTTTGGAGACACTGCGTTTACCGTAGATCAGGATGTGAGTTCACAGATTTTCCCAGTTCAGGGGGTGCTCTCTAGTTTCGATGTTGACCAGCATGCCGTGATTGCGCCAGTGGATGCCGGCCAGGGCACCTATGGCGTCTTTGGATTCCAGCCCTCTAATGATGTCGATGGGGTAGACGGTGGCGATCCGGTGGAGCTACCCCCTAACGGCAGTGCTTTCGAGTTGCCATTCCAAGTGATCAGACCAGACACGCCCGTTATCGACCAGCAGACTGGAACGGTGACGGTTGGTTTGAACTACGAGGTAGATGACCCTAATACCTCTGCACCCGGATTGGTCCTGCAAATCCACTACGACAGTAGCGTCATACAGAATCCCGTGCTGACCTCAAATGCACCAGGGTTGGTCCAGCTCGTTGACGTCGAAGATATTGATAATCTTGATTTTGATGATGCCACCGATCGAATGATTCTAGTGGCTTGGACTTCGTCCGAGTCGCTTGATTGGCCTGGCACCTTGTCCGGCCCCATTGCGAGCCTGTCCTTCGAATCTGATTTCTCACAGGCCCAGAACCCCTGGACCAATATTCGATTCACGGGGGTTGCTGCGGATGGGTTCATCCTGGATGCGCAGTCCATTCAAATCTACGGCGACTCTGGCTTGCCGCAGCAAGCAGACGGGACACTCTCTGCGGGTACCTGGGGTTACGCGCCCGATCCTGATTTGTATCGAAGCCTCGCTGATGGCGAAACCGTCACGGATGAATACACCTTCACCTCATCCGATGGCCAGTTGCACCCTGTCTCGGTGACGCTAGTGGGCGTGAATGACGTACCCCACTATCAGGGTGTTTACAGCCTGTCGATGGATTCAATCGGGACTTATGTGTTTTCTGATCAAGACGTAACCACGTTCGACCCAGATGATGGACCAACTGACATTGTTTACACCGTCGTTGATGCTCAGGGCGGCAGTGTCTTTGTCGGTGGCATCGTGGTTACCAGTTTTACTCAAGACGATATCAATAATGGGCGCGTGAGCTTTGTGCTGGACTCGCCCTCGTTCTCGGTCAGCACCGTGACACCGCTGCTAACCCTGTCTGTTGAGGATGGGAATGAAGATGGCAGTGAGCCCGAGTTGTTGCTGTTAAATTTTACGGACCCCAATGCTAGCGGCCTTCAGTTCGTAGAGGACCCGACCGTTAATATCAATGTGGACCAAGTAGCGGTGGTGGCTGTGCTCACCTTGCTAGCTAACGACCTTAGCAGCGATGGTAGTGCAGTAACGATTAGCAGTGTGGATACGCTCTCGGAGTTTGGCGGCACGGTCAGTTTTGACGGCACAGATATCACCTACACACCGCCCTCCGGATTCGTCGGGATCGATCGGGTGTTTTATTTCATCACTGACATCACCGGTGCGACGTCGGTGGCCTCTTTAACGTTTGAAATCACGCAGCCGCCGCCTAGCACGAAAGCGGGTGCCGTCGGTGAAGAGGTAATCGTGGTGGATATGGCCTTACCCGAGGATCAAGCGCAACCCAGTGATGTGCCCAGGTTGCCAGAATCTGAAGATTTATCGGGTTTGCTCGCAATTGAGAACTCACAGATATCCGAGGCAGTCGTGCCACCCAATGGCGCACTCTTGGCCGGCGGTGACAATCTCTTGTTCGGCGAAGCTGTCGCTGAATCAGCGGAGCTGCCCACAGACATTGAGGCCGATAGGGCTGGCGAATTCGCTGGTGAGTCGGGTCACTGGCTCGCAGACAATCTCGTCGAATCAGAGCGTATTGAGGAGGCGTTTGTTCAAGAGGAGCAATCACTCGCGAGCACTACCGAGGTCACCGGGCAACAGTTGCCAGACGCAGAGGCACTGAACCTTGCGGCAATCGATGAGCTTCTCCTAGAGGGTTCGCATCCCTTCTTATCGGGTAGCGCCTTGGTGTTTCTCCCTGAATCAACCAACCAGGCTGAGCAGATACCCAGCCCTGACGAGCTAGCCGCCCCGGGCAACACTCCCGATATTGGTGCGATACCGCTTCTAGCAGATTTGCTGACAGACGGAGACGAATGGATGGCCGCTGCATTCGCTGGGCCGAGTGAGGTCTCGACCATTCAGGTGTCCGTTCCGGTCACGCAGAGTGCAGAAGCGTACGACGCCGCCATTCTTCAGTATCAAAAAGCGGTGCTTGACGTGGATATCCTCGCTATCGAAACCGCCCACATTGTCGTTACCTAAGGGCCCCCTTAGTCCGATAACTCCATAACGCATTTGCGCGTAAAGCATCGTATATTGTCTAGCTATCAGCTTAGCGGGCCTCTCTATTGCCCCAAGGAGACAAGCGTATGCGTTCTACTACTCTCATCCAATGGTGCACTCCTTGGCTGATGATGGCCGTATTCATGAGTTCGCCCATCGTGCACGCGAGCGAGGCCTTTTGGCCTGAAGCCGAGCTCTCAAGCGATATTCCGACGCTGGTTGAAGTGCTCGGGCACGACCATGGCGAGAAGATCAGTTCACCAGCAGAACTCGCGCGGTACCTTAAAGCATTGGCGGACGCTGCACCGGAGCGAACGCGTCTCGTTCAGTATGCCGAAAGCTGGGAGGGGCGCCCGCTTTACTATCTAGCCGTTGGGTCGAGGGAAACCATTGGTCGGCTCGATGTCATCCAGCGAGGCATGCAGCGATTAGCCGATCCACGCGGTGTGATTGAGGGCGAGGCTGCGGCGCTTATCGAACAACTGCCCGCGGTGGTGTGGCTCAGCTACGGCGTTCACGGCAATGAGATTTCCTCAGGAGATGCAGCCCTAGTGCTCGCCCATCATCTGTTAGCTGCGAGTGATCCTACCTTTAATGCCATTCGGGACAACGTACTGGTCATCATCGATCCGGCTCAAAACCCTGATGGCCGCGCGCGGTTTGTGCAGCACTACCAGCAACACGCCGGGATTGAGCCTGCGCCAAGCGCCATTGCGGCTGAACGTCGCGAGGCATGGCCGGGCGGGCGCACCAACCACTATCTCTTTGATATGAACCGAGATTGGTTCGCCCTGACGCAACCCGAAACAAGAGGGAAGGTGGCCAGCCTGCTCGAGTACTACCCGCTCGTTCACGCAGACATTCATGAGATGGGCACCAACAGCACCTATTACTTCCCGCCGCCCGCCAAACCCTTCAATCCACACATTACGGGGCAGCAAAAAGCCGGTTTAGATGCGCTCGGCAAAGGCATGGCCGAAATCTTTGACCGGTTTGGTTTTGACTACTTCACCCGGGAGGTATTTGACGCGCTGTACCCTGGTTATGGAGATACCTGGCCGACATTACACGGCTCGCTCGGCATGACCTTTGAAACGGCGTCCGCGCGGGGCCTAGCTGGCCAGCGAAGCGATGGCTCGCTCGTGACCTATCGGGATGGTGTCCATCGGCATTTTTTAGCAACGGTTGGAACATTAACGGTCGCCGCCCGTGACCGGCAAGCGCTGCTCGAACGGTTTTATGCATTTCGCCAGGCGGCGCTAGATGATCCGCGTGTCTATGGCGTGGACATAGCGCAGAACGATCCGTCATTGGTCCGCGGGCTTGCCAGTCGATTGGAGCGCCAGGGCATTGAAGTCTTTGAGACAACCAGTGAACTTCGGCTGTGTGGCAAAACACTGAGTGCCGGCAGCGTGGTGGTCCGGGCAGGGCAGCCAGCTGGCAGGCTCGTTCGAACGCTGATGGACGCAGAGAGCCCAATGGATGCGGATTTTCTAGCCGAGCAAGAGCGGCGACGCGAAAAAGGGCTCAGTGTTGACCTTTACGACGTGCTGGGGTGGTCGCTGCCAGCACTCTCGAACCTAGAGATGGTGAGCTGTGACGCGCGCGTCCGCGAGGCCAGTTTGATGGCATGGAAGGGGCCCAATGAAGTCGAGGCTGTTCCTCCTGCGCCGCTTGCCTATCTCGTCCCATGGGAGGGCGACGCCTCGGTTCGGTTTTTAGCCGGTGCGCTGCGAGCGGGGCTGACTGTGCACACGAGCACCATAGCCTTTACTCAAAAAGGGCGTAGTTTTGGCGCGGGTACGCTCATCGTGAAGCGAAGCGATAATGATGACGATCTTCATGCAACTGTCTCAGGGCTTGCCCAGCAAACTCGCGCAGAGGTCATCAGTACGGAAACGAGTTGGACTGAATCAGGCAGCAATTTCGGAAGTAATCACGTGAGAGCAATCCCAAGCGTCAATATTGCGCTCGCCTGGGATGAACCGACCCGGTCGTTGTCGGCAGGCGGCACTCGCTATTGGCTCGAGCGAAAATTTGGCTATCCCGTGACGCCCGTGCGTACCGAGCACTTAAGCGGTGAGCCACTGAATGATTTTCATGTCGTGATTCTGCCGGACGGTGGCAATTACGAGCGGTATATTGGCGAACGCGGAGTCGCAGGACTTAAGGCCTGGGTCGAGCGCGGCGGCGTGCTGATTGGGCTGGGTCGTGCCAATCGGTTTCTGTCTAGCCAGGCGCTACTGGCAACCGAACGAGAACAGGGCGCTGGGGAGGGCCAGGAGAAAAGCAATGATGAAGCACGGCCCGCTGGGTCAAAGCTCGCGAGCGCTGAGGACTACGAGGCAGCGATTGCGCCCAGCGTGGCAGAGCCTTTCCCTTTGCCCGGCGTGATTCTGCGTGGTGAGGTAGACCGCGACCATTGGCTTGCAGCCGGCCTCAAGCCTACGTTGAATTTTGTGGTGACAGGTGGCGATATCTATGAGCCTTTGAAGCGTGATGGTGGAGTAAACGTAGTCCGCTTTGCAGAGGAGGACGCGATAGCCGCAAGCGGCCATGTGTGGGAAGACACCCGAGCCCAGTTAGCGTTTAAGCCGGTGGTCATGGCGGCTCCGCACGGCAATGGCCATGTCATCGGCGTAACCGCCGACCCAAGCTTTAGAGGCTTCTTGGATGGGCTCTCTGTGCTGCTCGGCAATGCATTTCTGCGGGCGCCTGCCTACGCAGGTTACTGAGTGATCATCTCGTTGAGATGAGCCACGATGGTGGCAGCGTCTGATCTATTCGCGCCCTGGCCAACGGCATTACTAATTAACGCATCGCCTCTAAAGCCGAAGAGATAGCGAACTAGCAGGAGCCCGTCAGATAGCGCTACGGTATCCCCATCGTCATCGATGTCCATCATCGGCAGATGCTCGTTTAATCGGTCAATGATGGCGGACGGGTCATTCGCGTGTTGATTATCAGAGGGAGCAGTCTTCTCAGCAGAGTTGTGCTGTGGTGAAAGGTTGCGGCTGCTGCTATCTGTGGGCCTACGCTAAATTTTGTCGTAAATGGAGGCACTCCAGGCGCCTAAGCCTGATTCGCCAGTGAGCCTAGTCATCCATCATCGGCGAGTATCTAGGCTTTTTCTCTCCACTGGTTAGGTAATCCTTGAGAGCAGGAAGTCATCAAGATATTGCCAGGGTAGGGGTTTAGAGCGGGGGGGTAACCACGTTGTTGTTCGCTTTGTTGATGAACTGATCAAGATATGACTGAACGTCGGCGGCACTAGTACGGTTTGCTCCTTGGTTCGTTGCGCCTTCGACGAGTGAGTCACCCGTGAACCCGAATAGGTAACGAATCAATAGTAGGCCATCGGTCAAAGCCTGCGTTGTGCCGTCATCATCAATATCCATGACTGAAAGGTGCTCGTTCAGTCTTTGGGTGATGACTCCGGGGTTTCCGATATGCGGACTATTCTCACCAATGAGCGACGAAAAGTCGCTGGAGAACCCGAACAGGAAGCGGAGCATCATCAGACCGTCTGAGAGAGCGGTAACGTCACCATCTTCGTCAAAGTCAAAGCTCCGTCCAAAGCTGTAATTCAAGGTCAACGATGGTGCAGAGAGCCCATAGCCTCCTGCTAGTAAGCTCGGTGAGAAGTCGATCTCGGCATCGCCGCTTTGGCCGATGGACCGAGGCGCGACGAGCAGATTGCCAAGATTGATCGGCAAGGTTTCGTTAGGCCAACCATCGGTTTGGTCGGCCCAGCTAATTTCGATGTAGTGGTCAGTAAAAAAGTTGGCGTCTAAATTAAAGGTGTCTGGTGCCCAGACGTTGTTGATTTCGATTAGTCCGTTCAGGTAGACAGAAGCAGCTTCAAATTTGACAAGGGCAAGATCTGCACCATGAAAGTGAATCCTAAGCCCAAGGCCGGTCAGGTTCTGGTCTCCGTCGCTGGTCGAGTAGGTGAGCGGTATCCGCGTGACGCGATTGGACCGTAATCGTAATTCAGGGGCCGAGATAATCTGCACTTCATTGAAATTAGCATCAGAAGTATCGCTGACGTACTCCTGAAGCACAGTGAGGCCGTCTTCATCTAGGTCGTCATTTTGGTTGACGCCGGTAGCATAAAACGTGCTGACCCACGCATCGTCGATGCCATCGAGATTGGCATCGATACCGCTGCGCTCTGGCGAGATTGGGTCGATATCTAGTCCATCCAAAGCGCCATCATTGTCGGAATCCGAGTCGTTCGGGTCCGTGCCAATATTATTGGTCTCGTTTGCGTCACTCAGGCCATCCCCGTCCGCATCGTTGAACGTGAATGGGTCTCGATTGGCGACAAATTCGTCGAGATCTGTCTCAAGATCACCATCTTGATCTTGAGACAGCTCTGTGTAGAAGGTGAGCCTTGTCTCCAGAATTGACGAGGATATAGATTCTGTTTCCAGCACCCACAGCCGTCCCTCACTGTCATAGTCGAGCACGCGCCAACTAATGTCGGGAACAGGGGTTGTCTCGCCGGTTTCTATATTGGTTTGGACAATGCCACTGCCGTTAGGGTCGATGAAGCCAATGCCCTCGTTAGTGGCTATCCATTGCCAATCTTCTACGTCCGCACCTCCTGGAATAATTGAGTCTATGTACTTGGCGGTACCGTCGATAGGTATGTTGTCAGTCGAAATGGTGCCATCATTTTTGAGTACCACTGCGTCCATCGCCGCAAGGTTAAAGATAAGGTTGTCGTTGTTATCCAAGATGTAGCGATTCGGATCACATAGCTGTGCCCCTGAAACAAGTACTTTTTCTGATGTTAAGAGAGGTTCGATACTGGAGGGATCGAAGGTCGAACCAAAGCTGTCTGTTCGGCTCAAAACGAGTCGGGCGCTAGTTTCTCCTGCAGACGTGGACCGAATGTACAGCAAGTGCCCGCCGTTACTCTCGATGGGCAAAGACGAGATGGAGTGGATTGTGCCAGCGCTAATACAAGTCGATTCGTTTGGAACTTGGGTAATAGTCAGTTCTATTGAGTTTGTATTGTGGGCCCACGTAAAAGCGCATTCTAAAACCCCCTCGAAGGTTCCTTGACCTCCGCTGGAGAATACTGCGAGCTGCGTATTCCAAATCGCAAGATCGTCCAGAAGAAACCCCTCCAGCATTGCGGGAATGACTGGAAAGTTATTGAACTGAACGGTTCCAGTGATAGCACCAAACATTGATGGTAGGACTTTGACGGTTTGAGTGCCTCCAAACGGGAGTCCGTCTGACAATATCTGTTCACTCGTGATGCCGTCGCCTCTCAAAAAATCAACTGCCTCTAGAGATACAAATCCCAGAATGAGTTCGCGGTCTTGGTCAACCCGTTCGGGTTGTTGGACCAGCATTTCTTGTAGTACTTGCGCGCGAAGGCCCGCGTCGACAATGTAATAGCCGTACGTAGCCTCAACGGCGTAGGTTTCGACTAGATCGGATTGATCTCCAACCTTTATGAGCCTGACCTCAGCCACCATTTCCCGCACTTCAAAGAGGTTAGCAGCGTAGACTGGATTGAGAGCGAGGGTGTTCATGAGACCTTCGGTGATTAAATCGCCGAGGGCGCTAACTCTAAGCTCGAAAACTGATTGAAGAGATAGATCGTTTAGGTCCGCTTCGAGCCTCAGCCATCCCTCCGAGTCAGTCTCCCAAGAAAACGGCGTAGTCCCGATTCGATTCACGTATTGCCCGGCCGCCGGACCAATGAGCTCAATGGTTGCGCCATTTCTAGGGTCCGCGAAATCAATATCTGGATCAGCGAGCGCTCCTTCATAGCGGGCGATGAGCTGCGCACCCTCCGCAGCAGTGGCAGCGACAGTGATTTTCCAGTCGGGATCCTCTGGGAGAATATCCAGAGCATCGGTGGCACCGTCGTTATCGTCATCTGGATCAGCGTTGTCTCCTATGCCATCCCCGTCATAGTCTCGCCACTCGGTCGGATCTTGCGGAAATGCGTCGAGCGGATATTCGGTTTGGCTAATGGGTAAATCGTTGATGTCGCCGCCAGCCTCGCTGATGGCCGCCGAGAACGAGGTCAAGTATTCGTCAGCAAATCCGTCGCCATCAGAGTCGATCGCCGCGGTTTCATTGAGTGGCAGGTCGTCGACGATATCAAGAACGCCGTCATTATCGTCATCTGGGTCAGCGCCGAGGCCTGCGGCAAGACAAATGGAATCGCAATTATCTGGGGCGCCATCGGCGTCACCATCAGGGAAAAACCCTAAGACACTAACTAACGGATAGATGTCGTCATTGTCGAGCACGCCATCATTGTCGTCATCTAAGTCGAAAGCATTATCGGTGCCGTCATCATCAGTGTCCTGGGGGAACGGGTCTAGGTTGTCGGCGATGCCATCATTGTCATCGTCAGGATCAGTGTTATCTCCGATGCCATCACCGTCTGTGTCAGTTGATTCACCAGCATCTAGCGGAAAGTCGTCTTGAGCATCGGAGATTCCATCACCGTCATCATCAGAATCTGAGTTATTGCCCAACCCGTCTGCGTCAGTGTCCAGCCACTCATTGGCATTGTTTGGGAAAGCATCGACTGCCATGCCTAGACTCTGGCAACTGTTATCACATCCATCGGGGGCGCCATCGCCGTCGGAGTCGATGAGTGTCCCTAAGCCAATCGTGGGGTAGGCATCCACCTCGTCAGCGATACCGTCACCGTCTGTATCGACTGCGGTTGCCGCGATAATAGTCAAAGTGACAAATGCACTCGATAGCTCGTTATCGATGTCTGTCAGATCGTATTCGAAGCTGTCTGCGCCACTGAACCCAGCTGCAGGGATGTAGCTAAATGAGCCATCGCTATTCAGCCCGAGAACCCCGTGCGTCGCATTCACAGCTAGAGAGTAAGTGCTGGGGCCATCTCCCACCGTGTCATTTGCAGCGACACTGCCTGTGAGGGTCGCTCCCTCATTCATTGCAAAGACATCATCAATCGCTATCGGAACATCGTTCTGCGGAGTAATGGTGATGGTGACTATGCCTTGGCTATCGTCATTTCCAGTTGCATCGCTCAGGGTATAGACGAAGTCCGTCACCGTGCCGTCATAGTTGCTATTTGGAATAAAAGTAAGACCCGCGAGTTCGCTGGGTGTGATGGCATTACTGGCGGCCAATGCTATTCCTGCGTTGGAGATAACGCCTTCGCCCGCGCTGGGGACTTGGTTAATGGTGATGTTGAGCGTTTCACCTGTGTCGGGGGTTGTAGGAGTCAGTAGCCCGAGATTGGTGCCCGGGGAATCTTCATTGACAGTGAGAGCCTTGCTCTCGGCAACGGGTGGATCATCGACGGGCGTAATGGTGATGGTAACCGTGCCATTATTAGAATCTGCACCTGTCCCATCGCTCAGCGAATAGCTGAAGTCGGTTACCGTCCCGTCATAGTCCGTAGTCGGTATGAATTTCAGTGCAGCGAGTTCGCTCGGCGTGAGCGTCGAGGAGGCAGCGAGCGATGCGCCCGCATTGTCGATCATCCCTTCGCTCGATAGCGGCACTTGGGTCACAGTGATAACCAGCGTCTCTCCTGGATCAGGCGTTGTTGGTTCCAATAAGCCTAAATTGGTACCGGGCGAATCTTCTGCCACGGTAAGTGATTTGCTCTCAGCGATCGGTGGATCATCAACGGCGGTAATGGAAATACTAACCGTACCGGTATTGTCATCACTTCCAGTGCCGTCGCTCAAAAGATAGACAAAGTCAGCTACCGCGCCATCGTAATTGGTATTGGGTGTGAAGGTGAGACCAGCGAGTTCGCTCGGTGCGATCACGTTGCTTGGCGCGAGCGTAGTGCCCCCATTCGCGATGATCCCTTCGCCCGCGCCGGGCACTTGAGAGATGGTTATGGTAAGCGTTTCGCCGCTATCAGGGTTGCTTGGCGTGCTCAGCCCCAGACTCGTCGCAGGCGCATCCTCAAGCACCGTTAAGGATGCATTCTCAGCAACCGGTGCGTCGTCCACTGGCGTCACGGTTAAGCTAATACTTTGCGTCGCATTATTGCCGAGGTCGTCGGTCACTTTGACGGTGAAACTGTCAGTGCCGCTGTAGTTGATGTCAGGCGTGTACTGCCAAAGGCCAGAGCTTGAAACGATGGAGGCGCTACCATTCGATGCCTGCGTGTCTATCGTGAAATTAGGCGTGGCGATCCCTTCAGGGTCAGTTACCGTTAACGTCCCAGAGAACGATGTATCTTCTTGGCCCGAGCCGCTGATATTACCGGAGAAAACAGTCGGGTCATCTACTGCGGTGACGGTTATCGTGCTTGTAGCAGCAACTGAAGTGTCCAATCCGTCATTTAGCGTCCAGGTGATGGCCCGGTTCGTTGTACTCGGGTTGATAGCATTTGAGTTTTGATAAGTGACCGACTCTAAAATGGTTTCGTAGTTCGCCGCGCTGCTGCCGCCTGAGAGCGTCAGAGTTCCTGATACGAAAGAGCCAGTGATGCCCAGGGGAGATGCGCTTGCGCTATCAAAGTTCAGCGCGTCCTCGCTGGGCTCGTATCCAGAAGATATGGTAACGGTCGCGGATTGAAGCTGGTCATTCTCGGCATCACTGATGGTGAGCGTTGCATCGATCATGGCGGCCGGATCTTCCTCGGTATAAGCCAGCGTACTACTAGCGTCAGTAATTACGGGCGGATCGTTAATTGGGGTAACGGTCGCAAAAAGGGTTTCAGCGGTTGGTGTGCTGGAGTCCTCATTGCCATCCTCTACTGTTAGGTCGAACAATGCGGTTGCGGCTTCACTTCCGTCGTGGACTAACTTCACGTCACCATCCGTCAACTGCTGTGCAGTGAAGCTGGTGACGGGAGAGCCCGCAATCTGGATGGACAGATTCGACGAGAGGTTGCTGATTGCAATACTGACGTCGGTGAGGTTGTCATCGGCGTCGGAAACAACAATTTCAGATGAGGTCAGGGTGAGCGTTGCCCCTTCGTCGACGAATATCGAGCTTCCAAATAGTGTGGGCGGATCGTTGACCGCTTCGAAGGTCACGTCGAGGGTCGCGGTAGTCGAAGCCGGCGTCGGCGTCTCGTCATCCGAGACGGTGATCTCTAGTGTGTAAGTGGTTGTGACGAGATTGTCTTGATTCACCGCGACCGAGCCAGAGGTTGTCAGCGTAATGTTCCCGATCTCGTCAATCACAAAGAAGCCATTAGCGTCACCATTCGTGATCGAGTAAAAAAGTCCGGTATCGTCGACGTCAGTGGCGCTAACGCTACCGACGCTCGTTGAAGTATTCCCGCTGTTTTCCAGCACTGTTGTGCCTGTTGCAGTACCAATTGAGGGCGCATCATTAACAGCCACGACTGAAAAACTCGCGAGGGTGTTGTTTTGTCCAGCCAGTGAATCGGTAACTCTGTACTGGAAGGATCTTAGATTGGTGCTTGGATCATCGCTGGTGTTCTGATAGGTCACGCTCTCGAGGGCTTGTTCCCAGGTGGCGATAGACGGCAGCGGACTTGATGCAGTAAGTGAGAGTACGGCTGTGCTGCTATTCCACGATCCAGTGATGCCGTTTGCATTGGGGAACGCGAGTACATCTTCAGAAGACTGATAGCCAACATTGATGAAGACGGATGCGCTTTGAATTTCCGTTGCAGTGAAGTTCGGTGATCCCGAGTCTCCTGCGGTAATGGTGACGTCGCTAGCGGGAGTTTTGGTCCCATCCCCCTCTGTGTATGCGCTCAAGATGCCGGCCAATGAAATAGATGGTGGGGTAGGTCCAGCCGTTGCCCCGGAATGAAACAGAACAAGGGGCAAGACAAGCAGTAACCGAATCATCAAACCAAAAGAGCCTCCGCTCTGCTGTTCATTGGCTGTGTTAGTGATATGTGCGGGATACCGCATCCTGGTTTGCTTAACCCTATAAATGAAAGGAAGTCTCACCCTAGTCTCTGCATCCGGGCTACGGGCATATACCTGTCATCCTACGACCGTGCTGTGAATTATCAAGTCCGTTTTTTTTGGTAAGTAAAGGATAAGAGGCGTATTGATTATAAAGTTGTGACGCTACGAGCGGGGAGATCTTCTGCACGCTGGTGCGGCGCGTCGATGCTCAGCAAACAAGGTCATTCTCAGTGCCTCAAATCTTCTGTAAATAATGAATAAATCGCAGCGGCGACGTGCTATTTCCCAGTCAAGTACCAGACGGTATCACCCACGTCGTCAGCGACAAGCATGGCGCCACCCTGGTTGACGATGACGCCCACGGGTCTTCCTTTAGCCTCGCCGCTTTCACTCAAAAACTCCGTCAAAAGAGGCTTTGCTTCCCCCCTAGCCTCGCCAGAATTGGTGACTTCAACAGCAAGGACTTGGTAACCACTTGGCGGGTTACGGTTCCAGGAGCCGCGCTGCGTAATGATGGCGTGGTTTTTAAGACTTGGAATGGAGGGGTTTGAGTAGAAAGTGACCCCGAGTGATGCAGTGTGGGCACCAAGCGCGTAGTTTGGGATGCGTCGAGGCCGTATTGCCGTGCCCTCAGCCTGTCCTTGATCGGAACCCGACCCCGTTGCTGGAGTCTTGCTGAGACTTTCGTCTTTTCTTTCTCCGCTCGATTGTGAGCTCCAATCCCTCGGCACGCGAGGGTCCTGCAGGATGCCCCAATAATGAGCGGGCCAGCCGAAGTCATCACCTTCGTTCACTTGCGCGAGGTAGTCCGGCACAAGATCGTTGCCCAACTGGTCCCGCTCGTTCACAACGGTCCATAAAGTGTCGGTGGGTGAATGCCAGGCCATACCCACCGGGTTGCGGAGGCCCTTTGCAAAAGGAGCTAGTTCGCGAGTAGCGAGGTCAAGTCGCCAAATGCCGGCACGGCCTTGCTCTGCCTCTGGGCCCAACTCACCAATATTGCTATTAGAGCCAATCGCGACGAACAAGGACTCTCCATCGGGGTGGGCCAGTAAATTTTTGGTCCAGTGACTGTTGGGGGCATTAGCGGGCAGGTTAGCAACTAGCTCGCCCGGCGCTGAGATTCGGGTTTGGCCCTGCCCATAAGGAAACGCCAGCACGGCGTCGGTATTCGCGACATAAAAAGTGCTTCCCACCAGCGCCATGCCAAAGGGCGAGCGGAGGTTCTCGATGAAGGGGACCTGCAGGTCGGAAATGCCATCCAGATCGGTATCGCGCAGCAGGGTGATGCGATCGGCCGACGGATAGCCCGACCCCGTAAAGCGCATGACGCGTTTTGCGAACCAGGAAAGTACACCCCCTCTTCCAGAGGCCGCCTGTGGTGCATCGGTTTCTGCAACGAGAATATCGCCGTTCGGAAGTTCATAAAGCCAACGGGGATGATCAAGCCCCTGCGCGAACGCCTGAACTTCGAAGCCTTCGGCTGGAATTGGGGTTTCTCCCGGTTTCCAGCCCACCGCTTTGGACAGCTTCATTACTGGAACGGTTTGAGGTTCGGGCGGTTTAAGGAGAGGGGCGGCTCCCCAGCCATAAGTCATATCTGGCGCGCCGGGCTCGACGGATTGGCACCCAAGCAGTATCAGCGACATCAAGCCCTTGGCTACTAGGTTGCAAACGCTGGGTCGCTGTCCATCGGCAGTTGGGGCGGCGGCGTTACCTGTTTTTATCACCTTGGATAGATTCTGTGCGGAAAAGAAAGCGGGAGTCTTCATACTTTTTCTTACGAAGAGCCCCAGAAAGGGGCCAGTCGTTGACGGATGTGATGCGCTCGACTTACTAGAAATCGCTCAGACAATCCGCAAACGTATTGTCCCGAAATTCATCAGCGATACGACCTCGCAGGAAGAAAAACCAACTGCGGTCGGCGGCGTAAGCCTGACCGACCAGCTGCATGTAGGCCGATTCGGCGTCGGTTTGACCGTTCGACGGCCAAGCGGCTCTCCCCGCCATTTCAAGCGCGCGTTTTGTTGCAGCCGCCCTTGCATCACCCTCTTGGCGCCGAATCATGAGTTCGTGGGCGTCTTCAGACAGCGCGGTGCAGGCCTCGAGGGAGCGCGCTTTAGGCACCTTTGACTCGCTTGAACTGAAGCGGTCACTGAAAAAGCCGGTGATTCGGTCGAATACGCTGGTTTCCTCTGCGGTCGTTGGGCCCGGCGCCAAAATAAGCAGCATTAATGCAAGTGCAGAGATACGGCAGAGTGCGTGCCTTGATAGGGACATCCTTTTTCTGTCATCCATAGCGAAACAGACCATTTATTTAGTCGGAGTGTAGCGGGTTGGGCTGCGTCTCGGCGAGTCCCCCGAGCTCGGGTGTGCCAGTTGAAGCTGAACTGTCAGTGGTCGTGAGGGGATTAGGCGGATCGATAGGTGAGCGCCATAAAGTCCGGAGGAGATATTTGAAGTTGTGGGATTACTGCTTCTCAGGGATAGCGAGGATTAGTCGACTATCCATAGTTTGATGTTGACCGGTCGATGTTGATGGTTCGATGTTGATGGTTCGATGTAGATGACGCGCGAAAGGGAGGCAAGGGAACTGAAGGTAGCTAAAAGAGTAAGCAAATAACCTCAGGAGGTAGAGGCTGTCTAGCGAAGAGAGCGAAGCGTAAATAGCCGCTGCCATTGACGAAGAGCTTGGAGTCATAGGGCTGGGATGATAAGCCGCGCTGAGTCGCAGAGTTCAAAAAGCCCGTAGTAACATCGTCGCCTTCAGCGTTGCTGTCGCGCTATGATGCTGACAAGGCTTTAAGGATGGAACGCTATGAAAGTAATTGTTGCCGGGTACATCGATTTCGAGAACGCGAGCGAAGTGCCCGAGATATTAACGTCGGCAAGGCCGCACATCGAAGGCGCGCTGGAAGAAGAAGGTTGCATTGCCTATTCATGGACGGAATGCCACCTTACCCCGGGGCGAGTGTATGTGTATGAAGAGTGGACATCTTCGGAGACGCTTTCTGCCCACCTTGCCAGCCATTGGTACCGAGACATGGGTGGCCACCTTGCATCCTTCGCCAGGAAGCCGCGTACGAACGTCATCAAAAAATATCGGGTGGAGCTAGAAGAGCCCGTTTACGATGACACTGGGGTAGCGAGAGGGGATTTCTTTACGGCTGAGTGATTCGGGAATCAAAGGGGGCTCACCCTACTGCCTGACGATCCATAGCGAGGGGCCACGTAAGTGCTGCCCCTCCGAGCAGGACAAAAGCGAGACCGGGACCAGTGTCCGTAGACCGGAGTTGGCCGTGGAGGCCGAGTAGCAACAGATGAAACTGAGGCGCCTTTGGGTGGAGAAGCGGCTGGCGGAGAAGCAGTTGGTGGAGAGGCAGCCTTAATCTAGGAAGCGCTGTCAGACGACTTGAAAAAGTGGCCCGGCCCCAAGCGAGAGAGTGAACAAGGAGAATTGATATTGACACGCAGCGCAGCAGAGACCATAGAGACGTTTTGGCGCATTCAGGATGCCGGGGATTACACCGCCATGGTGGAACTCTTCGCCGAGGACGCCGTGTTGGAGGATCCATTTTTTGGCACGTTTGAAGGGCGAGAGGCTATCGCTGGCTTTATGGCGAGGATGAACGTCGAGATGAAAAAACGTGAGACCCACTTTGAAGTGGTAGAAATCGATGGTGGTGGCGAGGTGGCTTGGGCCCAGTGGGTGGCGGTAACCCCTCGAGGCCGAATTGAGGGGTGCGGACTCTATCGAGTGCGAGACGGTCTGATGACGTACTACAAGGACTATATGAATGCCCCAGAGACAGGAGAGGGCGCTGCTTGATGATTCGCCTCAGGCGGGAACTCACTATCACGCAGCGCTGATTAAATGGTTATGGCCAACGATGGCAGCAAATGAATATCGCATGGATCACCCAGGATGACTAACCCAGGGTTAGGGCTTGAAGTTAACGTTTTGCTGAGGTGCGCTTATCGCCTTAGCTTGATGGCGCTTGCTGCATTACTCACCAGTTGCGCTTACTTGCGCGAGCGCTCTGACTTTACCCCTAATCAAACAGGCGTCGCTGCCTGCCAATTCACCGCTGGCGCGCACCCTCAAGTGGTGGTTCATGAAAGAACGCCTTACGGAGAGTCGGTTCGAACGCGGACGGGTCAAACCCAGATGTTGAAAGATTGCTTCGAGCGCCTTGACGCCATTGCCGATGCGGCGGCTGATAAAGCGAGCGCTAACGAATCTGAGTAAAAACCCTTTCCAACCTCCAGTCCTCTCATGGTGCGGCCCACGGTCTCTGAGATTCGCTTTGGAATTTAGGATCTCCTCCTGCTACCACTCGCAGAGCCTGGCTTCCAACTTATGGCGCGAGGCTTTAAGGTCTTAGGATCAAATACGCGCGAGGCCAACCGTTATGATGATTCCCGCATCCCCTGAGGCATTTACAGCAGACTGGTTAAATGAGGCCTTGGCCTCAAAGTTGGGTGCTGCAACCGTGCAAAGCGTGGCGGTCAAGGCATCCGATGTGCCGGGGCAAACCGCTGAAATCGCGTTTTTGGACGTGACCTATAGCGACCCTGATTGCGGGCTCCCGACGAGTATTGTTGCGAAGTACACCAGTCAGAACCCGCAAGTCATCACCGACATCATTGCCAATTACGATCAATACCGCCGCGAAAGCTCCTTCTATAAGGAGTTCCCAGACGTGGGTATTGCGACGCCCGAGTGCATTTACGTGGACTATGACCAAGCTAAGCAGGAGGTTGTGCTGCTGCTTGCGAACCTATCCCCGGCTGAATCGCCTTCTTGGGCAGTGAGCGATGCACAGGTAGCGATGGCGGTGGATGCCCTCCCTGGGCTGCATGCCAAGTGGTGGCAAGACCCGATTCTCCGCGAGAAGGATTGGATCGTTCAGTTCGATAACAAAGACTTTTTTGGTGCCGCGATGGGGGCCGCCCATATGGTGGCGCCGATCATTAAAGAGCTGTACGGCGATGTTGAAGTCACCCAGCGCGCGATGGCGCTGATGGCTGAAAAGCTCGATGCCATGCTTGCTTGGACGGCGACTCGTCCGTTCACGTTTGTGCATGGCGATTTCCACGCCAAGCAAATGTTTTTTCCCACCGACGCGGGAGGCGAATTCGCGGTCATCGACTGGCAATTCCCGTTTGTTGCGCCAGGTGCTTGGGATGTTTCGCGGATTATTGGTCTCGGATTAACGGATGAGCAGCGGCGTGCGCAAATGGAAGGCCTGGTGGCCGGCTATCACGCGGCGTTGATCGACCGAGGCGTGACTGGTTACAGTCGTGAAGAGCTCAACGTCGATATCAGCTATGGACTGGCTGTGAGTCAGATGATCATGGTCATCGCGTCGGCACAAACCGACGTCACCCTGATAGAAAAAGAATGTTCTGACCTCGGCGTCGATTGGCAGGACATGATGCTCTACCGCACGCAGAATGCGATGCTCGAATGGAATACGCTCGAGCTGCTTGAAAGCATCTAATTCGATGGAAAGGGGCGTTAGTGCTTTGCAGCCACTCCCTGCCAGCTACTCATGGCTGATAGTCGCCAGCCAATAGTTTTGAGATCTTTGGAGCACAAATAAAAACGGCGCCAGTAGGCGCCGTTTTCGATGAGGTGCTGACTTAGCCTCTGATTTCAAGATTAGTAGCAGAAGTCCGCCCGCGCTCAGTTGAAAGGCCAAAGCTCAGTTGCTGTCCGTCTTTCAGACCGTCGAGGCCAGAGCTGTGTACCGCAGTGATGTGCACAAAGATGTCTTTGTCGCCTGAATCGGGGCAGATAAAGCCGAACCCTTTTTTCTCATCAAACCATTTTACCGTTCCGTTTTGCTTGTCGTCGCTCATTACGTATCTCCAATTGATGTGGTTTCAGTGTTCAACCTGCCACCTAGGCGGTGGCCCCTAACGGCAACAAACAGAAGGCAGAGTTCGGGCAGGCGTAACACAATGGGAAACCCAGGACATCACGGGAAGGCGCGAGCAGCAGTACGTTCGATCGTTGATCATCGAGTGATTGAATCGACGCGCATTAGACAGGAACGACACCAAGGTTGCAAGTTAAAGTTTTTGGGATGGCTTGGTATCCCCTTGCGACTAGCGTGCGATTAGATTGAAGGGCGTGGATGAAATCGCTGAATCTAATTACCCTATGCTCGGCGACCGGTGGGGTAGCTCGCTCCTGATGGGTCCACTCAGGCTAGATCGAAATTCGGTCGCAATGAATAGCTGCCTACCAGCGAGTGCTAAGACCAACCGCGATGTGCGAACCCACCTCGATCATCTTTTGCCAGGCCTGGAGCAAGGGCTTCCCTTCAGTATCGGCATGGGAGCGAGCCTCTTCCCGATGCACGAGCTCATCGTGGCGGCAGTCGTAGAGTAGCTGCATGATTTCATTTGAGGGGTCAGCAGTGGGTTCTTTGCCGAGCGAGATCAGTTGCGATAAGTAGTGCTGGTCGACGAAGGTTTCTACCGCGTCGACGGTGGCAAACACTGCATTGCGGCCCAAGAGCGCGGGCACGAATCCTGCCAGATATCCGGCCACTTTCCAGAGGGGCAGTAGCTTGGTCAGTTCTTGGGGCTCAAGTAACGCCTCCATGCGTTCAAGGTGCGTGGTTTCAGTCTCAAGGTGCTGGTTCGCGAATTCGATAATGACGGGGTCGCGGGTGACGCGAAGGATGGCTTGATAAAGGCAAACCGCACCGTACTCCCCTGCGTGATCGGTTCTGAGTGCAGCCGTCAACCAATCTGCCCGCTGAAGCGGGGCGGTGGTATCCGCTTTAAGTGGAATGGACGTCATACCGACGTGCATACAAGTTGTTCCAGTTAATTTGGGGAGTTGTACGCAAATTGCTGACCATGAGGTCAGCTCAATCACCCTTGTCTTGTGGCGGCATCGTGAGTGATCAGCAAGATTTTGGTAAGTACGTTAATTGGCCAGAAACCCGCTGTTATGGTCTGAAGGTGAGAGTAAATACGACAGAAAGGATGGCACCTAATTGAGGACGGTGGGTTAGCCCTTTAGAGCCTCGTCGACCCATCGCCAGAAGCGCGTTTGTTCGGATACCTTGACCTTATCTGCGCATCCGATCCGTGCATACCGTTTTTGCTGGATAAGGTCTTTAGGGCGTTAAATTTCAATTTGGAAACAACTGCATCGGCGGTTGAATTCCGTCGTTTGCTTCTCAACTCGCCACACTTTTATGATGGGGCCACGCGGGCTGAGGGGGAATGAGTAATGCGCAACAATCGATGGCTTCAAGGGTGCCTTACCTTGGTATTTATTGGAGTGTCGGCAGCACAGGCGCAGGAGATCGCGAAGCCTGAAGGCCTGCTCCTTCGCGGGTTCGAGTCGGAGGCGTTGAAAAATCGCCGAGGGTTTGAGGCGGTGGAAAACGGCGTGTTGACCACAGTCCGAGTGGATGCAGCTGGAGAGCTCAGCGCCACCCGTACTGCCGCTGAGATTGAACCTCACATCGATTGGTACCAAGCAAGGAACCAGCGCTATTTGGCGTACGGCGTCTTTGACGGCGCCAATCTCTCCTATCTCGCCGACCCCACTGACGAGTCGTTGTATATCGTCAATGTTGAGGGGGAGGTGACCAGCGATCTCAATATCAGCCACCCGGATGTTTTAGCGGCGATTGTTGAGGCGGCCAAAGCCTATGTGGATATCGGAGTTGATGGGATTGAGTATGACGTTGATGGCTGGGCGCGCGGCCTGGGTAGCTTCGATGAGCGCTCGCTCGCTGCATTTAACACCTGGCTGACGGATACCAAGGAATACCCTGCTTCTGAGCTGGAATCGATCTTCGAAACCGCTGTCGACAGCACGTTTAATTACCGTACATTTCTGGCGAGCAAAGGGGTCACCACAGACAGCGAAACGCTCGCTAACGTGAGCCAAAGTGCCCATTTTAGGCTGTGGCGCGGGTTCATTAATTATCAGGAGCGAGAAACCTCTGAATCGCTGATTGACTCGCTCAATACTTACTCAAGCCAAGTGCAAGACAAAACCGTCGAGCTTTATTTCAATCGGTATGGATTCTTCGATACCCCTTCGAGGCGCTGGAATTCAATCGGAATGGATTCCGGCAGTTTGGGAGAGACATATTTCGATGGTGTGACTTGGCGCTATGAAGATGGCCATACGCTAGAACCCGTTTATCGAGCAGGGCTCAAGACTTTCGATAAGCGCTATGAGTCGTGGAACTATCCGCCAACAAAGACCGAAGCGGTGCAAAGCATCTTTTTGGCCTCGGCACTTGCGAGCAATGGTGTTGCAACCTGGGAGGATGAATTTCCGGCCACGGCCTATCTCGCGTCGTTTGCTTACCGGTTTCAAGCCCAGTTAGATCAGCCCTCCCGTTCCGAAGTCGCGATCTTTTACCCACATGCCTCGGTCGAGCACAACACGCCGATTCAAGCCAATGATGAGATTCTGTTGGGTGGCCAGCACTATTGGTATTTGGGGCTGGGCTATCTCATGGCTGGGCTCAACCTGAATTATGACGTGCTGTATGGCGCCGATGGTTTGGTGCGAGACGACACTTTTGCCACGCCGTCTGCGAGTGATTATGGCGCTATCTTTGTAGCCGAGACCCGCCAGGCTACGGACGAGCAGTTTTCGGCGCTTGCAGACTATGTAAATGCGGGTGGCAAGCTCATTGTCATGGGCAGTGACGTCCTGCGGTATGACGAGCTGGGGCGGGATAAAGCCGCGAGTAGAAGTTTAGGTAGCACAACCTATGACGGTGCGTTTGGCGCTGTTGGGGAAAGGAGTTACGGGTCGGGCTCTGTTGAGGTCGTGAGCCTAAACCCGCTCGCTTCAAACACCTACTCCTATCATGCAGACGCTGCCTCGATCGATATATCAGCGATTAGAGCCAGCGTTTCCGCCGCGTTGCCCGAAGGGCTCTCGACAACGCGTTTGTCTGGCGCTGACCGCCTGCGCGCACTGACTTATCGAGATGACGGCGACAATTCGCTGATTGTCCACTTAGTGAATCACGCGTTTAGCAACGGGGGGAGCGCGCTCGCCACTCAGAGCGATGTTCAGATCACCACCTACCTTCCCGCGAATGTCCCAGCGGGCGCAGTCGCGAATTACGTGACCGCAGAAAGTGGGAATGTTCAGTCGCTCGATATCACTGACAATGGGGATGGAACGATTTCCCTCACGATTCCCACCGTTGCCACCTGGGGTATTTTGCGCATTGGCTCTGCGCTCGAGGCACCAGCGATGCCAAATATCGCGCCAATGGCAGAACTCACGTTTTTGTTCGACTACGAAGAATTCTCAAGTAATCCCGATCGGAACTTGGTGTTTCAAGCCGCCGATGACCGAGGGCTTGAGAAAGTCACCTTTCAATACCAGCAGTACGATGCTGCGAGCGACAGCTGGGGTGAGTGGACGGCTGGCGCGAGCCTTTCCTTGAATGGCGTTACGCGAGTGGACGCAGAATCAGCGAGCAATACCATCGGGCTCAACTTTGCGGATATTGGTGAGGGGCGCTACCGGGCGCAATTAGTCGCCACCGATATTGACGGTGCCGAGAGCGATTTGGTGCTAGGACTGGGTTACGACACCATCGTTGGCTTTGACACTGTCGCGCCGGATGCGAGCAGTATTATGGCCGAGGTGTTAAGTGGGCCTGAAAGTGGGAGCGCCATAACCACACCGTCAGACGTCACGTTGTCGATATCCAATGTGGTCGACACGGTCTCCGGCGTACGTTTTGTCAACAGTAAGTTCTCAGGGGCGTCGTTTGATACGGCTCCTGAGGCTGGCGACGACTACGAAGAAGGGTATACCCGTGTCTTTACGGGCCCTGAAGACGGGCAGTACGGCACCTACGCCATCTCCGCTCGGTTCGAGGACTATGCGGAAAACCTCTCGGAGTGGATGGAACTTTATAGCTACACGTATGGCCTGCCGCCAACGATTATTGAGGCCACGGGATCGCATACAACGAGCAATGGAGAGGCGCTGTCTTTTGGCGCCGGTGACGCCTACTCGGTGATTGCTGGGGAGACAGTCACGTTTGGTGTCGATGCTACCAATGTGCTCGACAACGAAACCGTTCAATGGTTCAAAAATGGCGAACTGGTCGAGGGCGCGACCGAGCGCTCGCTCAATTTAGGCGGGGTGTCGTCCTCCGATGCAGGCACTTACTACGTTGTCATCCAGAACGCCGTAGGCAGCGTGCAAAGCGAATCCTTTGAGCTGGTTGTGAATGCACCGCTCAGCATTACCGAATTTTCCCGAGATCCGGCGGATGGAAAGGTGAATCAGGGTGGGTCGTTTACGCTGACCGTTGTTGCGGAGGGAGCAGGGACGCTGACATACCAGTGGGAGGCACAGATTCTGCAAAACGACTGGGCGGTCATTGAGGGTGCTACCGAGGCTACATATACGGTCACGAATGCGACTCGTGCCGACCACCAAGGCAATTATCGCGTGACGGTGACAGATGAATCCGGGAGCGTATTGAGCAACCGAACGCTGAGAATCGAAGTGACTCAAACCTCAGGCGGTGGCGGGGGCAATGCCAACGATGGCGATAATGATGGCGTGCAAAACGGGAACGACAATTGTCCGAATGACGCGAATAGTGACCAAAGTGACCTCGACGGTGATGGTATCGGCGATGTCTGCGACTCGGACATTGACGGCGACGGCGCGAGTAATCAGCAAGAGGCCGAGGCAGGTACCGACCCCAATGATCCGAACTCTACACCCCAGCCGACTACTGCCGATCAAGATGATGATGGGGTAGACGATGATAGTGACAACTGCCTGGTCAACCCAAATCCCCTCCAGGCAGATCTCGATGGTGACGGCACGGGGGATGCTTGCGATATGGACATCGACGGTGACGGTTTCTCCAATGTTGATGAGGGTGAGGCAGGCACGGATCCGAAAGATGCAAGCTCGTTCCCAGAGGCACCAGTAGAGGACGATCAGGACGATGATGGCGTAACTGATGACACTGACAACTGCCCGGTCAACCCGAACCCCCTACAGGCTGATCTCGATGGTGACGGCACGGGGGATGCTTGCGATATGGACATCGACGGTGACGGTTTCTCCAATGTTGATGAGGGTGAGGCAGGCACGGATCCGAAAGATGCAAGCTCGTTCCCAGAGGCTTCAGCAGAGGATGATCAGGACAATGACGGGGTAGTTGATGCGCTGGATTTGTACCCTGAGGACGCCTCGAAATCAGCGAACACGCCCTATTACTTCACGTTTGAGGGCGTGATCGATTTCGTGAGTGAATCGAGCGCCGATAAAAGGCCGCACCAGGTGCGAGCAGGCGAAGCCTATCAGTACACCATCGTCGTTGATAACCACGGTGGATCGTCGATGTCTGGTGAATGGGCGCGCGCAGACATTGAGTTTTTGCTGCTGGCTATCAACGATAACGAGGATGCATCGGTACTGGTAGACGTGCCAAATATCCGAACACCGTTTGGGATTGGGTCAAGTTTGGGCGGCCCTAGCTTGACGCTCGAAACCGATGCGAATGGGGCACTCATCAAAACTTGGAACGACGCAATTTTCCTCGGTCTTTCTGACGACATCCGACTCGATTGGTATCAAACGTACGGGTGGTTAGATAGTGAGATTGGCGTTGCCCAGCGTCTGCAAGCGCGAACGGACACAGTAGCCGATGCTGTCGGTCTCTATAGCGACCAATCCAGTTTTAGCTTCACTGGCGTTAACCACAGCACCAGAATCGAAGTCGGCGCGGAATGGAGTGGGGCACAGAAGGCTGAGTGTGACGGTTTAACTCTGGATACCCAGGCGAGCGTGGATGCGGTACTGTCTCGCGTGTGTGCGAGGGTAACCGGAGACGTGGTGATTCAGGGTGCTGAGATCCAAGATCTCAGCCCGCTTCGGGTCATACGAACCATTGACGGGGAATTGGTAATTGGTTCCGACACCACCATGCCCACTTTGAATGGGCTTCAAGGCTTGAGCCATGTGGGTGGTAAGGCGGTGGTCGATACCGATGGCGACTATCACCCCGATTTTATGGACGCATTCCCTAATGACCCCGCGGCTGCGTTTGATACCGATCAGGATGGCTTTCCCAACGATTGGCTGCCCGGGTATTTCTCGAGTACCGAGGATCCAGACTTGGTCGCCGATGCTGATGATGACAACGACGGGGTTACTGACTTCGAAGACGCTTTCCCGCTAGATGCTTCAGAATCCTCGGACATCGATGGGGATGGGATTGGCGATGGGGCTGACCTAGATGACGATGGCGATCTTGTTGGCGACGAATCGGACAACTGCAGAGCGATCAGTAACGAGGATCAGCTAGATTTTGACTCGGACGGTAAAGGCGATGTTTGTGATTCTGATGACGACAACGACGGGTTCTCAGATGAAGAGGAGACGCTAGCAGGCTCTGACCCATTCGATGATCAGGCTTGTCCATCGACTTGCTTTACTTTTGACATTGATGGGAGTGGTGATGCAAAAGCGCTGACCGATGGCTTGCTGGTGATTCGTCACTTGTTCGGGTTCAGCGGATCTGCGCTGGTCGCTAATGCCAGTGCTCCTGATGCCGCCAGAACTGACGCTGAGTCGATTACGAGTTACCTTGCTGGTGGTGACGGTCAGCTCGACATCGATGGAGACGGCGACCGAAGGGCGTTAACCGATGGATTACTGCTGATCCGATATCTCTTTGGTTTTACCGGAGATGCACTGATTACGGGTGCGGTGGGCGATAACGCGGAACGCACGACGTCTGCCGAGATCGAGGCGTACATCGGAGCGAGGCTGCCGGCCCAGTAGGGGGGGATTGCCTGGCAATAAGTAGCGCGGTTTCTGGGTGGCTTCTTATCAGATAGCTCAGAATGACCAGATACTGAGTGAAGAAATGCATCAAGAAGTGCATCAAGAAGTGCATGAAGAAGTGAATGATGGAGTCAATGAAAATAAGGCCCTAAAACTTCGACGAGTTTGATGCTCGCGATGATTGCGAGCAGTGGGCAGAGACAGTGAAAGATTGTGAGTAAATTGCGAGAAATAGAGAGAAATAGAGAGAAATAGAGAGAGCGCAGATCAATGTCAGAGGCACTAGCATTAGTAGATTCCCCATTTGGGTTCGAGTTGGAACATCTGTCCCCAGTGATCGGAACGGTGGTTCACGGGATTGATCTACGGGTGGTGCCGAACGAAGACCTGGCCGAATGGTTGGCGGCGCTGTTGGTTGAACGGAAGGTGATCTTCTTTCGAGATCAAGCGATTTCTCAGGCTGAGCACATCGCCTTCGCTAGGTGCTTTGGTGACCTCGAAGTCCATCCGTTTACGCGAAACAGCGAGTCACACCCAGAGATTATCCACCTCGATAACGATCGAGATCGGCCGCCTAGAATTAACGTTTGGCACTCTGACGTGACTTGGCGTGATGAGCCGTCGCTTGGTTCTATCCTTCGGGCGATTGAAGTGCCAGATGTGGGCGGGGATACATTGTTTGCCAATATGGAAGCGGCCTACGACAAGCTCGATGACGCGACAAAGGCGGAGTTCCGAGAGCGACGCGCCGTGCACGACAATGAGGTGTTTTTGAGCGGGATGTACTCTCGCGGTGTTTCTGAAGAAAAAGTCGCTGAGATGCGGCGCGATTTCCCGCCGACTTCCCATCCCGTGTTTCGGACCCATCCCGTATCCGGCAAGAAATCCATCTATGTGAACAGCACCTTTACCCGAACGCTTGAGGGCGTCCCCCAGGACGAGGCAGCGCTACTCCTTGAGCCGCTCTACCGCGCTGCTTGGAACCCCGATATCCAGTGCCGGTTTAAGTGGCAAAAACATTCCATCGCGTTTTGGGATAACCGCAGCACGCAGCATTTTGCTGCCGCCGACTATTGGCCGGCGGTGCGTAAGATGGAGCGCGTCACCGTGCTTGGAGACCGACCCTTTTAACAGCCTCGATTGCGTTACCGTTTCTTTGAAGGGTAGGTAGGCGGATGGCTCCGGCTCAGAGCCTAGCGTCTCGCGGAAGGGTGGATTGATTCGAACGGTCTGATGCGCAAGCGCTGGCGAGACTATCTCTCGCTGGTTGGACGATCGCCATTGCGCTGCAATCGCTTTCTTCCCGCTTGCTCGAGTTTTAGGCTGCGCAGGATAAAGCCTAAGAAGCCTAGCGGCTTGCTCCTTACTTTGCGTTTGAATAATCGCTTCATGTGCGGCGTCGCATCATAAGTGCCCTCTCGCTGGCCATGGCCTTGGTGGATGGCGAGTCTCGGAATGTCCACGACGTCCATGGGAGCGGTAAGGGTGAGACTGGTAGTCGTTGGTAGCAGGCAGACATCATCATTGCAGGCTTGGAATTGCACGTGGATAATAAGGTCGATGTTGTCCCGATCTAACGGGCGAACCTCACTGGCTAATTCGCCCGTGGCATAAAAGGGGATGATGAATTCGGTGCGGCCATGCCATACCTGCAGGTCAACACCGACCGACGGCAACTGAAGCAACTCGGTCTCGGGCGTAATGATGGGCAGGGTGATAAGGCCGGGCGGCCCTTTCACAGTCATGGTCAAAGGGAACATACCCTCGGGCGCGGGTTCCCCATAAACATGAAGGCCTTGAGGAATGTCGAGCCTGACCACTAAGTGTCGGATCATGCCCTGACGAATACGTCCATTTCCGCCCCGCACCTGTGCGGTAATATCGACCTTGTTGACTGAAGTACTCGTTATAGGTGCGTTATCGTCTCGGCCAATATGACCGAGCGCCGCATCTAGAAGAATTTCTGGACTGTCTCGCTTTTTATACGAGTCATGGAAAAACCGGCCGGTTACCTCTCCGTCAGCATTACAAACAAACGCGCCAGGGTAGGGTATGCCAAACAGCATGGCGTCCCCTGGTTTGATCTGATCATTCAAGATGCCGTAGCGGCGGATTACCTCCGAATCAAGGTCAGAGAGGAGCGGGAATGGGATGGATTGCCCCTCGGCAAAGGCTTGCAGCGCGGGTTGGTCGTCATACGAAATGGCGTAGAGCTTGACGCCCGCTGCTTCGAAGGCGGGGTAAACATCTCGCAGCTCACCGAGCTGCGTCCAGCAAGGTGGTCACCAAACCGCAGAGCGGAAAAATACGACCACTGCCGGTGCGTGGCCTCGGTCCTCGTGGAAACTGATTAAGCGCCCGAAGGCATCAGGTAACTGAAAATCGGGTAGTCGTGATCCTAGAGCGGGCCCGAGCGTTTGGTCAGTCGGCATGCTGGCTCTGGCAGGATGGCCGAGTGGGACTGGGGCATCAAACCCATGCTCATCGCGTTCAACGACCATCCCTACTTCCCAGTCCTCACATCAGTGGACAGAATCGCACTGGAGGTGGACTGAGAGCAAGCGCGATGTCTTGGCGCGTCGGTTGAATTGCGTTGTCGAGCTTAGTGCTCACCAAAGAGAAGATGAAAGTACCGTGCGCGCAGAGCGGGTATCGGGTTAATCTTTTAGCTCATACTATGCAAAGAGGACGCGCGCCCATGGCCCATGTCGAACCACTATCGCGAGGCGAGCTCGCTGAATTTGAGCCGCTATTTCAAATGGTCGAGGGGTCCATGGGATTTGTACCCAATAGCTTTCTGACTATGGCGCGCTGGCCCGAATTGCTTTCTGCTTTTTCTGCCTACGCCGGTACGGTGATGGGGCCCGGAGTCATCGAGGCAGAGCTGAAGCAACTCATTGCCTTCGTGGTGAGCCAATCTGCGGGATGTCGATACTGCCAGGCACACACGTCGCACGTGGCAGAAAAACGGGGTGCAACCGCTGACAAGATTAAGGCTGCGTTTGAGTTTGAGACAAGCGATCTCTTTTCAGAGCGAGAGCGCTCGGCGCTCCGAATTGCGTTACACGCAGGCATGGTGCCAAACGCCGCCGATAGTGAGCACTTCAAAGCGGCGAGCGAACACTTTGATGAGCGAGAACTCGTCGAGATTGTTGCAGTGATCTCTCTTTTTGGTGCGTTGAACCGTTGGAACGATACGCTGGCAACATCGCTCGAGGCGTCGCCCATTGCATTTGCCGAGAGCATGTTGGCAGGTGCTGGATGGAGTATCGGAAAGCACAGCGCGTAATGGGTTTTACAACCAGTGATATGTCGCTGGAGCTGGGCTTTGAAGGGCGCTGCGCTTTGGATAGAAAGGAATAAGCGTCTATGCGCAGACGGCCGATGCCTAGCATCGGATACAACCTGTCAGGTGTCAGGTGCCGTATATCAATTGCGTGATGTCAGATAGTATCCGGGGTCTGAAACATAGGGTCTTAGCGTCGAAAGGCGGGTCACTTGCCAAGGGATTTGAATCGAGCGATAAACGTCTTTTTTGAACGAGTCTAATCATGGATCAGCCGACGCAAACGACAGAGCAGGTTTGGCCCGAGCGCCCGCTCGAAGATTACCTTGCTGAATTGCGAGAAACCGGATTCACCGTGCTCGATAACCTGGTGGACCAGGACGCGCTCGCGCGCATCGTGGCAGCCACCGATGCCCGAATACCTGAGCTTGACCCTGCGCCGCCCGAATTTGATGGCCGATTCGGCGTGCCAGACGGGATCTCCTGGAGCCAAGACATCTGCCATGCGGTCACCCATCCTGCGGCACTCTGGGTGATTCGCACGTACCTACAAACCGATGGAATCCGCTTTTGTCACCAGCCAGCGATGACCGTGCTGAGGCCAGCAAAAGACTTACTGGGTGAGTTCCCCGA
>Ga0255767_1000172_pt1 | contig 55600 bp, 48 predicted proteins | sample 071ome_24_FD_179967 | JGI IMG/M metagenome (GOLD analysis project Ga0255767, IMG submission 179967) | Coastal salt marsh microbial communities from the Groves Creek Marsh, Skidaway Island, Georgia - 071402CT metaG (version 2) | ecosystem: Environmental > Aquatic > Marine > Intertidal zone > Salt...
CATGAAAGACTGGTACACCGTTGCCCTGGATATGGAGCCGTTTTTTGTCAGGGGCCGTCCGGAAAAAGTCTCTTGGACAGGCTCTCAACAGATCGCATTTTTTCGGCTCCGCGGGCAGTATCCCTATGCACAGATGTTTGGCGTTTTCGAGATCGACAATACGGCAGACAAAATCACTAATGATCCAGGTCTTCATCATTTCCAACTGGCGCATGGCAGTTTTGACGAACTCTTTGATCGTTACGACAAGTTGAAGGCGTCGGGCGTAACGCCCATGCAAACGTGGAACCATGGCGTCATGACCAGTTTTTACTATGAGGATCCCGACGGCAATCAGGCCGAATTGACGTGCGTGAATTTCGACCGGGAGGAAGATTTTCATGCCTACTTTGAGACGGAAGCCTATAAGAAAAATATCTCCGGAATAGAGATTGACGCGGATGACTATATCGCGAGATACCGGTCGGGAACGCCGCGCGAGGAACTTGTCATTGTACCTGCATAGCTATGTCGAATAGGCAGATAGCCAGGCCAAGAGTTAACCAATAGAATAGATATCTCATGAAATTCAGCATTATACTTTTAGGGCTCAGCTGGCTCCTGCGTGTCATCTCTTGGCGATACCCTACTTTCCGCAATCGCCTAAAAGAGAAGAATTTAATTGCGCAGCTTCGGACCCGGAATGGCAAGGTTGCGCGCTGGTATCAGTTTAAGGACGGCAATGTTATTTCCCGATCGGGTGTTCACCCCGATGCGGAAGTGGTGCTGACATTTAAGGATGCCCGGGTTGGCGCCAAGCTATTGATGCCGCCAATTCGCCAATTGGAACAGATTAATGCGCTTCGTGACTTTTATATCGATTTGTCCGGCCCCGATGAACTAACAAATTGGTTCACTCAAACGATTTTGATGACCCAAACCGTGGGGTGGAAGTATGGGACGCGCATGCCGGACGGCACGATGCGCTACACCAGCATGACAAATGGCGGACCGCTGTTTGTCTATGTCAAAGAAGGCAAGATCGTGCGCATGACGCCGATTGAATTTGATCATACCGATCCCGAAAGCTGGACGATTGAGGCGCGAGGGAAGTCCTTTAAGCCGCCGCGGAAGACCACGCTCGCGCCACACGCCCTCAACTGGAAATCCATGATCTATTCTCCGGATCGCTTGCTGTATCCGCTGAAGCGGGTCGATTTTGATCCTTCCGTTCCGATTTCCGAGCGCAACTACCACAATCGGGGTATTTCCGGTTATGAAAGAATCAGCTGGGACGAGGCCCTGGATATTGTCGCCGGCGAGATCAAGCGGATGAAGCGGGATCATGGGCCGGGCGCCATCGCGAACAGCCACGGTTCACACCATACATGGGGAAATGTCGGCTATTACCTGAGCGCCAACAATCGCTTCATCAACGCCGTGGGCATGACCCGTGTTCACCACAATCCTGACAGCTGGGAAGGCTGGTACTGGGGCGCTGCTCACCATTATGGCTACACGCTGCGAGTGGGGGAGACGGAAACCTACGGCGGTGTCGAGGATCTCCTCAAGAACGCGGAAATGGTTGTCTTTTGGGCATCCAATCCTGAAGGAACAGCCGCGTACTCCGCGCAGGAAGGCACCATCCGCCGGCAATGGCTGAAAGATTTGGATATCGATATCGTTCATATCGATCCCTACTACAACGACACGGCCCAGATGCTGGGCGGCAAGTGGCTCGCCCCCCGGCCCACGACATCACCCGCGTTGGCGCTCGCTATTGCGTATGTCTGGATTACCGAAGACCTGTATGACAAATGGTTCGTGGAGAACCGGACCCACGGGTTCGACAAGTGGCGCGATTACATCCTTGGTGAAGAAGACGGCATTCCCAAAACACCCGATTGGGGTGCCGAACAAACGGGTCTGAAAGCCAAGGACATTCGTGCGCTGGCGCGCAGATGGGGCAGCAAACGGACGTATTTGAGCTGCGGCGGTGGCGGCAATGGTCATGGGGGCGCCTGCAGAAACGCCACAGGCACCCAGTGGGCCCGGATGATGGTGTGCCTGGCGGCGATGCAGGGCTTGGGGCGGCCTGGCGTCGGCCTCGGCAATCTGCAATATGGCTCGCCGGTGGATCTGAATTTCTATTTCCCCGGTTATGCGGATGGCGGCATGTCGGGCGATTTGAGAAACACCTCGGCGGCTGTCGCCCATTATCAGCGTATGCCGAGTTTGCCGAGTATGAATACGGTCAGCCAAGTCATTCCCCGGCTTCATTTCTCCCAGGCGATCTTGGACGGCAAGGCCGAAGGGTATCTTTGGGACGGCTCGGCTATTGAAAATCAGTTTACCAAGTTCGGTTACCCGAAGCCGGGCCACTCGCCGGTCAAGATGCTCTACAAGTACGGCGGCTCGATCCTGGGGACGATGCCGGACTCCAATCGATTTGTTGAAATGTATCAGTCCGACAAGCTTGAGTTCGTCGTCAACCAATCCATCTGGTTTGAAGGTGAAGCAAAGTTTGCCGATATCATCCTGCCGGCCTGCACGAATTTCGAACGTCCCGATATTTCCGAATGGTCAGCTCTTGGCGGGTATGCGCACCACGGTCAGATGCAGCTCAATCACCGGGTCATCACCTTCCAGCACAAATGCATTGAACCGCTGGGTGAGTCCAAGTCGGATTATCAGATATTCCTTGATATTTGTAAGCGTCTGGGATTGGCGGCCTATTTCTCCGAGGGGATGAGCGAGCTCGACTGGGTGAAACGCATTTACGATTCGTCCGATCTGCCAAATCTGATGGGCTGGAAGGAATTCATTCGCAAAGGGTACGCCGTACTGCCGGCCCAGCCGGAAGATGACCGGGTGCCGACCGCCTGGAATTGGTTTTATGAAGGGCGTAAAAAAGACGTGCCGGAGCCCCATCCGCTACCGTCCGACTATAGCGAAGAATTCCTGTCGGGACTGCAAACCCAAACCGGCCTGTTCGAGTTTGAGTGTGAGAGTCTTAAGCGGTTCGACGCGAATGATCCGGAACGGCCGGTTCTCGCCAAGTACATCCCGGCCAAAGAAGGCGCGGGCCGAAAAGAGGATATCAAAGACTTTCCGCTTCAGATGTTAACCCCCCATCCCCGCTTCAGTTTTCACACCCAAGGGGACGGGAAGGACGCGTTTATCAATAATCTCGAAGAGCATCGGGTGCGTATCGATGGTCATGACTACTGGATTCTGCGCATTAACGATGAGGACGCGGCCCGGCGCGGCATCAAACGGCACGATCTCGTTCGCGTTTATAACGATCAAGGTGGGGTGATTTGTGCAGCGGTGCCCACGCATCGGGTGCGGCCGGGTTTGGTTCATGGTTATGAGTCTTCCGCAACCTATAACCCTATCGGAAAGCCGGGCCAATCCGAGGACCTTGGCGGCTGCCTCAACCTTTTGACGCCCAAGAAGAGCCAGTTAAAACAAGCGCACTCGATGGGAAATTCAACGGCCCTCGTTGAAGTTGAACGCTGGACCGCAAACAAGCGCACCCCCCAAGATGTCCCGGCGGAGGCGTCCCCATGAGCAAGTGGCACATGATTGTGGACGTCGCCGAATGCACCAACTGCGGTCTGTGTTCCTTGGCGTGCCAGGACGAGTTTGTCGGGAACAGTTTTCCGGGGTACGCCGAAGAGATGCCCAGGCGAGGCAAGAACTGGATCGAAATTCAACAGAAGGTGCGCGGCCAGTGGCCGATGATCGACGTCGCCTATTTGCCCGTCATGTGCCAGCACTGTGACAACGCGCCTTGCATCGAGGCGGCGGAAAACGGGGCGATCTCGAAACGCGCCGACGGCATCGTTCTGATTGATCCCGTAAAGGCGAAGGGGCAAAAGCATTTGGTCGATGCGTGCCCGTACGGAGCCATTACCTGGAACGAGGAAAAGGAGGTGCCGCAAAGCTGGTTCTTTGATGCACATCTATTGGATGCCGGATGGAAAGAGCCCCGCGGCCCACAGGTCTGCGCGACAAAAGCCCTCGTCTCGGTAAAGGCGAGCGACGAAGACATGCGTGAAATTGTGAAACGGGAGGGGTTAGAAGAGTTGCGATCCGATCTCGATACCCAGCCTCGGGTTTGGTACAAAAATCTTTCACGTTATACCAAGTGCTTTGTCGGCGGCAGCGTGACCGTCGATCGGGACGGCGACGTTGAGTGCATTGACGGAGCAAATATCTCGCTTCTTCAAAATGAGATCGAACTCGGCACGACGATCACTGACTATTTCGGCGACTTCAAATTTGAAGACCTTCTTCCGGACAGCGGTTCCTATACAATTGTCGTCACACTAGATGGCTATTCACAGAAGCGTATTGAGCTTACCGTATCCGATAGCGTGTATTTAGGCGAGATACTGTTAGACGCTGCTTGAATAATAGGATTCCAAACGAAGGGTCTCGTGCAAATTGTTCCTGACACGACCCGAAAGCCCAAGGGCAACGTCTGTTTCGCACTTTCTCCTGCAGAGTCCGCTCGTTACTTCACCGGCGGCGCTACCCGATCGCATCGACGACGGCGTCGCCCATTTCCGTTGTGCTCGCCGTGCCGCCGAGGTCACGGGTCAGGTGCTTGGCCTCGCTGATCACCTGATCCATGGCGGTGGCGATGAGGGCGGCGGCCTCGGTCGCTTTCGGCTCTTTCCTTTTGCGGCCAAGCCAGTCGAGCAGCATTTGCCCCGACATGATCAGCGCATAGGGATTGGCGATGTTTTGTCCGGCGATATCGGGGGCGGAACCGTGGGTCGCCTGGGGCATAGCCTGGGTGTGGCCGACGCAGAGCCCCGGCGCCAGTCCGAGCCCGCCGACCAGTCCCGCGCCCAGATCGGTTAGGATGTCGCCGAACTGGTTGGTGGTGACAATCACGTCGAACTGCTGCGGCTCCATCACCAAGTGCGCGCAGATGGTGTCGATGTTGAATTCGGTGTATTCGACGTCGGGGTACTGTTCGGCGAGCGCCCGGCACTCCTCCACAAACAAGCCGCAGGTCATCCGATAGACCCCTTCCTTGTGGGCGGCGGCGACCTTTTTGCGGGGCCGGGTCATGGCGATCTCGAACGCCTCTTTCGCCACCCGCCGCGACCCTTCCCGGGTGATCACCCGCGCGCCGATGGCCGTGTCCTTGTTGGGCATATACTCGGCATTGCCGTTGGCGGCGGTGTCCCAGGACTGCATACCTTCCGTTACCTCGCGCAGGAACACGATGTCCACGTCTTCATGAACGGATGTGATGCCCGGATAGGATTTGACTGGCTTCACGCTGGCGAACAGGTCAAACAGCTTGCGGATCGGCGGCATGATCCAAGTGGGGTCGTTACGGGGATAGGCGCTGTGGCCGATGGGCCCCATGATGAATCCGTCACAGGTCTGGAGCCCCTCGACCGTGACTGCCGGCGTGGTGTCGCCGTGAAGGTCGTGGCCCTCCTTGCCGATGGGATAGGTCTCCCACGCGATCTCGAAGCCGGTCCGCGCCGTGGCCGCCCGCATCACCTTGACGCATTCCGGTACCACCTCGTAACCGATATCGTCGCCCATCATGATGCCGATTTTAGTCATGGTGTTTTGATGCTCACGGTGATGGATAGTTGCCGGTTCGATTGTTTGCGTTGCTGGTGCGACAGTACCCGACCGGCAGCCGGAAGGGCAAACCCATACGCCTGATCACCTTTCACAGGATAAACCGGATAGATTCACCACGCCGCAAGCGCCGGAGAGATCGACGCCAGCTTCAGCGGGGATAGTAAACGCGGAGAACTTCCTCAGCCTGAAGTCAAAATTCGGCCTCTGCACGCATGCACAATTCTGTAAATTCAACGCCATCCGATGGTAGCTAGGATATTCTCAACTATCTCCTGCGGCGAACTGGAAATCGGAATGGTTACTGCGTCTTGTGGTTCTTCTAAGTCCATCATCTGTGACTCAAGCAATGTAGCTGGCATGAAATGCCCCTTTCTCCGTTCCAGTCGTTTACTGAATTCTTTCCTGCTTCCCTTCAAATAGACCAAGTGAAAATTCTCGCGTCCAAGAACCTCTCTATATGATTCTTTCAATGCTGATCAAGCCACCACCAATTTCCTTGGCCCCCGGTGGTGACGGATTTGACGCGCAATTGCGGTGAGCCAACTTTGCCGATCACCATCCGTCAGTGGAATTCCGCTTTTCATTTTTTCAATGTTGTGGTCAGGATGAAAATCGTCCCCGTCCATGAACACACCGCCGATGGACTGCGTGAGTAGTTTGCCAACGGTCGTTTTGCCGGCGCCGGCCACGCCCATAATAAGCACGCAATCTAAGTCGGTTTTTGACATTGGGGGTACAGTTTAATTGTCCGCCGCCAGTCTACGGTTCGGCCTCCTTACTGTCATCCGTTGCGCGGTGTCAATTTTACCGGAAGTGTTCCAGCCGTCCGACTTTGTATTCTCCAAAATCTCTTAACGTCGTGGATGACCCGATCACGATTAATTTGATAAACTCCGAACAACAGATAAACCTTCCCACCAACCGAGAAATGGATAAGCGTAAATGACTGAAACCAAGACTGACGGCGCCTATAAAGCCGGATCGGACGACTACATATTTGATTTTGAACAACTACAGGGCGTAGACGCAGGCCCCGGCTATGCGGAGACCTTCGGCCCCGTCGTAGAAGGGGAGTTAACGCAAGTCGGTCTGATGACGCTTCCTGCCGGTAAGACCTCTGCTCCCCATTTTCACCCGAACGAACAGTGGGTGTATATCCTGCAAGGTCAGCTTGCCGTCACGGTCGATGGCAAACATTCCAACGCCGGGCCCGGAAGCCTGATTTATTTTCCGGCGAATGTGACCCATTCGGTGACCGTTTCCGAGGAACAGGATTGCAAGTTCTTTACTTGCAAGGACCTGCGCTCGGGCATTGCGGGAACTCCGGCCGGCTAAATTCGTGCCGCAGCGGGAACGGCATTCTCTGCCCGACCCGGCCCGAAGGATCAAATTAGGCTCATGGAATACACAACACTCGGCAGAACCGGGTTGAAGGTCGGCGTCGCCGGGCTTGGCTGCGGCGGTTTCTCAAAGCTGGGGCAGGCGGCCGGAAAGTCCGAAGAGGAGTCTATCGGCATTATCCATCGGGCAATGGAGCTCGGCGTTAATCTGATCGATACGGCCCCGGCCTATGGCACCGAGGGCCTCGTCGGGCGGGCGATCAACGGGATGCCGCGCGATGAACTTGTAATCTCGACCAAGCATTATGCTGAATGGGAGGGAAGGACCTACACGACGGCCGAGATCCTGGAAGGGTTGGACAATTCTCTGAAGCAGCTCGGCACGGACTATATCGACATCTATCATATTCATGCGTTCAGCCTGCAATGCTATGAGCGGGTTCGGGACGAGATCGTGCCGGCCCTCGAGAAAGAACGGGCAAAAGGGAAGATCCGTTTCATGGCCGCCAGCGAATATTCTCAGGTTCATCACCGGCATGAGGCGCTGCACCGCGCCTTTGACGATGACTTTCTGGATGTGGTTATGGTGGCCTATTCGCTTCTCAATCAAAATGCCGAGAAGTATGTTTTTCCATTGACGCAAAAGTTGGGCGTCGGCACGCAGATCATGTTCGCCGTCCGGACCTTATTCAGCAGGCCGGGACGGCTGCAGACGGAAATCAATACCTTAATCGAACAGGGAACGCTCGATCCCTCCACGGTGGATCGTCACAATCCTCTCGGATTTCTTATGCACGAAGAAGGCGCCAGCAGTGTGATAGATGCCTGCTACCGATATGTCCGCCATGAGCCCGGCGCCGACGTCGTACTCTTCGGCACCGGTGATCTGAACCACCTGGAGACCAATCTCAATTCAATTTTGAAACCGCCGCTTCCTGCCGCCGACGTCCAACGGCTCAAACAGGTGTTCGGGCATCTGGAAGGCGTCGGGCTGGACGGATGGCACAAGACGCCCGATACGCCCGCCAACCCTGCGTAGCCCCAAGCTCAATTTATCGAGACACGTTGGCCCGTCGCGAGGGACTCGCGGATGGCGTCCACGACCTCAATCACATGAATCATGTCATCCATGGGAATGATAAAATCCGCGGCGCCATCAATTGCATCAGCAAAGCTGGCAAAATTCGCCGCCACGGAGTCGATGATCGGAAAAGCCTCAAAGGTGCGTTTCCCATCCTTGAGGACATGCAGATCAACAAGCGAGCATTCCCGATAATCCTCAAACGTCTCCGGGCCCCGAGACTCGGCCCATCCATTGGTGCCGAAAATCTGCAGCCGGGAATAGAGGGGAGAGGCGATTGAGTTGGACAAATGCCCCAATTGGCCGGTGGAGAATTTGACCGTGATGCTTACCGTGTCGATCAGTTCCGGATCAATGGCCGTTGACGACGGCGACGCAATCACCCACTCAATCCGTCCCATCAATTGGATCATGGTGTCTATTCTGTGAATTCCGAATTGAGAAATAGGCCCGGCCGGCGCCTCGTCCTGTTCAAGGCGCCATCTGCGGGCATAGTTCGTATTCTCGTCGGCCATCAAATCCTGATAGGGGCGGAGCAGTGAATCATGGATCAACGTTGTATCCAAATGAGATATCGTGCCCAGCGCGCCGTCTTTGATGATCTCCGACAGACGTTGAATGGAGGGATAGTTCCGTTGATCATGGCCAAGGGCCAGCGGGATGCCCGCTTTTTTCGCGGCCTGGACGGCAGCGCGCGCATCAGCCGCGTTCAGGGCGAATGGCTTCTCCGTGTAAACCGGCTTTCCTGCCGCAGCCGCCTCGATGATCTGCTGCGTGTGCTGGGAGTGCGGGGTGGCGAGTGTAATCGCATCAATCTTTGGATCATCCAGGGCTTGCTCCAAGGAAGTCCGAAGCTCCAGTCCCAATTCCCCGGCTATACCTGCCGCCGCCGGAGACGGGTCTATGGCCACCTTGAGTTCAAATCTATTGGAGGCTCTGGCCGACCTGACGTGACGTTGCCCCCAAACTCCAAGACCGACTACCGCGAGATTGATCAATCCATTCTCCCCGTGTGATTGCTGCCATCAGCTGCTGGAAAACTGATCTGCCAGTGACCGGTTCGGCAATCAGGCGCCTAACTGGTCAGGCAAAGCCCGTGATCCGGTGCAAAGGAAAGATAGACCGCCTGGCCCTGCTCCAGGCTTTCATAATGATTGATTTGAATGCCGATTTCATTGGATCCGACTTGGATACGGCCTTCCATGAAGTTGCCGAGATAAATCGTATCGATCACCTGGCCTTCAATAACATTGTGACCGTTCAGGTCCGCAGGCTTGGAGACGTGCAGCGTGATATCCTCGGGCCGGAGGCTCAAAAACAGTTTGTCGCCGGGCGAAGCGCCCTCACCGCCGACCGCCTTGACCACTAACTTGGACTCGGTGCCGAAAATTTCCATCTCACAAAGATCGCCGGACCGTCCAAGAAGCGAGCCTTCCAGCAGGCTGGTCACGCCAATGAAATTTGCGACAAACGAGTTGGCGGGGTTTGAATAAATGGTTGCCGGATCGCCGATCTGTTGAATGACGGCCTTATCCATGACCACGATACGGTCGCTCATCACCAAAGCCTCGGACTGATCATGGGTCACGTAGACAGAGGTAATACCGACCTCTTTCTGCAGTCGCACGATTTCGTCGCGCATTTGCTCCCGCAGTTTCGCATCAAGATTGGAAAGAGGTTCGTCGAACAGGATCACCTTGGGTTCGTAAACGATAGCCCGCGCCAAGGCGACCCGTTGCCGTTGACCACCGGACAGCTTCGTTGCATACCGGTCGGCCAGATGCGCCAGATCAACAAGCTCAAGCGCCCGCATGGTCCGGCTCTTCAGCTCCGCGCCGGAGACTTTGCGTATTTTTAGACCATAGGCGACGTTGTCAAAGACCGTCATATGTGGCCAGACGGCATAGCTTTGAAACACCATGCCGAGGTCCCGGTCCTCGGGGTACAAATATATGTTCTTTTCCGCAGATACGACCGGCGTGCCAGCGACACGAATTTCACCCTGATCCGGCCGCTCCAGACCGATAATGCACCTGAGCGTCGTGGTTTTGCCGCAGCCGGAAGGTCCCAGAAGGGTGACGAACTCCCCTTCCTCGATCGAGATATTGAAATCATCGACCGCTGTCTCGGGGCCGAAACGCTTAACGAGGTGGTCGATATCGACCATTGAAATTTCGGTGTTCTGGGTCATGGCTTAACCGCTAGAATCTGGCTTGTGTCAAATTTTAAGTAGATGGACTCGCCCTCTTTGAGCATCATCCGGGGATGGGAAATGACTTTCCACTCAAATCCCCGCCAGTCCACCCGGCAATCCACATAGTTGCCGAGGAATGTCGCTGAGGTGATGGTGCCTTCAAGTACGTCCTCACCATTTTTCTCGCGCAGGGGATGGATGTTCTCCGGGCGAACCGACAGGACCACCTCATCGCCGGCAGAAAAATTGTCCGCAAAACGGCAGCCGATCTTTATGGGATCTCCGGGCACATCGACTTCGATCTGTCCCGACCCGTCTGACCCTGTTTCCGCCACCTTGCCTTCGAGAAGATTGGCCACACCGATGAAGTTGGAAACATAGCGGTTCACGGGGGTGCTATAGATTTCAAGCGGACCGCCCATTTGTTCGATTTTACCCTTGCTCATGACAATGATGTCATCGCTCATCACCAGCGCTTCCGCCTGATCATGGGTCACGTAAATGGAGGTGATTCCAACATCATTCTGGATGCGTTTTAGCTCTACCCGCATTTGCTCCCGCAACTTGAGGTCGAGGTTAGAGAGGGGCTCATCGAAAAGCAGCAACTTGGGTTGGCCGACGATCGCGCGGGCCAAGGATGCCCGTTGCTGTTGCCCGCCCGACAATTGGGTCGCCATTTTATCCGCCATGTCGGTGAGCCCGACCAACGCCAAAACATCGGCGACCCGGTCATCAATCTCATCCTGAGGAAGCTTCTGAATTTCCAGCGGATAGGCAACATTCTGCGCCACCGACATATGTGGCCAGATGGCATAGCTCTGGAAAACCATGCCAATGTCCCGTTTTTCCGGGGCCAAAAAGATCCCTTGATTTGGCGAGGTGTAAATCGTGTCGCCCACCCGGATGGTGCCGCTGTCGATGGAGTGGAGACCGGCAATGCTCATCAGCGTGGTGGTCTTGCCGCAACCGGAAGGACCGAGAAGGGTCAAAAAATGGCCCTTGGGGATGGAAAATGAGACATTGTCGACGGCCCGGTCATCGCCAAACCATTTAATTAGGTTGGAGACTTCGAGATAGTTCGCATCAGAGTTCGGGTTTTGATGATCCATGAGACACGCCCTATGCGGTTAAGGCCTCTTTTCCGGCGACTTTGCGGAAAAGATAGACACAGGCAAGTAGAACCACGGTTTGGGCCATGGAAAGGGCAGCGGTTAGTGGTTCGTTCTCAAAGTTGGACAGGTAATAAACGCCGACGGATAAGGTCTCCGTCCCCGTGGTGTACAAAATAATGGAGATCGATAACTCCCGCATAAAGATGATGAACATCAGAACCCAGCCGGCGAAAATACCGGGCTTGAGAAGCGGGATCGTGATCCGGCGCAATGTTGTGAACCAGCTTGCGCCGGCCATACGAGAGCTTTGATCCAGCTCTTCGGAAATCGCCAACATGATGGAAGAGACGTTTCTCTGCCCGTAAGGGAAAAACCGGGTGACATAACCCAACAGAAGGATCCACAGCGTGGCATAAATCGGTGTCTGGATGTAGGTCACCAAGACGCCCATAGCCAGGACGATGCCTGGGAACCCAATCGGCACCACGGATAAAAAGTCCAACAGCCTCGCGCCAAAATTCTTGGTCCGATGGATCATGTAGCTGATCACAATGGCCAGGACCATGGCGAGGGACGCCCCAATAAAGGCAAGAATGAAGCTGTTAAAAATGCCGTTCGTGGCGGCCTTGATGCTATTGGGCTGCCAAAAGAAGAGCGTCTTCTCGTAATTGATAAAGCTCATCTGCGAGAATTCGATCTTTGCCGTCCACACGGGATGCAGACTGACGATAATCAAGCACAGGATGGGCAAAACGACGGCTATCATGATGTAGGAAATGTTGAACCCGAAGGCGACCCACTTCCATCCGCCCAGATCCAGGACATTCGGCCGGAAGCCTTTGCCGGTCACGGTGGTAAAGGACCGGGGCGCAATGTAGCGTTGCTGAATCCAGATCAAGAATACGGTGATCACGCCCAACGCCATGCTCATGGTCGCGCCCAAATAGTGGTTTGCGTCGTCACCCACAGCCTTGGAGAAAATCTGTGTCGTTAGTGTTTCCCAACCGTATGGCGCGCTCAATTTGAACGGGACGCCGAATTCACCGGCGCTTGTCACAAACACGATAATGGCGCCTGACAAAATGCCCGGCATCACCAGCGGCAAGGTGACAGTCATCGTCGTTCTAAAGAGACCAGCGCCGGTCGTCCGGGCGCTATCTTCAAGCGACGGGTCCATCCTTCGCAAAGAGCCCACCACAAACAAGTAAACCAGCGGGGTGAAGAATATGCCGGTTACCCAAACCACCCCCCAGAGGGTATCAACATTGAGCAAATGCCCCTCAATACCCAAATAGTCTCGGGCCCAAATATTCAAAAGGCCTGTTTGTGGCGCTGCCAGGTTATGCCAGGCAATGGCGCCGACAAACGGGCTCAGGAAAAAGGGAATGAGGTTGTAAGGTTCTAAATAATCACGCCCCGGACAATTTGTGCGGGCGTTGATCCAAGCCAGCGCCACACCTAAAACAGTGGCCACCACCGTCGACCCCGAGGATATGAGCAGCGTATTTAAGAACGCTTTCGGAATGACGCGGTCGGTAAACAGTGTCACATAATTGTCAAAACCCCAGGTGGTATCCCACCCCTGGTCATCCAGGACCAAAAAGCTGCTGATCACCAATGCGATCAGGGGCAAAATGACGGCAACCGCAATGACCAGGGCAACGGCCATGGTCGCCACATTCTCTTGGGTGAAAGCGGCTCTGAACCGGTTTCGGAGCCTATTGCTTGGGGGCTGTTCCGCGGGATTGAGCGCGACGGCATCTTGCATGGGAAAGACTCGTCAAATGAAGGCTATGAAGAAGATTCCAAAGACAGAGTGAACCGGGTGGGCGCGACAAACGCCCACCCAATTCAATTTCAAGGCAGGAAAATTAACGGAAGTTTTTCTGCCATTCCGCCCGGGTAGGTTTGATCTCCTTCGCGGAGCCGACCCAATCCTTCATGCCAATCAGCTTATGCTTACTCAGATCCATCAGATAAGGTGCCGCAGCGGCAGGAGGCTTGTATCCTTGGCGCAAGCTGTAGACGGCCTCACCCTCGACGAACAGATCCGATCCTTCCTCGCTGAGCAGGAACTCAACCAGCAATTTACCGGCGTTCGGATGCGGGGACCCTTTCAACACGGCGATCTGATTGCCGAGCATGACCTGCCCTTCCTTGTAGGACCCAAGCTTAATCTTGTCCTTCAAGGCAGGCTGCTTGATAACGTTCTGATAGACGCGGCCGGCGAGGTTCCACATATCAAACGGCCGTTGACAGGAAATAACCATCTGCATTTTGGGCTCGGTCCGGAACTCAATCAGCGGATCAGTCGCCTTCAGCGCCGGCCAGAACTTGACCGTGTCCAATGCGCCGGCCTGGGAAAGCGCAATAACGGTATTCGTGTAGGTCGTGCTCTTGGTGATCTCGGAGGCGATGGTCTTACCTTTGACCGCTGCGACAGTCGTGTCCGCGTAGGACGTCACATTGAAATTCTCCATGCCGGGGCACGACGAATTCCAGACCGGCTGGAACGTGTAGCCCAACGGCGTGACCACATACGGATACTTGTAATACTGCCCGGCAGCCTTTGCGACCGGCTCAGAATCTTTCCAATAGCCGCTATCGAGTTCAAGGAACACACCACGCTTCGCACCCGCATCGAAGAAACTGGGAGCACTCACCATGATCGCATCAATGGTGAACTTGCCGGCTTTAATTTCCTGGCGGACCTGGGACACAGTCGCGCCCGTGCCTTTCCGCAGGTTGTTGAACTGGAATCCATCGCCCAAGCCGTACCGCTTTTTAAAGGCTGCCGCCATGCGTTGACCGGTCCGGTCACTAAACAGTGGATTGATCAGGGTCACGGCGCCTTCGGCTTTTGCGCCGGCAATAAGTTTTTGTTCCTGCGGAGTAAGACTTTGCGCGGAGGCGACGCCAGACGATCCCAGCGACACCAAAGCCGCAGTCAGTCCCGCGGCGAAAATTTTATCCATAGTTCTAGGCATTTACTCAGCCTCCCGTTGCTCTAAGATTTCAATGATTCACTCACCTTTCGTGGAGGTGAATTGTCAGTGTATCTTGTTACTCAACTTTGACAATCATATGATGTGAAAAATTTGACAGTTAAAGTAGACAAAATCCTGGCACAATCCTCTTCATCCTTCCGTTGAGCATCCTCTCCGATACCGACACATGATCCTGACAAACGAATTCCTAGTTGCCCTGCCGAAAGATGCGGCAATGCAGGTCCTGACGGACGTGCCCTTGATTGCGCCGTGCCTTCCCGGTGTGTCAGTGACCGAGGCCGAGGCAGACACGAAATACGCGGGCGAGGCCACCGTGCGTCTGGGCCCGGTGAAATTGACTTTTTCCGGCCGGGCCGAGATCACCGAGATCGACCACACTGCTCATACAGCCAGCGTCCGGGCGAACGGCGCCGATAAGAAAGGCCGAGGCGGCGCGGAAGCGACGGTGACATTTCAACTCAAGGACGATGACGCCGGCGGTGAGGATGCGCCGGCAACCCGTGTCCTGGTGAGGACGGATCTGGCGCTGAATGGGTCGATTGCCCAATACGGCCGTGCAAGCGGCTTGATTGAGGGCGTGGCGCAGGAGCTCACCAAGGAATTCGCCGCCAATCTTGCCACCGTTTTGACCGCGGAGGACGGTAGCGCCTTTGACGCGGGAGAGATTTCCGGGTTGAAACTGTTGGTGAAGGCTGGAATCGGCCGGCTCAAATTCGGAGGCGACAAGGCCAAGAATGAAACCGGCGCCGTTTAAATACCACGCCCCCCAATCTCTGACCGAGCTCGTCGATCTGATGGCCGAGCTGGAAGACGCCAAGATTTTGGCCGGCGGCCAATCCCTGATGCCGATGATGAATATGCGTTTTGTCGCGCCGGACGATGTGGTCGATATCAACGGTGTCAGCGAGCTGAGTTTTATCGAGCGGGCAAACGGGTCTCTCCGGATCGGGGCGATGACCCGACAAAAGGACCTCCTGGCGTCGCCGGAAGTTAAAGACGCCGCGCCCGTGATGCGCGAGGCTCTCTGCCATGTCGGACATCTGCAAACCCGCAACCGCGGCACCATCGGTGGCAGCCTCTGTCATCTGGACCCATCGGCGGAGTTGCCGGCGATCGCGAGCCTTTATGGCGCGACCCTGACAGTCGCCGGAAGAGAAGGCCAGCGGGAAGTGCCCATGGAGGAGTGGGTTCTTGCCTACATGATGCCCAGTATCGCGCCAGAGGAAGTTCTTGTATCACTGTCGCTCCCGGTTTGGCTGGCGGGACATGGGTACGCCTATACCGAATTCGCCCGGCGTCATGGGGATTTCGCCATCACTGGCGTCGGCGCTCTCGTCGAGTTGAGCGAAGGCGTCATCACCAAAGCAGCCCTTACGGTTGCGGGTGCGGATGTGAAGCCAACGCGCCTGACGGACGTGGAACAGAGCTTGGCCGGCCAGCCGGCCAACGAGGAAACATTCAAGGCGGCCGGCGCCGAGGCCCGAAAAATCGACGCGATGTCGGATACCTATGTCAGCGCGGCGTATCGGCAGCGCTTGGCGGATACTTTGGTCCAACGCGCGTTGGCCACCGCCGCTGATCGCGCGGTTGGGGGAGAATAAATCGATGGCGGATACCAGGGAGATCACGCTAACGGTCAACGGCAAATCGTACACAGAAACGGTGGAAACCCGTTTCAACCTGGCCGATATCCTGCGTGAAAAATTGAATCTCACCGGCACCCATGTCGGGTGTGAACATGGCGCGTGTGGCGCCTGTACGGTCTTGGTGGATGGTGAAGCCGTAAGATCCTGCCTGATGCTCGGCGTTCAGGCGAACGGCAAAGAGATCACCACCATCGAAGGTCTGGCTGACGGCGACCAGCTCAATCCTCTGCAAGCAGCGTTTCGCAAACACCACGGTTTGCAGTGCGGCTTCTGCACACCAGGCTTTTTGACCACCCTGACTGCCTATCTTCAAGACAATCCGGACCCCTCGGAAGAGGAAATCCGGGAAGCCGTCTCGGGGAATATCTGCCGGTGTACCGGGTATCAGGGAATCGTTGCCGCCGCGCTTGATGCCGCAGCGCAGATGCGGGCGCGCTGAGGAGACGGCTATGGGTGTCAGGCAGACAGGTGCAGAAGTTCAGCGGGGCGAGGATCAGGCGCTCCTCACCGGCCGGGGCCAGTATGTGGACGATCTGAAACTGCTCGGCATGTTGCACGGCGCTTATTTGCGCAGTCCCCATGCTCATGCTGTAATCAAGTCGATCGACACCAGCGCGGCGGAATCGCTGCCGGGGGTGCACGCGGTCTTCACCTACCGGGATTTGGAAGAACCGGTGAACGGGCGCCAGGTGCAGCCCTATCCGAACCCGCTAATCGCCCAGGACATTACCCAATACCCCCTCGCAAAGGACGAAGTATGCTACGTCGGTGAAGCCGTGGCGTTTGTTGTCGCTGACACCCGGCACATCGCCGAAGACGCATTGCCGCTCATCCAGGTCGACTATGAAACACTACCTCCCATCGTCCGGCTCCGGGAAGCCATGGATGATGATGCGCCCAGAGCGCACAAAGACTCTCCGGACAACCTGATCGCACAGCTGAACATCACTTACGGCGACGTCGAGCCGACGTTCGCGAAAGCCGATCACGTTTTCAAGGCGGAATTTCTCCAACATCGCGGCGGCTGCCATGCCATGGAAGGACGGGGCGTGGTGGCGCAGTATGACGCCTTCAGCGACGAGTTTACCATCTGGTCGGCGACCCAATGCCCTTACCTGGTGCGCCGTTGCTTGGCTACTCAGTTTGATTTGCCGGAGAGCCGAATTCGGGTGATTGCACCGGACGTAGGTGGCGGTTTTGGCCCGAAGGCCGGCTTTTATGTGGAGGAAATCATCACCCCTTGGGCCGCGCGAAAATTGGGCCGGCCGATCAAGTGGATCGAGGACCGGAAAGAACATTTCACCACAACAAACACCCAGCGTGATACTTGGTGGGAGCTGGAAGTCGCCGCCACGTCAAAGGGACGGATTGAGGCCATTCGGGGACGGCTGGTGAACGACAACGGCGCTTATGTACCGTATGGCATTCTCCTGCCGTTTACCATGATGGCGTCGTTTCCGGGTCCCTATAAAATCCTGGCGCTCGATCTGACCCAGGACGTGGTGTTTACCAACACCGTGTCAAATTCACCGGTTCGGGGCGCCGGCCGGCCGAATGCCGCCTATGCGATTGAGCGGATGATCGAACTCGTCTCCCGGAAATTGGGGATCGACACGGCGGAAGTCCGGCGGCGTAACTTCGTCGAGAAGACCGACTTCCCCTACCAGACTGGGCTGATCCACTTTAACGGGCGGGCGATGACCTATGACAGCGGCGACTATCACAGCCTGCTGGAGAAAGCGCTGGAGCTAGCCGACTACGACGGTTTTACCGCTCGCCAGGAAGAGGCCCGCAAGGATGGGCGCTATCTCGGCATCGGTGTTTCCTCCTGTGTCGAGGACACCGGCATGGGACCATACGAGGGCGTCACCATCCGCGTAGACCCCAAAGGAAAAATCTATGTCAGTTCCGGCGCGGCGAGTCAGGGCCAAGGGCATAAGACGGTTCTCAGGCAAATCATCGCCGATGAACTGGGCGTTGGCCTGGATGATATCCATGTGGACATCGGTGATACCGGTAAATTTCCGCAAGGTGTCGGCACCATCGGTAGCCGGGTCGGGGTCAATATCGGCACGGCGGCGTTTGGCGCCGCGGCAGAAATCCGGGAGAAGGCGCTCGCGCTGGCGGCCGAAATACTGGAAACCGACATCGGCAATCTGGTGTTCGAGGACGGGTTGATCCGCGACAAAGGGCGGAGCAACATCACCATAAGCCTTGGAGAGATCGCCTTGAAATTGGCGCCCATGGCCGGCGCGGTTGTGCCTGCCGGACATACCGCCAGCCTGGAAGCGACGTCGTTTGACGCGTCCAAGGGCCCGCCCCATGCCAGCGGCACCAATGTCTGCGAGCTGGAGGTGGACATCGGGACGGGCGAGGTCAAGCTGCTGAACTATTGCGTGGCTCATGACTGCGGCAAAAAAATTAATCCGCTGATTGTGGAAGGGCAGATTGTCGGTGGCGTTGTCCACGGCATCGGCAACGCGCTGTTTGAAGAGATGATTTACGACGACAGTGGTCAGCCCCAGAACGTGAACTACGGCGAATACCTTTTACCGCTGGCGACGGAAATGCCGCCGATCAACATTGTCCATCAGGAGACACCGTCACCGCTCAATCCGCTGGGGCTCAAGGGCGCCGGTGAGGGAGGCACCATTCCGGCTGCAAACGCCGTGATTGCCGCGATTGAAAACGCTCTTCGTGACTTTGACGTCACCATCGACCGCTACCCGGTTACGCCGGAATACCTTTGTAATTTAATCGACGCCAATCAGACTTGATTTTGTCTCGGGACACAGCGGGATAGCCCGTTGGAGCAAAGGAATTGGCAATTGACGGCCATCGGATCGTCGAGAAACAAAGCCTAGTCAGCAAAAAAGACCCGGCTATTCGCAAGCAGGATCTTCTTTAAGAAATGGCTCCGGCGGTAAGATTCGAACTTACAACCTATCGGTTAACAGCCGATTGCTCTACCGTTGAGCTACGCCGGAATACCCATTTCAGACATCGCCGGCCAGGGGCCGGGGTCTCTTTTTGTAACCGGATTCGGCGAACGATTCACGTCCTTTTGGATGTCTTCGTTCACGAACCGATCCACGGAAAATTGGAGGCGCGGACCGGAATCGAACCGGTGTACACGGCTTTGCAGGCCGCTGCGTAGCCACTCCGCCACCGCGCCGTCCGCTTGGCCGCGAGGGGCGGAATTTAGTCGTTGCTCCTATCTCGGTCAAGTCGGCAAATGCGGTTGTCGTGATCTAGCGTCGGGGACGGCCCTCGCCGCCGTTGGGTTGAGGTAATTCGTGACGAGAGAGTCTGTTTTTTGATCGGAATTTGGTGTATGCCGTTTGGAGAACGCGTCCAACGCCAGAACTGCTTTTAGACACAGCTTTTAGAGGTTGCCCATGGATTACGAACTCGCCCGCCGCAATATGGTTGAAAGCCAGGTGCGCACCAACCGGGTCACACACGCCGGGCTGATCGAGGCCATGGAAACGATCCCCCGGGAACAGTTCGTGCCGGAAAATTTGGCCGGTATCGCCTATGTGGATGAGGCCATTCCTTTGGGAGATGGGCGTTTTATCATGGAGCCCATGGTGCTAGCACTGTTGCTGCAAACCGCGGAGATCGACTCGGATGACGTGGTCCTGATGGTCGGCTGCGGCAGCGGTTACAGTGCCGCCATTGTTGCCCGTCTCGCCGCGACAGTCGTAGCGGTCGAGGACAATGCGGCTTTGGCCCAGCAGGCGACCGAGAATCTGGTCGCTATGGAAGTCGACAACGTTGCGATTATGGAAAGCCCCATGGTGGACGGCAACGCCAAGCAAGGTCCCTATGACGCCATCATTTTCAGTGGCGCCGTCGGGGAAATTCCGGACGCGATTGTCAGGCAACTGGCCGATGGCGGCCGGCTGGTGGCGGTCATTGCCAAGGGCGATGGCCTGGGCAAAGGCACCCTGGTGCAGAAGTTCGGGTCTTCCGTGGTCAGCCGTGAAGTGTTCGATGCTGGTACGCCGGTGCTGCCCGGTTTCGAGAAAAAGGCCGAATTCGCGCTGTGACGCAGCCGGCCACAAAGTGGCCCAAGGTCTACCGTATATTGATTTACACGGTTGACCCCAAAAATATTCACCATATAGTGTCGAAACAGGTATTATTCCCCTATACTTAGGGGGGGTGAAACCCTGGGATCAGCATACTTTGCAAGGATTTGGTAATACTTTTTCAGTACCTATGACTGGGGGCGGTGCTTTAACCGGGGTCAATCCGTGTGCATTTCCCTTGAATTGTGGGACGTATGGTGGCGGCGCAGGTCAAATATGCTAAGCGCCGTTACGAGGAAAATAAGAATGTATAAATCCTTCCGTGGGCTTCGTATTCTTCCGGCCGGAATGACCGCGCTTGGTCTATTCGCCGTCAGCCTGCTTTTGTCGCCTACAGCCTCCGCTCAAACCTTGATGGAAGCGCTGGCGACGGCGTACGCCACCAATCCGGAACTGCAATCGGCGCGGGCCCAGTTGCAGCGGATCGATGAAGGGGTGCCGCAAGCGCTGTCCAACTGGCGGCCCGATGTTACCCTGTCTGGTGATCTGGAGCGGGAATACACCCACAACAATACGCGAACGACCACTAGCCGGGATCAGTGGCGCTCACCACGGAATTCGACCCTGACCATTACTCAGCCTCTTTTCCGGGGTTTCCGTACCGTGGCCGGCGTAGCAAGTGCCGAGGCCGACGTTCTGGGCCAGCGGGCCAGTCTGATTGGCAGCGAACAGGATATACTGTTGAGCGCGGCGACCGCTTACATGGCGGTGGTGCGGGATCAGGCCGTGCTTGAACTTAACCGCAATAACCTTAAAGTGTTGCGCCGCCAATTGGAAGCTACCCAGGATCGGTTCCGTGTCGGCGAGATCACGCGCACGGATGTCAGCCAGGCCGAGGCCCGGGTGGCCGGCGCCACGGCGTCGGTGATCCAGGCGGAAGGCAACCTAAAAACCTCGCAGGCCAATTATGAGAATATCGTTGGTGAAAAGCCGGGCGCGTTGGTGTCGCCAACGCCGCTGAACGGTCTGCCCGGTAATCTGCAGGAAGTTTTGGAATTGGCCAGAACCAAACATCCGGATGTGATCCAGGCGCTGCAGACGGAAAAAGCGGCAGACCAGGATGTGAAATCCAAGCGAGGCGAATTGTATCCGACCCTCAATTTGGTCGGCACACTCAGCCGGTTCTGGGAATCGACGGGAAACGATAGCCAGATCACCACCGGCGAGGTGCGGTTGGATTTGTCCGTCCCGATCTATCAACAGGGCGCCGTTTATTCGGAGCTGCGCTCGGCTAAATTAAATGCCGGTAAGACCCGGCTTGATTACGAAGTCACCCGTCGGGACCGGCTGGAAGCGGCGCAAAGCGCGTGGGAATCTCTGGAAACCGCCCGGGCGCAGACCAAGTCCTTCGCCGCACAGATTGAGGCCGCCGAGATCGCCTTGGAAGGCGTGCGGCGGGAAGCCGAGGTTGGGTCACGAACGGTGTTGGATGTACTTGACGCGGAGCAGGAGTTGCTGGACGCGAAGGTGAACCTGGTGCGCGCCCAGCGAGATGAAATTGTGACCGGGTTTCAGATCATGGAAACAACGGGTCAGTTGACGGCCGCCACTTTGGCGCTGCCCGTCGATGTTTACGATCCAACGTCATATTATAAATCGGTGCGGGGCAAACTGTTCGGTGCCGGCGTGCCGGCTGCAGGCAAGCCGGTCAAACCATAAAGGGGACGGCGGCGCAATCAGCCGTCCCGGTCAGAAAATCTGACGCCAGCGCCTGACGAAATCGGGCACGAGGAAACGACGGTGTAACCGTTGGTGTGTATATTGGGAAACTAGTCTGGACTGGGTGGACGACTCATGGCCGAAGAAAACGATGCTCAACAAGAACCCCCAATGGAGGACATTTTAGCGTCAATCCGACGCATTCTGTCCGAGGACGAGGAAGAAGGGGCGGCGGCGCCCGAAGAGGCAGCCGCACCCGAACCGGAACCCGAGCCCGAGCCAGAGCCGGAACCGGAGCAGGCTCCTGAGCCCGAGCCCGAGCCCGAGCCCGAGGAAGAAGAGCTGGATATGGCCGCGGCCATGGCGGAGATGGAGGCTGAAGAGCCCGAGCCAGAGCCGGAACCGGAGCAGGCTCCTGAGCCAGAGCCGGAACCAGAATCAGAACCCGAGGAAGAGGAACTGGATATGGCCGCGGCCATGGCTGAGATGGAGGCCGAAGAGCCCGAGCCCGAGCCTGAACCTGAACCTGAACCCGCGCCGGCGGCCGCTGCACCGCCTCCACCGCCGCCACCACCACCACCACCACCGCCGCCCGAGCCTGAACCGTTGCCGGACGGCATTCTGGAATTGACTCAGCAGATGATCGCGCAAGCACCGCCCGATGTAGGCGCTGGCGACCCGATCCTGACGGCGACCACCCAGGTTTCGTCAACGGACGCGCTGCAAGAGCTAGCCAAAGCTCTACTCAGCCGTCGCGATATCGCCATCGGCAGCCGGGACATGACATTGGAAGGCTTGATCCGTGAAATCCTGCGGCCGTTGCTGCGGGAATGGCTGGATCAAAACCTGCCGTATCTGATCGAGCGTCTGGTCAAAAAGGAAATCGATCACATGGTCAACCGGGCGGAACGGCTGGATCTCTAGCCGGGCCGGTCTGTCTTTCCCCGTTTACTTGAGGGCCTCCCGTGATATCTTGCCGCCGCCCCGCCAGGAGTGCGCTCAATGGGCTGTGTCTCGTGGACCATGCCCGGCGGCGTGCCAATAATTTGACTTGTTGAAAGGACCGTTCAGCAATGCTGGACAAGAATTACGTACCCGCCGAGGCGGAGGAAAAACACTATAAGGCCTGGGAAGACGCAGGCGCATTCGCCTGCGATGCCGGCAGCGACGCCGATCCCTATACGATTGTCATTCCGCCCCCGAATGTCACCGGCAGCCTGCATATGGGCCACGCGCTCAACAACACTTTGCAGGATATCCTCACCCGCTATCGCCGGATGAAGGGCGATGACGCCCTGTGGCAGCCGGGCACCGACCATGCGGGGATCGCGACTCAGATGGTGGTGGAACGCCAGTTGGATGCGCAAGGAAAAAGCCGTCACGATCTTGGCCGGGATGCTTTCATTGATCGTATCTGGGAATGGAAAGAGGAATCCGGCGGCACAATCATCGGGCAGCTGCGCCGCTTGGGTGCCTCGTGCGATTGGTCGCGTGAACGATTTACCATGGATGACGGCTTATCGGCGGCGGTCCGCAAGGTGTTTGTTCAACTCTACAAGGAAGGGTTGATCTACCGGGATCAGCGGCTGGTCAACTGGGACCCGAAGCTGCATACGGCCATTTCCGATCTGGAAGTGGAGCAGCGAGAGACGGTCGGCAAACTTTGGTATTTCAAGTACCCGATCGAAGGCCGCGAGGGCGAATTTATCACGGTGGCCACGACCCGGCCGGAAACCATGCTGGGTGATACGGCGGTTGCGGTTCACCCGGACGATGAGCGCTACACCGATCTGGTGGGCAAGAACTGTGTCCTGCCCATCGCCGATCGGCCGATCCCCATCGTGGCGGATGAGTACTCCGATCCGGAGAAAGGCTCCGGCGCGGTGAAGATCACCCCGGCCCACGACTTCAACGACTTTGAGGTCGGCAAACGTCACGATTTGCCGATGATAAATATTCTCGATCTGAATGCGCATCTGAACGAGAACACGCCTGATGGCTATCAAGGCATGGACCGTTTTGAAGCCCGCGAAAAGATCATCGCCGAGATGGATAGCCTGGGCCTCTTGGACAAGATCGAAGTCAATGACATGACCGTCCCTTATGGCGACCGATCCGGCGTGGTGATCGAGCCCTGGCTGACCGATCAGTGGTTCGTCGATACCAAGCCCCTGGCCGAGCCCGCCATCAAAGCCGTCGAGGAAGGGCGCACGAAATTTGTCCCCAAGCATTGGGAGAACACCTATTTCGAATGGATGCGCAACATCCAGCCCTGGTGCATTTCGCGGCAAATCTGGTGGGGTCATCAAATTCCGGCCTGGTTTGGCCCGGACGGAGAAATCTTCGTCGAACTAACGGAAGAAGAGGCCCAAGCCGCCGCCGACGCCCATTATGGCAAACCGACCAAGATTGAACGCGACTCGGATGTTCTGGATACCTGGTTCTCCTCCGCGCTATGGCCGTTCTCGACCCTCGGCTGGCCGGAAGAGACGCCGGAGCTGGCCAAGTACTATCCGACCGATGTGCTGGTGACGGGCTTCGACATTATTTTCTTCTGGGTCGCCCGGATGATGATGATGGGCCTGCATTTCATGGAAGAGGTGCCGTTCCACACGGTCTATATCCATGCGCTTGTGCGTGACGAGCACGGCCAGAAAATGTCCAAGTCCAAGGGCAATGTGATGGACCCGCTGGAGCTGATCGATAAGTTCGGCGCTGATGCCCTCCGGATGACCCTGGCTGCGTTTGCCGCGCAAGGCCGGGACATCAAGCTTTCCGAAAATCGGGTGGAAGGCTACCGCAACTTCGCGACCAAATTGTGGAACGCGGCGCGTTTTTGCGAGATGAACGAGTGCAAGCTGGACCCGGAATTCGATCCGGCATCGTGCGAACAGGCGGTCAATAAGTGGATCGTCGGCAAGGTGGCCGAGGCGGCGGATGATGTTTCAAAAGGGATCGAGGAATACCGCTTCAACGAAGCGGCCGGCGCGATCTATTCCTTCACCTGGGGGACGTTCTGTGACTGGTACCTGGAGTTCGCCAAGCCGATCTTCCAGGGCGACGATGCCGCTGCCGCCAAGGAGACCCGGGCGACCACCGCCTGGGCGTTGAATGAATTGTTAGTGATCCTGCATCCCTTCATGCCGTTCATCACGGAAGAATTGTGGTCCCAACTGGATGACAGCCGAAACGGCCTGCTGATCAATAAAGCCTGGCCCGACTATGCCGATTTGGGTGATGCCGAATCGTCGGCGGAAATGGATTGGGTAGTGCGCTTGATCTCGCAGGTGCGCTCGGTCCGTTCCGAGATGAACGTGCCGCCAGGCGCGATGGTGCCGCTGACGCTCCGAAACGCCGGTGAGCTTGCGGTTCGGTCCGCCGGCCGGCATGGCGCGCTGATCGAAAGGCTAGCCCGGATTTCCGATTTGCAGGTGGCAGACGGTGACATTCCCGAAGGCTCTGTCCAGGATGTGCTGGATGAAACGACGCTGGTGTTGCCGCTTGCAGATGTGATCGATATCGCCCAGGAGAAGGCGCGCCTGGATAAGGAAATTTCCAAGCTGGATCAAGAGATCGAGAAATTCGACAAAAAATTGGCAAATGAAAACTTCACCGCCAAGGCTCCGGCGGAAGTGGTGCAGGAACAAAAAGACCGACGGGAGGAAGCCTTGGCGTCCAAGGCCAGATTGGCCGAAGCGCTGGAGAGACTGTCCTAACCCCATCAAAAGGAGCCCGCCCGTTTGAGACTGGGCCAACTCATTCTTGTTCTTATCCTCGCGGCGTTTGCCGCCGGCGGTGGTGACTCCGCCGGTGCAGCGGAAAGCAAGTCTCCTAGCAACAAAATGAAGTGTGTTGCCAGCGTTCAGATCGAAAACGATCTGTTCGGCAGCGGGGAGGACAATCACTTCACTCACGGGACACGGTTTTCCATGCTGGTGCCAGCCAGCCTGGACGAGGATCGCAACGACTGCCGCCCGCTGCGCCAGCTGGTAAAACCCGGCTTTGATCTAGTCGAGACATTTCTGCCGGAATTTCTGTTCCCCCGGAACAACCGGCTGAGTTTTTCTGTTGGCCAGAACATTTTTACCCCCGATGAAATCACCAATCCCGGCTTGATCCAGGATGACCGCCCCTATGCCGGGTGGCTGTATGCCGGATTTGGCTTTGTGACCGAGACCGACCGGAACCGGAAACGGGATAAGGGACAGATATTCGAAAATTTGGAGCTGGATCTGGGGATCGTCGGGCCGTCCTCTTTTGCCGATGAAGTGCAGACCGAATGGCATGCGCTGATCAACACCCGGACGCCGCGGGGCTGGGACAATCAGCTTAAAGATGAAATCGGCGTCCTGCTGACCTATGAGCGCAAATGGCTGAGCCCGGAATATCCCTTCGGTATTTTTTCTTATGACGTAGCGCCAAGCTGGGGTGCGGCGGTCGGCAATGTCTATACCTATGGCGCAACCGGTGTAACGCTCCGGTTCGGCCAGGATCTGCCCAACGATTATGGTCCGCCGCGTATTCGCCCGGCGCTGCAGGGCGGCGGCTTTTTCGAGCCCAATGACGGGTTCGGCTGGTACATCTTCGCCGGGGTCGAAGGCCGCGCCGTTGCCGACGGTATTCTGTATGAGGGCACGTTCAATCGCGCGCTGATTGCCCTCGACGCCAAAACCGGGGCGCAGAAGTGGCGCTTTCCCGTGGGCGGTATTATGCGCGCGTCCCCCGGCATGGCGGACGGGATGGTGTATGTCGGTGCGGACGACACCAAGTTCTATGGGCTGGACGCCGCCACCGGCCGGGCGGTCTGGACGTTTGATTTGGGGCGGGGCGGGCAGCAATCCTCTCCCGCGATCACGGAGGGCAAAGTCTACGTCGGGGCCTTCGATCATCACGTCTATGCGCTGGATGCCAAATCGGGAAGAGAGATTTGGCGGTTCAAGACCGGCGGCGGGGTTTTAAGCTCTCCCCTGGTGGCGGGCAGACGGGTGATCATCGGCTCCACTGACGGGTCTATTTATGCCCTCTCGGCGGATAAGGGTGAACAAATTTGGAAGCACGTGACCGATGGCGCGGTTTATTCTTCCCCGGCGCTGGCCGGAGAATTGATCTATATCGGCTCGGACGACGGCAAGGTCCGGGCCCTGGTCGCCGGCAGCGGGGACGAAGCCTGGGCGTTTGATGCGGGCCGGGAGGTATTCTCGACCCCCGCCGTCAGGGACGGCACGGTTTATGTGGGCGCGCATTCGAGCTACCTCTATGCGCTCAACGCCAATTCCGGGGAGCTGCGCTGGCGGCGCTACCTCGGCGGCGCGATCTTTTCGTCGCCCGCCGTGTCCGAGGCCCGGGTCTATGTGGGTTCCAGCGACGGCACGCTCTATGCCCTCGACCGGCGGACCGGCGCGGTGGTTTGGGGATACAGGGTGGGCCCGCGCATCTGGACCTCACCGGCTTTGGTAGACGGCGTTCTGTACTTTGGCGCCCATGACGGCGCGATCTATGCGCTAAGGGTGGAGTAGGAGGGCTAATCCTTGGGCAACGTGGACGGCGCGCCGTCCGGTATCTGCGCGTTCACCGTCGCCAGGAAGATCGCCAGTGTGGCGTAGTTCCCCATCAGATAAGCAAGATCGACCACGCCCTTGGGCCCGAACCGGTCCTGCAACTTGGCGAACAGTTCCGGCGGCACCGCATGATCCCGGAGCGCCGCCCGGCCGTAATCGATCACCAGCTTATGATCGTCCGCCAGACCGTCCGTGGATTTGCGGTGTTTCACCACGTCCACAACCTCCGCCGGCACGCCTTCTTTCTGGGATTCATCTTCGTGAGCCGCCCATTCGAAGTGGCTGTCCATCTCCCGCGCAGTCACCAGGATCGCCAGCTCCCGGAGCTCCGCGCCGAGATCGGTGTGAAACCGGAGATACCCGTTGAGCGGTCCGGCATGTTTCATGACGGCGGGGGAATGCAGGCTGAGCGCGCTGGGCCCCTTGAGACCCATGATCGCCCCGTCCTGAAAATTGGCGTAGCGGTCGTACTGCGCCTGCCCCCATTCATCCAGCGCCTCCCGGTCGGGCAGCGGCAGCCGACTGCCGGTATCGGGGTTGATGTCGGGGGGCGGAGAAGCGGGCATGGAAACCTCCTGCAGGTGATGAACGAAACACGTTAACGTTCGCCATCTTTGCCCGCGCTACGGCCCGCGTCAAACACGGCCTGCTAGGTTGGTGTGGCCGCTTTCTTTTTGCCGCCGGGGCCCGCTTTCCTGACCTTCGCCGGGGTGTCCTCGGCGATGAGGGGCCAGAGAAACGCGCCCATTTCCGGGCCGAAGGCTTTGGTCATCAGGAACGCCACCTCCGGCGTGATGGCCTGATCAAGGAATCGCAGTTCCTCCCGGCTCAGCCGGTCGAGCCCGGCCTTGAAGGCGGGCATGAAGGTCGCATCGTAGGATTTGGGGTCGCCCATTTTCTTGGAATTTTGGGGCGCCTGTTGTTTCGTGGTCATCGGGTGAGTGTCCTCTCAGAAGATGTGTAGAGCCGGCGGTAGTCCGTGTCGTCCACGAACCAGCCGATGAAGGTGCAAAGGGGTTCGCCGATACAGCGGATGATACGCCCCGCGAGGGAGCCTTCGGGATAGCGGTCCGGCCGCAGCCGGTGGGCGATGTCCAAGGCGCGGGCGCGGGCCAGGGGCTTGGCCACCCGGTCGAGCCAGGTGAAGCGGCGCATATATTCCACCGCCGGCACCGCCCACCAGCGATACCCCCGCAACAACGCCGGGTCGAGATCCAGGGAAAAGCCCTACGACAGACGATAGAGGTCTTCATCCAAAAGGCCCTTGTGCGCCAGATGGGTGCATACCACCCAGCCGCCGCCGTCACCGCCGTCCGAGCCGGAATCGGGGGATTTTTCGTTGTCCGGTTGGATCACGTTGCCGGTGACCGGGTCCATGCCGGCGAAGGGGGCGGACATGGCCACCCCGGTCGCCGTGTGTCCAGGGAGGGAGGAGCCGGGACCCGGTCCTGCAGCGACGCCGCCAAGATCGGCCGCCGGCTCGGAGGTGCCGGGACTGTAACTATAGCCGTCAACGCCGTCGTCGGCAGCGCTTGTCCCGGCGGCTTCTCCGCCACCCAGGCCGGCAGCCGACCCGCCGAATGTGTCGACGCTGGCGGACGAGTCGTCCCTGCCCAAGGCGTCGAAGTCGCTCGCGGTGGTGGGGCTGGAACCCAGAGAATTCCCACCGGCAGTTTCATTGAAGAACTCGCTCATCGCCGCGGCCATGGCGTTGGTCAGGCTCTCGTTGTATTGGCTGCTTTCCGTGGCGGAGGGCGGGCCACCCCATTCCGGGCTATACGAGGGGGCCGCAATCGGCGCAACGGGGCTGGTGTTTAGGCTGTTCGTGCCGAGGGGCGCGACCGGGGCCGGGGCCTCGGGCATGGCGCGGCCCAAACCCACACCGGCGACAGAGGCGGCATTGCGGGCGGCGGCCGTTGGATCAGCCGCCTGCTGGGCATTGACCGCCGCGGCAAACCGGTCGGCGGCGGCCTGCTGGGCCTCGGTGACGGAGAAGGGGTTGGCCCAGCCTTCGAACGGGTTACTCAGGCTTGGCGAGGAACTGGGCGCGGAACCGGGCGAGGTTGTGCCCAGGGCATAACTCTCGAACGGGCCTAAGTTGGCCTCGTCATCCGGGTCGGGTGCGAAGGCCGGGTCCTCAAACAAGTTGTCGAAATCCGGCAGGGATTCTTCCGGAGTGGAAACGTTGTCGGAGGGAGTGGACGGCGCGTTGGCGCGGAGGTCCTGTAGCTCGTTGAAGAATTTGGACAGGTCTTTCTCGTTCTCCGTCATCGGACGGTCCGGAGAGGTTCGGCTGGACGGATCGATGTCTTCCAGCGGGTCTTCGAACTCAGCAAAGGGGTCGTCAGGGGCGAAGTTTGGGTCTTCAAAGAGGTTGTCGAAATCCGGGAGAGATTCTTCCGGAGTATGCGCCGCCGGCCCTTGATACGGGGAGAGGTTCCACGCCGGTGAATTCGATACCATAAACTCGATTTTGCCAGGCTCTACTTCAATTGGGGTTAGTTCCACCGAGGGATCGGGTGCAGTAATAACGTTTTTAAATCCGGGCAGATAGATTTGATTTGGCTGGGCAGAGATCGGATTTGTGGCAATGTTCAGCTTGACCCCTTTGGACGCCAGCTCCGTTGCAACAACCGAGTTGGAATTGTTGGTAAGCATAGAAGTATAAGGGGTATGGGCGAGCACCGCATCGGGCAATTCTTGAAGCAAGGTTCGGTAGGGATTTTCTTCTGTCAGCAGCCGCAGAATGTCTTCCGACTTGCATTCAGATAGTCCGGAAGCAAGGCCCTCAACCTCGAGCATTTTAAATGGCGAATCCATATTTTTGCCGATTTTAAGCGGCGCCGGTCTACACTAGGACAGCGCCCAATCGCCTTAGTGGTTTTCCCCTAGGGAATACATGAGGCCTAACGGCAGCACTTTCAACCGATAAATCAACCGGTTGGACAGCTTCCCATCGTTTTTACTGGTTAATGGGCCAGAATTTGGCTCAGGAATAGCCTCGTCCGTTCGTGCTGCGGATTGTCAAAAAATTCGTTGGGTTCGTTTTCTTCGACAATTTCGCCGCCGTCCATGAAGATCACCCGGTCCGCCACCGTTTTTGCAAAGCCCATTTCGTGGGTGACGCACAACATCGTCATGCCGGTCTCCGCCAACTCGATCATGGTATCCAGCACCTCTTTGATCATCTCCGGATCAAGCGCCGAGGTGGGTTCATCAAACAGCATGATCCGCGGGTTCATGCAGAGCGACCGGGCGATGGCGACGCGCTGCTGCTGTCCGCCGGAGAGTTGTCCGGGGAACTTCTGCGCCTGTTCCGGTATTTTCACCCGTTCCAGATACTCCATGCCAGTTTTTTCCGCCTCTGCACGCGGGATGTTGCGCACCCGCATGGGCGCCAGGACGAGATTTTCCAGTACGGTCAGGTGCGGGAACAAGTTGAAGTGCTGGAACACCATGCCGACTTCCCGGCGGATAATTTCGATATTCTTTAGGTCGTTCGTAAGCTCGGTGCCGTCGACGATGATCTGACCACGCTGATGCTCCTCCAGCCGGTTGATGCAACGGATGGTCGTCGACTTGCCTGAGCCCGACGGCCCGCAGATGACGATGCGTTCGCCCCGCGACACATTCAGATCGATATTCTTCAACACGTGGAATTCGCCGTACCACTTGTTCACATCGATCATCTGGATCGCCAGATCGTTTGAATTGCTCTCAGTTGTCGAAGCGTCGCTCATGACTATTCTCCGTAAATTCCTTATCGCTTATGGCCGGTGTGGAGCTTTCGTTCCAGCGCCTGGCTGTACTTGGACATTGCGTAACAGAAGACCCAGAAGACCGCACCGGCGAACACGTATCCCTCGACGGCAACATTGCTCCAGGCCGGATCGGTGATGGATGTGTTCATCGTTTGCAGAACTTCAAACAGGCCGATGATCAACACCAGGGTCGTGTCCTTGAACAGACCGATAAACGTATTCACGATTCCGGGGATCACCAGCTTCAGAGCCTGCGGCAGGATGATCAGCCGCATGGATTTCCAATAGCCAAGACCCAGAGCCGCGGCCGCTTCGTATTGACCTTTGGGAATGGCCTGCAGGCCGCCGCGCACCACTTCCGCCATATAGGCGGACTGGAACATGGTGATGCCGATCAGCGCGCGCAGCAATTTGTTGAAGTTAACGCCCTCCGGCAGGAACAGGGGCAGCATGACCGACGCCATGAACAGCACTGAAATCAGCGGCACACCCCGCCACAATTCAATAAAGCAGACGCAGATACCGCGGATGATCGGCATATCGGACCGGCGGCCCAGCGCCAGTAAGATACCTAGGGGCAGGGCGGCAACGATGCCGACAAATGCCAGGACAAGGGTCAGGGCCAGACCACCCCACTTGTCCGTTTCAACTGGTTCCAGGCCCAGTATGCCGCCCAACAGAAGGATGCCGCTGACAACGGGAAAAGCGGTTATAAGCAGCCAGCCGAAGAGTTTCTTGTGTTTAAAGCCTTCGAAGAAATGCGGGATGATCAACACCGCAAGAAGGCCGAACATGACATTGATACGCCAGATTTCAGCGTTTGGATAAAACCCGTAGATGAAGAAATCCAGACGGCTCCGAATGAAGACCCAGCAGGCGCCGGAACTCTCACAATCCTTTTGGTCCACGCCGGCAAAATCGGCGCTGAACAGCGCCCAGTCAAGGATCTGCCAGCCGTAATAAATAATGGCGACGCCCAACACCACCGTCAGAACCGAATTGGAAAACGACGAGATCAGGTTCGCGCGCACCCAGCCGATCCAGCCGACGGTTGCGGCGGGGGGCGGGAGAGACGGTGCGGGTTGCCAATTGCTGTCCGTCATCGCTCCACCAACGCCATTTTTTTATTGTAGAGGTTCATCAGGAACGAGATGCCGAGGCTGAGGCTCAGATAGACCGCCATCACCATGCCGATGATTTCCAGCGCCTGGCCGGCCTGGTTCAAGGTCGTGCCGGCGAAGACGGAGACCAAATCCGGATAGGCGATCGCCGCAGCCAGGGACGAGTTCTTGGTCAGGTTCAGATACTGACTGGTCAGCGGTGGGATGATCACCCGCATGGCCTGCGGGATGACGATCAGCTGCAGGGTCTGACCATGGCGCAGGCCCAGCGACCGGGCGGCCTCTGTTTGCCCATGGCTCACTGCCAGGATACCGGCGCGGACGATCTCCGCGATGAAGGCGGCAGTATACGTACTGAGACCGATCAGCAGCGCAATAAATTCGGGGATCAGGTTGGCGCCGCCGCTCAGGCTAAACCGGGTGGCCCGGGCAACCTCGAAGTTCAGGGGCAAACCCATAATCAGAAATACCAGTAGGGGCAGGCCGATGAACAGGCCGACAGAGGTCCAAAAAACTGGGAAGGTATGACCGGTTTCATCCAATCGCTTGGTGGCCCAGCGGAGTAATACAAAGATTCCGGCGATGGCCACCAAAAGCGCGATCCAGACAAATTCGAAGCCGTCTTGGAATATCGGTTTGGGAATATTAAGGCCGCGGTTATTCAGGTAAATATTTTCGCTCAGCTTGAGGCTGCTGCGGGGCCCCGGCAGGGCCTGTAGGACCGCCGTGTACCAGAAGAACAGTTGCAGCAGCAATGGGATGTTCCGCAGCGTTTCGACGTAGATGGAGGCCAGCCGGGCGACGATCCAGTTATCGGAAAGCCGCGCCACACCCATGACAAATCCGAGGATGGTGGCGATGATGATGCCGAGTACCGACACCAGGATGGTGTTTAAGAGACCGACAACAAATGTCCGTCCGTAGGTATGGCTCTCATCATATTCGATGAGGCTCATTAGGATGCCGAACCCGGCTTCCCGGTTAAGGAAAGCGAAGCCGGTGGAGATCCCGCGGGTCTCCATATTCGTCAATGTGTTTTGAAAGATCGTCCAGAAAAACCAAGCCAGCAGGATAAGCGCCACGATTTGGAAAACGATCGATCGGACAACCGGGTCGTTCCAAGGCGGTGGCTTTGACGGCATCGTGACGCCGCCGGTATTTTGCTGGTCAGCCATATGGGATCAGGCCAAGGTGTGGAAGGCGTTGAAAATGAACGGCCCCTGAATCGGATGATTCAGGGGCCACGTCATTTCGATTAGCGGATCGGCGGGGCGTAGAGAATGCCGCCGGCGTTCCACTGTGCGTTTACGCCACGGGAAATCTTCAGCGGCGAGCCGGAGCCCACGTTGCGTTCGAAGGATTCGCCGTAGTTACCCACTTGTTTGACAATCCGGTAACCCCATTCATTGTCGAGGCCGAGCATCTTGCCCATGTCGCCGGACGTTCCCACGATGCGGGCCACGTTCGGGTTTTTGTCGGATTTCTTGGCGTCCGCATTGGCGGACGTGATTCCGTACTCTTCTGCCGCGATCATGACATTGAGGGTCCATTTCACGATGTTGAACCACTGGTCGTCGCCCTGACGGACCACGGGGCCTAGCGGTTCCTTGGAAATGATTTCCGGCAGCACCATGGCGCCGTTCGGGTTTTTCAGCTTGGTGCGCAGCGCATAAAGCTGAGACTGATCGGATGTCAGTACGTCGCAGCGGTTGGATTCAAAACCGGCGAGGGTCTGTTCGGAGGTATCGAACACGACCGGTTTGTACTGCATTTTGTTGTGGCGGAAATAGTCAGCCAGGTTCAGTTCGGTGGTGGTGCCCGCCTGGATGCAGAAAGCGGCGCCGTCCAGTTCCTTGGCGCTTTTCACGCCGAGCTTTTTGGTGACCAGGAAGCCCTGACCGTCATAGTAATTCACGCCGGCAAAGTTCAGACCCAGCGAAGTGTCGCGGGTATGGGTCCAGGTGGTGTTCCGGCTGAGGATATCGATTTCGCCGGATTGCAAGGCGGTGAAACGTTCCTTCGCGGTCAACGGGGTGTATTTGACCTTCTTGGCGTCGCCCAAAACAGCGGCGGCCACGCCACGGCAGACATCGACATCCAGGCCGGCCCAGACTTTGTTCGCATCAGGCGCGGAGAAGCCCGGAAGCCCGGTGCTAACGCCGCAGGACAGGACGCCCTTCTTTTTGACGTCGTCGAGTGTCGCCGCGGAGGCGGCGGTCGCCATCATGGCGACGGCGCCAACGGCAGAAATGGCGGTTAAGAGTTTGGTTTTCATTTATCCCTCCTCGGAATTTAGATCTTCAAGAGTTTGATCACGTGTGAATACAAAGCCACGACAGAGACTAGCGGTAACACGAACCAATGATTGATCTCAAGCCGGAACTGATTGTGACTATTGACCAAAATTGTATCGTTACACTTATCTTTCAGAGAGTCCATGGCCCTAACAAGCGGATTTCAGGTTTCGACAGCGCTAAACCTGAAGTGTTAGGATGGCGGACACATCGAGAGAGGCGTCATGCTTGATCAAACACCAAACTCTTCGAAAGGCGCTGCCGGCGAAACTACAAAAGTCATTAAAAGTGCCTGCCGGATGTGTCATGGCGGTTGCGGCACCTTGATGCATGTCGACGGCGACCAACTCGTTAAGATTGAGGGCGATCCCGACAACCCCATGAACAAGGGCAAGCTGTGCCCCTTGGGTGCGGCCAGTCTGGAGCAGGTCTATAATCCCCGCCGGCTGAAATACCCGATGCGGCGCGTCGGTGAACGCGGGGAAGGGCGCTGGGAAAGGATTTCCTGGGACGAGGCGTTGGACGAGATCGCCGACAAAATTCGCAGCGCGACGGAGAAGGACGGGGCTGAATCGATTTGGGTTGGCACCGGCACCGGCCGGCATCATTTCCCGTTCGTGTCCCGCTTCGCCAACGCCATCGGCACGCCCAACTGGTGTGAGCCCGGCACGGCGCAATGTTTCCGGCCCCGCGTCCACGGCAGCGTCCTGACCATGGGGCAGTTGCCGATCTGCACCTATACGAACGACATCTATCCGGAACTCATCCTGTTCTGGGGACACAACCCGCTGTATTCCGGTCCCGACGGGGAACTGGGCTTCGGCGTGAAGGAGGCCTTGGCGCGCAAATGCAAGACCATCGTCGTTGATCCGCGGGAAACCTATCTCGCCAAGAAAGCTGATTTGTGGCTGCAGCTCCGTCCCGGCACCGATGACGCCCTGGCGCTGGCCATGCTCCATGTGATCATCGAGGAGGGGCTTGAAGATAAAGACTTCGTCGCCGAGTGGACCCATGGGTTCGCGGAGCTCGCCGAGCGGGTCAAGCAGTACACGCCGGAATGGGCGGAACCCATCACCTGGGTGCCGGCGGAGAAGATCCGCGCCGCCGCCCGCATGTATGCCGAGGTCAAACCGTCGATGCTGGAATGGGGGTGCGCCATCGAACACACGCCGGCCTGCTTCCAGACCGTGCGCGCGCTTTTGTGCCTGCCGTCCATCACAGGCAATATCGACCAGCCCGGAAGTTGGGCCTTCGGTATGGTGCCCCTGCCGCCGTTCCCGCAACTGTTCGACAAGATGCCCATGGAGCAGCAAAAGAAGCGCCTAGGCTTTGACGACTATAAAGTGCTGAGCGGCGAACTCGCCCAACTGCCCTCTGCCCATATCCCGACCGTCTTCAATGCCATTCGGACGGGCGATCCCTATCCGATCCGCACCGGTCTGATCTTCGGCAACAATGCGCTCTCCACCTACGGAGATGTAAAGCTGGTCTATGAGACGTTGATGGCGCTGGATTATTTGGTGGTCGCCGAGCTCTATCTGACCCCAACGGCGGAGTTGGCGGACTTGGTGCTGCCGGTCGCGACCTGGGCCGAAGTTGATGCGCTGCCGGCCGTGCCGTTCTACGGCCAGAACGTGATCCTGGCGCAGCAGAAAACCGTGCAGTTCGCCGAATGCCAGCAGGACGAAGATATCATGGTGGAGCTCTGCCGCAGCCTGGGCACCGAGCACGGCCAGGAAAGCCCCCAAGACGTCTATGACAGTATGTTGCGCACCAAGCTCGATTTTGGCTGGGAAGAGTTGAAGGAGATGGGCTTTTATCAGCCTGCGTTTAAGTGGCGCAAATACGAGGACAACGGCTTCCAGACCCCCACCGGCAAGATCGAACTCTACTCAACCCGGTTAGAGGAGATGGGCTACGACCCGCTGCCGTCGTTTGACGAGCCACCGGAAAGCCCGGTGAGCACGCCCGAGTTGGCCGAAGAGTATCCGTACATCCTGATTACCGGCGCGCGCATCCCCATGTTCTTTCAGTCCGAATACCGGCAGCTGCCGAAACTTCGCAAAGGCCGGAAAGAGCCCGAGTGCGAGCTGCACCCGCAAACGGCGGCTGCCTTGGGCGTCGAGGAAGGCGACTGGGTGTCCATCGAAAGCCTTCGTGGTAAATGCCGGCAGAAGGTCAAAATCTTCGACGGGATTGATCCTCGCGTCGTCCACGCCCAGCACGGCTGGTGGTTCCCGGAGGAAGACGAAGGGCCGGATCACGGCATCTGGCGCTCCAACGCCAACACGCTGACCAGTATGGACCCACCTTACTGTTCCGCGATGGGGACCTATCAGCTCCGCGCGCTCTTGTGCCGAGTGGTCAAAGCCGGCGAGGCAGAAACACCCTGGCGCCCGCCTATCGCAGAGCGCTACACGTCAAACGTTGCCGATGTGCAGGAGTGGGTGTAGGGCGGGTTACTTCAGGTTCGGCTTGTCGCTTTTATTGACCAGTCCTCGGTCCGAGGGAACCTTGGGAAAGATTTGAGCCTCCCGAAGCCAGTCGGCCATCATGATCATGGGTTTTCTTTCCGACTTCCCGAAATCATCGTGTTTGCTCTTGTTCGGCCAGGCGTGACTGGTGACTTCGGCCATGCGGGTAATGATCTGATCCCGAGTAACGTTCACCACCAGGAAGTCGGTCGCCAGTGCTAGTGGACCTTCATAGTGAAGCCGGACCTTGTCGTAGACTTCCTGCGCCGTGTCAAAATCGTTCAAAAAATGGAACACCACGGCGAGGCGGGGGTCGACTTCCCGGAGTACAACGGCTGCTTCTTCCGGGGCTGAGTGGATAAAGGTTCCGATAGCGCGGGCGGAGCGTTCGTCATAGCCGGACCGCTCCATTAATTGTTCCACTGTATTGAAGGTTTCGTGGACGACCACGTCAGCATTTTGGGCATTGTCGATAAAAAATTGGCTAGGTGTCGTGTCGCCGGAATAGACGAAGGAGAGGCCGTTCCAGTCGAGGCGCAGGCTAACCGGGCCGTCATATTGATGTACGGCGGGAAAGCTGGAAATGGTGACCCCGTTGTGTTCATACACCGGGCCGGTCCTGGCATAGTCGAACTCGTGGACATTTACTTCTGCCCCGACCGCCGGAAGCGCGCCGACCCGAGTATCCGTATCCCAGGCATAGCTCTCCATTTGCTTTTCGCAGAAGTGCTTGAAACCGTATTTCGGTTCCGGTCCCGAAGGGCCGTAGACTTCCAGAGGTTTTAGACGGCCGCCGGTCCAGGAGCCGATCCAGACTTGGCCGAAGTCTCCCACGTGATCAGTGTGCAGATGGGTGGCGAACCAAGCGGTAATATCGCCATAAGGAATTTCCATCGCGGTAAAGTTCATCTGCGAACCGAATCCGAAATCGAAAACGAACTTGTCTCCGTTGCCGAGTTCAATAAGCCAACTTGCGTTCGCCTGAGAGCGCCTTAGGAAAGGCCGGCCGGTACCGAGTGCGGTAATCCGCATCTCGTCCGATGCGAGTTCCTCAGCGCCGGGAAAGTAGTGCTCGGGATACGTCTTGGCGGACATCGCGGCCTCCTTGTTGGTGTCGGATCAGCTTAGTCCGGCGCAAAGATCACGTCACGCGCTTCGCTCGCGACAGGGCAGCCGGCGAGCTTGCCGGTGCAAGTCGTTCTCCTGCTGTCAGGAGGCGGGCCTAGAACAGCTTCGCTGCTGCAATTTCCCAGGCGATCACCAATTGTGCCGCGACGCTTACGGTAAAGATCAGAGTTCTGATCCGCATGATGCCGGCGCCCGTTAGCATGGCGATGGCGTGGATAATCCGCGCCCAGAAGAACACCATGGCCGCGCCGGTGGTGGCGGCGGTCGAGACCTCCAGCAAATGCGCGATGACAATGAACGCGGCGAAGGAACCGAATTGCTCCACCAGGTTCACATGCGCCCGGTTGGCTCGCAGCAGGACCTTTGGTGCGCCGGACAAGTCGCGCAGGTCCCGATATTCCTCCGGCGTCAGCAAGCCCTTGAAATTGACCTGGCAAATGACTTGAGGGATCCACAGCACCGACAATAAAACGGCAGTGAGAAACAGGTACAGTAGCTCTGTGGACATGGCAGCGGTCTCCTAAGTTCTGTTTGGATGAACAAAGTCTGCGCGGATTCGGTCAGAGCGGCAAGTGTGGTGACACTCACGATTGAGAGAGGTTACTGGCTCCCATCGGCCTTACGGCACCAAAGTACATACATGTTTGAAAACGTGTCGGGATAGTGGTTTTCGAAAGCCGCCAAACTCTCAAAATCTGCCCGATTGGCGTCGTCCGGGAACATCTGGCTGTATTGTCTTTCGACCTCGCCGGACGGCATTTGCATGCCGATCATCTTTAAGGATAACGCGTTCACCATCTGCCGGATTTCGGAAAGATCATAGGCCGCCTCTTGTTCGTGGAAGAGCAAATCTTTCAGGCCGCTTTTAGAGTAGAAATCGGTGAATCTAACGACGTCCTTGGCGGGGTTGGAGTCAGGAAGCCGCCTAAGTACTTGCCTGGCCTGTCTGAACTCAGTCACATGACTAGGCGTCTCCCCGGAAGAAAATAGTGACTGGGCGGCCCTGATGCTCCGCCGGGCGGCTTTGCTGTAGAGAGCGATCTTCATAACGCCGTTGGGCCCAAAGCAGTCTGCCAGAACTTGCCAGCCGGACTTTGGATCGGCCAGGTGGTGGAGGACACCGGTGCATTCGATGACATCGAATTTATGATCCAGCCGATCCACCGCATGGAGATCGGCCTGAAAGAATCTGATCTTCCGCTTGCCGTATTCCCGGGCTTTTCGTGAAGCATAGGCAAGACTTGGCCTGCTGATATCAAGCGCTGTGATTGTGTTGTCCGGGTACCGGGTCGCGGCCAAAAGGACTTGATGGCCGCTGCCGCATCCCGCGATCAGCATCTCACTCTTCCGAAACAATTTTTGATCCGGCGTAAAATCGGGAAACAAATGCGCCAACGTATCGCCGATAGTCGTTGGAGATTGGGGCGCCAACGTGGACCACCGGGGAAAAGGAAATTACTCATACTGGTGCTGCACCGGACCCGGCCCATGATCGGCTGCGCCGGAAATGTGTTGAAGGGTCGCGTCCAATTCTTCCTCTTCCTCTGGGTCTCCCACCTGTAGCTTGATGAGTGGGTCGAGATCGGGAAGTTTCTTGAAATCAGGTATCTCGCAAACAAGAGGGCGGATTGACTCAACCATGGCGGCGATGCAAAGCCGTTTGGCCGTTTCCACGGGGTCTCCACCTGCGCTCGACTTAAGCGAGGCAATCAATTGGTTGCCGTTGCTCGCGTCTTTCTCGGTCAGGTCATAGATGAACTCGGTCATCGTAAACTGCGTCGCCAAGGCGGTACAAAACCCGATGGGGAAATCCTCCAGATGTTCGGGCGCAGTCACGGAAAGTTCCAACAGCAGGCTTCTTATTCCGGTCAGGAGGTCTTCCATTTGCGGATCGGGGATGATTTCCGCCGCGAGAACGGCCCAAAGCACGTGATTGTAGATCAGGTCTTTCAACCGCAATTGGGCAGATTGTGCTGCGGCATCATTTATTTCGAGAGTGGTGACCCAGGCCAGGGCCGTGTGAAAATCGGGAAGAGACTTCACCGAATCCACGAACAGAGCCAAAGACTGTTTGTTGATGGAGTCGGGTGTTTTAATCGCCGTTGCCAAGAACTTTCGCGCCATATCGGCGCAGTTCTCTTTTTCGAGTCGTGGCCACCCAAGTCTCGAAAGATAAGCGATGAATCCATGAACATGTATACTGTCCAGCGCGTTCGAGTCGAGCGCCAAAAGCATGTTGCTGACCGCGCCTTTGGGGTCTTCTGCGGCGATATATATTTGCGCGAGGAGGAAACGTCCTTCGGGCGAAGCCTCATCCAAAAGACTGGCCTCGCAGGCCGCCCTGGCGCTTTCCAGGTCTCCAAGGTCGAAAAATTTTTGGGCGAGGCTGAGATTGATGTTCATATAACTTCGTCGGCGTGTGGGGTGGACGGAAGGCTAGTCTAGTGTAGTACGAGCATGATGCATCGCAAACTGGTCCGCCGGTGATCAATTCGGTGGAAACACTCTAGATTCTCTCTTTTTTTTTGCGTTTTTCGGCAGACTCGGCCCATGAACAAGGAAAATAAGGATCAACCGCCTTCGCCATCCAACCTGGAGCCAACAGATTATTCGGAGTTCTGGCTGGGCAAGAACCCGACGCCCCATGAGCGCGCGGATGTGATCGTCAAGCGCCTGGAGCAATTCATCCGTGAAGGTAAGACGGAGAAGGGCGGCATCAACTTCAAGAAATGGCAGGAATTAGCCATGTTTGAGGTGGCCAACGCCATTCGGGATGCGGAACGCCACTGGCGGCAGGACCATAGGTTTGTCACCCGCGGCCTGACAATCGGCGCGGCGTCGTTGCTGACCATTGGTGTGTGGGGCACCGTCTTGGCGGCAGATGCCGCGCCCGACCGGCAGACCGCGGCGCTCATACTGATTTTGGCCGGCGCAGTGATGCTGGCGGTCTTGGGGTTCTGGGGCGTGCGCCGGCTCGACAATTATTATCAGGTGAGCCGCCGGCGGGATCACCTGACGCGGGTTTTCCGCTTCGACCGGCAATTGGCGCAGCTCGACATCGATCTGGAAAAACGTCTCAAGGAACTTGAAGAAACCCTGGAAGAAATGACCAAAGGGCCACTGGGAAAGATGTGACTCAACAATAGAACTCACCCCTAGAACTTTGAGACATCCGGTTGTATGTATAGCGCCCTGAATTTGACCCTGCCGGGCAGGGACCTGGGACCAAAACAGATTTTCGCATTGGGAGGATAAGACAATGCCGGAACTTCGTTCCAAGACGTCAACCCATGGCCGCAATATGGCGGGCGCCCGCGGATTATGGCGCGCCACCGGCATGACCGATGAAGATTTCGGCAAGCCGATTATCGCCATTTCCAACTCCTTCACCCAATTTGTGCCGGGCCATGTTCATCTCCAGGACCTGGGCCAGTTGGTCGCCCGCGAGGTGGAGAAAGCCGGCGGCGTCGCCAAGGAATTTAACACCATTGCGGTGGATGACGGCATCGCGATGGGTCATGACGGCATGCTTTATTCTCTACCCTCCCGGGAGATCATCGCGGATTCTGTTGAGTACATGGTCAACGCCCATTGCGCCGACGCCATGGTCTGCATCTCCAACTGCGACAAGATTACGCCCGGCATGCTGATGGCGGCGTTCCGGCTGAACATCCCTGTCGTCTTCGTCTCCGGCGGGCCGATGGAAGCGGGCAAGATCGTCATCGACGGAAAGACCCAATCCATTGATCTGATCGATGCGATGATCCAGGGCGCCAACCCGAATGTCAGTGACGAACTGGCGGAAGAATATGAACGCTCCGCCTGTCCGACCTGCGGATCGTGTTCGGGTATGTTTACCGCAAACTCCATGAACTGCCTGGCCGAAGCTTTGGGCCTGGGTCTGCCCGGAAATGGCAGCATGCTCGCCACCCACGCCGACCGGAAGGAACTGTTCCTACAGGCAGGCCGTCATGCCGTGGATATCGCCCGGCGCTACTACAAGGAAAACGATGAGTCCGTGCTGCCGCGCAGCGTCGGCAAGGCCGGGTTCGAGAACGCCATGACCCTGGATATCGCCATGGGCGGGTCCACTAACACGGTGCTGCACTTATTGGCCATCGCTCAGGAAGGCGGGATCGACTTCACCATGGACGATATCGACCGGCTGTCGCGCGTCGTGCCGCACATCTGCAAGGTCGCGCCGAGCACCCAGGACTATCATATGGAAGACGTCCACCGCGCCGGCGGCATCATGGCCATCATGGGTGAGTTGGATAGGGGCGGGCTGATCGATCGTAGTGTACCGACGGTCTATGCCAAGACCATCGGCGACGCCATCGACAACTGGGACGTGGTCCGCAATGACAATACCGACGTGGGCCAGTTCTACCGGGCCGCCCCCGGCGGCGTGCCGACCCAGGTCGCCTTCAGCCAGTCCAAGCGCTACGACAATCTGGACCTGGATCGGGACAATGGTTGCATCCGCACGGTGGAAAACGCCTACAGTCCGGACGGCGGCTTGGCGGTGCTTTACGGCAATATCGCCGAGGAAGGCTGCATCGTGAAGACGGCGGGCGTGGATTCATCCATCCTGACCTTTACCGGCCGGGCGCGCATCTTTGAAAGCCAGGACAGCGCCTGCGACAGTATCCTGGGCGGCGAAATCGTCCCCGGCGACGTGGTGGTGATCCGCTACGAAGGACCCAAGGGCGGGCCGGGCATGCAGGAAATGCTCTATCCGACCAGCTATCTCAAATCCATGGGGATCGGTAAGGAATGCGCACTGATCACCGACGGCCGGTTCTCCGGCGGTTCTTCGGGACTCTCCATCGGCCACATCTCGCCAGAGGCGGCGGAAGGCGGCGCCATTGGTCTGATTGAGGAAGGTGACAGGATCGAGATCGACATCCCCAACCGGAAGCTAAATGTCATGGTCGATGACGCGGTGCTGGCCGAGCGGCGCACCGCTCAAAACCAGCTCAACGGATCAGGTTGGAAGCCGAAGGAAAAGCGCACCCGACAGGTATCGCCGGCGCTTCGGGCCTATGCGGCGCTGACCACCAGCGCGTCCCGTGGCGCGGTCCGGGATGTGACCCAGGCGGAGTGACGCGGGAGTGGGATTGAACATGGGTACGCGGATCACGGGCGGCTTTGCCCCCCGGTCCGCGCATGACTAGGTGTTTAATTGCAAAAAAGATTAGTCATCCACGGGCCGCCGAAGGCGTGACCCGTGGACCCATGTTGAATCATCAGCCGGCTCAGTGGCCCAACTTTCCCCATCCCTAATTTGCGTCGTCCCCGACCTGCGCAGCAGTTGTCGGGGAACCATGCAATCCATGCCAATGGTCCCCCGAGACTTGGCTTCGCCAATTCGGGGGTGACGCTTTGGTGGTTAGAGGCGTCGTTCAGCCCTCAGCTACTCGCCGCCGAGATGTCGTCGTGGATCATCTGCGCCAGCATCAAGAGCGCGTTGCGCGGCATTTCGCCGGTCAGCGCATACGTGAGCGGGCCGTTGGTCCAGTAGAACGCGACCATGCCGTGCTCGGCAATGAAGCGGAACTTGGTATTGCCGCCGACCATGCCGGGCCGCACATAAAGCGTCACTCGCTTGCCGACTTTGTCTTCATACATGAACAATGCCGCCGGCATATTCTGGTCATTGACTAACCGCCCACCGATCAGGTGAAAACCCTTGCCGGCCAGGTCCGGCGTCATCAATTTGTGGCCGAGCCGATCCGATAGCCAATTGATCAGGCGCTTTTGTTCCGTGCTGCGCAGTTCTACCGGCTGGTTGGTGTCGTGGGCATAGACCACGTGAGCGTCTAACGCCCGGCGGACGAATTGGTTTTCCCGGGCTTGGTTGGCGCCGCCGTCGCCGTATTGGGTGACGCCCCAGCCGGTGGCGCCGCCGATGATCAATAGCGCAATGCCCGCCGCAATCTGCCGCCAGCCGGGCAGCCATTGGCGCGGTTCGGGGTCCTTGAACAGTTCGGTCACGCTGTCGGGGACAGCCGCGTCGAGGTGCGCATCATAGAGCTGATGCATCTGAATTTTCTGCAACTTGAACGCATGCACCTTGGCGGCGTCTTCGGGATGTCCGGCGAGCCAGCCTTCAAGGGCGGTCACGTCCGCCTGGTCCAGCTCGCCGTCCAAATAGGCGTGCAGTTCGCTATCGGTGGGGCGTTCCATGGGCGTCTCCGTGCTCATCATTGGACACTCCGCAGCATGGGCTCCTGCCCATCCATGATTTTCTTGAGCCGTTCCCGGCCCCGGGCCAGCCGCGACATGACGGTGCCGACGGGAATCTCGAGGATTTCGGCCGTTTCCGCGTAAGACATATCCTCCAACCCGACCAGCAACAGCACAGCGCGCTGATCGTCTGTCAGGCGGCCAAGCGCCCTGTCGAGATCGCGCAACGCCATCGTATCCATTTGGCTTGCATCGGTGCCGTGCCGTTCTTCCATTTCCGGTTCCAGCGAGGTTTTGTCCATCCGGCGGCCCAATCGGCGCATGTTCTGGGCGTGGATGTTATGCATCACGGTGAATGCCCAAGCGCGCATGTTGGTGCCTTGTTTGAACAAGTGAAGCTTGGACAAAGCCCTGCTGACACAGTCCTATAACAAGTCGTCCGCAGCGTCGGCATCCCGGGTCAGCGCCCGGGAATACCGCATCAAATGCGGAAGTTCGGTCATCAGAGCGTTACGTTTGTCCATGCTTCACTATGTTCTCATGCGACGAAAAAAGAGCCTACTTCTTCATCATCTTGTCTTTTTTCATCATCTCTTCTTTTTTCATCATGGCGTCTTTCTTCATGGACTTCTCGTCCTTCATCATGTCGCCTTTGGACATGGTGTCTTTCTTCATCATCTTGTCTTTTTTCATCATGCTGTCTTTTTTCATCTGGCTGTGGCCGGCGGCCTCGGCAGCGCCGATGTTGGCGGCAGCGGTAAAGACAAAAGCCGCAGCGGCGGCGATGGCAACTAATCTCAACATAAGTGGACTCCTTGTAAAGGTTTGGTGGGTGCAGGCAATTCCCGCAACACTTCATAAATGTTTGAGGTCGGCGGTTATTCCGCGAGACTGAAAAATTTAGCGAAATCAGGCCAAATCGGCCCGCAGCGTCATTCCACCTGCAGAAGGTGCGGCAACACCAGGGTGATCGACGGCAGTGCCACGATAATTGCAACCCGGATAAAGTCCGAGGTGATGAACGGGATGACGCCCTTGAAGGTCTCGATCATCGGCACATCCTTGGCCATTGAATTAATGACAAAGACGTTGAGACCGACCGGCGGCGTGATCAGTCCCATCTCCACGACGATCAGGGAGATAATGCCGAACCAGAGTTTCAGATCCTCCGCCTCGAGGCCCAAATCCAACCCGGCGATGATCGGCCAGAAGATCGGCACCGTCAGCAGGATCATGGAGAGGGAATCCATGACAAAGCCGAGCAAGATATAGAGGACGATCATGCCGAGAAGTATTGAAAACGGCGACAGGCCGGAATTCTGGAAGAAGTCGGCGGCCAGATTGGGCAGTTGAGAGAAGCCCAAGAAGGCATTGAAGATCGCCGCGCCCAGAAGAATCAAAAAGATCATGGCGGTGGTCTGGCCGGTGCTTACCAAGGCGTCGAGAAAACCCTGCAGGCGCATGCCACCTTTGGTGACGGCGATCAGGAACGTGCCGACCGCGCCGACGCCGGCGCCTTCGGTCGGTGTGAAAATACCGGCGTAGATGCCGCCCATGACCAAGAGGAAGATGACAAGAACCGGCCAAATATCCAACAGAGCCGCCCACTTGACTGCCGAAGACTGGCGGTCGCCGGCGGGTCCCGCTTTCGGGTCAATGCGGACAACGATGGCGATCGCGGCGATGTATCCGAGCGCCGCCAAGATGCCCGGAATAAACGCGGCCTGGAACAGCGTGGCGACGTTGGCCTCCACCATCACCGCGTAAATGATCAGGACCAATGACGGTGGAATGAGAATGCCCAGCGTGCCGCCGGCCGCCAGAGCGCCGGTGGCGAGTGAGCCAGAATAGTTGAAACGGCGAAGCTCCGGAAGCGCGACTTGTCCCATGGTCGCCGCCGTGGCGAGGGATGACCCGGTGATAGCGCCGAAGCCGGCGCAACCGCCCACGGCAGCCATGGCGACGCCGCCTCGGTAATGGCCGAGCCACACATTGGCGGCGTTGAACAGCGCCTGGCTGAGACCGGCCTTGGCCGCGAACTGTCCCATCAGGATGAACAGGGGTACGACGGACAGGGCGTCGGACGTGAACCGCCAGTAGGTTTCCGTTTTTAAATAACTTAGGAGCGCGATTTCGCCAGCAATTAGGTAATAACCGACCATGCCGACGGAGAGCATCGCCACGCCGATGGGAATACGGACCGCCAGGAGGCCCAGTAGGACGACAAAGCCCCAAATGCCGATTTCAAACTCGCTCATCCGATATGCCCAGACTGGTCATTGAAATACCGTCCGGCCTTATACTCGGCGATGCTGCGGCCTAATGTGTAAACAATAACGGTCACCAAAAGCGCCATCAGGACGATAGAGATCGGGAACGTGGTCCAGCGCGGAAACCCGATGGTCATGGAGACCTCGTTGGCGTTGTACATGTCCCACGCGCCGAAATACATGCGCCAGGTCAGCATGGAACCCACGCACAAATAAATGACAGATGCGCATATATCCGCGAATGTCTTGGCGCGGACAGGCGCTTTTTCCATAAAGAAGTCCACCAGCACATTGCCGCGCATTAATTGACAATAGGGCAGGCACGCAAACACGGCGAGCCCTGTGCCGATGGCGACAAGTTCAAAATCGCCGGGAACCGGCGCGTCCAAAAATTTTCGGCCGAACACGCTGACCGTGGTCAATAAGGCCACGCAGGTCAATACGACCCCGCCGCAGACAGCAGCAAACCAGCAAATGCGGAAAAGAACCCGGCCCACGGGATCCGTGGGCCGGGCGCTATTTTCGATTTGTTCTGCCATGAATGATGCCGCCGTTAGACAGCAACAGCCATTACTACTTCGAGTACTTGTCGATCATGGCCTTGGCGTCACTCAGGAGCGCCGGACCATCAACACCGATTTTCTTCATTTCAGCAAACCAGCGGTCATAGACCGGCTGAGCGGCTTTCTTCATACGGTCACCCTCGGCCACGGAGATCGTGTGGAACTTGTTCTTCTTCTTTGAAGCGACAACCTTCTTGCCGGGTTCCTCGATCTGGGCCCAGGTCTCGCCGGCCCACTTGGCCACATTGCGGCCGGAGTTGGCGTCCAAAACCCGTTTCAGATCGGCAGGCAGGCTCTGATACTTTTTCTTGTTCATCAGAAGCGTGAAGATGTTGGTTCCAAGCCGCGGCTGGTCGCCGGCCAATTCAGAGAAGTGGCTGACCAGATCCTGGGTCTTTACCGCCGGCGCAATTTCATACGGCAATGTCACGCCGTCGATGACACCCTTGGAAAGAGCCTGCGGAATACGCGGAAGCGGCATGCCGACGCCGGTAGCGCCAAAAGCTTCCAACATCCAGACGCCGCCACGGGATGCGGCACGGATTTTCATGCCCTTGAGGTCTTCAAGTTTCAGAACCGGCTTTTTGGTCTGGAACAGGAAGCCCGCGTGCACGTGCAGCAGAAGCGGGTGATAGTCTTTCAGGTCCGGGCCCAGGTGTTTTTCCTGGAAATCCTGGAGCGCCAGGGTCGTGGAGAGCGGGTCCTTGTGAATGAAGGGGAGCTCAAACGGCTCGACCCGCGGCATACGACCGGGGGTAAAACCAGGCAGACCCCAGATGATATCAACGACGCCGTCCTTGGCTTGATCCAGCAACTGGGTCGGCTTGCCACCCAACTGCATCGTCCAGAAGAGCTGAATCTTCAGCTTGCCACCAGATTCTTTGGCGATTTTAGCCGCCCAAGGCTTATAAAACTTGGACGGGTTGGCGACCGGCGGCACGAACGTGTGCCATTTCAGGGTCACCGACTGAGACTGCGCGGGCGTGCTGGTGAGCGACATGGCCGCCAGGACGGCACCGGACAGAGTTAACACGGAAAATTTCTTGAGCATGGAATCCTCCCAAAAGAAACCGGGTTTTCCTGCGGCACCTCGCCGCCGGACCAACCATGGAATATCGGGAAAGAAACAAAAGAGCGATCTCGATCCCGAAGAGCGCATCTTTATAGCTGATTATGGGAGAAATGCGAGCCACAATCTGGAGTTCCCGACCGGCGAAGTCAGGTTTTCCAATCTGGACATGTAAAATCATGGGCGATAAATTTGCGCCGGCTATTCAACGCAAGCCTCATGCGAAATTGTAGGAACCAGAGAGGTCAGTAATGTCCTATACACTCGACGAATTGGCGGACGAGGTCCGCGCCCTTCTCAGTAAATCCGATCCGGCCGACTGTCAGGATGCTTTATGCGCCGTGGTGAACAAGGCCTTGGTGGATGACGAATTTGTCGCTACGCACTTGGACGGACGGGAGCCCGGTCAAAATCCGCGGGAGATTCTATATGAAGACCCTGATTTGGGTTTCTGTATCTGCGGCCACATTTATGGTGATGAAGCCATCGGCAAGCCCCACGATCATGGTCCGAGCTGGGCGCTTTACGGCCAGGCCGAGGGGGCAACCGAAATGACGGATTGGAAGATCGTTAAGCCGGCTAATGGCGAAGATGCTGCCGAGGTGGTGCCGGATAGGACCTATACGATGAACCGGGGCGATGCGCATTTCTACGGCGTCGGTCACGTTCATTCCCCGGCGCGGGTGAAGCCGACCAAGTTGGTCCGCCTTGAAGGTGAAAACCTGGACAACATCAAGCGGACCAAGATCAAGGCCGCGGAGTAAAACTTGTGATACACGCTGGTCGCGTCGTTGCCGGCGCACCAGCGAGGATGTTTTCCGGGATTTCTTCTTATTTCAGGGATTCCAGGGCCTCGGCAATGGCGGCTTCCGGGGATTCCGCCTCGACGTCGGAGACAAAGCTATAGCCCTTTTTCTCCAAGTTCACCTGACGCCACTCATTGCCTTTGACGGCGGTGTACAGCCAGAGCCAAAGCCAAACGGCAAATAGGACGACGGTCACGACGATGCTGCGACCGGACTCCGCGTCCGACAAAAGCGCGGCAACCGAATTGAAGACGATGGCGATGACGAACCAGATGCCGGCCCAAATCCAAAGCTTTTTGACCATCATCCAGACGATTCCAAAGCACAAGGCTGGCCAGGAGAAGCCGATTTTCACGGCTTCCTCGCCAAACTCAAGGTGTTGATAAACCAAAAAGTGTCGCAAAACCGTCCCCGTTTTTGCCAACGTTGACTACCCTTATAACCAAGAACGGAGGGTGTAGGCTACTAGGGCAACACCTAGTGGAGCGATTGCCGGTTTAGGTGATGTTATTCATCACTTTCGTGGCGAACAGTTCGAGGGAGCGCTGGGACTGAGCCTCGGTCAAATTGCCGTAGGCGATTGAGAACATCATATAGTTGACGCCGAGCCGTTCTGCGTCTTCTTGTAGAATCTCCAACACCGTTTCGGGGCTGCCAGCGACAACAATTCGCAGCTTCATCGCCAGGTCCGCGTCATCCATATAGATGCCGGCTTGGCCGCCCCACATTTTCCAAAGACTATTCAGATGTTCCATATGCACCAGGAAGGCTTCGGCGGCTATTTTGCGGGCCTCTTCATCGGTATCGGCGATACACAGATAACGCCAGTTGCCCATCATCGGATCGGTGACCGGGGAGTCTTGCCGGTGAGGCGCGTCTTTATGTTCCGCCCAGGCTTCTTTGTAATGGGACGTCGCCGCCATCACCGCTTCCGGCGGGCCGGCGCAGATCAGGTTGGAGCCGAACTTGGCCCCCATCTCCCGGCTGCCCGGCGTGATCATCGGCTGCCACAGGGGCGGGTAGGGACGCTGCAGGGCCGGGATGACGATCGGCGCTTTCTCGATCTGCACATGCTTGCTGTCAAAATTCAGCATGCCGCCCTTCAAGCCATCGAGCAAAGCCTCAAGATACTCGGGGAAGATCTCCGGCGTTTCCGCGTCGTCTACCCCGAAATAAGCATGCTCGTAGGGGGAGATGCCTCGGCCCACGCCCAATTGCAGCCGGCCGTGGGTCAGGTGATCCAGCATACCGATCTGTTCGATCATCAGGATCGGATGATAAAGTGGCAGGAGGTTCACCAGCGCCCCGATCTTGATTGTGGAGGTGTGCTGGGCGACTGCCGCCAGATAGATCGACGGGATCGGCGCCATGCCGAGCCGGGTCAGATGGTGCTCGGCGACGTGATAACAATAAAAGCCCGCTTCCTCGGCGGCCTTCACCAGCCGGAATCGTTCTTCATAAAGCTCGTGAATGGGTGTTTCGTCCGGCGCTTCCGACTTCCGGTCCACATGGTCAAAGATACCAAATTGCATGATGTGTTCCCCCTGCTAATTAGGGAACTATCGGCAATCAATTAGTGGAAATCAAACCCATCGGGTCGTGACTATTGCGCCAGCCGGAATCCGTAGAATGACCAGGCCAGTCCGCTGGCCGCGCTGATCCAGATGATCACGATCACGGCCGCGGCGAAGATACTTTTCGGCCGGTCCTCCCGCGCAGCAGCGGCTTCCCGGAATTCGTCCATCAGCGGTTTCGGAATCAAGGCGAGGGTGGCTATAATTCCGAGAGGGACGATAATGATATCATCTAGGTATCCGATAATCGGGATGAAGTCCGGAATGAGATCGATTGGAGATAAGGCGTAAGCCGCCACACAACCGGCCAACAGCTTGGCGTACCAGGGAACGCGGGGATCACGGGCGGCAAGCCAAAGAGCGAGGATGTCGCGTTTCAGATGTTTCGCCTGATCTTTGGCCAGAGAAAGCCACGTCATTGGGGTGTATCCCCTACACTGGCGGCCTCAATGGCCATCTGGCGGTTCGGTGGCGACGCTCAGCGGTTAGTCGCCCCAGACGTCTTGGGCTACTTCCACCAGCCGTTCCAGTTTCCGCCACTGATCGTCTTCGGTCAGCTTGTTGCCTTCGGCCGTACTGGCAAAGCCACATTGCGGCGAGATGCAGATTTGGTCCAGCGGCGCGTACTTGGCGGCCTCATCGATCCGGCGTTTCAACGTGTCCGCGGATTCCAGTTCCGGCGATTTGGAGGTCATGATCCCGATCACCGCGTACTTGTCCTTGGGCAGGAACCTGAGCGGTTGGAAGTCTCCCGACCGGTCATCGTCGTACTCCATAAAGAACCCGTCCACATCCATCATGGAAAGGAATTTCTCGGCGATGGCCTCGTAGCCGCCTTCAGCCGCATATGTGCTCTTGAAGTTGCCTCGGCACATGTGGGTAGTGGCGGCCATGTCTGCGGGCCGGTTGGCCAGCGCCGCGTTGTTTACTTCGATGTTTTGTTCCAGCATTTGGTCCGGATCGCCGTACTTGGAGAAACCGGCCCGGATGCGCTCATCACAGAGAAGTGCGGAATTCACGTCATCCACCTGGATATATTTGCACCCGGCGGCCGCGAATTGACTGACGGCCTGGTTGTAGGCTGTGCCAATGTCGTCCCAGAACGCGTCGATATCCGGATAGGCGTCGGGGTCGCGCAAATGAACGCCCTCCCGGTGGCGGAACTGCGCCGCCGACGGAATGGTGAACTTGGCGGTTTCCTTGGTCGCGTTTTTCAGAAACTGAAAATGCGCCTGCATGATCCCCGTCGCGGGATAGGAGACTTTGCCGGTGACTTCGGCGGCCGGGGCCACAAAATCCTCGTCCTGGAAGCGGCTTTTATAGGCTTCTTCACTCGGGTCTACACCGTTGAAACCGAACATGAAATCCAGATGCCAGTAATCCCGGCGGAACTCCCCGTCGGTGACGCCCTTGAGGCCCACCGCTTCCTGTTTGGTCACGATGTCCCGGATGGCGTCGTTCTCGATCTCCGTCAGGTCCTCGCCCGACATTTGGCCGTTGTGCCATTTGGCCCGTGCCTCTGACACAGCGGCGGGCCGGAGAAGGGAGCCGACATGATCGGCGCGGAAAGGTGGGCGAGTACGCATGAGACATTCCCTATGTGAACGGTAGTCGAGCGGCTAGTTTAGCGTATTCGCCGGCCACGAAAACCCGGTAATCAACAGATCATCCAGTCGGTTACCCAGTAAGCGCGGGGGCTTCACTGTCGTCCACGGTGAGCGCGTGGTCGATCAGACGGCGCGACAGCATGCTGCCCTTGTCGATGTTGAAATTGGCGAGCCGCCGGTCCTTGTGCTTATCGAGGCGAAGTTGCTGTTGCTCCAGCACCACCTCGTCCTCCTTAAACACCGAAGATTGGGCGTCCCTGATTTGCCTGGTCAACGCGGCGTTCTTGATGTCAAAGTTGCGCGCCATACCCCAGTGATACCAGGTGGTGGTCTCTGTTTCCGGGGTCATCAGATCGATGACGATCCCGGTGATACCCTTGGAGCGGTCACCTTACGGTGCGCCGGTACCGGTGGGTGCGACGCCCACATCGATCATCACGTTGGCGGGTAGGGTGAACTTGCAGATCTGCCAACGATCACATTGCTCGTCCGAGCCCAGATTGGTCGACCAAAAGGGCGGCGGGGTTATGTCGCGCATCCAGCGGGTGACGGTGACAGAGTCGTCGTCGGATGTAGTCTCAATCGGCGCCTCGGTGATTTCCTCCTGGCCGATGGAGGTCGGATGCACATAGGTCTCGTGGGTCAGGTCCATCAGATTATCCACCAGCAGCCGGTAGTCGCACTTGATGTGGAAGGTTTCCCCGTCGGCGATCCAATCCGGGTTGGAGCACCAGTGCAGGTCCGGCACTTTGTCTTCGTCGGCCAAGTCTTCATCGCCGATCCACACCCAAATGAAGCGGTGCTTTTCCACCACCGGGTAGGTCTTCACCAGCTTCTTGCCTATCAGGTTTTCTTGCTGGGGCATGTGTACGCAGGCGCCCGCGCCGTCCACGGTAAAGCCGTGATAGCCGCAGACGATTTTGTCGCCATGAACCTTGCCGGCGGACAGTGGCAGCAAGCGGTGAGGGCACATGTCCTCAAGCGCGACCAGGGTGCGGTCGGGCTTGCGGAAGAACACAATGTCTTCATTGCAAATTGTGCGCGGGAAGGGGGCCTGCTTGATATCGTGGTCCCAGGCGACGGCGTACCAATGGTTCTTCGGAAACATGACAATCTCCTAGTTGAGTATCACATGTCAGATCAACGCTAGGAGTGTTCTACGGCAAAATACTTTACTAGTAAAGTATTTGTTCCGGCGCGACTAGTGTTGTGATTGAGCCTTAAATTATACTTGGTCTTCGGCGGAGTCCGCAGCCAGTTCCCTTTCGGCGTTGGCGCGGATGCGGTTGAGGGTGCGGTAGAACCGGTCCCGGTCACCGGCGGAGATGCCAGCCAGGAAATTTTTTTCCCGGGATTTTTGGGTGTTCATAACCTTCTTGTAGAGGCTTTTTCCTTTGCGCGACAGCATCAGCATCTTGCGGCGTGAATCTGCCGGGTCCGGGATTCGAGAGAGCAGCTCGTTGTCTTCCAACTGTTTGATATTCCGGCTCAATTGGCCTTCGTGCATGGTCAGGATCGTGGCCAGGTCGCGTGCTGAAATAGGGCCGAACGTGCCGATCCCGCCGATGATGGCGGCGTGGACGAAGGAGAGCCCTAGGTCTTTGGGATAACGTCGAAGAGCGCTGCGGACGACTATCCGGGCGATGGCTTGCAACTGGTTGGCCAGGGGCGTGGCGTCCGCTTGGCTTTCGTCGTCGAACATCCGGTGAAGGGTGTCCAGGTCCTGCTTGCTCATAAATCGATCCGGCCTTGTAGGGTTCTGCTTTGTTAATGAAGGGAACGCGTGAGGTTAAGTCAACGGATTTATCGGCTCAGCCCTGCAGCAAAAATGAGACAGCGACCACCGCGCCGATGACCCCGGCCAGATCGGCGCTGAGCCCGGCGATCAGTGCATGGCGGATACGGCGCACCTGCACCGCGCCGAAATAAACCGCCAGCACATAGAAGGTGGTCTCGGTGGAGCCCTGCAGGGTGCTGACCAAGTAGCCCGTATAGCTGTCCGGCCCGATGGCCGGGTTGTTCAATATGTCGGCGACGATACCGTACGCGCCCGAGCCCGACAGCGGCCGCAACAGCGCCATGGGTAAGGCGTCTGCCGGCATGCCCAACGGATCGGTAACAACGGAAAGCGGCGAGATCAATAGGTCCATGGCGCCGGACGCCCGGAACATGCCGACAGCCACCAGGATAGCTACCAGATACGGAATGATGCGAAGCGCTACCAGGAACCCGTCTTTCGCCCCTTCTACAAAGGCCTCATAAACCCGGACCCGTTTGGCGACGCCGAAACCGAGCAATCCGACCATGATCCCCGGCATGATCCAGGGCGAAATCGCCTTGCCGTAGACCACGGTCAGCGGGATCAGGCACAGTATGCCGAGTAGCACCGTGTAGGAGATCCAGGCGGGGTAGGATTCAACCGCGCCCGCGGTATCCAAGGAGGCGGCCTCGTCTTGTGATTGCGCCTCGAATTCCTCCAGGCCGGTCTCGCCTTCCATGGCGGTAACGCCTTCCTCGAACACTGGTTCGGGTTTGGAGAACCAATACTTCTGGCACAGCTTGGCCATGGTGATGGCGATGGTGGTGGAACAGATGGTGGCAAACAGGGTTGTCGGCACGATCCCCGCCGGGTCCTGGGACCCGGCCGCCGCCCGCAGCGCAATGATCCCCGTGGGCAAAAGCGTGACACTCGACGTGTTGATCGCCAGGAACAGCACCATGGCGTTGGACGCCGTGCCCTTGGCGTCATTCAGCTTATCCAGTTCCTGCATGGCGCGGATGCCGAAGGGTGTCGCCGCGTTGCCCAGGCCCAGCACATTGGCTGACATGTTGAGGATCATCGCCCCCATGGCCGGGTGATCCGGCGGCACGTCGGGAAACAGTTTCTGCATCAGGGGCCGGGTCAGCTTAGCGATGATGACCAGCATGCCGCCCTGTTCGGCCACCTTCATCAGGCCCAAAAAAAGCGCCATCACACCGACCAGGCCGAGCGCCAGCGTGACCGACGCCTCCGCCGTGTCCACCATGGCGGTGGCCAATAGCTCCATCGGCGACTTGGCCGCCGCGTCCGCCGATTGCCAGACTATCTGCTGGTAGCCCGCCACCCCGAAGGCAATCAGCACGATCGCAAAGAAAATCCCGTTCATGCCCCCGCTTAGCACGATTCCCTGAATTGGGAATAGGGGCGCAAACAATGATGTAAAGTTGGGTGCGCGGGTCTCGCTCCTTCGTCGCTGCCCGCGCATGACTATGAAAATTATAGCAAAAAAAATTAGTCATCCACGGGCCGCCGAAGGCGTGACCCGTGGACCCATGTTGTCTTCACCACGGATCACTGCGGGGCTTTAGTATTTTCGCCCATCTCTCTTTTAAGCGTCGTGCCCGAGTTGAGACTGACGTTAGTCAGGATCAATTCTCGGGTATCCATGGCTGTCGATGCATGGTTCCCCAA
>Ga0255767_1000175_pt1 | contig 55103 bp, 56 predicted proteins | sample 071ome_24_FD_179967 | JGI IMG/M metagenome (GOLD analysis project Ga0255767, IMG submission 179967) | Coastal salt marsh microbial communities from the Groves Creek Marsh, Skidaway Island, Georgia - 071402CT metaG (version 2) | ecosystem: Environmental > Aquatic > Marine > Intertidal zone > Salt...
AATACATGTGCCACAATTACCTGCCCGGCAGCCGAAATCCATGGCGACGCCATGCTCCTCGGCCAGATCCAATATACTGCCGACATCGGAATTCCAGGTCACCGTCTTGTCGCTCTTGGCGAATTTCACACTAAGACCTTCCGCTTTCTTCTCGCCGGCTTCGGCATCGGCGTGGTCGTCAGCCTCTTTTTCACCGTTGCGGGGCCAAAGGCTTCGTAATGAAGGTGATCTTCGGGCACCTGCCATTCGCGTAAATCCTCGAACAGGGAATTCATCATTGGCGGCGGGCCGCAGAAATAAAAATGATAATTATTGGACGGCAGGACCTCCTGGAACAAAGGTACGCCGACCCGGCTCGCGTGGTCGTAATCTACGCCTTCCACGTCATCATCGGTGGGATCGGAATAGCAGATGCGAATGCGAATATTGTCTGCAGAATTGGCGATCTCTCTCAAATGGTCCTTCATGATGTGTTCCTGGCCATTACGTACGCCGTAGAAGAACCAAATTTCAGAACGCCATTCCTTGGCGACGATCTCGTTCAGCATGGACAACACCGGCGTCAACCCAACGCCGCCGCCGATCAGAACGACCGGATGAGGTTTAGTCACATCCAGGAAAAAGTGACCAGACGGCGCTTTGACGTCCAGAATATCGCCTTCATTGATATTGTCGTGGAAGTGGTTGGACGCCAGACCGGGGGGCGCATCCGGATTATCGCGGGGTGGCGGGATTTTTTTGATGGATACCCGATAGCGCTCCTGATCCGGCGCGTCCGACAAAGAATAGCACCGGACCGCGTTTTTCGTCTGGCCGGGGATATCCAGATTAAAGGTCACAAATTGGCCCGGTTGAAACGGCGGCAGCGATCGGCCGTCATGGGGTTTCAGATAAAACGAGCAGATATCGCCGCCTTCGAAGTTCTTACGCGCGACCTCGAACTTTCTGAATCCCTGCCAGGACAGTTCTTCCTGCGCTTTGATGGCCTGCCGGCGATCCATGATTTCACCGACACGCGTCTGAAAAAATTGGACCTCCGCGTCCGAAGCGACAGCGGCAGCATTTTGGATACGGAAATTACCGAGAATGACAACCAGGAGATAGACAAAACTCGTCAGCAATACGACCAGCGCCACGAGTTGAATAAAGTCTCCCATGCTTTGTACTCCTGCCTAAAACTTAAGCCTCAATTCCACAGCAACGCCGGATATGTCATCCGTATTCTTGCGAATTCCGTACATTGCGTCAGCCCGTAGAATCCACGAGGTGGATATGGGTAACTGATAGCGGATGCCGAAACCATATTGGTCGTCGATGGCCGCCCGCCCGGTTTCATTGGCGTCACCCATGATTTGGACCGTGGAAGCTTCGACCACGATCTGCTGATCCAGATTAAAGAGATATTGAAGGCCTATGGCGCCGCCAAAAGTATCGTGGCCCGTGTCATCCAGTTTTGGAAAGCCGGTCAGGGCGTTGGTTTCGAAGGTGATGCCGGTGTTCTTGAGGATGCCCGAATCATCGGCCAGCGATTGCGGCCGGTCAAAACCCACCCAGAAATTGGCATAGGGAATGAACGTCGACGGCTTACTGGTGATCAGCGAATTCTCCAGAAGGAGGATCCAGCCATCCGCCGTTTGCTGCTGGTTGTTGTGTCTGACATCAGCGCCCTTGGGACACACTGAGGTGTTTTCATAGTGGAGGATTTCTGGCTCATCGTAGAGACCGAAGGGAACGAAGATGAGGCAGAAATCGATGAGCAAGAAAGACCCGGCCGAGAAAGTGGTTCGGAATATCCGCCGCAAGACGCGGCGCAAGCATTCGACGGAAGAGAAGATCAGGATCGTGCTGGAAGGACTTCGTGGTGAGGAGAGCATTGCGTCTCTGTGCCGCCGCGAGGGCATTGCCGAGAGCCTGTACTATAGCTGGTCGAAGGAATTTCTGGAGGCGGGCAAAAAACGCCTGGCCGGTGATACGGCCCGCCAGGCGACGTCGAATGAGGTGAAGTCTTTGCGTGCCGAGGCGCGTGATCTAAAGGAAGCGCTGGCCGAGCAGATGCTGGAGAACCGGCTTCTCAAAAAAAGCATGATCGGGGATGGGGGAGACGACACATGAGGTATCCCGCATCCGAGAAGCTCGAGATCATCCGTTTGGTCGAACAGTCTCACTTGGGCGTTCGACCGACACTGGAGAAGCTCGGCATTCCGAAGACGACATTCTACAGATGGTACGATCGTTATCTGGCATTCGGTGAAGTCGGACTCGAGGATCGCAACAGCCATCCCGGCCGGGTGTGGAACCGTATCCCGGATGACGTCCGCACCGAGATCATCGATCTGGCGCTGGAAGAGACGGAGCTGTCGCCCAGGGAACTGGCCGTCAGGTTCACCGACACCAAGGGCTACTTCGTCTCAGAAGCCTCGGTTTACAGGCTCCTCAAGGCGCACGACCTGATCACCAGTCCGGCATTTATCGTCGTCAAGGCTGATGATGAGTTCCGCGACAAGACCACGGCGCCGAACCAGCTTTGGCAGACCGATTTTACCTACCTGAAGGTCATCGGCTGGGGCTGGTTTTACCTGTCGACTATCCTTGATGATTATTCCAGATACATCATTGCCTGGAAGCTCTGCACCACCATGAAGGCCGAGGATGTGACGGACACACTGAAGTTGGCCCTGGGAGCCTCGGGCTGCGACAAGGTCTGTGTCATCCACAAGCCGAGGTTGCTCAGCGACAATGGCTCGTCCTACATCTCCGGCGATCTGGCGGAATGGTTGGAAGATCAGAAAATGGATCACGTTCGTGGCGCACCCTATCACCCGCAAACCCAGGGCAAGATCGAGCGCTGGCACCAAACGCTGAAGAACCGCATCTCGCTGGAAAACTATTATCTACCCGGTGATCTCGAAAATCAGATCGGTGCCTTCGTCGATCATTACAACAACCAGCGCTACCACGAGAGCCTAAACAACGTCACCCCTGCCGACGCCTACTTCGGGCGTCATACCGCCATCATTGAAAGGAGAAAAAAGATCAAGAAATTGACCATCCAAAACCGCCGCTTGAACCACCAACGCCAAGCGGCTTAACATCAAACCAAGATGAGCCAGATCCTCCGTTAACGAACAGGCTCAGCAGTCCCAAATGTTTTGATGACGGACATGGATCTGTTTAGCGGAGGGACATATGGATCAGAAAATTGCCGTACTGGGAGCGGGCTCCATCGGCAGCTCGTTTGGAGCCGACCTGACAAATGCCGGGCTTGACGTTACCATCATCGACCAATGGCCGGCCCATGTGGAAGCCATGAAAGAGAACGGGCTTGATGTCACTATGCCGGACCTTCACCTTCAAGTCCCTGTAACCGCTTGGCACTTGTGTGAACTCGCTGAACACGTACCCCAGTTCGATGTCGTCTTTCTCGCCGTCAAATCCTACGATACCAGGTGGCTGGCACAGTTGATCGAACCGTACCTGAAAGAAGACGGCGTATTCATCGGCCTGCAAAACGGTATGAACAATGAGACCATCTCTAACGTAGTTGGGAAAGAACGGACCATCGGCTGCGCCGTGGAACTTTCTGCGGATATATTCACACCCGGGATCGTGAAACGGGATACCCCGCGCACCGGCACCTGGTTCGGGATCGGAGAGCTGGATGGATCTATTACGCCCCGTCTCGAAATGGTGAAAGAGATTATGGAGAACGTTGCCAAAATCTCACTCACGGAAAACATCGAAGGCGCCAAATGGACCAAGCTCATAACCAATACCATGACCATGGGTCCGATCGGGCTCACCGGTCTCAAGAACTGGGATGCAAGAGACCTCCCCGGCATGCGAGAGATGGCCGTGCGCTTAGGGAGAGAGTCCTTAAAGGTGGGCGCGGCGCTCGGCTACAAACTTGAGCCGGTGTTTGGCCTTAGCGCGGAAGAGTTCGCAGAAGCGAATGACGCCACACTCATTAAGGCTATGGAAACTCTCCAGGCCCACACGGGCAAAGAAAGCGTGACGGCGCCCATTCACGATCATATCAAAGGCCGCAAAAGCGAAATGGATATGATCAACGGCCTGGTCGCCAGAAAGGGTGCCGAGTTAGGCATTGATGTCACCTGCAATACCGCAGTCACCGAAATTGACAGGCAGATCAACGAACGCGAAATCGAGATGGATCCATCCAACTTCGGGTTATTGAAGTCCATGGTGGATTCGGTGCCTAATCGGATTTGATATCTGCTGGGAAATCCAATCTTCAGGCCGATGAAGACCGAATTTAAGATAAATGACTGAATGGCAGCTCAGGGTCATCCACTGCCGGACGCTTGGCGAGAAAAATTAGTCAGATAAATGGGGCTTAGCAGCCATGAGTTTTGGCCTTTTATTCATTCGCCGATATCGCTCTAACCCTCATCATCCATTTTTATCAGATCGCTTTTAAAGGCGGCCGCCGGGGCTATATTGTCAGCATGGTAAAACTTTCCATTCTAGACCTTGCTTATATCGGTGAGGGATTTGCGCCGGCAAATGCCCTCGCCAACGCCCTTGATTTGGCGCAAAACGCGGAACATGCCGGCTACAACCGATTTTGGCTGGCGGAACATCACAATCTTGCCGGAATCGCCAGTGCGGCTACGTCTGTTTGTATTTGTCACGTGGCGGGTGGGACCAGGTCGATTCGTGTCGGCGCCGGCGGCATTATGTTGCCCAACCATTCTCCGATGGTCATTGCCGAGCAGTTTGGAACCTTGGCGACACTATTTCCGGATCGGATTGATTTGGGTCTTGGCAGGGCCCCTGGGACAGATCAACGGACAATGTACGCTCTTAGGCGTAGTCCGGAAACAGCGGAGAACTTTCCGCAAGACGTTGTCGAGCTTCAAGCCTTACTGGGCCCACCGCAAGAAAACCAAGTGATCCATGCGATCCCCGGTGAAAATACGAACGTGCCATTGTGGATTCTTGGTTCAAGCCTTTTCGGCGCGCAGCTTGCCGCCGTCCTGGGTCTGCCCTATGCCTTTGCGTCCCATTTTGCCCCTCAAGCCTTGGAGCAAGCGATATCTATTTATCGTGATCGTTTTCAGCCGTCAGATCAGCTGGCAGAACCCTATGTGATGGTGGGGTGTAACGTCATCGTTGCGGATACCGAGGAAGAGGCGAAACATCTGTTCACGACGCCTCAACAAAACGCCACCCGTATGGTGCGCGGCACCCGCGGCCAATTGCCTCCACCGGTCGATGATATTGAGAGCTTTTGGTCGCCGATGGAGAAAGCCCAGGTGTCCTCAATACTGGCGTGCTCGTTTTACGGCGCCAAAGAGACGATCAAGGATAAACTTGAACCCTTAATCGAAAGCACAGGCGCAGATGAGCTTATGGTCGCTGCGGCTATCTGGGATCACCGGGCTCGGGTGCGCTCGTTTCAATTGCTCGCAGAGGCAATGGATTAATTTACGGTTCTCGGAGTATTAAGGCCCCGGTTTGAATCCGCAAAAGATCTAGACGGTCCCAAAAGGGCAGGCGGCGGTCTCCGCCCGCGATTAACGTTCCCATCCAGTTGTGCGAGTATCAGGCGTTACTTTTTCTTGCCCTTCTTGCCTGACTTTTTGTTCTTCTTCTTATCTTTCTTTTTCTTATCCTTCTTTTTCTTTTTGGCCTTGTCGGCCTTCTTTTTGTTCTTTTTCTCGGGTTTGGGTTTAGGCTTGGACTTGGATTTGGGCTTGGACTTGGACTTAGCCGGCGCAGACGTCTTTGTCGCGGCGCGCTTTGCAGTGGCTTTCTTGGCGGCAGTCTTCTTCTCGGCCGTAGCCTTGCGCTTCGCCGTGGTTTTCCTGGCTGTCGCCTTCTTCTTTGCCGCGGTTTTTTTCGCCGGTCCGCGACGCACGGCGGCCTTGGCGGCGGTGATCACCCGCCGCGCGCTCACCGGTCCCAGGCCTGGTACGGTTGCAACCGTGGCGGCCGTAGAGGAGGCCAGTTGTTCGGCCGTTTTAATGCCTTTCTTGGCAAGTTCCCGGGCCATCGCCGGGCCGATACCCGTCACGTCAGTAACATTCATGTCTCATCCCCTAATTGGAAAGGTTGGGCTCTCCCATTCGCACGCGCTCAGTATTTTTGTTCCACGTAGAGATTCGCCGGCAGGACAGAGCGTTCATAGTCGGAATTAAACACCCGCTCCGGCAGGGTCACCTCCTCATGGGGCGCGTCCTCATAGGGCACCTGCTGAATGAGGTGATTGATGCAATTCAGCCGGGCCCGTTTTTTATCGTTGCCTTCAACAATATACCACGGCGCTTCCGGAATGTTGGTGCGTAACAGCATCTCTTCCTTGACCTTGGTATAGTCTTCCCACTTCACCCGGGACATCAGATCCATCGGGCTCAGCTTCCATTGTTTCATCGGATCGTGAATCCGCATCAGGAAGCGGAATTGCTGCTCTTCATCGGTGATGGAGAACCAGTATTTGATAAGCTTGATACCGGATCGGGCCAGCATCCGCTCGAACTCCGGCACGTCGTTGAAAAACTGATCCACCTGTTCGTCGGTCGCGAACTCCATCACCCGTTCGACCCCGGCCCGGTTGTACCACGAGCGGTCGAACAGCACGATCTCACCACCGGCCGGCAGATGCGGCACATAACGCTGAAAATACCATTGGCTGGTTTCTCGTTCGGACGGGGCGGGCAGGGCCACCACCCGGCAAACCCGTGGGTTGAGCCGCTGTGTAATCCGCTTGATGACCCCGCCTTTGCCGGCGGCGTCCCGGCCTTCGAAGATGACCACCAGTTTATAACCGGTATGGATCACCCAATCCTGGAGCTTAATGAGTTCCGTTTGCAGGCGAAGTAGTTCCCGAAGATAGATGCGGCGGTTAAGGTTGTCCTTGTTGCGCTCGTGAGCGATTTTTCGGAGTTCTTCGACGATCCGAAAATCATCGATTTCCATCTCAATCTCTTCGTTGAGAGTGTCTTCCAGTTCAGCCTCGATCCAATCGTAGGCTGCTTCGTGTTCCGTATCAGGCGACATTAACTATCTCCGGCACAAGGTTTCGGATTTGGTAGATCGGTCATTTCATCAGACATACATTAAATACCTATACTAGCTTGCCGTATACCCTGGTGGAAATGACGGTGGTCAAGGTCATCGGTATCAACGCTATGCCGCACCCCGAAGCATGGATTCCTTCAACGGGTTGTCCCACCCACATGCGACCATGTTAAACTGCCTCTGCCGAATAGGCGGGAGACAAATTATATGGTTAAAGCAAATAAGAAGAACCGCGAAGCCGATACAAATAGGCCCAGGCATCTCACCCGGACAACCCTCGGCGCCGATTACGAATTGCATTCTTCGAGCGACGCGCCCAAAGATAAGCGCAAAATCAGCAACACGGTCTACAACAAGGAATTGGCGCGTCTCCAGGTAGAACTGGTTAAACTGCAGGAATGGATCAGAACCGAAGGTCTCCGGGTTGTGGTGGTCTTTGAAGGCCGGGACGCAGCCGGCAAAGGCGGCGTCATCAAGCGAATTACCGCAGCCCTTAACCCACGGGTTGTGCGGGTGGCGGCGCTGGCCAAACCGACCGAGAAAGAACGCACCCAATGGTATTTCCAGCGTTATGTGGCGCAACTGCCGTCGGCGGGTGAAATGGTTCTGTTTGACCGGTCCTGGTATAACCGGGCCGGTGTGGAACGGGTCATGGGTTTCTGTACGGAAGATGAATACCGGGAGTTTCTGAGATCGTGTCCCGAGTTCGAGCGCATGCTGGTCCGCTCCGGGATCATTTTGATCAAATACTGGTTTTCCGTTTCTGATGAAGAGCAAGAGCGGCGATTTCAAGCCCGGACAGATGACATCACCAAGCACTGGAAACTCAGTCCCATGGATTTAGAATCCCGGGACCTATGGCAGGACTATTCCCGCGCCAAGGACGAGATGTTCGCGCACACGGATATTAAGCAATCCCCTTGGTTTGTGGTCGATGCGGAAGTCAAAAAGCGCGCGCGGCTCAATTGTATAACGCACCTTCTTTCCATGATCCCCTACAAGGACGTCATTCCAAAGAAGGTCAAGCTATCGAAACGCAAGGCGCCGAAGAAGTCCTATGTCCGGCCGCCATTGTCAGAACAGAACTTTGTGCCCGAGGTGTTTTGATCATCCCGTCGTAAAACCTTCGGCGCGCCGGCCAAGTCTAAGGATATTTTCCCGCGCAAAGGCGGGCTGGAGATCAGGGACAATCATTCCCGGAGGACGCTTGTCTAGGGAGACTCCGCTCTGTCCGGAGTCCTTTAGGCCGTTGCCTCTCCCGTCATATTGCCGACCGCTTTTTTTGCCAGCGCCAGAAACTGATCTCGCTCGGAAGGCTCAAGACCAGGCAAAATTTCGCTTTGCAGCTTGATGACTAGGGGCAGGATGTCTTTGAGTAAACGCGCGCCCTTTTTGGTAAGGCGCACTTCGCGGGCGCGGCGATCCTGCCTACTGACCTGACGGCTGACATAGCCTTTCTGTTCCAGCCGGTCGATGACCCCGCCGATGGTTGCCCGGTCGTAGGCGATCCTGGTGGCCACACCGGCCTGATCGATTCCTGGAAAAGACGAGATGGCATCCATGGCCGCAAACTGTACAGGGGTCAAATCGATTCCGGCGGTTTGCATATGCTGGGCAAATACGTGCGTGGAGATTTGGTTGAGCCGGCGGATCAAGTGTCCGGCCATTTGTTGCGATTCCATTCGGCGCCCCTAAAATCAGTCGGGTATTACGGGGTCACACATACCGTACAAAAAATAATATGTATACTTATTTTTTGGTTGCCAAGAATAGTAAGTATAGTTATTAATTGTCGCACCGAAACGATGACCCGTTTCCAAAGCGCAGGGAGGATCAACAATGCAGTACTATACAGACGGATTTCGGCCGGGTAGCCCGGATGTAAAAGACGCCGCAGCCCACCGGCGGCCCACGGTTGGCGCGTACCGGCCTCTGCCGGAAAAGGTCGATGTGCTGATCGCCGGGTGCGGCCCCGCGGGCCTTTGCCTGGCGGCGCAGTTGGCGCAGTTCCCCGAAATCACGACGATGATTGTCGAACCCAAGCCGGGCCCGATCCAAAAAGGCCAGGCAGACGGAATTAATACCCGCTCCATGGAAATGTTCCAGGCCTTTGGTTTTGGCGAACGGGTCAAAAGGGAAGCCTATTGGGTGAACCAGACAGCTTTTTGGATGCCTGACCTCGATAAACCCGGTCACATCAAGCGGGTTGGGCGGGTTCAGGACGTGGCGGATGACTCTTCCGAAATGCCCCACACGCTGATGAACCAGGCGCGAATCCACGAATTATTTCTCACCGTGATGTCCAATTCGCCGACCCGGCTGGAGCCCGATTACAATTGGGCGGTCAAAGACCTGGAGATTGATAATTCGAAGAACGACTATCCGGTTTCCGTGACCCTGGAAAACACCGGCGTGACCCCCGGCGATACCAAAACCGTGCAGGCCAACTACGTCGTCGGTTGCGACGGCGCGCGGTCTACGGTGCGCCAAGCTATTGGCCGGGAACTGCACGGCGATGCGGCCCACCAAGCTTGGGGCGTGATGGATATCCTTTGCAACACGGACTTTCCCGATATCCGACAAAAATGCCTGGTGGCGTCGGCGGAAGAGGGCAATGTGCTGATATTGCCGCGAGAAGGTGGGTATTTGGTCCGCATGTATGCGGAACTGGACAAGCTCAACGAGGACGAACGGGTCGCCAACCGCAACTTGACCATCGACCATTTGCTTGATGCGACCAATCGGATCATGCGCCCTTATACGATCGACGTGAAGCAGGTGGTCTGGTGGTCCATCTATGAAATCGGGCACCGGTTGACGGAGAAGTTCGACGATGTGCCTGAGGACGAGGCCGACACCCGTAATCCCCGGGTCTTTATTGCCGGGGATGCCTGTCACACCCATAGTCCAAAGGCGGGACAGGGGATGAACGTCTCCATGGGTGACACGTTTAATCTCGGCTGGAAGCTGGTGCATGTGTTGACCGGCCGGTCGGATGAAAGTCTGCTCCGCAGCTATCACACCGAACGTTGGGTCGAGGCCAAGCGCCTGATCGACACCGATCATCAATGGTCCCGGATCATGTCGGCCCCGCCGGGTGAATCGGAGTTGGACGGCAAGGATATGCCGCGCATCCAGAGCCATTTCATCGCCAATTTGGAATTTACCGGCGGCCTCTCGGTGAAATACGATCCTTCGGCCCTGACCGGTGAAGATACCCATCACAAACTGGCCACGGGACAAATCATCGGCAAGCGGTTTCATTCGGCGCCGGTGGTGCGCCTGGCGGACGCCAAGCAGATGCAGCTCGGCCACGTGGCGGACGCGGACGCCCGCTGGCGGATCTATGCTTTCGCCGGCAAGTCGGACAGTACAGCCGCCGGCTCGGCCATTCACAAACTTGGTGACTGGCTGCAGAATGACCCTGCGTCGCCGGTGGTGAAATACACCAGAAAGGGCGAAGACATCGACGCGCTGATCGATGTGCGCGCCGTCTATCAACAAACGTTCGAGGAGCTAGCCTTCGAAGACGCGCATGACTTCTTTAAGCCGCAAAAGGGCAAGTTGGGCTTGATGGACTTTGAGAAAATCTTTTGCGTCGATCACAAGGGCCTGGGCGATATCTTCGATATGCGGGGTATTGACCGGGAAAAGGGCTGCATGGTGGTGGTCCGCCCGGATCAATACGTTGCGCACGTTCTGCCTTTGGATGGCTACAAAGAACTCGCGGCCTTGTTCGACGGGATCTATCTGCCGGCCTGATTGAAAACAGGTTTCTGGGCTTGTTCAGCCAGAGCCCTGCTTTAGACCCCGGTCAATATGGTGTAGAACGTCCTTTAATCACCAACCACAAGGACATCACCCGTGATCGATCAATCCGACTATGAGCCCCCCAAAGTCTGGCAATGGGACAAGGATAACGGCGGCAAGTTCGCCAGCACCAATCGCCCCACCGCCGGTCCGACCCACGAAAAAGAACTGCCCGTCGGTGAGCATCCATTACAGCTCTATTCCCTAGCGACGCCCAACGGCGTCAAGGTGACCATCTTGCTGGAAGAGCTGCTGGCGCTGGGTAAAACCGGCGCGGAGTATGACGCCTACCTGATCCAGATCGGCGACGGCGATCAATTCGGCAGCGGCTTTGTCGGCGCCAACCCCAATTCCAAGATTCCGGCCCTGGTGGATCACAGCATGGACCCACCGCTCCGCGTGTTCGAGTCTGGCTCCATCCTTCTGTATCTGGCGGAGAAGTTCGACGCCTTTTTGCCGAAAGACCCGGCGGCGCGAACCGAATGTCTGAACTGGCTGTTCTGGCAGATGGGCAGCGCGCCTTATTTGGGCGGCGGCTTCGGGCATTTCTATGCCTACGCGCCGGTGAAGATTAAATACGCCATCGACCGTTTCGCCATGGAAACCAAGCGCCAGTTGGATGTCATGGACCGGCAGTTGGCCGAGAATCAGTATATGGCCGGGGATGAATACACCATCGCCGATATGGCCATCTGGCCCTGGTACGGCCAGCTTGCCCTGGGCAAAGTCTATGACGCCGGGGAGTTCCTGGATGTGAAGTCGTACAAGAACGTCCAGCGCTGGACCCGGGAGATCGGGACGCGTCCGGCAGTGGAGCGGGGCCGTATGGTCAACCGCGTCTCGGGCGAGGACAACGAGCAGGTGCGCGAACGCCACAGCGCCGCCGATTTCGACGGCAAGTCCGTGATTAAAATCTAGAGGGAAAAAATGAGTCTCGACGGTCAGAAAGTTTTGGTGATTGGCGGCAGTTCGGGCATCGGCCTGGAAACCGCTCGCTGCGCATCGCGCTAAACTCGACGCGCAGGTTCCAGTACGGCAGGGTCCGCGCTCTACGAGATAGTTTGCCTTACGAGGACAGAAAGTCGAGGACGGCCCGGTTAAAGGCGGCCGGGTTTTCCAGACACGACAAATGCCCCGCGGGATCGATCTCAACAAACTGAGAACCGGGGGTCGCCTCGTGCATCTGTTTCACCCCGGCGGCAGCCGCGCCTTTGTCCTGCGCGCCGGCGATATACAGTGTTGGTACGGTGATGTGCGTCAGTCGGTCGCCATAGTTGATACCCTGCAGGGCGCGGGCCGCGCCCACATAGCCGTCGACGGAGGTTTCGGTGATCATCCGGGTGACTTCCGCCATCAGGCCGGGTTCTCGGGCTTGGACATCCGGTTCGAACCAGCGGTCAAGGGTTGAGGCCACCAACGCCGCCATGCCGGAATTCTGCGCCAGTTCGATCCGGGGCTCCCACGCGGCTTTGAACGGCGGATGGGCTTGGCCATGGCAATCGCAGGCGATGAGCTTCACCAGTCTCTCCGGGTATCTGATGGCGATCCCCAGACCCGTCGTGCCCCCTAAGGAGAGGCCGATGAAGTGGCTACGGGTGATACCGAGCCCGTCCCAAAGTGCGATCACATCGTCGGACAACATCTCAATGGTGTAAGGGGGAGGCGTAGCCGGGCTCTTTCCGTGGCCGCGCACCTCGTAAGCCAGCACGTGATAGTCAGCCGCCAGCGCCTCGACCTGATGCCGCCAAAGGGCGATATCCGTGGCGTGGGAATGGCTGAGGGTAACCCACGGCCCGGTCTCGTTGCCGGAAATCTCGTAAAAGAGTTCGGTCTCTCCGATGGTGATCATCGGCATGGATTGTGTCTCCTTAACTGAACCACTCGTTCCAGGGAATTCCGGTCGCGCCGCGATAGACCAGGATCAGTGCGGTCGCGATCAGCAGACCGGTGATGATCATGTTGAACCGGCGCTGATCCAGCTTGGGCCCGACCCTTAAACCCACGGCCAGGGCGAGGAACATCGGAATCAGCGCCGCCGCTCCTTGGGTCATCCGTTCAGGGGTCAGCATGCCCAGGTTCAAAAAACTGATACCCTGGATAAAGCTGAACGACATGAGAAGGGCGGAGGCGTTAAAGGCGAACCGGTCCCGGCTCAGATTACGCGCCTGCCAGTAAGGGCCGAACACGGGGAACGATAGGCCGGTGGCGCTCTGGAAGATGCCGGTGACGAAGCCGACCGGCGGGGCCACGACGCCGGTGCGCTCATCGGGAATTTGGAAATCCGGCTTGGCCCGGCGCAGCAGCAAATAAAATCCGACCCAGGCAGCGAGCACCAGGAACATTAGCTCCCGGTTGGCGATGGCCAACAGCCAGGCGCCCAGCGTGGTGCCCACCAGGCCAAAACCGATGCAGGACAACAGCTCCCAATTGGCCCGCATCTCCTTGCGCAGCATATAGACCACTGCCACGTTGGAGATGAAGGACGGGATGATCATGACCGAGATGGCGTGTTCCACCCCAACGATGGCGGACAGCAGCGGCACCGCCAGAATGGGCAGGCCGGCCCCGGCGACCCCTTTGACGAACGCGCCGAACGCGATGGCCAGCATCACCAGGACATAGAGCGTGACGCCGTCGAGTTGGTGGAGGAAGTCGATGGAAGGATACTCCTAAACGCCAGGACCCTAGTCCGTGCTTTCGCCCAACAGCCGCATGCCCTGGCCCAGCATCTGGATAGCCTGTTCATTCCCCTGGGCTGCCGCCTCGTGATACCACATGATGGCGGCCGCGTTGTCCTGGGCAACGCCCCGGCCAATGTTATACATATCCGCGACCATCAACTGCGCCTCGGCACGACCGGCCTCCGCGTGGGGCAGCAGAATTTGAAAAGCCGTCTCATAATTCTTGGCGTCATAGGCTGTCTTGCCCTTCTCGAAAGACGAGCCCGCCACCGAGTTGCACGCGGTTGCGAGGACGAGAACAAAACAAAAGGCGATGACGCCAAAGCGCATGGGGCGGGTCCTTCCGTATGGCCCAGTAGATGTCCCCAATCATATACCATCTGCAGGCGCGGTGAAATCCGACTCGTCTGTCACGGCGCGCGTGTGTCATACTCCATCCATGTGGAAAGTATTAGCCGTGATTATCATGTTGGCTGCCGGGTGGAGCGGCGCGCCTGCCTATGCTCAAGCAAACATTGAATCCGAATTCAACAAGGGCACCACGGCTTACAACACCGGCGATTTCAGCACCGCGGCCTTCATCTGGGGCAAGCTGGCGGATGAAGGTTCGGCCAAGGCCAAAAGCGCGCTCGGGACGCTGTATTACACCGGCAGCGGGGTGCCCCGGGATTTCGACCGGGCGCGGGAACTGTTCCTGGAGGCCGCCGCCGGTAACGTGCCCCAGGCCCACATGTTTTTGTCCCTCATGTACCGCAAAGGCGACGGGGTCCGGCAATCTTATACCCTGGCCTACATGTGGTGCGATATCGCCATCGCCGCCGGTCACGAAGGCGCCAGCTATGTGATCCTGAATCTCGCGGAACACCTGACCGGCGAGGAGACCCTGGAGGCCCAGCGCCTCGCCGCCGAGTGGCGCTCACTTCATCTGAAGGGCGTTGGAGAGTAAAGTGGCGCGCGCCGGGGGTGATATGCATAGAACAGATGTAACTGTTTATGGCCGATAAGAACCAAGGAGAGTCCCCAACGGAACACGTTTTGCTGCGTGTGCTCGGTCTTCCGATTCTTATTCTTTACGGAGTCGGCGTCACCGTCGGCGCGGGTATCTTTGTGCTTATCGGCAATGTTGTTGAGGTTGCCGGTTCCAGAGCGCCCATTGCCTTCATCCTAGCTGCTATTGTGGCCGGGATAACGGCGGTAAGTTACGCCACCTTGTCCCGTGGGTTCCCCCAAGCCGCAGGCGCATCTCTCTACGCCAAGGTGGCGTTTGGGCGGGGCCCCGGTATGATCGTCGGGTTGGGGGTCGCGCTGACCGCCATCATCTCGAGCGCAACAATCGTTTTGGGATTTGCGGGCTATGTCATTGAGTTGATCAACCTTCCCACGCCGATCATCATTCTGCTGTCGGTGGGCGCTATCGGTATTCTTGTCCAACGCGGGGTCAAGGAAAGTGTGGGGGTGGCCGCCGTGCTTACATTGGTTGAAATCGGTATACTTTTGGCGGTTATCACGGTAGGCGTTCCAACCCTTACGTCGATCAAACCGTGGGCTGAAGCTTTTAGTCTCTCGGGGGAGCTGCCGATCGGCGGGATCGTCTCTGCCGCTATTTTGGCATTCTTTGCCTTTATCGGGTTTGAAGACCTGGTCAATATGTCGGAAGAAGCTTTGGCTCCGGAACACACGATGGGCAAAGCAATATTGGGCACCCTCCTGATAACAACCGCGGTGTACATTCTTCTTGCCGTGATTGCTGTCGGCGTGCCGGACCGGGATGGGCTGATTCAAAGTACCGCGCCAGTCGCCGCCATCTGGACACAGTTGACCGGCTTTTCAAGTTCTTGGCTGACGTCGATGGCTCTCATAGCCGTCATCAACGGCGTTATTGTGCAGATTGTCATGGCCAGCAGGCTTCTCTACGGCATGGCGCGGGCTGGGATGATGCCCACGCCACTGGCGAAAATTGGGTCCAGACATACGCCTGTCACCGCTACATGGTTCATTGTCGCCGTTGTCGTTGTTCTGGCTCTCGTGTTTCCCATCGGTACTTTGGCGCGGGCAACGACCACCGTTACGTTGCTGGTTTTCGCCGCGGTCAACCTCTCGCTCATCGTGATTGGAAACAGACAAGGAAGCGGCCCTATCCATGCCCGGCGATGGGTGGGTGTGGTTGGTTTCTGTCTCACCTTTGGTTTGGCGCTCAACGAACTCGTATCCTTGAGCAAGTTTTGGGGAGGGGAAGGATGAAGGTCACTATTTTAGGAGCCGCTCAGGAAGTGACCGGCAGCTGCCACTTGCTGGAAACAAGGGGGAAGCGGATACTCCTGGATTGCGGGCTTTACCAAGGCGGCGCCGATAGTCACGAACGCAATGCCCAATCGTTTTCGTTCGACCCCAAGACCATAGATGCGGTGGTCTTAAGCCACGCTCATATTGATCATAGCGGACGTCTGCCCCATTTGGTCAAAAGGGGTTTTTCAGGGAAAATATTCGCCCATCGTGCGACGCGGGACCTGTGCAGAATAATGCTCCGGGACTCAGCCTTTCTACAGGAAAGAGGGGCGGCGTGGGAAAATCGCAAACGCCAACGCAAGCACCTAAAATTGATCCAGCCGCTCTACAATCAGAAAGACGTTCAGATTTGTATGAGAAAGTTTAAAGCGGTGGACTTTGACGATTGGTTCGAGCCGGTGAAAGGCGTGCGCGTTCGGCTCAGATCGGCAGGACATATTCTTGGCGCTTCCTTCGTGGAAGTCTCAGAGGAAGCCGGGTCCGCGATAATATTTTCCGGCGACTTGGGGAGTTACACCGCGCCCTTGTTGGAACCGCCCAAAGCGTCCGGAGCATGCGATTTGATGTTGGTTGAAAGCACCTATGGCAATCGTCTGCACCGTTCCATGTCCGAGACTTGGAAAGAGATTGGGGAAATTCTCTCGAACGCGGATGCGAACCGGGGAAATATACTGATTCCGGCTTTTGCGGTTGGCCGGACGCAGCAAATTCTGCATGCATTCCATAGCCATTTTGAGGAATGGGGGCTGAACCGCTGGAAGGTTTTTCTGGATAGTCCCCTCGCGATCGAAGCCTGTGAGATTCATGACCGGCACAGAAGCCTTCTACGACAGGATATTGATTTGGGGCCCAATCTTACGTCGCTCAAGAATCTGCACATCTCCAAGACGGCCAAACAGTCGATGGCGCTCAACAATGTGAAAAGCGGGGCTATTATTGTGGCGGGCAGCGGCATGTGCGAAGGCGGCAGGATCAGGCACCACCTAAAGCACAACCTCTGGAGAGATAACTGCCATGTTCTGATCGTTGGATATCAGGCTGGCGGCACCTTGGGCCGGCGGCTTGTTGAAGGGGCAAAGCGGGTCTCGATATGGGGCGAGGCAATTCAAGTCGGCGCGAAGATCCACACAATTGGCGGTTTATCGGCTCATGCCGACCAAAATGACCTGATCCGTTGGATACAGGACGCACCCGGGAATCCCCAGGTCGCCCTCGTTCATGGAGAGCCGGAATCTCAGGAAGGTCTGCAAGCCGCTTTGGGTGACGCCGGAATCAGCAATGTCATCCGGCCCACGCTGGGCGAGGTGATTACCGTCTAAGAACGTTCTTTCGAGTTAATCCAGCACCGCGATGAATTCGATCTGGACCTTGCGGCCGGGGACCATGTCGTGGATCGACGTGTGCCGCACCGGGCGGTCGTCCTCGTCCGGGAACATTTTGATCCATTCTGGATTGATGAATTTGCGGTCGTCCCGGTCCTTCACATAGACTGACGCTTTGGCGATATCCGCCGGGGAGCCGCCGGCCCGCTCCATGATATTGCGGACGTTCTGGAACATGTTCTTTACCTGGGATTCGATGTCTTCCGGGATTTCGTGGGTTTCGGGATCGTCGCCCCCCACGGCAGCGGAAAAGACCATGTTGCCAACTTTGACCGCCGGCGGGAATGGTTGCGGATGTTCTGGGATATTGGGTCCGGTGAGTGCTTCGCGTTTCGGCATTTGAGTGTTTCCTCCTATGAAATAATAAGTTTCCGGCCTAGCGCCAGGCGGCAAATCCCATGGCCGTGCCGGTACCGGCTTCCGACCGGTAGCACGGCACGTAATCGATCAGCTCCATCTCAAAATCGCAGTCGGCGATGGCGCCCAGCATGATCAGCCAGTTTTTTACTTCCGACGTGCCGGAGCGGTAAATGATGTCCGGCTCGTCCACGAGGACTTGGTAGTCGCCGGTCCGCATGGCCTCTAGCATCCGGTGGTCCCAATCCTCATCAATCACAAAGTGGCTGAGCCCGCCAGAGCCCAACAGCGCCACCCGCTGATCGCTGTCCCAGGAACGGATGGCCTTGCCCAAGGTTCTACCGAATTCAAAACAGCGCCGGGGCGAGGGCTGATTGGGCGGATAATAGGTGTTCACCAGGATCGGCACCATGGAGATCGGCTGATCCCGCAGCACCCGGCGGTAGATGAATGTATAGGCGTGGCCGATGCCGATGGGTTTGCCGTTCTTGTCGTGGGGCATGTCGGTGGACGAGGTGACCTCGAAATCATTGGCGCCCGCCGTGGTGATCATGTGCTCCGCCAGATCGGAGGCGACCGGGTATAGGGTGTCCTCCGGTGTGTGGCGCATACTTTCCACCATCTGGATGCTGGGGTGCTTATGCTCATGGTCCCTCGGATCGTAGGCTGAATTCAAGATGCCGTCGCCGTGGAAAATGGTGATCGCCGGCTGCAGGGCGGCGGAATACCATTCGTCCTGATCATCGCCAATCACGACCAGCACATCCGGGTTCACATCGCGGATCGTATCGCCCAGTTTGGCGATGGCGGCCTGGTTGCGGTCGTGATGGATCTGCCGCTGCGCATCGCCGCACAGGGTTTCATAGTCCTTGTCGGTACGGATCGCCTTCAGCTCGTCGAATGTATACTCCTTGCCGCGATAGGGATGGCTGACGGAGCGGTCGAACTTGGCCCGCGCGACCCAATCGTCCGGTTCCATGACCAGGATAAGACTGTGCGATGATCCGAATCCGGCGACAATTTCCGCCATAAATCTCCTCCCTCTAGACCCGGCTACGTTAAGCCGCCGGATGAGGCTCGGCAAGGCGCGAATTGGCGGTGCTGCATGCCGTTTTCCCTATAAAAGCCTTGCAATATAGGGTGCTGGATATGAAAACGTAGGACAGTAAAACGAACCAAAACCGGGGATGATCAGATATGAGCGACCTGCCTCGCCTCAACGGCATAATCGCAGCCCTGGAAAAGGGCATTGCCTTTTCCGCCTTCTCGCCGATCGACCAGCAATCGGCGATCGCCATGACCAACAGCAAGTTCGACGGCATCGTCTTCGAAGCCGAGCATAATCCGTGGGACGCGGGCGAGCTGAGCCTGGCGCTGCAGTTCATGCTGGACCGCCGCGCCATTGCCGGTTCGGGTTCGGTCGCGCCGGCGGTGACGCCGCTGGTCCGGGTGCCGGTGAACGGGGTGGAGATGGCGCAATGGCAGGCTAAGCAGGCGCTGGACAGCGGTGTTTATGGCGTGGTCTGGCCGCACATTTCCACCGCCGAAGAGGCGTATAACGCGGTGGCCGCCTGCCGCTATCCGCGGCTGCCCGACAAACCGAACTTCGAGCCGCAGGGCATCCGCGGCGACGGGCCGACCCGGGCCTGCCGCTATTGGGGCATTACCAATCAGGAATACTACAAGAAGGCCGATGTCTGGCCGCTGGACCCGAACGGGGAAATCCTGGTGGTCATTCAGATCGAGGACACCAAGGGCATCGACAATCTGGAAGACATGCTGAAGAACGTACCGGGTATTGGCGTTATCCTGATCGGCGAGGGCGATCTGGGTCAGGAACTAGGCTACCCCCGCGAATATGACCATCCGGAGCTGTTGAAGGCCATGGCCGAAGTGGTCCGGATTTGTAAGGACAATAATGTGGTTGTCGGACACCCCCACGCCAATCCGGGCAACATGCAGCGCATTATGGACGAGGGCTACCGGTTCATCATGTCCGGGCCGACCCGGTCCTACGCGGGCTTGGAAAAAGGCCTGGAACTGACCGGGCGCAGCTAGAGAAAGACAGGAGACAGAGAGATGATCATCGATATTCACGGCCACTACACGACCGAGCCGGAAAAATTCAAACAATGGCGTCAGGACCAGTTGAAGTCGGTTGAGGACGGCAATTACAAGCGCACGATTGAGCTCCTGGATTTCACCGACGACGAGATCAAGGAAACGATCGAGCCCAACCAACGGCAAAAGCAGCTGGAGCGCGGCACCGATGTCACCATCATCTCGCCCCGCGCGTCGGGCATGGGCCATCATCTGGGCACGGCGGAGACCTCCATCGAATGGTCGCAGGCCTCCAACGATATGATCTATCGGATCACCCAGCTGTATCCCGACAACTTCATCGGCGTTTGCCAGTTGCCGCAGTTTCCGGGGGCCGAGCCCAAGGACAGCATTCCGGAGCTGGAGCGCTGCGTAAATGAGTTGGGCTTTGTCGGCTGCAACCTGAACCCCGATCCGTCGGGCGCGTATTGGACCGATCCGCCGTTGACCGACAAGTGGTGGTATCCGATCTACGAGAAAATGGAAGAGCTGCAGGTCCCGGCGATGATCCACGTCTCCAGCTCCTGCAATCCGAACTTCCACGCCACCGGCGCACACTACATCGCCGCCGACACGACGGCGTTCATGCAGCTCATCCTCGGTGATCTGTTCAAGGACTTCCCGACCCTGAAGTTCGTCATTCCCCACGGCGGCGGCGCGGTGCCGTTCCACTGGGGCCGGTATCGGGGGCTCGCTCAGGACATGGGCAAGCCGTTGCTGGAAGATCATCTGCTGGATAACGTGTTCTTTGACACTTGCGTCTATCACCAGGCGGGCATTGATTGCATGTCCAAGGTGATCCCGGCGAAGAACATCTTGTTCGCTTCGGAGCTTTTGGGCGCGGTGAAGGGCATCGATCCGACCACCGGGCACAATTACGACGACACCAAGCGCTATATCGACGCGACGCCGCACCTCAATGACGACGAGAAGCAGCTGATCTTCGAAGGCAATGCGCGCCGGGTCTATCCGCGGCTCAAGGTCTAGGGTCGGGCGGTCTGGCGGCCATCACCGCCAACCGTTCGCCGATTATCTCATCGGGTTTGGGGTCAAACATTAGGGTATCTCGGCTGGCCTCACGCCGGGGACAACGGCTGTCAGTTTTTGTTGCTGAGCTTCGGCGCTACCCCCATGGCGGCGAATAGGCCGCAGATCACGATGACGATCCCGGAGATTTCCAAAACGCCCGGCACCTCGCCCAGAAACGGGATGGCGAGCAACGTGCCAAACACCGGCACCAGCACCATGAACAGCGCCGTCCGGCCCGGCCCGATGACCGGGATGGAAATAGTGAACAGGGTTACCGCGACCGTACCTACCAGGATGCACTGATAAAACAATTGCAACAGCAGGTCGGGCCAGGGGACCCGGCCAAACGCCGGCTCAAAGAGTCCAAAATAAATTGGCGTGAAGGAGATGAGGCTTAGCACCGCGACCAGGGAAATGCCGTAGAGCGGATCGATATTCCACTTGCGCATGCCGACCGCGAAGCCGGCCCAGCAGAGCGCGGCCGAAGCAAAAAGCAAATCGCCCTTCCAGGCGTCGGGCGCGCTTTCGAAGAAGCCCCCACCACCCAGCATGATCAGTCCGACGAATATCACCGCCAATCCGGCGATCCGCCACGGGGTTAGTTTGTCGCCGAGGATCAGCCAGCTTAGGAGCACGGTGAAGGTGGGCATGGTGCCCGGCCCGAACACGGCGCCGTGGGACGCCGGCGCGAAATGAAACCCGGACATCAACAGCATGTTGAACACCCAGCCGGCGGTGATGGTGAGAAATATCCCCTTGGTCCAGCCGACGCCTCCCAGATTACGCACCGGGCGTTTGAGGAATATCGGCAGCAGGACGAGTCCCGATAGGTACCGGAAGAAGGTCAGATCAGCCGGGGTAATAATGTCGCGCACCCCGAAGCGGGATATCACAATAAACCCGCCCATGATCAACGAGGTGAAGGCCGCGCCCGCGATGGCCTGACGAGGGGTAAGGTTTGACAGCATCTGATTGGATGAATTCGGGTCTTAAGCCGCCGCCTCGTCGCCCGGATTGACCAGGAAGGCTTCGCCCCGGGCCAGAAAGTCTCCGACCAGGGCGGCGAACCGTTCCGGCTGATCCACTTCGATGTTGTGAGAAGCGTCGTAGATATAATTGAGATAAATCCGGGGAACTTTCTCTTTCAAAATCCGGCAGGTCTCCAGCGGGATCAGCGTCTCTTCGGTACCGTGCACCAACAGGGTCGAGGACTGAATATCGCCAAGACGGGCGACCAAATCCTCATCCAGGGGCATGCCCTTGTGGTAGTGGTGCGGCACCTTTTCCCTGTTGTGGCGGATCATCTCGGCGGATCGGTCGTCGTCTGGCTGTTTCTCCGGATAAACAGTCATGATCTTCAATAGCTCTTCATAGGAACTTGGGTTAGCGCCGGCGCCATTGGGCCGGAATCCCGCAGGCGCGGCGAGCACCAAAAGCTCTACCTTGTCCGGATGATTAACCGCGACCCAGCAGGCGTGCCAGCCGCCCAGGGAATGGCCGACCACGTCGCAGGGCTCCTCCACGATCGTATCGATGAATTCGGCGGTGAGCGCCGCCAGGGCCGGCATGCTGTCAATGCCGTCCAGGAACTCGGTGCCGTCAAAACCCGGCGCGACGGGCAGATACAGTTTGAACTTTTCCGCCAATATCTCATGGGCCTTGGATTTCAACAGACCGCCCCGTCCGTGTAGGTACACGACGGGCGCGCCTTCGCCGGCGGTGAAATAGGTGACCTCGCCCTTGCTGAGATTGGCAGTATGGCGTTCAAAGCTCATCTTCGCCTCCTACTCGCCGGCCAACGCCAGGGCTGGCTCCGGCGACTTGCTAAGATCACGCACTTCCGGCGCCACATATTCCCGGAACAGTTCCATGCCCTTGGTTACCGCGTCGTTGGGCAGGTTTCCGATTTTCATATTGGTGTTGATCCAGCCGACGCCGAGTTCCTTCTGTGCCCGCTTGATCTGTTTCACCACGGTTTCCGGCTTGCCGCAAAGCACTGTGCCGTCATGAACCGCCTCTTCAATGGTGCGGGATTTCGCCTTCTTGAGCCGTTCCATGAAGAAATCGCGGTTTTGTTCAGAGCGGTAGAACTTGGTCTTCTGTAACACGATCTGCTGGGCGTTGCGCTGCACATTCATCAGCACCGAATTGAAATAGTCCACGCCGCCTTGCAAGGTTTGGATGGCGGCTTCGTCGGTCTCGGCGATGCAGGTGTGAAAGGTGATCAGCAAATGTTCCGGCCCCGGCTCCCAGCCACAGGCCCGCGCCTCGTCGATATAGGCGTCGATGATCTCCCGGCCTTTTTCCAAGGTCGGAATGAAGTTAATGCCCAGCATGGCCCTGTTGCGGGCCGCGTTGCGCGCCGATTCCGGGTTGCCGCCGGACATCAGGATCGGTGGGTGGGGCTGCTGCACAGGCCGCGGCCAAATGGAGACGGATCGGAATTGATAATGTTCTCCCTCCCACCCGAACGGGTCCGGCTCGGTCCAGGCCTTTTTGATCAGTTGCGTCGCTTCGGCGAGGCGGGAACGGGAATCGCTCGGCGGCAAATTGTAGGCGATGTATTCGTGGGGAATGCCGCGGATGAAGCCGCACATCAGCCGACCGCCGCTGAGAACATCCAGCATGGTGTATTCCTCGGCGACCCGGATCGGGTTCAACAGCGGCACCAAATTGCCGAACATGCAGATTTTCGCCTTCTCGGTTCGCTGCGCCAGCATGCTCCCGATCAGGTTGCAGTTATTCATCATACCGTAGGGACTGAAATGATGTTCGTTACAGCCGATGCCGTCCCACCCGCACTCCTCGGCATAAGCCATGGTATCGATGTAGGTCTTGTATAGCTCCGTCGCCTCGTTCGGGTCGAAGGAGGTGTTTTTGACCGGCCATTCAAGCTCTCGGTCGTCAAAACGGTCCCAGGGCATCAGGTGGAAAAAGATAAATCGCATGGTCGCCTCACCGGGCTGTTGTTTTTAGGGTTTAGGAAGCTTAACCGTCCCCGCTGCCGGAGCCAATACCGGTCGGCGTTCACGGGCGTCCAAACTGGTTGGCAGGTGTCTCTGCCGATGTAAGATGCACCGAATAACAGTATATGACTGTGGATCATCCTCGGGGAGGGGCCATGAGCGAGTTTGGGATCGGCAAGCCGGTCCGCCGTGTCGAAGATGTGGCGTTTCTGACCGGCAACGGAAATTATGTGGACGACATATCCCTGCCGGCGCAGAGCCATGCTTACATCCTGCGTTCCCCGCATCCCCATGCGGAAATAAGAAGCATTCTTTTGGAGGAAGCCGCCGGCTCGCCGGGCGTTCTTGCCGTGCTGACCGGCGACGACGTCGCCACCGATGGCCTCGGCGGGATTCCGTGTACGCAGCTCACCAGCGGTGGCGGCTGGCTGCCCGGTAACAACACGTTCCAGCCGCTGTTGGCGCAGGGCCGTGTGCGGTTCGTCGGCGAAGGTGTGGCGATGGTGATCGCCGAGACCCGCGATCAGGCCATGGACGCCGCCGCGCTGATCGAAATCGACTATGCGCCGTTGGCCTTTGTCACCGATGCCAGGGAGGCCGCCGGCGCGGATGCCCCGCAGGTCTGGGAAGACGCGGGCGAGAATATCTGCTTCCAGATGAATGTGGGCGACAAAGATGCCGTCGATGAGGCGATGGCCAAGGCGCACTCGGTGCACACTATTTCCGCCTACAGCAACAGGATTGCCGCGTGCCCGCTGGAACCTCGGGTGACCCTGGGTGACTACCGCAATGGGCGCTACGAGTTGCACACTACGTGTCAGAAACCTCATACGGTGCGCCAGCTATTGGCCGGTGCGGTCTTTCACACGTCCGAAGAAGACCTTCATGTGATCTGCCCGGATGTGGGCGGCGGGTTCGGGCTCAAGGGTACGGTCTATGTGGAAGATGCGCTGGTCATCTGGGCGGCGCGCAAGCTTGGGCGTCCGGTCAAGTGGATCGCCAGCCGGGAAGAAGGGTTGCTCGCCGACACTCATGCCAGGGACCAGCGGAACGATGGTGAAATTGCTCTCGATGATGTGGGCAACATCATCGCGCTCCGGGTCAATATGACCACAAATGTGGGCGCCTATCTTTCCATATCGGCGCTGGTGCCGACGGCGCGGAGCGTTATGAACATGTCCAACGTCTACGCCATACCCGCCATTCACGTGGCGGCGAAATCGGTGTTCACGCACACCACACCCTTGGGTCCGTATCGTGGCGCCGGTCTGCCGGAAGCGGTCTATGTGGTGGAGCGTTTGATGGACGTGGCTGCGCGGGAGCGGGGGGTCGATCCGGCGGAACTGCGCCGGCGCAATTTCATCCAGCCGGACGCCATGCCTTACAAAACGCCGCTGCAATATGTCTATGACTCGGGCGAGTTCGAATCGGTCTTGGATCAGTGCCTGGCGGCGGCGGGCCGGAACGGGTTTGAGGCGCGCCGTGCGGAGGCTGCGACACGCGGCAAACTTCGTGGCCTGGGGCTCGGCTTTTATATCGAAGCCATCACCGCCTTTAGCGAGCGGATGGAAATCCGGGTAAACGGCAACGGCGATGTGACTATCCTGGCCGGCACCTTTTCCTATGGTCAGGGGCACGCCACGGTCTACGCCCAGATGGTGCACGACTGGCTCGGTGTGCCGTTGGAACAGGTGCGCCTGGTGCAAGGCGACACGGACCGGGTCTCCATGGGCCGGGGCTCTTTCGGGTCGCGAAGTATCACCATGGGCGGTTCGGCGCTGCGGCTGGCGGCGGATAAGATCGTCGAAAAGGGCAAGATGCTTGCCGCTCATATGCTGGAGGCCGCCGAAACCGACATCGAATTCGCCGGCGGCCAGTTCACCGTGCACGGTACCGATAAAAGCGTCTCGTTGTCGGAGGTCGCGCGCAAGTCTTTTGCCCCCGTTGGCCTGCCGCTGGGATCGGGCATCGGTCTGGAAGGGGCCGGGTACTATGACGGTCCCTTCAACTTCCCCAATGGCTGCCATGCCTGCGAAGTGGAAATCGATCCGGAGACGGGGCAGGTGAGCGTGGAAAACTTTGTTTCCGTGGACGATGCTGGTGTTGTGATTAATCCGCTCCTGACGGAAGGGCAGATTCATGGCGCTATCGCCCAAGGTCTCGGTCAGGCCCTGATGGAAAACATCGCCATTGATCCCGCGACCGGCCAGAATTTGTCGGGCTCGTTGATGGATTATGCGCTGCCCAGAGCCGGCGATCTCCCCGATTTCAACACAAAATTCCGGCCCGCCGCCACGCAAAGCAACCCCATCGGGGTGAAGGGCGCCGGGGAAAATGGCTGCGTCGGCGCGCCACCAGCTCTGGTGAATGCCGTCTTGGACGCCTTGAGTTTAGTTGAGGTGAAAGGTCTGGAAATGCCACTCACAGGGGAAGCCATCTGGCGCGCTATAAATGCGGCGTAAGAAATCTAGAGAATCTTGAAAAAAGGTGGAATCATAACCGCTTAGAAGACAGGGTAGATAGAAATGGCCACAAGTCCCAATAACAGTCAGTTACTTTAACGCGCGGCTGCGGGAATGATCATCGCGGTGCTCATTCCTTATGGTTTAGGTGTTGTCTTGTTTGATTGGGCGCCTGATTGGCGGTTCGAAAATCATCCCGTGCATGCGGTGGTCGAAGGGCTCGGCGCGCTGATTGCAATTATGATCGCCGGCTTGATGATCTATCTCCAGCGCTTTGGTTTGATCGACAATGTCTATACCTGGGCTGGATCGGCGTTGGTTGTCATGGGCGTTTTTGATGGACTGCACGCCATGCTTCATGCCGGTCAGGCCTTTGTCGGGTTGCACAGTCTGGCGGTATTTTTCGGCGGTATCCTGTTTGTCGGTGTTTGGCTGCCGGTAGATTGGCAGCATAGGGCTCAAATGCCTGTTATCGGTCTGGTGGCGGTGCTGCTGGGTATCGTTCTGGTGTTTATGCCGGATGCCTTGCCGGTCATGATTCAAGACGCCCGGTTTACCTCGGTTGCAAGGACTCTCAATGTCGTCGGCGGGGCCGGTTTTCTCTTGGCGGCGATTTATTTCATCACCAGGAATATTGGGGGCTCGACGTTGTTCGTTCACCATTGCCTGCTTTTCGGCGGTGCGGCGCTCTTGTTTGACGTCTCCAGCGTTTGGGATGCGACTTGGTGGTTGTGGCATGGTTTAAGGCTTTTGGCCTACTTCGTCGCCGCCGTTTTCATGCTGCGGATGATCTTTCAAGGGCTGAGCGCTCGGGCACGGAGCGAAGCTCGCATGCGGGATTTCGCACAGTCGGCGTCGGACTGGTTCTGGGAGACGGGTCCGGACCTGAAGTTTACTTTTTTATCGGACCGGGCATTTGGCGCCGTCGGCGTTGCCCCCGATCATTATCTGGGCAAGACCCGCGAGGATATCGCGGATGGGGCAAAAAACACGCTGGCATGGCGCCATCACCTGGATACCTTACGCCGTCGTGAGCCTTTTGCCGGGTTTGAATACAGCCGCCGGTCGCCGGACGGCCAGGATCAAATCATCTCGACCTCCGGCGTTCCGGTTTTTGATGAGAATGGCGAGTTTCAGGGCTACCGCGGTACCGCTACCGATATCACACGGATACGAACAGCCGAGCAGAGCTACCGTCTGCTGTTCGAAGGAGCCAATGACGGGATTATGGTGCGGGATATCGAATCATTTGAGATCGTCGACTGCAATGAGGTGTTCGCCCGGATGCTCGGGTATGAGAAAGAGGAGGTTATCGGACTGCCGATTACAGATGTTATCGGCTTGCCGTTGATCGAGGGTCGGGTGGATAGACTGAGCCAATTGAGGCCCGGTGAGTCCGACGCCATTGAAAGGCTGCACAAACGCAAGGACGGGTCGGTCTTCCCGGTAGAAGTTAGTTCGACCGTCATCGACCGTGGCGACCGCAAAGTGGTCCTGAATTTTACCCGAGACATAACTGAACGAAAGGCCTTGGAAGATGATCTCCGAAAGGAGCAACAGCGGCTTCACTTGGCGCAACAGGTCGCCAATTTGGGATATTTCGAGCGTGATTTGAAGAGCGGGGAAACCTATTGGTCTGAAGAGTTGTCCGACATATTCGGTCTCAAGAGATCAGAGGGTAACCCAAATTACGAACATTTCATCAACCTGGTGCACGAAGGTGATCGGGAGCGGGTCAAAAGCGCCGAGATAAGGGTGAAGCAGAACAATGCGCCCGAAGCGATGGAGTATAGAATACGGCGCCCTGATGGAAATGTGCGGTCGCTCTTGGCCTATATGCAGGTCTTCAAGAACGATGATGGGGAACCGGTCAAGTTGGTGGGGTCCATCCGCGATATTACGATCGAGAAAGAGCGCGATGAACAACTCCGCCAAGCCCAGAAGATGGAAGCCGTGGGTCAGTTGACGGCGGGGATTGCGCACGACTTTAACAATATCCTGGCCGGCTTCATGGGCAATTTGGATCTGATCTCGGATTTCGACAGTACGCCGGAGGAACGGAAAACCAGGATCAATCGGGCGCAGGCGCTATTGGAGCGGGGGGCCAATCTGACCAGCCGGTTGCTGGCGTTCTCCCGAAAGCAGGCGCTGCAACCGTCGAACGTTTCAGTGGACAAACAGATTGAAAGTATGCTGGAGCTGATGCGGCGGACGCTGGGCGAGCGTATCGAAATCAAAACGCACTTCCGGCCCGAACTTTGGCCCGCCTTTGTCGATCCGAATCAGCTTGAGAACGCCGTACTCAATCTGGCGATCAATGCACGGGATGCGATGCCGGAAGGCGGTGTCCTGTCTATCGACGGGTTAAACATTATCGTCGATGAGGATGCCCGCGACACACAGCTTAACTTGCCGGCGGGTGAGTATGTGGCGCTCAATATCATCGACAATGGCTGCGGAATTCCGTCAGAAAAGCTGAATCAGGTCTTTGATCCATTCTTTACGACCAAGGATGTGGGGCAGGGCAGTGGGCTCGGACTCAGCATGGTCTATGGTTTCGTCCATCAGTCCGGCGGCAATGTCACCATCGACAGTAATGTGGACTGGGGCACACGGGTCACCATCTATCTTCCCCGCGCCACGAAGGCGGCGGAGCCGGTTGTCGAAGTGGAGGCCTCGAAGGATACACCGCGCGGTCGGGGCCAACGGGTGATGGTGATCGAAGACGACCCTGAGATCAGGGAAGTGATCTGGTCCATTCTCAAAGGCTTGGGATACGACGTGATCGACGGTGGCGACGGTGGAAATGCGATCGAAATAGCAGGGGCGCAGGACCAGAAGATCGACCTGTTGCTGTCCGATGTGGTTCTGCCGCATGGCCAGAGCGGTCTCGATCTTGCCGAGGATATTTCCCGGCAATGGGCGGGTATGAAGGTTCTGCTGATGACCGGATATGCGGAGGCGGAAGAGCTGCAGAATGATAACGGAGAGTTGAGGTTCCCCGTCATTGAAAAACCATTCCCGGTGGCTGATCTCGGCCGGCGGATCGGTGCGATGCTGAATAGCGTTTAGGTCTAATTTGGGGTTTCGCGGGCACGCATTTGTCTGAATCACCGACGTTGATTGACTCCCTCTTTCGTATGCGGAGAATAATCCTCCTGAAAAGAGAATGGGGAGATATCCGGCGATGAGCCTGTATAGCGATTCCGCTTATCCGGTCACGGATGAGATGGACAAGATTCACGAAGCCCAATTGAACCGGATGTTTGAGCCGGGCACCTGGGGCACCGGCGCGCAGCGTTTGGCTGTGGCGACCGCGGCGCGGGAGGCGGCCTATGAAGCCGGCATTTTGGAAAAGCCCGACGACCCAGGTGCTTCGCCGACCGTGGAGTTGCCCGAGGTGGCGAAAAACTTCATCGCTAAGCTCGCGGTCTCGCCCAAGGATGTGCTGCAGGACACTTACCGGGAGGCCCATGAAGGTGGGCTCAGCGACGAGGAGTATGTCGAGATCGTCGGCGTTGTCTCGCGCATGGTCAACCTGGATGTATTTGCCCGCGGTCTTGGTATTCCGCTCCGGCCTTTGCCCGAACCCAAGACCGGCGAACCCAGCCGGGAACGGCCCGAGGCGGCAATCCCGGAACTGGCGTTCGTGCCGACCATCCCAAACCCTCCGGAAGGCGGTCCGGCTGCCGATGAACTCTACGGTGGCCATCCAAAGCCGTATATCGTCCGGGGGATGAGCCTGGTGCCGCAGGAGGTGCGGGACCATATTGAGTTGGAAGAAGTCGGTTATCTGCCGCTTCGGCACATCCTCGAACCCCAGTTCCAACAGCATGATGGATTGACCCGCTCCCAGGCCGAGATCGTGGCTGGCAGGGTTTCGGCGCTCAACGAGTGTTTCTTCTGAACGGCCGGGCATGCCCGGTTCCTCCGTGAGAGTGGACGAGACACAGACCTCAACATCAATGTGAAAGCCCTTGTTGATCCGAGCCTGGATACGGGTGTCCCCGGAGGGGATTTGTTGATGGCCTATTCCGACGCCATTGTCGGCAACGACCGGGCCGCGCTCGATAAAGCGCGGGAAGCACTGGCGGATGGATTAAGCCCGGCCACGGTGACCGGCGCCGCGGCGATTGCCGGCAACTTCTCCAAGAACGATCGGATCGCCAATGGATGTGGGATTCCCGTCGATCAAATGGTGCTGAAGGTTACGGAGGATATCCGAGAGGACCTGGGGCTTAACGATTTCCGCTCGGCGCAAAACACATTCAGGCACTATAGCTAGGGTCCATCCCCCCGGATGGCACCGGCGGCTGTCGGACGAATGGTTCAATATTAGTCAAATGTGCTCCAGCTCTTCCGGCGGACACGGTCCGTGGGGCAAAGTGAGTCCGTGGGTGAATTCGGCAAACGTTTCCGGAAACAATTCCACCGGAAACCTCCCATCCGCAAAAGAATCCCGAGGCGCCGGGATATAAGTAATCGCCGGATGGGTGTCGATCAGGCGGTCTAATCTGTCCTGGGCGGACTTGCGCCGGGTGCTGGACCCTTCAATGGTCACTGCGATGAGGTTCCCGTCTACCCAATAGGCGATGTCCACATCCGCAAACTCGGCCTCCTCCGAATTCGCGCCGGGCAGCGGGATGCGCGCCTCCGGTAGGGGCAGCCAGGCCGAATAGAACCAGTCTTCGCGGGTGAACAAGTCTCCGTCTCGGCCCGTGTCCTGCCGCTGTGCGACGTCCAGGGCAAAATCCAAATAGGCATCGAGAAATTGACGGATCAACTTGGCGAACTGGGAGGCGTTGATGATGACCTTCTGGCGGCAGTTGTTGCGCATGGCCGCAGGCGTGTTTAACTCCGGCAGTAAATTCAACGGGATGGTGAGCCATCCGGGGCTGCACAGCCGAATGTTCGGCTGTGCTCTGGAAACCCGCGCATAATAAGGCGTGAGCGGGGGCGCCGCTTCATCTGTGGCCGCCTGACGCAGAATGGCTCCCGGGTTCGACGCCCGTCCATAGACAATCACCGTTTCCTTGGGCTTTCCAGTATCCGAAGACGTCAAGACCTGCATACGACTCCTCAATTACGGCCGGAATTGGTTGCCGCAATGGATGACAATAAAGGGGCCGCACCCTAAGATGCAAACACCCTGCACCGACTTTAATTGGAGAGACCCGCGTGTCACAACCCGCCGTGACAGAACCCGCCAATAGAATGCCGGTCGCCGTCATCAGCGGTTTTCTCGGCAGCGGCAAGACCACGCTGATCAATCATTTGGTCAAGCAGCCGGGTATGGAAGCGACGGCGCTGATCGTCAATGAGTTCGGCGAAATCGGGCTCGACCACGTACTGGTGGATTCGGCGATCGAAAACACACTGCTGCTGGAAAGCGGTTGTATCTGCTGCTCGATCCGTGGCGATCTGGTGGACACGATCATCGATCTCTTCTCCAAGGCCGAATTGGATCAAATCCCCAAGTTCGACCGAATTATGATCGAGACCACGGGGCTTGCCGATCCGGCGCCTATTGTACAGAGCATCGAAAGTGAATTTGCGCTCAAGAACCGCTGTCAGCTGGATAGTGTTGTCACTGTTCTTGACGGGCGCCAGGGTGTGGCGCAATTGAAGCAACAGGATGAAGCCGTGATGCAGGTCGCCCAGGCCGATATCGTTCTGGTCTCTAAATCCGATCTGCCGGACGCCGATGTAGAGGGGGTGTCGTTGGCGGCGAAGGCCATCAATCCCGTCGCCGAGATCAGGCCGATTGCCTACGGAGATGTGGAGCCTGACGCCCTATTCGGCCGGGAACAGAGATTGGTGCGGGCGCTGGCGGGCGATCATGATGACCATCACCATCACCAACACGATCACGATCATGAACATGAACATCATCATGACCATGACGACGACGTCCGCCACGGCAATGTCTCGACCTGGTCGGTCAGCAGCAAGACGCCGTTGGATGAGGCCAAACTCCGGGATTGGCTGACCATGCTCTACACGTTACGACCGGCCAATATGCTGCGGCTCAAAGGATTGATCGGACTGGAAGGCCGGGATGCACCGGTACTGCTGCAGGCGGTGGGGCCGTCTTTCAGCCCGCCGGTTCAACTGGATGCATGGCCGGATGGTGAGGCGACATCTCGGCTGGTGCTGATCTTTAAGGATCTGCCGGCCGATGCCGTGGCCGCGAGTTTTCAGCGTCACGTGTTGCCCTAGGGTTTGGACTTTAGGGTTTTTACCGTAAGCGTCGGGCTTTCCAAACCGGGAAAAAGGGACTAACGAAGGCCTATGTACGTCCCGTCCGAAATAGAATTCCCAACGCCTCCTTCATGAAAACACTATTAGCCGAGATGCGCGCAAAATGGCGCGCCATGGCGTTCACCTGGGCGCTGGGGATTTTCGGCGCGCTGTTGTTCAAGTCACTGAATTTTCCATTGCCCTGGGTCATCGGCCCGGTGTTTTTCATCACCATTACGGCCTTCATGGGCAAAGAGGTCTGGACGCCGCGCGTCTTCCGGGAGCCGAGCATCTTTGTACTGGGCGCTCTGTTCGGCACGTCCGTGAAGCCGGAGTTTTTGGATCATGTGGTCTCATGGCTGCCGAGCATGCTGATTGTGGTTCTGTATGTCGTGGTAACCACCATATGTGTGGCGATCTACAATATGCGGGTCGGGAAATACGATTACGTAACAGCCACATTGGGCGCCGCGCCCGGCGGTTTGATTCCGATGACCTTGTTGTGTCAGCACTATGGCGGCAAGGATCAAGCCGTCGCCTTGATGCAAGGCGGCCGGCTGATCTGGACCGTTTTGGCCATCCCGATCGCGTTCCGGCTGCTCGCCGGATACGAGCCGTCGGGCAATGCGGGGACCGGCGGCACGTTCGCGGAATTTGAATTGGCCGAGGCGCCCATCTATCTGGTGGCCTGCGCCGTCGGCTACGTTTTAGCGCGGTTGATGCGGCTGCCCACGCCGGCGCTGATGGGCCCCATGATCGTCATGGGGGTTCTGACGGTGCTGGACTACGTGCACTCCGAAATTCCCGACCCGTTGGTGGCGGTTGCGCAATTGATGATCGGGATGGCGATCGCGGTCCGGTTCAACGGTTACAACTTCAAGAAAGTGGCGTTTGATATCAAGCATGCAACCATTACGTCGTTTGCCATGATACTCGCCGCCTGCGCCTTCGCATGGATAACCAGCCAATTTACGGACATTCCGATCCGAGCCTTGATTCTGGGCTACGCACCCGGCGGTTTTGCCGAGATGGCCCTGATCGCGTTCGGTCTGGGGATCGATGTCAGCTTCGTCGTTTCTCACCAACTCATGCGATACGTATTTATCGTATTGTCCTCCGGGCCGGTGATGGCTTGGCTGGCCCGCGGCAAATAACGGGTTCGCGCTGTCCTGCCATTCCATGCTAAGCATCGGTCATGTTTACGCCTGATCCGCATCACTATGCCTATGAAGAGGTCGAGCCGACCGTGGAGAAACTGTTTCTTCAGTTTGCCCGGGCGGGCAAGATTGGTTCAGTCCTAGACGTGGGATGCGGCAACGGTCTGCTGGGGGAATCTCTAAATAATGCCGGTCATTCGGTGACCGGCATTGATTCACATCCGGCGGCGGTGGCGAACGCACGTAACCGGATTGGCGAGGTGATTGATGCCGACCTGACGGTTGTGCCGGAAACGCTGACGGGACGTCAATTCGACTATCTTCTGTTTGCTGATGTTCTGGAGCATGTGGCCGATCCTTTAGGCGTGTTGTCGGAATACCGCCCCCACTTAGATCCTGCGGGAAGGCTGGTTGTTTCACTGCCCAATGTGGCTGTGTGGGACAATCGCCTGCGTCTGCTGATGGGACGTTTCAACTATACGGATGCCGGGGTGATGGATCGGACCCATTTGCGATTTTTCACCTTCGCCTCCGCAAGACGGCTGGTAGAGACAGCGGGGTATCAGATAGAGACAGTAACCCTGAATCCGGGTATCGTCCGGGCCTTTTTGCCGCTGATCAAATGGATGATGGGAAAATCTGGCGACGGCGGCGCACTGATGGACTCGCCGGCATATAAGTTCTATGCAAAATTCATCCTACCGCCCGAACGCCTGGTGGCGTCCCTGCTTAAAGGCTTGTTCGGTTTTCGAATTGTGATTGTCGCGCGGTGCGCTGGAGACTGATTAGCGGGCGTCTGTCAGGCGGACCAGCCGCTGATGATCCTTGATAACCAAGGACTTGTGCTTACGGGCAACCACACCTTCGCGGGCTAAACTGCCGATCGCGTCTGCGACGATGCCCTTTTCCGCGCCGACCCAGGACGCAATTTCCGAATGCGACGGAATATTGTTGATGATCCACGAACCGTCGCCTTCGGCATTGGGTTCAGAAATGCGGAGCAGTTCGAAATAGACCCGCTGGCGGGGTGTCATGGTGCTCAATGATGTGACCCTGGTGGTCAGGGTCCGGATAAAACCGGCAAAGCGCTTCGGACAGTTCAACTCCGCCGGCAGGCCGGCGCGATAGGCGCGCATGCCGCTGTGCAGGTCCTTGATCCGGCGAAAGAACAACACCGACGCCATCCAGGCAAATCCCCAATTGGCCAGATAGTTCAGCCACGGCATCGCGACCGGCTTGCGGGACAGACGATTGCCGTCCACCAGGTCAAAGTCATCTTCCAGCACCATCCTGGCCATCGGCTCGATCCGATCAACCGGATACGTGTCGTCGCAGTCGAGGGTCACCGTGACCGCGCGCCCGCCGGCCCGCAGCGCCTTGTCCATGGCGGGCCCGTAGCCTTCGGGCGGGTACTGACGGATGACAGTGACGCCCATCTGCTCGGCAATCTCGGGCGTTTTATCGTCGCTTGAATCGACGATGATGATTTCGGCGGAGGGCAAGGCGGCCAGGATATCGCCGACCACCTTGCCAATGGCCCCCTCTTCGTTGCGGGTGATCATGGCGACGGTGATGTTCGTTCCGATATCGGTCACGGGCGGTCCTTGGAAAGCGTTGGCGCGTCACTCTATCAACGGGGTTTCGGCGATTAAAGGCGGAAAGGCGGGAAACCGTATGCTATAGGGAAGTCATGAAAATAGGCATCCTCGGTGGCGGGCTCAGCGGACTTGTTTTCGCGGGCGCGACCCGCCACGACACAGAAATCCTGGAAGCGGACAGCCGTATCGGCGGCCACTGCCAAAGCCTGTTGATCGACGGCTATACCTTCGATGTCGGCGGGCCTCATATTCTATTTTCGCGTAATCAGGAAATCCTGGACGCCATGCTGGAACGGCTCGGCGATAACGCGGAAAAACGCCGGCGGGCGAATGTCATCTATTTCGATGGGCGCTACGTCAAATACCCGTTCGAGAACGGACTTTATGATTTATCGCCGGACGACCGGTACGAGTGCCTGTATCACTATCTGAATAATGACCATCCCGAGCCCACGAATTTCAAGGAATGGATCTATTACACATTCGGCACCGGCATCGCCGAGAAATACATGCTGCCCTACAATGAAAAAATCTGGAACATCGGCGCGGATCAAATGTCCATGGATTGGGTGGAGGGACGCGTGCCCAAGCCGCCGGTGGAAGATGTGATTAAGGCGGCGGTCGGTGTGGAGACCGAGGGCTATACTCACCAGCTCTATTTCTATTATCCAAGAACCGGCGGTATCGAGGCTCTGCCCAAGGCTTATGCCAAGGACACCGGCCCCGTGGAAACCGGCTTTCGGGTCAACGCGGTCACGCGGGATGGCGATGCGTGGATCGTCGGCGACGGGGCGCGGGAAAAACGCTATGAGAAATTGGTCTCTACCATTCCGGTTCAGGCGCTGCTCCGCGCGCTACCGGACGTGCCGGACGATGTTCTCCAAGCGCTGGAACGGCTCCGGTTCAATTCCCTGTCGCTGGTGATGATCGGTGCGCGCATTAGTGAGCCGCCACCCTATACGGCGATCTATGTGCCCGAGACTCAGTACCTGTTCCACCGGCTGTCCTTCCCATTAAACTTTACCGATGAAGGTGCGCCGGCTGGGCACATGGCTGTGGCGGCGGAGATCACCACAAACGCTGGTGATGGCGTTCATGAGTTGGATGACGAGACCCTCATTCGCCGGACCGTGGACGGCCTGGCCGATATGAACCTACTTGATCCGGACGCGGTGGCGTTCAGTCAGGTCTACCGGACCGAATACGCCTACGTGGTCCGCACTTTCGATTATGCGGAAAACTTGCGGTTGGCGCTGGATTATCTCGATGATTTAGGGATCGAAAGTTTGGGACGGAACGCCGAATTTGAATACATCAACATGGACGAGGCGGTGCGCCGGGGGCTAGCAATGGCTAAAAAATTGGACGCAGCAGCGATATGATCGGAATTTTGGCGAGTACGTGATAAAGAGATAAGTTAAGGCAGCACCGGTTTGAGCACGATCATCAGGATCGCCGACAATGAAATTGCAACGCCGTAGGGCAGACCTTGCGGCGTTTTGTCGTTCCGGGGTTCGTTGTTGTCGCCTTTGGTCCCCCTTTTCCGGGTTGTCAGGGTGATGACCGCCAGCACGCCGCCCATAATGGCGGTCAAGATGACAAAGCCGGCAATGCCCACCGGTCCCATCCAAACACTGCAGGCCGGCAGCAGTTTAGCGTCGCCGCCGCCGATCATCCCACGTGCAAAAAGCAGGGCGCACACCGCTAACATGGCTAGACCGATCCCATAGCGGATGAGGATGTCAGATAGGTCCGAAGGACTAATGAGAGCTGCCGGCAATAGAGATGCGGCAATCACGACGGAGACCCAGTTGGGAATGATCCGCGATCGGATATCGCTATAGGCCCCGTAGAGGGCTGCGCCGGCGAAGGCCGCCACGCTTAACCAGTAGATGCTGCTTAGCAACGATTCCATCGCGGGTTATCCGGTTGTGACAGATTGTCGTAGCCCAAACAAAACAAGGCATGGAGAAGAAAACTTCTCCATGCCTTGGATATAATTTTTCCGGAGCGGCGTTGAAGGCCGCCCGGACAACCCGTAATCAGATTAGCGGTTGTCGGAAATATTATTAAACATGCTGCCGAGATCGGTACCGACCAGCGTAACGGCGGCGATGATCACAACGGCAATCAGTGCGGCAATCAGACCATATTCAATGGCGGTCGCGCCGGATTCCTCTTTCCAGAGGGTTTTGGTGAATTTCGTCAGAGCTTTCATCATTTTAGTACTCTCCTGAAGTTGCAGGATCCTATCCGTTTCGAAATCGCGCCATCTAGGTGCTAGCTTCAAAGCGATACCGGGAAACCTGTGACCTTCTCCGACTTAACGGAAAATAACGTCGCAAAATTCAATTATCAAGTCAAGTTAATCACTTGAGTATACACAATGCGGCTTGCACAGGATATTGATTTCAATAGGTAAACTTTGGGTAAACGCTGAAAAAAACGCCGATTGCCCGTAGTCTGATAAGAACTGCCGGTTCTCAGTTCCCGAAGATAAGATTCTCCCGCTCATAGAGCTTCGCACAGATCAGCAAAAGAACCCCGGTGACCACTAGCGAGGAGACCATCGACGTTGCCACATGGGTTAACAGCACCTCTTCACCACGAACAAACTGTCCCATTAACAAAGTTTGCGAAAATATGGGGATCGCCATCATCCATTCCTAGGCCTGAACTGGGGCAAAAACCAGCACCATGCCCGGAATAGCCGGAATCAGCGGCAGTAGCCCCAGATAAGTCTGCGCTTCTTTGAAGCTGCGGGTCATGGTCGCCATGACGAATTGAACGCCGACGGCGAACATCATCAACGGCAGGGCCATGACAAAAACGCCAAGCATACCGCCGCCGCTCAGGGTATTGGCGAAGGCCTCATTCGAGGGGCCGGTAAAGACAAACACCAGCTTGAAGGCGATCAACTGGAAAATCACCGCCAGCGCGGTGAAATAGAGCGCCGCCATAAATTTACCCGCCATGAATCCCCAGCGCTCGACCGGGTTTATCAGCAGCGCCTCCAGGGAGCCCCGTTCCCGTTCCCCGGATGTTGCATCGACGGCCAGGTACACGCCCCCCATGAACAAGTTAAAGATGAACAGGGGCGGCACCATGAACAGCAAGATTTCATATATCTGCACACCGGAGGTGACGTTCTCGCTCTCGATTTGCAGGGGCTGCAGGACCTTATAGTCCACGCCCCGTGCGGCGATCCGGCTGCCCCAGACATCCCGGTTAAAGCCGCCGAGCAGGCCGGACAATCGGTTGAGTGCGATTAACCCCGGCAGGCGGGATGAATTGACGATCAGCTTTACCCGCGCGGTTCGTTGGTCGGCAAAAGCCGTGGCGTGATCCGGCGGAATGATCAAAACGTTATCAACATCGCCGGTCTTCACGGCCTCGACCGGATCGGCAGGGGCGGTACGAATTTCTGCACCGTTGTCCGTGAGATGTTTCACCAGCGCCGGGCCGTTCTCTACACCTTGTACATAGATAACGATTTTCTTGTCGGTCTCGACCGACACCACGTCGGACACAGCGGCAATAATCGCGCCCAGCAGCAACGGCCCCAGCATCGGGTAAATCAGCGCCACCAAAAGCGACCGGCGGTCGCGGCTGTTGTCCCGAACCTCCTTGGCGAAGATAGTCATGATCCTAGCCCACATGCGCGGCCTCCGCTTGCGAGCCGGTCGCCGCACCACCGGTCAGCTTGAGGAACATCTCGTCAAATTGGGTGCAGCCGGAGAGTTCAAACAATTCCTCCGCCGTACCGTGAGCCACAACCTTTCCCCGCGCCAGGACCACAATCCGGTCCGAGATCGACGCCACCTACGCCATGATGTGGCTGCAGAATAGGATGCAGTGGCCGCGATCCTTGAGGTCACGCACCAGATCATGAACGGCGCGGGAGGTGGCGATATCGAGTCCGTTGGTCGGTTCATCCAACATCAGGTTCTTGGGGTCATGCACCAGCGCCCGTGCGAGCGCCAGTTTTCGGGTCTGCCCCTTAGAGAAACCCTTGGCGCGCCGATCGATAAATTCGTGCATATGGAGCGTTGAGGCCAGCTCATCGATTCGCGCCTCAAGTACCTTATTGTTCATGCCGTGTAATTTGCCGAAATAGCGGATGTGTTCCCGTGCTGTCAGGCGAGGGTAAAGGCCTTGCGCGTCCGTGAGCACACCGACCCTGGCCTGCACCGCGCGCCGGTCGGTAACTGTATCAAATCCATCGAGCCGGGCGTATCCGGAATCCGGGTTCATGACCGTATAGAGTATCCTGAGCGCCGTGGTCTTGCCGGCGCCGTTCGGACCGATCAGGCCGGTGACTTTGCCATCGGCCGCATTAAACGAGATGCCGTCCAAAGCCTGAACGGATTTAAAGGATTTACGGAGGTCCTGAACGTTAATCATGCATTTTCCCCGGTCGGGTTGAGCCTAGGGAAATCAGCGGGTCCTTTCAATCCAGGATGAGGGACAGTAACTCTGGCATGTCGTGAATCAGCGCATACGCCTCTTCGATGTCGCCGGGCGAAGCGTAGCCGAAGGTGACACAGGCCGAGGCGACGTTGCAGGCCTGCGCCACCTTAAGATCGGTGATCGTGTCGCCGATCATGACGGCGCTTTCCGGCGTGACGTCCAGCTTTTTCAGGGTTTCCAAAAGCGGCAAGGGGTGGGGTTTGCGCTCGGCGTAGGAATCCCGGCCAGTCACCGCCCCGAAATAGCCGCCGATGCCAAGTCCTTCGATGATCGGCAGTGTCAGGCTCATCCGCTTGTTGGTGCAGACAGCCATCGTGATGCCGTTCTCTTGTAATGCGTCCAGGGTCTCCCGGACGCCTGGAAAGAGGCGGGTCTTCACCAGGGAGTTCTTGGCGTAATAGTTCAGGAACCAGTCGAAGGCTTCGTCGAACAGCTCCTTCTGATCGCCTATGCCGGCAATTTCAAACGCGCTCATCAGCATATTGTCCGAGCCAATCGCGATCCCCGGCAGGATGTCGTCTGGCGCCGCGGCGGAGACGTTGAACTTCTCCAAAGTGGCCTGTATGCCGTCGAGAAGATCGGGCGCACTGTCGATCAACGTGCCATCCAGATCGAACACCACGGCCTCAATATTTTCAAATTTCATCGAGATTTTCTGGACTCCCGATAGGCGACATAAAGTCCGGCGATCACTACCAGGGCGATGCCGAGCCACGTCATGCCGTCCGGAAAGGCGTCGAAGACGATCACCCCGAACAAGGTGGCGGCCACCAGTTGGGTGTACTGGAAGGGCGCCAGCACGCTCGCCGGTGTGTAGGTGAAAGCCGAGATCAGCAGCACCTGCCCGGCCAGGGCAAAGACCAAAAAGCCGGCGATGATCAGACCGTCTTCTAGGCGAAACGGCACCCATAAAAACGGTGCGGTGGGCAGCAACAGGATGGCCCCGATCAGCGACGCATGGGTCACCGCGACAAGTTGCGGCTGCAGGGCGGCCAGCTTGCGATTCATCATGTAGAAAAATCCCAGCGTGCCGCCGGCGGCGAGCGCGATGAAGTAGCCGGCGCGGTCTCCATCCAAATCCGGTCGCGTCATCACAATGACGCCGGCAAAACCGACGATCACCGCCGTGATCCGGTGTGCCCCTAGTTTCTCCCCCAGGAAAAACGGCGACACCGCCGTCACCACCAGCGGCGCAACAAACACCATGGAGGTGGCGTCGGCCAGGGGAATGAAGTTGAGCGACCAATAAAACAGACCCACACCGCCGACAAAGAAGACCGAGCGAATTACCTGCTGGGGGAGGGGGCGGGGAATCAGAACGCCGCGGCCGTACCGGTGAACGATGATCGGTACCAGGATGAGTGACGCGACGATCAACTGGACGCACAGCAGATAGGCTGTCGGATAATAACCGTCCAGCATCTTCGCCAGCCCGTCTTTGATCGAGTTGAGGCTGAGTGCGACGATCAAAAAGACTATGCCGGTAACGGGCGAGGCGGGGAGTGGAGTCATTTACACCGTCTCGGTCCGCGACCGTTTCCGGTAATTCGCCACGATGATGGCGGCGAAGATCAGTACGAAGCCGCCCAGGACCCGGAGCGTGATCGGTTCGCCCAGCAGGGGCGCGGCGAGCAGGATCGCGGTCAGCGGATTGAGCCCGACCGTGATCGCCGCCTGGGTCGGCGTGATGGATTGCAGCGCCCGGCCCCAGGCGTACATCATCAACGCGCCGCCCGGTACGGCCAGCATAAAGAAGACCAGCCAGCCGACCCCGTCGAAGCTGAGCGATCCGGAGAACGGCTTGCCGAAGAACAGCGCCAGCACGAACAGGCACGCGACACCGACGAAGATCGTATAGATCAGGACCTGCAGGTTACCATACTTGATCAGATACTTGCCGGAGAACACGTTAAAGCTCGACGCGCATAGCATGCCCAGGAACATAAAGAAATCGCCGCGCAGTGCATTCGGGGCGATACTGTCTACCCGCTCGCCCAACGCCGTGAACGCGCCGGCGACGGCCAGCAGGATGGCGGCCCCCTTGAGCCAGGTCAGTTTTTCGACGCGGAACATCGCGGCCATGATGATGGTGATCAACGGCATGGTGGCGAACAGCAATCCGCCCCTGGCTGCCGTCGTATCCTCCAAAGCCGTCGCCATGAAATATGGAAAGCAGGCAAACATGATGGCGCCCATAATGGTCAGCGCGATCGTGTCCCGCCGGCTAAACGCCCACAGGCTATTCTTGCGCGGCAGGAACAGAAACAGCACCAGCGCCGCGATGCCATAGCGTAGGAACGTCAGTGACAAGGGATCGGTCTGGTCAATGATGAAGCGCGTAAACACCACCGTCGTGCCGCCCAGACAGGTGGACAGACAGGCGAAGAAGACCCCGATCAGGGCCTGTTTGACAGAAGACACAGAGGACATAAAGGCTGGTCGGTGTCGGGCTAGACCCGAGCGCCCTTGGGCAGATAAATCAGTTCGATCAGAACCCCTTCAGGATCCTCCAGGAACAATTGCCGGATCTTGGTGCCGGAAACATCGTTGGTGGCGTATTTGATGCCTTTGCGCTCCAGGTGATTGCGCGTGGCCCGGTAATTATTGATCTGTAGGGCAAAGTGGGAAATGGAGGCGTCCTTCGATCCGGTCAGCATCTTGTTGTTGGGATCGGTTTTGATGATATGCACCACTGGCTTGTCGCCAGCATACATCCAATAGCCGGGCCGGTCAAATTCCGGCCGGGGGCCTTCCTTCAGGCCGATAACGTCATGATAAAAATCCCGGGAGCGGTCGACATCGTCGCTCTCGACATTGACATGATCAATCGTTTCCACATTGATGGGCATGGTGCATTCCTTTTTATGCCGAACGTCCCCATGATCTTGCCCGCGGGGGCAAAATTCAAGCGTATCGAGCACCATCCTGATTTTCTATAGTGCGGCAACGGTCTGGCGTATCGGGTATAAAAAGGGACAATAGGGGCCTGGGACATTAGGGTTCGGCGAAACAAGAGGAATAGGAATATGTCAAAAGCGCTTCTGATCACCGGCGGCAGCCGGGGCATCGGCCACTGCACCGCGCGCGGCGCGGCCAAACAAGGCTGGGACGTCTGCGTGAATTATGTGAGCAATTCCGCGCGCGCCGATGAAACCGTGGCGGCGATCGAGAAAGCCGGCGGCAAGGCCATCGCCGTCAAGGCCGATATTGCCAAGGAAGAGGATGTCATCAGGGCGTTCGAGACCTGCGCGAAAGAGCTGGGCCCGATCCAGGGTGTGGTGAACTCCGCCGGTATTGTCGATCCCTACGGCCGGATGGACGAGCTTCAGTACGATGATCTCACCCGCATCATGGACATCAATGTCAACGCGGCGATGATCGTGGCGCGGGAAGCGGTGAAGCACATGTCCACCAAACATGGCGGGCAGGGCGGCTCCCTGGTGCTTTTATCGTCCGCCGCATCCCGTCTGGGCGGTGCGGGGTATGCTATCCCTTACGCGGTGTCCAAGGGCGCGATTGATGTTCTGGGCTGGGGCTTGGCGCAGGAAGTTGCCGGTGAAGGAGTCCGGGTCAATGTGGTTAGCCCCGGCGTGATCGACACGGAAATTCAGCCGCCGGGACGAGTGGAACAGGTCGGGCCCCAACTGCCGGCCGGCCGGGTCGGCAAACCGGAGGAGGTGGCTGACGCCATTTTGTATCTGCTGTCCGATGCCGCGTCCTATGTCTCGGGGACCAATATGATGGTGTCTTACGCCCGCTAGGAACTTTAAAAGAGCGAGCGCACCATCCCGCCGTCGGCACGCAAAGCGGCGCCATTGGTCGCGGACGCTTTGGGGGAGCACAGATAGGTGACCAACGAGGCTATTTCTGCCGGGTCGGCCCAGCGCTCCAGCAGAGATGTTCGGCCCTCGCCTTCGGCGAAATATTCCTTGCTCATTTCCTCGGGTGTGGTGTTTTCAATCTCGGCCATTTGGTTCATGAACGCTTCAACCCCGTCGGTCCAAGTCGGCGCCGCCATAACAGTATTTACCGTAACGCCGGTCCCCCGGGTCAGTTCGGCCAGACTTCGGGCGATGGAGACCTGGGCGGTTTTCGTCATCGCATAATGCGCCATGACAGGGTTGGGTTTCAGGCTCTGGTCGGAGCCGATGAAAATGATCCGGCCCCAATCCCAGGAAAGCATACCTTCCATATAGGTGCGGGACAGGCGGACGCCGCTCATCACGTTCAATTCGAACATGCGGGTCCATTCTTCGTCGGTAATGTCAAAGAAGGGTTGGACTTCAAAGATGCCCACATTGTTCACCAGAATATCGACCGGCCCGTCGATAGCCGCCGCGACAGCTTCCGCGCCGTCTGCGGTGGACATGTCCGCGGCCACGCCGTTTATCTCTCCCAATTCACCAAGTTCACCGACAACCCGGTCGAGCCGGTCTTCATCCCGGCCGTTGATGACGACGGATGCCCCTTCGTTTAAAAGCGCCTCCGCAATGGCTCGGCCGATCCCCAGGGTCGATCCGGTCACGAGAGCTTGTTTGCCACCTAGTTCCAGGTCCATTTTATCCGTCCAATTCTGCCATCAGCCGTTTGGCTGTCACGTTGTTGGGGTCAAACTGCAGGCACTGCTGATACGCCGTTCTTGCTTCTTCAGTTCGTCCCAGCTCCGCCAACACGCTGCCCATTTCCCAATAGGCGTCGGCGTTGTTCACCGCAGCATTGATGGCCGCCCGGTAGGTGTCGGCCGCGGCCGCATAGTCCAGCAAGGCCCTTAACGCTTTAGCGAGACCGAGCAGGGCTTCCGCGTCAGTCGGGTCTTGGGCCAGGCTTTTTTCAAATGCCGCCTTGGCTTCGTCGTTGCGCCCGGCCGCCAGATTAGTGGTGCCGAGTCCGATCAGGCCCATTCTATGGATGGGGTCCATTTCGACACAACGTCTATAGCAGCGATCCGCCTCGTCGATCCGGTCAGCCTGGTAATAGGCGTGCCCCATATTGTATTGGACATCCGGGTTTTCTTTCATAGCCGGACCGAGGGATTCATATATTTCTATAGCCTCGCTCATTTTGAATTGGTTCTGCAGCGCCAGGACGAGCCGCATTTTGAATTCGTCGTTGTCCGGTTCGCGGGCAAGGGCGCGCCGGATCAGTTCTTCACCCTCGACGTAACGTTTTTCCTGCACGCGTACGTCGCCCAGGTACAGCGACGCTTCGGCATATTCCGTGCCGCCGTCTATCGCCTTTTGCAAATGTTCCTCCGCCCGGCGCAAATCATTCATCACGAATGCCGTTAACCCGGTGACATAATGGACATCGGGATGCTCGGGATGCGCATCCAGTAAACTTTGGCAATGGGCGTTTAGGCTGGCATGGTCGTTCTGCGCCAGCAACTCCGCCGCCTTTTGCAATCCTTCCTGGACCGGATCGTAATCCACAGGCAACGGGGCTGCTGCCTGAGTCATATCCATCGGAGAACCCGATTGACCCGTGGCGTATGCGAACAAGGCGTTGCTGACTTGCGAGGGCTTGGCCGGCCCGGGTTGAAATCCACCCTTGGCCTTTGCGGCTTTCTCCTGGCGCCGGCGTTCCTTGCGGTTCATGATCTCATTCCGTTTCTGCAAACAATGAAGCGTTCCTTTATTAACATATTTCGGCTGATTGCAACCGGCCCACGCCCGCATGGCGCGCACGGGTGCAATTGATTGATTACCCCCCGCCTGATCCTTTATGGTCGGGACCAAGGCTGCCGTCCGATGAAGGCGGTTGAATTCAGACTAGGGGAGGAACGACGTCCAATGGCCAAAAGCGTTATCATTACCTGTGCGGTAACCGGCTCTATCCACACACCAACCATGTCGGAACACCTGCCGATCTCGCCCAACGAGATCGCCGAGGGCGCTATCGCGGCGGCTGAAGCCGGCGCCTCGATTTTGCACCTGCATGCCCGGAACCCGGATGGCAGCCCGACGCCAAGCCCGGATGTGTTCATGGAATTTCTGCCGCGCATTAAGCAGTCCACCGATGCGGTGGTGAACATTACCACCGGTGGCGGACATGGCATGACTTTGGAAGAACGCTGCGCCGGCGCACTACGGGCAAGCCCGGAGATGACATCTCTCAATATGGGGTCGATGAATTTCGGCCTGTTTCCCATTCTCGACAAACCGTTCGATTGGAAGCATGAGTGGGAACCCAAGTATCTGGAAATGACTAGGGACTTCATCTTCCGCAATACGTTCAAGGATATCGAATGGGTGTTGAAGGAACTGGGGGAAGGACATGGCGTTCGCTTCGAGTTCGAATGCTACGACATGGGGCACCTTTACAATCTTGCCCATTTCGTTGATCGCGGCCTGATAAAGCCGCCGTTCTTTGTGCAGACTATTTTCGGCATTTTGGGCGGCATCGGTGCGGACATCGAGAACCTCATGCACATGCGCCGCATCGCGAATAAACTGTTTGGCGAGGAAAATTACGAATGGTCGATCCTGGCCGCCGGCCGCCACCAGATGAACTTCGTGACCACCGGTGCGATTCTGGGTGGCAACGTTCGGGTAGGTTTGGAGGATTCGCTCTATATCGGCAAAGGCGAGCTGGCCAAATCCAATGCGGATCAAGTCGCGAAGATCCGGCGAATCGTCGAAGACCTCTCGCTGGAGGTCGCGACGCCGACCGAGGCGCGGAAACGGCTTCAGTTAAAGGGCGGCGACCAGGTTAAGTTCTAGGGTCCGGACCCTAGCCGCCATAGTTTGATCGGACGGGCGCGTTCTTCGAAAGAGGGGCGCGCTCGTTTGGTTTTTTGATCAGGGGTAGAGGAGATAGACAATGTCGGAACAGATCGGCGTGATCGGATTGGGCGCCATGGGTGCGATTTTTGCCCGCCATCTTATGGCCGGCGGGTATGGTGTTGTTGGCTATGACGCCAATCCGGACCAGATGGCGTCATTGCAGAATATGGGCATGACGGCGGCGACATCACCGAAGGACGTGTCGGATCAGGCGGAAATTATTATCTCGTCCTTGCCGAGCGCGGCCGCCGTGGACGCAGTCATCTCGGGTCAGGACGGCATCCTTCAATCCAAAGCGTTGGCCAATGTCCTTGTTGAGACCAGTACGCTCAAGATCAGCGACAAGATCGGGTTCCATGAGGCCATGGCCGCCGGCGGGAAAAGTTTCCTGGATACGCCCATCAGCGGCACCCCGCCGATGGTCGAAAACAAAACCTCGTCTCTCTATGTAAGCGGCGACAAGGCGGCCTACGAACGCTGTGTCCACGTTCTGGAAGCCTTTACCGGCGCCAACGATTACGTCGGCGAGGTGGGTAACGGAATGAAGATGAAAATCCTCGCCAACTATCTTGTCGCCGTCCATACGGTCGCCGCGGCCGAATGCATGGTGTTCGGCATGAAAGCCGGGCTTGATCCGAAGATGATTCACCAAGTCCTGCCTAAGGGCGCGGGCGGTTCAACCATGCTTCAAGTGCGAGGGGAGTATATGGCGAACTCCGACTACCGGTATGAGGACGGCACCATATTCAATGTCATCCGCAAAGACCTGTCGATTATCTCTGAATACGCGGCGGAGCTGAATGCGCCGATCCACCAACTTGCGGCGGCGCGTCAGACGTTTAATTCCGCCGTGGCGCTGGGACTGGATCAGTTGGAACTGGCCGCCGTTTGCCGGGCGGTGGAAACAGCCGCTGGTGTTGAGCGAGATATGGTCGAGTAGCCTAGAGCGATTCTGGTTCACCTAACGGCAGCGTAAACCAGAAGGTGGAGCCTTTATCCTTGTTCGGCGTGTAGCCTATTTTTCCGTCGTGCATTTCGACGATTCTTTTGGAAATACTAAGCCCCAGTCCGGTACCGTATTTGGTCTTTGAATCGGCATTGTCGGCTTGGGTAAATTTCTCAAACAGTTTGTCCTGGAAATGACGAGGCACACCGTCGCCGCGATCACGGACAGATACCGTGACGCCACCGTTTTATTTGGCGGCTGAAATTTCAATATCCGCCCCTGGTGGCGAGAACTTGGCCGCGTTGGACAAAAGGTTTGTCATAACCTGGTTGAGCCGCGACGGATCAGCATCGACGATCACCCCCTTGTCCCATTTAGCCATCTTATAGGTGCAGTTGTACTGGTCCGCAAAGGCGCTATTGAGTTGGACAGAATCTTCTAAAATTGTGTCCAAATTGACAGGTTCCCGGTTGATCACGAACTCGCCGGATTCGATTTTGCTCATGTCGAGAAAATCATTCACCAAACCTGCCAACCGCTCACAATTTCTATACGCGATCTCCAACATGTCCTTGGACGCCTCTGGCATTTCGCCAGCCACGCCCTGTAGGATCAGGCCTAACGCTCCCCGGATTGACGTCAGGGGCGTACGCAATTCGTGGCTCGCCAGGGTTATAAATTCATCCTTGAGCCGCTCCACGTTTTTGCGATGAGAGATGTCCATCTGGATGGACATATGGCTGCCATCATCGAACCGTTGTTTGAGAACCCGGATCCATCGCCCGTCTTCCCGTTCGATATCATACTCAGTGATTCCATTCTCAAAGTCCGAGAGACGCGCCTGAAGCCAATCGTCCCAATCTTCTTTGGGCACTTTGATGACTCCGGCTTCCAGCAGGCGGCGAAGTTGATCCTCGTACGCGAGGCCCGGCACCAGTTGTTCCTCGCCTTCGACCTGCATCGCTTTGAAGGCTGGATTGCAATAGACGAAAGTGTTCTCCGGGCTCCACATAACCACGCCGGCGTCCAACTGCTCTAACGTCTTAAAGAATTGCTGCTGGATGGCGCGGGCCTGTTGTTCGGCCACTTCCTTTTCCAGAATGTCGCGGGACACTTCCCGGTTGACACCGCGGTACCCTTTGAACTTACCAAGCTCATCAAGAATCGGTATGGCGCTGGTGCGGATTCGGAACACATCTCCCGTCGGGCGAATGCGGGTGTACTCGAAGTCCCGGAAGGGTTGATGGGTTTCCACTAATTCCCTGTAGGCCTGCCAATGAGGCGCGTCCTGATCTTCCGGGTCTAATTCCCAACGGGTCTTGCCGATCATGTCAGCGATATCAAACCTGTTGTCGCTTTTGGGCGATTCGGAAACAAAAACAAAACGGTGCTCGGCATCCGTTTCCCAATACCTCTCCGCTGCTGCCTGGAGGAAGTGCCGTAGCCGAAGTTCACTTTCTTGAAGAGCCCTCTCTGCATCCTTTGCGGCAGTGATATCTTGGATTTGCGCAATCACATAGCGTACGTTCCCATCGTCATCCCGGACGACCGACCGATCCAATAGGCCCCAAATCAGGACACCGTCTTTTCTGAGATAGCGCTTTTCGACCTGCCGGCTTGTGCCGTCCCCCGAGATGGCCTTATCTCGCGCGGCTGCCGTTGTCGCACGGTCTTCGGGGTGGGTGACGTCGTTGACCGTCAGGTCCAACACCTCCTCGGTCTGGTATCCCAAAAAATCGGCAAACGCCCGATTAACCATCAGGAACCGGCCATTCGGCGCCGTGACCGTCATGCAGAACGTCGAGTCCTCGAAGATTTGTCGGAAGACGTCACTGTCCGGATCAAATGCCTGGTGCACGGGCACGGTCATGTGGCTTCTATCGTCCACGAATTTTCCCAACGAAATTTAGGAAAAGAAAATCACCTCTGGAAATGGTCATTTTGACCTTGGTTTTCAACTGTGCATGAGAATACATCGTCGGATCAAAAATTAATAACTATTGTCAATTTCATGGCGTTGCCGCAGTAAAGCACTGGGAGAATAAGGCTCCAAGACGAAAAAAAGAAAAAGCGGCCTAATGACGGGCGCCGGATTTTGATCTGCCCGCGAGAGTAAGTTGTCCTGTGATATATCAAAAATCATTATTAATTTCAATTTGTTGCAAGGGATAAGTAGCTCCCATAGTTGAATATAGAGTGGGATTCCCCATATGCTGGTTAGGTCCTGGTGATTTCAGGTCTCAACCGGTGTTAACCGTTTCACAGAAATTCGGCTGCTCCAGAAGCTTACAAATGAACGCTGCTTCGCGTCGATGACGCGTTCCGGCGGAGGAGACAGCATGATTGCAACTGCGATGTTAGTGATCGGGCCTGCCGTGATCGGCGTGGGCTTGATCGTTCTTCTCTTTGGCATTTTCCGAAAATCCGACCGCAACAAGGACCTAGAGAAGATCAACCGCATCAGGGCGGGTAAGGCTTAACTTTTACCGGATCGGATGCGGAGACGCCCAGCCAGCCCTGTTGATGCGACTTGGCTCCTAGTCACCGGCAAAACTGACTGCCGCGCAATGGATGACAATAAAGAGGCCGGACCCTAGGGTCCTGACACTAATGACCGGCGCCTGATTTTGATCTGCCCACATAAACCAGCGCGCCGACGACGATGGCGACTCCTGCAAGTTGTAACGGCGCCAGCGTCTGGTCTAGGAAGACAAACGCCGCGCCGGTCACGACCAACGGCTCAAGGTTCGAGAAAAAGGTCGTGGGACCCGCACCGGCGAACGAGATGGCGTAGAAAAAACTGATCATCGCGACCGCATACAACAGATTGGTGAGACCAAAGCCGGTCCAGCCCGACGGCGTAGTGGGTAGGGAGAACTCTCCCCGGATCAACGCAAGGACCGCCATGATGACAATAGCCGTTGACGCTATATAAAGCGTCGCGCGGCGAGGGTCTTGCCCACCCATGATCTGGTTGCTGACAGCCGAGACCGTGGCCAATCCAACCGCCGCGACAGCGGCCAGGATCATCCCGACGCCATCCAATTCATCAAACTCGACGCCGAGCGCCAGAGCCAATCCTACGAACGCCACCAGTGCGCCGATGATCGCGGTCATGCCGATCCGGCTCCATCCCATCGCCGCCAAGATGAACGCGGTCAGAATAGGAAACAAATAAAAGATCAAAATGGCGATCGGCACCGGCAGGCGTTCAATGGCTGTCAGTAGAGCCAGTGTGTAGACGATCGTGACCACGCCCAGGAAGATCGACGCACGGGCATGTTGTTTTTCGAGGGTCAGGCGTTGCCCGGTGATCAGCAAGATTGCCAACAGGACAATCGCCGGCAGAAAAAAACGGGTCATGGTCAACGTGAACGGGGTCGTGCCGCCTTCATACGCCAGGCGAGCGAAGGTGTTGGCGAGGGCGAAGCAAACCGCACTGCCCAGCGCCAAAGCGATACCAAGATTTGTTTTTGAACCGTCCACGCCGTCTCCTGCGGTTATTCTTTGGCCCAGCCGCCTGGCTGTCTAGGTGCCCCCGAGTAGTTATGTCAGCCCAACCAGCCGCAAATCAAACCGGAGAAATCCACCGATACAAGCGGTATCGTTAAATCGTTCATCGGCTCATATTCCAGCAGGAAGATCTCTACAAACAATTACACACATGCCGAACCAGAAAAAACATCTTTAAATTAAGAACATAATTAGAACATACATACGAGTCTTCCCTAGTAATTTGTGGGTTACGCGCAAGGTATGTGATAATTATTATCTGCTTTTTTTCCCAGAATTCTCTATAATTTCCGAGTCGTCTGATAGGTTTTAATTGTCGGGTAAGGAGACGGTTTCAGAAAAGTCGGTAACCGGCGTGAAACGTTACCCTCCAAGACCAAGAAAAAAAGTTGCTCTAGTGTGCTCTTACGGGAATTTTTATTGGCAAAGGCCGGAGTTGTCTGTTGGACACTCACGATCCTAGGAATGCCAATCAGGTCGTCGTAGAAGCGACCGAGGCTGGCGCCATTCAGATCCCTGGCAGCACCTGGCTGCAGCAGGCTTATTTCGTGCGCCAAGGCCCCGACCTCATGCTGGTCGGCGAGGACGGCCAGAAAGTTCTCATCGTCGATTATTTCCGCCTGGAAAACCCGCCGGAATTGGTGGCGGGTAATGGGGCGGTGTTCACGCACGATTGGGTGGTTAAGCTGGCGAGTTACACATCGCCGGCGGAGTTCGCCCAGGCTGGACAGCCTGGTGCCGCCGAACCGATCGGCCGCATTGAGACAATCAAGGGGGTTGTAGAGGTCACCCGATCAGATGGCACCCAGGTCACCGTGCAGAAGGGGGACCCGGTCTATCAGGGCGACAAAATTGATACCGGCGATGGGGCCGCCATCGGGCTGGTGCTGGCTGACGAGAGTGTTTTCTCTCTCGATGCCAATGGCTCAATTGTTTTGGATTAAATGGTTTATGACCCAGGGGCGCAAACCGGCTCGTTGGGTGTGTCTCTTGTCACCGGTGTCATGTCGTTCGTCTCGGGTGAGATTGCCAAGGTGGATCCGGACGCGATGGTGCTTAAAACGCCGCTGGCCACCATCGGTATCCGCGGCACCGCCGGCAGCATCGACAACACGCAAACTCTTACGGTCGTTCTGACCCGGGAGGGAGACGGCACGGTCGGTGAAATCACGGTGACCACCCAGGGCGGCGTGCAAGTCCTGAATTCACCCTTCCAAGGCACCCAGGTGACCGACGCCAACGCGCCGCCGACCCAGACTTTCACTATGACTCCGGAGCAGTTCCAACAACAGTTTGGCCAATCGGTCCAGGCGATGAACGATCCGCTGACGGAGACCGGCCAGCAGACTCTGCCGCCCCCGACTGCTGACGATGGCAATCAGCAGGATGGTGAGGCCGGCGATATCGCACCGGAAAGCGCTGATGATCAAGGACCGGGCGATGGGCCGCCGGCGGAATTCCGGCCGGAGCAGTTCCAGGAATTTTTTGACGCACAGCTGGAAATTCCCGACAGAGAGCTAGACCGGCTCGACCGATTGCTGGACGAATTTCTCAGAGACCCATTCCGGGAAGCCGAGTTGGGCCGCGATTTCTTCGGACCCGAATTTGATTTTCTGCCACCTCTGCTGAACGAAATCCAGCAACTTGCACTGGAAGATGTGAATCCAATCATCGCCGAAATATTGGATATTGCCAGCAGCGCCTCCTCAATTGCCGCAGCTGCAGAGACAGATGCTGCCACCAAGAAAGCCGCCATTGATGCGAGCCTCGTCGCACAGGCGACGGCATCGTCTGTCGGCTTGACCGAGAATGAAGCCATCGCCTTAAGTCAGGTTGTCACGGCGCCGCTTGAAGCCCTGGGGGTGGCCAGCGCCGTTGCCCAAACCGCACAGAGTCTCATGACGGTTGGTCTCGCGCTCTTCCAGATGGATGCCAGCGGTCAGGACCCGGATGAGGAATTGCTGCTGACCCTGCTTCAGGCTGCTAACGATTCCCTCTCCGCCGCCACCAATGTGAAGGATGTTGTCGACGCGGCAATTTCGGCGGTCTCAAACATCGTAACGTCTTCACTGGCCGCCGCCGCCGCCGCGCCGGCTGGCTCTAAGGCAAGCGCTGCCGAAGCGAATGCTGCCTCAAATTACGCGACCCAAATCAGCAATGCGCTGGTGGCGAAAGGCAAGGACGCAAACCTGCACAACAGTCTTGATACACTGGTCGACAGCGTTAAAACCCAAATCAATTCCGGCGTCAGCCAGGCGGCGGTCAAGAACGTTACCGAAGAGTTCAAGTCCGCATTGGATTTTGCGGCCCAGGTCGCGGACGCTGCGGACAATTCGGCCGCCAGTGCGAAAAATACGGTTAATGCCTCGACGGCTGCTGATATTCGGTCCCATGCTCAGCAGGCATTGTCTTTTGCAAGCAGCGCGAAGACGCTGCGAGAGCAGCTTGATACGGCACTGCCGGCAGAACAATTCAGTGCCTATGACATTCCAGACCTTACCTGACGTTTTCTTTATCTTTGAAGAAAACATCTCAGGAGGTTGTTATGAATCGTCAAGCGGAACGAGATATTCGCCGTAAGTTGAAAGTTCTAAATTTCGGGCGAGAGTGCCGGAACATTGCATTTGCCTGTCGAAAATTCGGTATTTCACGAGAAACCTATTATCAGTGGAAACGAGCCTACGAGACCAAGGGTGAAGCTGGCCTAGTAAACAGCAAGCCATGTCCAGAGAACCCTAAATTACGCACGTCGCCGGACGTAGAAGAAAAAATCATCCATCTTCGGAAGACCTACCATTTCGGCCCGGTCCGAATTTCGTGGTATTTGCATCGCTATCACGGCATTCAAATTTCCAGCCATGGCGTCTATCAAGTCCTCAAACGTAATGGCATGAACCGATTGCCGGAAAAATGTCGGAAACGATCAATTCCTAACTTTCAGCGGTACGAAAAGAAAGTCCCAGGGCACCATATCCAAATAGACGTGAAATTCTTGATCTTTAGCGGGCCTGGCGGCGAAAAAATAAAACGTTTCCAGTATACTGCCATCGACGATGCCACTCGCATCAGAGCCTTGAAAACATATCCCAGGCACACCCAGAAAAATGCCATCGATTTTGTAAACTACGTCATCGAAAAGTTCCCATTCCGCATTCACACGGTTCGCACCGACAACGGCCATGAGTTCCAGGCCAAATTCCATTGGCACCTGAACGACCTTGGAATCAATCACGTCTATATCAAGCCTGGAACACCAAGGTTGAATGGAAAAGTCGAGCGGTCACATCTGACTGATCAACAGGAATTCTACCAGCTCATCGACTACAAGGGCGATGTCGATCTGGCGCAGAAGTTGGCTGAATGGGAAGCTTTCTACAACTTCATGCGGCCTCATGCTGCGCTGGGCGGTGAGACGCCTTATGAAAGGCTTCGGCAAAAGCTCACAGCATGATAAAATGCTATTTCAAAACGTCAGGTGTAGTTCGGGTCCACACACTTTAGTTACTTTCTCTATCGTGTATTCGGCATCAATTAGCCCATCTTCTTGCGCGCCATCACGCTCTTTCTGGAGCTGTTTGAGTTTGTCCATGGCTCGATACAATCCTTGTTCGATCGATTTCTGATAGCGAATGAACTTGCCAATTACATCTTTGTCGACCGACTCGTTTCTAAATGCAGTTCCAAGCGCCAACACTAAATCGCTCTCATAAGTTAGATCGTTAAAGTAATATCGGTCTTCCATTCGAGCGTATAATCCCGTTTCCACCAGTCGAGAGCGTTTGAGTCGCCAAAATGCCGATGCAATCTCTTCGGCGATTCGCTCTTCCAGCACACCAACAGGCTTAAGTTCTCCAAAAACCCGCTGACACAATGTTTCGAACTCCTCCTCACTCTCCCCTGGGAGTAGGAGTAACTCTGCTTGAAGACCGTGCTTAATAGCATTCGCGCGCGATACTTGTTTGCCAGCGTCTGTTCTTGGGCCTGTACTCTTTTGAGCGTTTGCCCTATTCGCTGCCAATTGGTTTTTGGGTCGACATTTCACGTCTTCCACAATATGTTCCACTATATTTGATACTTAGCCTAGATGTTGTCAGGCGCAAGGCCGGCAAATATGAAATCGTATTGATTGTAGTTTATATTTTAATTCTATTTAATAGGATCCAATGCTGAGTTCTTAACCATAGAATTACGAAACGAACCCAATTCCGGATAACCTATTGAATTCGTATGTAAAAGAATTCAGTAATGGCTTGTCAGACAATTCCAGACATCTCATTCTCGTT